>ENA-UERX01000717-UERX01000717.1-human-gut-metagenome-genome-assembly--contig:-NODE-717-length-23841-cov-37.520241_pt1 | contig 23841 bp, 17 predicted proteins | sample MGYA00242992_ERZ507993 | MGnify/ENA primary metagenome ERZ507993 (study PRJEB26167, sample SAMN06115487) | human gut metagenome | host: Homo sapiens | place: China:Chongqing | collected 2015-04-10... | reverse complement strand
GTGCCTGTCTTTGAGCGCACCCTCTATCTTATCCGTAAACGTATTGAGAAACGTGTCAGTGATCCTGATTTCTTTCCGTTCAATTCCATTATAACGTCGTTCTTTTCCAAAACGCCATCTACCGAACCACCTTCTGTCACTTCAACAACCTGTACACCATCGTTGATGCCCAGCTCTTTCTGTTCCTTACGGATTTCATCCGGATAAGTTTCATCACCCATGTTTCGTCCTGCAATACCCAACAGAGCACGTTGTACTGTACCGTATTGCTTCAGGTCTGTAACAACCTTTGTCATAATGCTTGTAGGAATAGCAAATCCGTAACCCGAATAAGCTCCAGTAGGAGATACCAACATAGCATTAATACCCACCAATTCTCCATTAGCATTAACTAATGCACCACCACTGTTTCCCTGATTAATAGCAGCATCAGTCTGGATAAACGACTCTACACCATTAGCACCAAGTCCACGAGCCTTAGCACTGACAATACCAGCAGTTACTGTAGAACCCAAATTAAACGGATTACCTACAGCTAGTACCCATTCTCCAACTTTCAAGCGTTCAGAATCACCAACCGGTATGGCAGGAAAATCATCACCTTCTATTTTAACCAATGCTAAATCGGTAGTCGGGTCTGTACCAATTACACGTCCTTTCATCTCACGACCATCGTGCAACTTGACAGAAATTTCATCAGCTCCATCAATTACGTGATTATTGGTTACAATATAACCGTCCTTCGAAATAATTACACCCGAACCAAATCCACGCTGTTCAGGAGTTTGCACCTGCTGCTGACGTCCGCGCCCATCACCGAAGAAGAAATCAAATATATCAGGCTGACTCTGTATTGCGTATCTCACGCCATTTTTTTCATTCGCCTAAGGGAAAGACCTTAGATCGGGCGATGTGGATCATTGACCCAAGGACAGATTTGCCGTTCTAAAGCGTCCGAGGCCCCCACAAACAGCTGTTTGTTTGCGATAATCACGCCAACATTTGCGGACGGCCCCGTTCAGGCGAATCTCACGACGCCATGCGTCCGCGACTCAGATCTTCAACTTCCATATAAGAGCACAGCAAAAATGGGCGGCTTCTTCGGCGCTGTATCCAAGCGCGACATCGTTCTCGACACCTTCTTCGGCGTCGACTACCACTCCCACCTCGGCACCAAGTTCGGCGGCATGACGATCTACCACCCTGAGAAGGGCTTCCAGCGTCAGATCCACAACATCACGAACACGCCGTTCCGCACCCGCTTCGAGCCGGACATTGCGGACATGAAGGGCAACTGCGGCATCGGCTGCATTTCGGACGACGATCCGCAGCCTCTGCTCCTGAGGTCTCATCTCGGCCTCTTTGCGATCACGACGGTGGGCATCATCAACAATGCCGACGAGCTGATCGAGCGCTACTTCAGCAACAACAACTCCCAGTTCCTCGCGATGGGCTCCGGCAAGGTGAACTCCACCGAACTCGTCGGCGCGCTCATCAACCGCAAGCAGTCTATCGTCGAGGGCATTCGCTACGCCCAGGACATTATTCAGGGCTCCGAAACGATCATGCTCCTGCAGCCCGACGGCATTATTGTCGCCCGCGACAAGCTCGGTCGTCTGCCCGTTCTCATCGGCAAGGATGAAAACGGCTACTGCGTCTCGTTCGAGAGCTTCGTCTACCACAAGCTCGGCTACGAGGACCACTATGAGCTCGGACCTCAGGAAATCGTCAAGATCACGCCCGAGGGCATCGAGGTTCTCTCGCCCGCTGCCGAGAAGATGCGTTTGTGCGCCTTCCTCTGGACGTACTACGGTTATCCTAACTCCAACTACGAAGGCAAGAACGTCGAGGTGATGCGCTACCGCAACGGCGAGATCATGGCCCGCAACGCCATGGCCGACGGCACGGCTCCCGACGTCGACTACGTGGCGGGTGTTCCCGACTCCGGCCTTCCGCACGGCATCGGCTACGCCAATGAAAGCGGCAAGAAGTTCGCCCGTCCCTTCATCAAGTACACGCCGACCTGGTCCCGCTCCTTCATGCCCGCGAACCAGCAGATCCGCAATCAGGTCGCCAAGATGAAGCAGATTCCGGTCCCCGAACTCATCAAGGACAAGAAGCTTCTTCTCATCGACGACTCCATCGTGCGCGGCACGCAGCTTCGTGAAACGGTCGACTTCCTCTACAAGTCCGGCGCGAAGGAAGTGCACATGCGCTCCGCCTGCCCGCCGATCATGTACAGCTGCAAGTACCTGAACTTCTCCCGCGGCAACTCCGACATGGAGCTCCTCGCCCGTCGCGTCATTCAGGAGCTTGAAGGCGACGAGGGTCACAAGCACCTCGCCGAGTACGCCGACGCCAAGACCGAGCGCGGCCAGTGCATGCTCAAGTCCATCTGCGACAAGATGGGCTTCGACTCGCTCGGCTTCCAGTCCGTCGAAGGCCTCATCGAAGCCATCGGCCTTGACCCCGAGAAGCTCTGCACGTACTGCTGGACCGGGAAGGAATAATCCGCTGATCCTGCATCCGGTGCATCCGCATTGAGAGGGGCCTGCCCGCGGCAACCGCCGTCGGCAGGCCCTTTCGCATAGGCGGAAAACACTCGGTAGAACTACGGCGTGAGGCGACCTCAATCCGCCCGCAGGAGAGGGGAGAAGAGGGTGCGCAGGGGTTCTCGGCCTTCAAACGGCTGCAGTTGAGGGAAAATACCACAGGCTGTTTGTAAAAAATCATGACACGGCGCATGGAATTTCGGAGAACCCTCTCTCGGACTGAATTCGAGACATTTTAAAGCTCGGTGACTAAGGTACCTTTCGGGTACTGTTGCTCAGCAAACACTACAAACGCCTGTGCCACGCGCATTTTCAAAATGATCAGCCTCCTGTGAACGTCAGCAATGTTACATCGAAACCGATTTGAGGCCGCACCGCCGGGAATCATGTGAAATGCAGGGGATTTCCCGGGACTGACGGGCCGTTCAGGAATGGAGACCCAGACGAGAAGCATTTGCAGGCGAGTCGTTTTGGAAAACATTACAATTCGTCTGGGTGACACCCCCAAGCATATTTCCCCGCAGGTACAATTGGGATGTCACCTTAACGTGACAGGCGGACCACAACACAGACGTTCCACAGGACCGGAACGGAAAGCGTCGCCGAAAGAGGGTGCCCGGACGGGCAGCCCGTCCCCAAGAATAAAGAGAAGGACTACCGCAATGAACAAGAAGGAAATCGCGCAGGCTGTCGCAGAACGCCTCGTGCTCTCGCCCTCCCTCGTAGAGGGCATCGTTGATGCCGTGCATGAAGAGATCGTCGAGGCCATGGCCCGCGGCGAACGCGTCACGTTCTGGAACTTCGGCCGCTGGGAATTGAAGACTACCGCCGCTCGCGTCGGTCGTGAATTCAAGACCGGCAAGTCCGTCGTGATTCCGGAACGCAACAAGGTCTGCTTCACCGCCAGCCCGAACCTCGTCGCGGCCGTCGAAGACGCCATGAAGACGCTCTGACGCTCAGGCACCAGAGAGACAAAAGGGGACGCCGTCCGAAATGGATGCCGTCCCTTTTTTGCGCACGCAGGCTTCGCTCCGGAGCGGCGTCCGCCCGTCTAGTCAAAACACCTTATGTTTATTTTTCGAAATGTGTGCTTATAATACGAAAGTTTGCACAGACGATTCGTCCTTAGGAGGAACCCTTACGACTCTTTGAGCGCGAGGCGTTTTGTCCGGAAAGCCGAAGGACGAGGCGCCTGTGCGTGTAGATTCAACGTGTTTGAGGAGTAAGGAAAAATGGGTTATTTCCCGCAGTGGAAGCTCAAGGAAAAGGGCGTGGTGGCCCCTGACGAGCGTCTTTCCACCGGCCAGACGGTGGCGATGGGCGTTCAGCACGTGGTGGCCATGTTCGGCTCCACCATTCTCGCCCCGATTCTCATGGGCTTTGACCCCAACATGGCGGTTTTGATGAGCGGCATCGGCACGCTCATTTTTTTCGCCATCGTGGGCGGCAGGGTGCCGAGCTATCTGGGTTCATCCTTTGCGTTCATCGGCGTGGTGATCGCAGCGACGGGCTACGTTGCGGGCTCGGGCCTCAACGGCAACATTCCCGTTGCGCTGGGCGGCATCGTGGTCTGCGGTCTCGTCTACTGTGTCGTGGGCCTCATCGTGATGCTTACGGGCGTTAAGTGGATTGAAAAGCTGATGCCTCCCGTCGTGACGGGGGCGGTCGTCGCCGTGATCGGCCTCAACCTCGCCCCGACGGCCTGCCGTTCGGTGGGTCCGACGGACTTCGACGCCTGGATGGCCGTCGTCACCTTCATGTGCGTGGGCGGCGTTGCCGTGTGGACGCGCGGCTTCATCCAGAAGCTCCTCATCCTCATCGGCCTCGTGATCGCGTACTTCATCTACGCGGTGCTCGCCAACGGCTTCGGCATGGGCAAGCCGATCGACTTCTCGATCATCTCCAACGCCGCCTGGTTCGGCGTTCCGACGGTTCACACACCGGTCTTCGAGATGCACGCCATCGCGCTCATCGTTCCGGTCGTGATCATTCTCGTTGCCGAGAACCTCGGCCACGTGAAGGCCGTGACCGCCATGACGGGCCGCAACCTTGACCCGTACATGGGCCGTGCGTTCCTCGGCGACGGCATCGCGACGATGCTCTCGGGCTCCTTCGGCGGCACGGGCGTGACGACCTACGGTGAAAACATCGGCGTGATGGCCGCCACGCGCGTCTACTCCACGCTGCTCTTCCCGGTCGCCGCGATCTTCGCGATCATCCTCGGCTTCTCCCCGAAGTTCGGCGCTGTGATCCAGACGATTCCGCAGCCCGTCCTCGGCGGCACCTCGATCGTGGTCTTCGGCCTCATCGCCGTGGCCGGCGCTCGCGTCTGGGTCGTCAACAAAGTCGACTTCGGCAACAGCCGCAACCTGATCGTGGCTGCCGTCACGCTGATTCTCGGCGGCGGCGACTTCACCCTCAACCTCGGCTTCTTCAGCCTCGGCGGCATCGGTACCGCGACCTTCGGCGCGATCATCCTCAACGCCGTCATGTCGCTCGGCGAACCCGAGGAGGAAAAGGCCTCGGGCGAGCCCATCGAGCTTGACCGCAAGGCCTGACGCCTGATCTGACTTCAAGTCCCGAACGGGGCTGCTTCTCAAGGGAGCGGCCCCGTTTTTCGTTAATGGCAAAGGAGAGCAGGTTGGGAAGGGAGGCGGCAAAGTCGGACCGTCTGAAACCTGCAAGTCGGCAAAAGATCACTCAAGGCACAGAAACGATGGACGATCGCGTGCGCAGGCTGCTTTATCTGGGCCTCACCAGGGCGTCCGCACGCATCGAGCTTGTCGTGAGCACCAAGGCCATGGCCGCACTCAATGCGGCGGCAGGCTGACCATCGGAAGTACGCAGGTCGCCTGAGGCCCGACGAATGATGGAAAAGAGAAGGGGACCCGTTGTTGATGGATCCCCTTTGTGTTCTCAGGTCCCTTGCGACAAGGGACTCAAGTCGAAAGATCAGCGGTGGTTGCGGCCGTGCCTGGCCTTGGGCTGGGCAGCGGGAGCGGCGTCAGCGGCAGGCTCTTCAGCCTTTTCGGACTCTTCGCACTTGCATTCGGCGTCGTCCTCGCACTTGCAGTCGCAGTCACACTTGCATTCGACTTCGCAATCACATTCGCATTCCGCGGGTTCTTCTTCCTCGAAGTCCTCGGCGGTGGCTTCCTCGACGTCTTCGTCCTTGCCGTCGTGCGTGTCGAGGCTTTCGACGAGGGCGAGAAGAGCCTGAGCCTCTTCCTCGGTGAGATGAATGTCGGCTTCGATGTTGGAGCCGAGGGAGCGGTTTTCGATTTCAGCCGTGACGTGCAGGGCTGCGTTGATCACCGCCTGGACCGCGAAGGACTTCACGGAAGTACCGGTGAGAGTGGCGGCAAGTTTCACGATGTCGTAGGAGACGGCGGGCAGCTTGATCTTGATGCGGTTCTTATCGTTGTCGGACATGACCTTTACCTCCGGAGGCCAACACTTTGAAAAATGCTGAACGGGGCGTGAGAACCACGCCGACGCTCATGGCAACTATAATAACTCGACTTAATGAAATTTGCGCGGCAAAAGTGTGAACGTTGGTCAGGAACTTCCCCTGAACCACGGTCGTTTTGGGCTGTCGGCCCCCTTGAGGCTGCCTCTGCGCGAAGCGAGGGGTGTTCAATGCGACCCGAGCGAGTTCAAAATGAATTTCATCGCACCGGGCACGCACAGGACTGAACGAGCGCTACAAAAGGAGAAGACCTTGCCGGAAGGAACTACAAGGGGCCCGCGGACCGTCGCTGGCCGCGTCCGCACTCTGCTGCTTCTGGCAGCCTGCGCCTCGATGCTCGGCGGCTGTGCCGTCGGAAGCGGCGAGGTGCGTGACCTCTCGACCGAGAAGGCCGCGAGGCTCATCATCGACGGCCGGACCACCATGGCGCAGATCGATGCGGAGCTCGGCGAACCCGACTATGAAATCCACATGGGCCACGAGATCGTTCGCCACTACAGCTGGATGAGGGGACGCCCCTCTGCCAAGAACTTCATCCCCTTCAACCCGATCTCGGAATTTCCTATCACGCAGAAGAACCTGCGCATCTGGTTCGACAAGACGGGCGTCGTGAAGCGGCATGAATTCACGGGCGTCTTCTACATCTACCGCGCGCCACTTGTCGGCACGGACGCGCCACACAGCTTCAGGCCGCTCACGCCCGCCGAGCTCGATCATTTCTCGGAGTAGCCAGGATGACGATTGACTTCAACCGCAGAACGCTCGGAAAGGCCGCGACCATTCTCAGCGCCTCTCTCGGGGCCCCGATGCTCGCAGGCTGCAGCGGTCCTCAGCACCGCGCCGACAACCGCATGATGCCGGGCACTGTCTTCACCCCGGAGGCGCTCAAGGCAACGGCCAAAGGGAAGACCTACGTGCGCGACTTCGTCGCCGTCTACGGCCGGCCCCTTCGCCGTATGAACGACCACGTGCGCCATCCCGACCAGAAGGGCTACGTGTGGGAATGGGTGGCGACGAGGCCGTCGTTTTGCAGCAATCTCAATGACCGCCCCTACATGACGCCCACCGTCAAGAAGGAAATCCATGTCTGGCGACGCAACAGCGATGCTGTCGTCACCGACGTAGAGGTGGTCGGGACCTTCTACGTCCAAGTGAAGCACAAGATGCTTCCACTCGTCATCACCGACATCCGACCGCTCACCCGAGACGAACTCACCGCTTCGCGCGTGCCTGCGGGGCCGGGCGAGAATCCGCGCGAAATCGAGCTCTGGTACCAGAGCCAAGGCCGATAAGCTCAGTTAAATAGAATTCCCTTTGGGGAACTCTATTCAAAAAAACAGGACAAATTGAAAGGGGAGGCGCTTTATCCCAGACGTCGAAGGTCGAAGTCCGAAGAACGCACTGTCTCGCTTTTGCAACACGTGCCTTGCGGATCCATCCCTGCGGGACGGGCGCTTAGAGGAGAACGCTTGTTCAGGACAAGGCATCATCCGCCATGAAAAGAGGGCCTGCCCTCGGAATGGAGAGACAGGCCCTTCGAAAGCGCTCAGGAAGTTCCCCAAAGGAGAAGAAGAACGCGCGTCAACCGATGGTAAGGACCATGCGGGGCGTGCCGTCGGGGCTTCCGAGTTCGGCGGGATCACGATCCTCGGGCGCGAAGACGAGCTCGCAGATGCCGCCCGGGAGCCTCACGGCGAGGATGTCGAGGCCTTCATCTTCATTGACCACGCGCGTGAGGTCAAGGTCGAGCGCGAGGATGCAGGCGGTGCAAAGCCCGCCGATGTCGAGGTCGGCATCCTGGTCCTCGATGCAGTCAAGCATTTCGCAGAGGGCATCCATGGCCTCGTTGGGCTCGCCCGACCACATGGCTCGCATGAGTTCGCGCGTGGGCGTCATCCAGTCGGCTCCTTCGCTCATCACGAACCTGAGCGCCAGGACGGCCAGCAGGCGAACGCCCCAGACGGAGGCGTAGTCGTAGAGCCTCACATCGTCGGGCTGCTCATCCGCAGCCTCGCCGGGAAGCGGCGTCCAGAAGCCGAGCGTCACCATCGCCTCGGCAAGAAGGTCGAGCCTATCCTTGCCGAAAACAGCGGGGATTTCCTGAAAGAGCGCCATGCGCTTCAGATCCATCAGGCCTGCGTTTTGGAGTCGCTCGAGGAAGCGGGGCGTGAGCGCGCCGGACACGGGCGGGAGGATCCCGGCCTTCCCCTGGCGAACCCATTGAAGAATGTACGGTTCGACGTAGCGTGCGCCGAGTGCGGCATGGCGGTCCAGCTCCATCATGACGAGGTCGGGAACCATTGTCCTTTCCTCGGAGATGCGGGCAAGGTCCGCGCCGTAGAGAAGGCCGACCTGCTCATGGGAGATCGTGAAGAGTTCCTCGGTCTCGTGAGGCGCAAGAGGCTCGGCGTTCTCAAACGCTTCGCGGCAGATGTCCTTTGTGAGGCTCGTGAGGCCCGTCACGATGAAATGATGTCCATGTGTCGCGGCGATGCGTGCAAGCCCGCGCACGATGATCCCGCGCATTGCCTCTCGCTCCTCCTCGTCGTCCCAGGCCGCAAGGACGGGAACGTCGATGTCGGAAAGTAAGAGGCAGGGCGCTTCCGGATTGGCAAACTCATCAAAAAAGGCTTCGAGTTCGGCCGTATCCCCAATTTCACTCAGCTTGACGTGCCTGAGATTGAGCCCGATCTCGGCCGCGCAGTGCTGCGGATCGATGGGGAGCCAGTCGGCGCAGCCGATGCCCCAGCGGATGCCGCCTTTTTCCAGGATGCGGATGAGGGGCTTCATGAGCGTACGCTCGTTGTCTGTGGGCGTCAGAGGCGCGCCGGGAACGGGAAATCGGAGCATGCGATGGATCCTTGATGGGGGAACGGTGCCCGTAGTTTATCTGAAAGAGAATCGGACCACGCAGACGGTCTGCTCTGAAGGAGGCGGAGAGGTCCTCGAATAAGGTGAAGAGAGGCGCAAAAGCCCGAAAGCCGGAAAAGAGAAGGCCCCGCGCTTCGGGGAAAAGTGCGGGGCCCTTTGGGTTTTCTCAGTGAGTCCTGACCGGGGGCTTCACTTGAGAGTCAGGTTGTCAGGCCGGCTTGCAGCAGGCCTTGCAGGGGACGGCGGCCTTGTAGGCGAGGCCGAGGACGTAGCCGGTGACGGCGAACGGGACCCAGGCGAGGCCGTACTGGGCGAACGGGACGTAGGCCTTGATGGCTTCGGAGATCGCGCCGAGGTTCACGCCGGCGGTTTCGAGACCGGAGACCGCGGCCATCACGAACGTGAAGGCGGTGGTGAAGGCGTAGACGCACTGGCGGCCGTCGAAGAGCTTGTCCGTGAAGAGCAGCACGATCAGGATCACGCAGAGCGGGTAGACGAACATCAGGACCGGGATCGTGGAGACGATGATGGTCTTGAGGCCGAACATGCCGATCAGGAACGAGACGATCGTGAAGAGCAGGCAGTACTGCTTGTACGTCAGGCGGCCGACGATGCGCATGAAGTAGGCGGCGCAGCAGGTGATGAGGCCGATGGACGTCGTCAGGCAGGCGAGCAGCACGATGACCGAGAGAAGGATGGCGCCGAAGTTGCCGAAGAGGATCTTGGCGGTTTCAGCGAGCACAGGAGCACCCGTGTCCTGCATGCCGATGGCGGTGACGGACTCAGCGCCGATCTTCGCGATGAAGAAGTAGATCACGGCGAGGAGCGACACGGCGAGGATGCCGGACTTGTAGACCTGGGAGGTGACTTCCTTCGCGGTCTTGGCACCGCCTTCACGGACGAAGTTCGTGACGAGCGTGGCGAAGACGAACGCGGCGATGGCGTCGAGCGTGTTGTAGCCGTCAAGGATGCCCGCAACCGTGGCGGTGAGGACGCCCGCATAGTTCGGCTGGGCGGCCTGCGGAACGCCGAGCGGATCTACGACGGACTTGACGATCAGAGCACCGAGCGTGAGCACGAGGGCCGGCGTCAGGATCTTGCCGACGCGGTCGACGAGCTTCTGCGGCGTGGCGGCAAGCCAGTAGGAAACCACGAAGAAGAGGACGAGGAAGATCCACAGGCCCATTTCAACCTGACCTTCGGTGAGGAAGGGACGCAGGCCGATTTCAAAAGCCACCGTGCCCGTACGCGGAATGGCGAAGCAGGGGCCGATGGACATGTAGACCACGACCGTATAGAACAGACCATAAAGGGGATGTGCGCGGCCGGCAGCCTCCTGCAGGTCATTGCATCCCGCATAAGCCATCGCCATGATGGCGAGAAGGGGAAGGCCTACACCCGTAATGCAGAAGCCAATGAAAGCCCAAACGAAGTGATCGCCGGAAGCCTGGCCCATGGAGGCGGGGAAGATGAGATTGCCTGCGCCGAACAGGATCGCGAACAGCATCAGGCCGATCGCGACAAAGCGCTTGTTGTCTGTGTTTTGCATAGCTTTTCTAATGCGGGAGGTGTTGTAGGACTCTTGTGTGGGGCGCCTTCGGGACCGTCCGTCGTTTTCAGCAGAGACGGTGCGGGCCTTGTGACCGATGCCCTTGAATAGGATTATATGGACATGTAGCTTATGGTTACATAGGGCAAACAGCTTACATGAGGCGGATTTCTGCAAGGTTCCGTCACTTTGAACCCGTTGCGGGACATGGATTCCGCCCAAAAAAGGCTCTGCTGTTTCGCAAAAGTTGCAGGAATCAACGCCTGAAATCGCACCTTCTGCCGACGACAGCCGGGCCTTCAGAGGCGCAAAGCGCATAATTTTAAATGTGGGGCGCGCGCTTTGGGGGCAACGTTCCCGATCGGGCGCTAAACGCCCGATTCAGTTCGCATGACGTGCGGCAGTGGCCGAAAGCCCACGGTCAGCGATAAGAGGAGGGTGAAAAATCAAAGGGCCCGAAGATGTCGTATCTGCGGGCCCTCGAAACAACGGTTTCAGGTCGATCAGCTGTTGCCGATCTCGTTGTTGATGTCAAAGCGCAGCGGATCACCGTTAGAGGCGAAGAGGCTGCCTGCGCGACCGACGACGAGCGGGTCGATGTTGCCCACCTTCTTCATGTCGCGGTTGTCGTACGGAATCGATTGCAGCAGCACGCGGATGGCGTTGAGACGACCGCGGCGTTTGTCTTCGTTGCGGATCACCGTCCAGGGCGTTTCGGCCGTGTCGGTCATCTGGAACATGCGGCGAATGGCCTTCGAATAGTCGTCCCAGCGGTCCATGGACGCGATGTCGACGGGAGAGAGCTTCCAGCGCTTCAACGGGTTCTCGCGGCGTTCGCGGAAGCGCCGGCGCTGTTCGTCCTGGCTCACGGCGAGCCAGAACTTGATGATGTGCGTGCCGCCCCTGATGAGGGACTGCTCGAAGCCCGTCACTTCGTTGAGGAAGATTTCGGTCTGCTCGGGCGTGCAGAATCCCATCACGGGTTCAACCACGGCGCGGTTGTACCAGGAGCGGTCGAAGAAGCAGATCTCGCCCGGATTGGGCAGGTGCGCGCAATAGCGCTGGAAGTACCACTGGCCCGCTTCATTCTCGGTCGGCTTCGAAAGGGCCACCGTGCGCGCGCCGCGAGGATTGAGGTTCTCGGTGAAGCGGCGGATCGTGCCGCCCTTGCCGGCCGCGTCACGGCCTTCAAAGAGCACGATGATCTTCGAGTTCGTGCGCTTGACCCAGTCCTGAAGCTTCAGAAGCTCGACCTGCAAGTCATAGAGTTCCTTCTCATAGAGCTTGTTCGGGTAGCGGTTCTTGTACGGATAGGCGCCTTCGCGGAGCTTGTCCGAAAGGGCGTTCATGTCGATGGGCTTCTTCGGGAAGAGGCCCGCCTGATGCGCCTCCTTGACGAGCAGCAGCTTGAAGAGCGCGTCACGCTCCGTCTGCGTCAGATCTCGGTTGAGCATCTTGAACACTTCGGCGGCCGACTCTTCGGGGGAGACGAGCGGCGTGTCGCGAAGCTTGTCGCGAAGATAGGTGACGACCTGCGTCATCGAGTCGAACGAATGCGGTTCGACATGCTTGGGTTCAAGGGCAGCCACGGGATAGGAGGGCTTCCTTTCAACGTCAACGACTTCAAGGGTGCTGCCGCCGGTGGGTTCGACGGCAGACTTGTGAGAATGATCCTTGGCCATGTGCGTACTCCTTTCTGATTTTCGCTGTCACGCATAAGCACGTGGGATAATATTATCGCCGCCTGTAACGAAATGTTATGGGCGATGTCCCCTAAACGTTACGACGCGCGGTCCTGACTCATGGAACCGCCGCAGGCGATCTGCAAGGGAGAATGGCTCCCGTTGCCGTCAATCATAATCCACGACGGCGCGCATGAGAATTTCCGCACCTGAGAGGAAATCCGAAATTCGCATCGCCTCATGCGGGTTGTGGGACCCGTTCTGGTTGGCGACGAAGAGCATGCACGTGGGCACGCCCGCGCTCGTCATGACCGCAGCGTCGTGGCCGGCGCCGCTCGCCATCGCAAGGTGAGGAATGCCGTGATCCTTCGCGGCCTTGACGAGACGGTTGAAGAGGGCTTCGTCAGGGCTTGCCGCCTCGCCCACGATGACGTCGTCGAAACTGAACTTCACGCCGCGCTTTTCTTCGATGGCGGTCGCCTCTTGAAGAAGGAGGTCGTGGAAGGCGCGGATCGTCTCCATGGAAAGGCTTCTCATGTCGAGCCCGAAGCAGACGTCGCCCGAGATGATCGAGATGTCGGCCGTCGAAGGCGTGTTGATGACGCCGCAGGTGAAGACCAGATCCTTGCCGTCATGGAGCCAGGCCACCCAGTGCCTGTTCATCACGTAAAGCAGGTCCGTCAGGGCCGCGACGGCGTCGTGCCTGAATTCATGATCGACTGCGCCCGAATGCGCGGTCTCGCCCTCGACGCGGCAACGCTTGTGCCTCAGATACCCGCGAATGCCGGTAACCACCGCCGCACGGTTGACGGGCTCCTTGTCAAGCCTCGGTCCCTGCTCGATGTGAAGCTCGACAAAGGCCGCAATCTTCGAGAGATCCATGAGCGGCTCTCCCGACGCGATGCGCTCGACGTCGACCCCGCGCTCAAGAAGAACGTCCTTCAGAAGTCTCCCCGAATCCCTGCGAGGGAGTTCGAGCTCAAAGGGCTTGAGCTGGCCCGTCAGCGCCAGACTGCCCGCATAGGCACGTCCGAATTCCGGGCACTCCTCCATGCGGAATGCAACGATACAGAAGTCCCGTTCGGGTACCCTATTCGTATCCTTCAGATATTTGGCCACGGCGAGCGGCGCGACGATGCCGGCAAGCCCATCGTAATTGCCGCCCTGCGGAACGGAGTCGGAGTGCGATCCCGAGACGAAGGCTGGCAAATCCCTGTTGCGACCTGGCAAAGTCATCCAGAGGTTGAGCGCAGCGTCAGCATGGACTTCAAGACCGATCTCGCGCGCGGCCTCGGCGAGTCTCTCGTGCACCTTGTCTTCTTCGGGCGTATACCCCTCGCGCGTGACGCCGCAGGTGTCGGCGGTGAGCTTGCGGATGTCTTCAAAGAGACGAGTGCAGAAGTCTTCAACGTGGGCGGCGAATTCGGTCATGAGGCGGTTCCTCTTCCTGTTGGTTTCGGCTGGAGTGAGTGGAGTAGGGATCGGTTGGATTGGATTGATTGTTCAAGTGTACCCCTCGATGGACCTGAGCTGATGAAGGGTTCTGCGGAGCGCGAAGCGAAGCAGCTCCTAATGACGAATCCTGCGGGGAGTCGAAGTGCGGATTGCAAGGTACAAAAAAACCTCCGGCATTCCGAAGGATGCCGGAGGCGGGGAACCCGCCGCCCCGGATGGAGAGAGGGAGAAGGCGGCGGAGAGGGAGACGATCAGTATCAGAAGAGATACTTCACGTTGAGCTGGCCATAGAACTCGCGATGGTCGTTGTCGCCGAAGGCACCACCGATCTGGCCGCCGAAGGAGAGGGCGTCCTTGCGGGCTTCAAGACCGAAGCCCACGCGGCCGACGTTCTCGCTCCAGACGTCGAGGTTGGTGTTGATGGCGGCAGCGCCGAACTTCGTCGTGGCTTCGACGTCCGTGTCACCGAACGTGTGGACATAGGCCACGTCGACCGTCGGACGGAGCGTCCAGCCGGAGGCGAGGTCCATGTTGCCCGAGAAGGCCACGCCGATCGGCATGCTCACGAGGTTCTGGTCCATGTCATCCACGGAGAGGCCCTTGGCGGTGTTGTAGCCGTCAGTGGCGACGCGCAGGTAGTTGAGACCGACGTACGGAACAGCCTGGCAGGACTTGCTGAGCTGGAAGGCCATTTCGCCGCGGGCGCCGATCGTGAAGATCGTGGCGTCGATGTCGGCGGAGTCGCCGTCAGCGGACGTGACGTCGTTCTTCGTCGTCATGAGGCCCATCTGGCCGACGAGGTTGAACTGGCCCATGCGCTTGGCAGCGTAGCCCTGAACGCCGTAGTAGTCCACGTCGTTCTTGACGCCGTCGTTGTCGCCTTCGCCTTCGACGTCGCCGGTTCCGAAGTTGCCCATGACGCCGAACGTCATGTCGCCCATCGTGTATTCACCGCCGACCGTGATGCCGCCGAGCTCGGTCTTCGTTTCGAGAGCGCCGGAGTCGCCGCCCATCTTGAGGGAGGTGCCCGTCACTTCAGCGAAGCCCGTCCAGCCGTCCTGGAAGACGTTGGTGAGCGCAGCGCGCTTCGTGGCCTGGTCGATGCCCATCGTGGCGGCTTCAATGCCGGCCGTCTGGACGCCGCCTGCGGCAGCAAGGTTCAGGGCGCCGTTGAGGCGGGCTTCGCGCTGGTTGCCGGAGGTGATGGCAGTGTTGGCCTCATCAAGGAGGGAACCGATCACTTCGTTTTCGGCCATGCCGACGAGAGCGTCGCCGTCAAAGCCGCCGAGGCCCGTGCCTGCGAGGTCGGAAGCCGTGGCGCGTTCGAAGGTGAACTTGTTCGGGCCGCTTCCAACTTCAACAACCTTGAAGAGAAGGTTGTCAACAGTCGTCGTCATCTTGCCGCCCTGTGCAACGTCAACATCAACGGTCACGATGCCCTGATCGGCGACGTTCACATAGTGAAGCGTCGATCCGTCAGCAGCCTTGATGGTGCCCGTCACGGTGGTGGCAACATGGTCGTCTTCCTTCGGGTCCGAAGCGTCGATGATGAGCGTGCCGTTGGAGCCGAGGTTCACATTGGTCGTGACACCGGCGGCAACATTGCCAACATTGATCTTGGCGTTGGCGAGATTGACCTGTCCGCTCAGGTAGAGACCGGCCTTTTCGTTGTACTTGCCGAGGCCGTCGCGGGCGTCAGAAGTCCTGGCGGTTGTGCCAAGAGCAAGAACGCCTTCCTCGACCACGAACTTGTTGGTAGGAGCGACCGTAGACTGAACGGCGAGGGCACCACCTTCCTTGACGGTCAACGTCTGCGAATCGTTGGCACTACTGATTGCACCAAACTCGTAATTGCCGGTGACCTCGACGCTGGTCTTGCCGCCCATGTCATAGTCTGCGCCGGTAACGAGGTCGCCGGACTCGAGCTTGTCGAAGCCCTTGATCACGATGCGGTCAGAGCCATCGAGCAGGGCGACTTCAGAGGCTTCAGTCTTGGAGAAGTCATAGCCGTTCACGAAGTTGAGCGTTGCCGAATCAGCGCCGGAACCGTCGATGACGGCATCAGCCTTGAGGAACTTGAAGTCGGAGCCAATTTCAATAACCGCAGTGTCAACAGTCGACTTAGAAGAAGTGGAGTCCTTGATGTTGAAGCCGCCGGCATAAACGTCGCCGTTGAGAGAGCCATTGATGAGGCTGATGGTAGTCTCCTTCACGTTGGAAGAAGCAGTCTTGTAATCAGCGTCGAATGCTTCGTTCTGATAGCTCCCGGCTACGCCGCCGCCATACATATTCCCTGTGACTTCGGCGCCATTGACCTGAACAAGAGCCTTTTCAACGGTGGCCTTGCCACCAAGAGTTGCCAGACCACCGGCGAAGACGTTGTCGTTGACCTTGCCGCCATTGAGAAGCAGCTTCACATCCTTGGTCGAGGACTCAGCACCAGCACCTGAAGCAACGCCGCCTCCGAGGATGGCGACATTGGCACCATCCTTACCCAGAGTCTTAGCGACCTGATGAACGTGGCTGTCACGGTTGGGAACACCCGAATGTTCGCCCTGGATGTATCCTGTGATTGGATCGACGTTTGCAGCGTTGATTTCACCACCGGTGACCGTAATGGTCACGTTTTCCGTATTGGCAACGGCATTGGAAGCCTTGGCGTTCACGTTGTCAAAAGCGATGCCGCCACCGAGAAGTCCGTCAACGCTACCACCACTGACCAGAACGGCAGCGGATCCGACATTGGCAGTGGCCTTGACAAGAGACCCACCGTTGCGAATCTCAGCCGTAGAATAGGCGAGCCCACCAGCTGTGAAGAGAATGTTTTCTCCACCGCTGATGACAAGGTTCACCTCATCGACGTTGGCGTTCGCATTCGTCTGATTGGCAGCCTTGGAGGCATCAGCCTTGTCGTGAGCGACAGCCATCCCACCAGCCGCAGTAGCGACGTTGTAGCCGCCCTTGAAGTTCATGATGACGGTATCAACATTGCTAGCGGCCGTCACAGTGCCATTGTCCTTATCTGTAATAAAGTAACCGCGGGCAAGGGCAATGCCGCCGCCGAGGTTGCCGGCGTGAACACCATCCACATTCACGCCGCCAGCAAAACCGGAAAAGTCTTTAACAAACTCCGTGAAATTCTTGGTCGTGATGTCCGTCTTGAGCTTGCCAAGATAGGTGTACGCAGCCTGATGCAGCTTGGCCTTGTTGTCGTCAGTTAATTTCGCCGGGCCGTCGAAGTTCATGACCACGTCTTTAACGGTTGCCGTGGAGGAACCAACGTTATTACCGGAAGAGTCGGCAAGAGCAAGACAGCCGCCAGCCAGAGCTGCAGTAGAGGATTCGGCCCCGACATTCATGATGATCGAATTCGAGGAGGTTGTGGCGGTTCCGGATCCACTGCCCTTGATCGTATTGATAAACAAATTACCCAGCCCGGCGAACTGGTTAACCGTAGCATCAAAACTAACGGCCGCCCCGCCACCGAAAACTCCCATCACTTCGCCGTTGACAATGTCAACTACAGTTGTACCGTTGACATTGGCCGAAGACTGGCCCTTGCCGGTAGCTACGGAAACACCGCCGCCAAAGCCACCGATGACAATGCCGTCCAACTTGGAGGGATCAGCTTTCTTATCGATGTCGATGGTCACATGGGAGTTCTGGAGAACATCCGACTGAGAAAAAGATTTGTTGGCGGCAACGCTCAAACCAGCTCCCGCGAAGGCGCCCACATTGGCCTTTCCGGTAATGTTGAGAACGGTAGAATCAACCGACACAAGGTTCGTACCGGCTGAGGGTTTGAAAGTACCGATTGTTGAGAGAACTGCAGACCCGCCGAAGACACCCAGGCTGTTGCCGCTGACGATGTCGGTGGTTGCCGTACCAGTCCTATGAATGGCATGCGCAGTTTCCGTGGCTGCCATCATGAGATCGCCGCCGATAGCACCCAAAACCAAGGGATTGCTGGAATCAGATCCGATGATGATGTGCGTATCGCCGACTCGATCGGACATTTCATAGCCACCCGTGGAACCGTTAAAGCCAAACTGACCGAGTAGCTTCTTGCTGAAGTCCTTCGGCAATTTGTTAGCGATAAGATCACTCGAGGTCTTGCTATGGACAAATTCGGCTGATTCCTGATCCATCAGGTTGTAGCCGCCCGTGACTCCGGTAATAATTGTCGAGCCGTTATGCGGTCCGAGCATAATTGAAATGTCCTGAAGGAATTTCGTGAGTCCGTCCCCGGGTTTGAGCTTCGAAGCATCTTCCATCAGTTGACCCACACTGCCGTTCGTTTGTATGTAAAGTGTTTCACCCTTACCAGACACCAACTTGGTGGTCTCGGACTGAAGAACATCATTCTTCGGAAGACTGTCATTAGTAATGACCAAATCGCCTGCCATCGTGCCACCGGACAGGAATGCCGTCACAGCAGCCGCAATCACCGTCTTCGTTCCCTTCGCCTGAACGGAGGACGTGGCTTCATTCACCACCATCAGGGCGCCGCGCGCCTTGTTGAAAACAACCTTGAATGTCGAATTCATATTTTTCTTCCCCTAAAAACAGTGAACAGTTGTTCACTCACGAAAAGCGATTTTAGGAACGCCCCCCCCCGCGATAAGGGTTAACCCGCATGCCAACAATGTGCTAAAAGCCTGCACACGTGCCTTGACTACTCGTTACGTCTTGATGACTGTCTTACTGTCATTCTTGCAAGGTTACTTGTATTCATATTAAATGCAGGAACCGGCAACAGCCCTTGGTCGCCCCCTGTAGATCAGCAAATGATCCTGTGAAAGATCGCCTTCCGTTGCACACTGGAAAATTCGATCTATCATTTTTGGCTTATCCTTTCAAACAAAACGGCAGGGGCAGCTACGGACCCTGCGGAAGCGATCCGTGATTGCCAGATAATTTTTCTGACCATGCGCAACACAGCTGGAATGAAAATTCGCGCACCCGGATTTTTCCGTGTACTTCGCCACGAAAGGTGTATTTCAAACTCCACTTAGTCATATCTTTGATCCGTGTCAAGATTAACAGGCTCAGAGCGGATAGTTCCCGATCGGAAGTTGTTATTGCAGGCAACATGTAGCAAACAGACAACACTGCCGATGACAGACGTGTGAAAAACCTCCGGCTTTCCAAAGAACACCGTAGACAAGGGCTCTCCTTCATATAGAGTAGGAGCGTAGATTCCTTTGCCTTGGTGAAGGAACCTGCTTCCGGAGAAAGCATCAGGAAAGCCGGAAGTCGGCTGGTCACGTCCAGTCTCCCGCGATAATTCTCTGGGTGCAAAAAACCGCCGGAGATTGACTGCCGGCGGCTCGGATCTTGACGCTTGACTGTGTGCTACTTCAGATAGCGAGGCACCCTGCGCTTCGTGAAGAGGGTGGCGATGAAGAGGGTAACGGTGTAGAGAAGGGGCCAGAGGACGCCGCCCAGGACGGCGATGATGTTCAGCGAGGTTTCTTCAACGATGATGCTCTGCATGCCGAACCAGCCGGTCATCATGGCGACGAGCGGGCCGCCGTAGTACTGGTCGACGGCCGAGATGAAGACCCAGACGAGGAGGGCGACGATGGAGGCGATGAGAGAGGCGCCCGCAGCACGGGTGATCGTCCTGCAGCGCATCATGGCGAGGCCGAAGAGAAGAATGTAGAGAAGGATCGAGGCGGGGTAGACGAAGGATGAGGACATCCATCCCGTGTAAAAGAGGATGCGCTCCCAACCAACTGCGGTGACCGCGACGGAAAAGGCTGTCGCGATGAGGGAGAGCACGATGACGATGAAGGATCCGATTCGCATGTAGGGCCTGTCTTCTTGACTTGTTGGGGCAGGCTTCTGCCGTGAGGCGGGCTCCTGAAACGCCCTCTACGCACGGCATGCCATCGATAATACATTTTACCTGAAGCGGTGCCGGGCGGCCAAAACGAGACGTTGCAAAACGTATTGCGGCTGCCCTCAGGCCAGCCCCGTGAAACGTCTCTACCGCAGAGGCTCCGATCTGCACAAAATGCTCACGATTAGAGCATAAAGGAATCGGCATCCTGAGTGCTTTGTTATAATACCGGATCCGCCTCGACGATCGGGGCGACCCTCTGAATCCACGACGGCAATCAAAAATGGAGACATCGAATGACGGGAAGTCGGATATCCAGGAACTCTCCCAGCAGGACGTTTGACCGGCAGGAAGCCCTGAAGATCATTCAAGGGGAGAAGCCCTACAGCGACCTGACCGCTCGATTCGAGCAGACCGACACCGAGGACGTGATGTTTGAGGCTCTCGACGTCATCATTCCCTGGATCGCTTCCGCCTCCATGGAACTCAGCCTCACGGAGCACTGCGCCGACGTCTACTACTTCAACCGGATCTGTCTGCACATCCTTGAATGCGGCGGCGAGTGCGGTCTGGTGCATCTTCTCTGTGCGGAATCGTACCTGCTCAGGAACGAGGTCGACAACGCTGCCGCACACCTCAAGGCAGCCGTGAGCTTGGCGAAGGTCGAAGGCAACTCATACGGATATGATCTTCGCAGCCTAGTGAAGGCTCGCAAGCACACCCTTCAGATCATCCGTGCCTTGTATGAACACAAGGAAGACAAGGCCGAAAAGCTCTTCAACAAGCTCACTTTCGAAGAGCAGATGGAAGACCCGTTCGTTCTTCGTCACATGGCCGAGACATGGGCCTTCCAGGGCTTCTTCAAGGAGGAAGAGGATCATGAACTCTTCGAGAAGAACCTCAGCAAGGCCCTCGAGACTTTCGGTCTCTACTTCGTGGCAGGAGGGTCTGCGCCCAGGGCCTACCAGGTTACGGCCGTCATTTTGAGCAGGCTGGGCAACAAGGCCGAGATGATCGAAACGCTTGAGGACGGTCTCGACTCGGTGGTCGACTTTGAGGACAGCGACGGCGTGCTGACTCTCTCGGTCATGTGCCGTGCCGCAGTCACCGGAGGCGACCGGCTCTGCGACGAAACGCCGAGGGACTACGCACTCGACTTGACGAAGGCCGAGCGCATCGAGTGGATGCGCAGCCAGTATGAGCGCGGTGACGAGGGCAAGCGCGCGATTCTCGAAGTGACGTCGCCGATTCCTCTCGACAACTTCAGCCGCGTCGAGCTTGATTTCATCGCGCGTGCCGCACTTGACATGCAGGACCCGCAGAAGCTTGAGGCAGTTCTGGATGTTTCCGGCAACAACAAGGACGGCAACCTCATCAGGCTCTCGCTCGTCTGCGGTCTGCTCCAGCTGAAGGGTAACTGGAAGGAGGCGCGCCATACCGCATCCTTGGCTGCGCGCTTGCTCTTTGACGGGAACATTGAGCAGCATTTTGCCGTCGACACGGGGCTGCTGCTCTTCACGTACGTCGTCGAAGGTTTCAAGCAGGATGGTGACATGTCGGTGATTGACACTTTCGTCAATAACATCAAGCCTGAGTGGGGCATGCTTCGCCAACTCGTCTCCATGGCGGCCGCAGGTGAGATCCTCGAGAGTAGCTTCGGCAGCAAGGAAGACCGCGTGAAAAAGGCCAGGGGCCTTCTTGAAGCCCTGCCCGAAGAGGGCAGGGATGCCGACTGGTTCTTCCTGATGCTCAGGTGCCTGGTTCTTGCCGAAGACTACGACGAGGCGAAAATGGTCGCAGCCAAGACGAGGAAGTTCCTCGACGAATACGCTAGGAACCTGATCGAGCAGGCCGAGGCGCAGGGGTATTACGGCACCCAGTCCGAGCTGAACATGCTTCGTCGGAACCTCGCGATTATTGAAACCATTCTCAAGGATCACGACTCCATCAAGGATTTCTTCAACAAGAGCACCGTCGCTGAGCTCGACAAGTCGAACCTCAAGGTCGAACGCATGATCCCGAACCCGAACGGCCCCGCCATCATGGTCTGCTCTCATCCTGTGGACAAGCACATCGTGCGCATCGTCGCCGTGGCCGACCTGGCGATGAAGCATGTAATTAATGCCGCTCAGGCCGAAGTCACCGGATCGGTCACGAACGAAGACGCCGAAGCGGTCAAGCTGCCCGTGCTCACGATTGCCGCCCCCGCAGAAGAGGTGAAGAAAATCAACGCAAGCGACTGGAGAGTGCTTCTTCTTGACGCCATCGCACGTCAGATGAACAAAGAAGGCAAGATGCCCGAGCCCGGCTACATGGTCACGTGCACCAGTTCGCCCACGTTCCCCAACACGCCGTTTGCCGGCATGTGCCTTTGCGAAGCCTGGGACGCCGTCTCGGCCTCGCTCAACTCGATCACCATTTATGAGCTCGTGCCGCTCTACGCCAACGAGTGCGATTTTGCCGCGCTCTACGGCCATGAGAAGCTTCTTGAGCGCCTGCAGAAGACGAACTTCTGGCCCGTGTCGATCGATCGACAAGACTGCTGCGCCACGTCCGAATGGCGCCCGCTCATCCCCAAGAGCCAGATCCGCCCGATGATCGAGGGCCCGATGGCCACGGCCTATTCCTGGGTGACGCCGGGCGTTCTTCAGAAGGGCGAGGACATCGGCATTTTCTACCGCAGGAAGCCCGACGGGGCATTCTCGGGCTGGGTGTTCCTCGGCACAAGCGAACGCATGGACGAGAACTTCACGTCCTCGAAACTCCTTCAGATCGACCTCAACACGCTCGCCAACTACGCCCCCTACATCGTGGGCTTCCTTGATGCGGAGGAGAAAAGCGCCTTCAGGCACGACGGTTGCGGCTCGGTCTCGAAGATCGAGTATGCCACCATGAAGTACGCAGGCATTCCTGATGCCGGCGGCAGGCGCCTGAGCTGATCCCTCAAACCTGCAGACAAACGACAACTTTTCCAAAACCGGCATTCTTGAACAGCCGTACCGACCAGTCCGATGACGAAGCACGTTCCCGCCCTCAAGGAAATCAAGCGCTACGTCCAGCAAGTCCAGCAGCTCGAGCCCATGCTCGAATACTGATAACGATTGACGGCGTCCGTCAGGGGCGCCGAGCCCAAAAGGGATGAATGCAGCATCCCGGGCAAAGAACAAGGCCCTGTCTCCATGCGGTAGGCGGGGCCTTCATGATTCTTGGGCGGCCGAATCAGGCGGACGGAAAGACCATGTCGCGTCGCCAGGATTCGACGAGCCAGCGTGCGAATCGTTCGACTTCAGGAACGGGGATGTCGGTCTTCTGGCGCACGAGTCGGAACTTGAGGGACGGGCCGGTGAGTTCGGGAAGGACGCGGACCATGCGGCCCTTGACGATGTCGGTCGCGACCGTGTAGGCGGGAAGGGAGGCGCCGACGCCCGTGTCTTCGAGTACCGCGTCGCGAAGTCCCTGCACGCTGTTGAAGTTGACCGCCATTCTGAGATCCCGTCGAACGGGAAGCAGAGGATCAACGGCGGGGACGATGAGGAAGGGCGCAATCCAGTGAGAGCAGCCCAGAAGCGGAACCTTGTCCAGATCTTCGACGGTCCTCACGGAATGGCGCTCGAGGAAGGAGGGCGTGGCGCAGAGCCAGCTCGGCACGACGCCGAGGTCCTCGAATGTGAAGTGAGGGGACGTACCCGAACTCGCCCAGATGCCGAGGTCGGCGTCCATGACGCTGCCGACGGGCGGGGTGTGCACGGCGGAGACTTCAAACTTGTACTCGGGATGATTGTCGCGGAAGGGCTTGATCGCTCGCACGACGAAGGGAAGAAGCCCTGATGCGCAGCGAACCTTGAGGACGACGTCGCCGGACGTGGCCTTGACGGCGCGGGACGCCATCTCGAGTCTGCGCTCAAGGTCCACGACGTAGGGCAAAATGCGGTCAAGAAGGGCATGCGCTTCGTGCGTCGGCATGCAGAGGCGCGTGGTTCGCTCGAAGAGCTTCGAGGCCACCGACTTTTCTAGCGCCGCAATGCGTCGGCTCACGAACGAGGTCTCGTAGCCCGTTTCCTTCGCCACGCGGCTCATGCTGCCGAGCCTCATCAGTGAAACGAAGATGTTGCAACAGTAGTCGTGCAACTTATGTAGAATAATCCAGAAGCCTGCCAGCCTTGCGCCCGTCATGCGCAAACCTCCTCCTTCCGGCGGGTTTCTCTTCTTGAGAAGACTGCATCTTCTCGCAGAAGTCTTTTGGCGTGTCTGGATCTGCATCAGGCACGCTTTTTTTATCTAACGGGCCGTAAAACCTCTCCATTCATGGGGAGGATATAAGGCCCAAATGGGCATTTGGTCGTAAAGCACGCATTCTTGAAGGAAGTGTGCCATGATGTTCATATGAAGATCACCTGCGCCTTTCAATACGAACTCTA
>ENA-UERX01000704-UERX01000704.1-human-gut-metagenome-genome-assembly--contig:-NODE-704-length-24209-cov-73.268896_pt1 | contig 24209 bp, 9 predicted proteins | sample MGYA00242992_ERZ507993 | MGnify/ENA primary metagenome ERZ507993 (study PRJEB26167, sample SAMN06115487) | human gut metagenome | host: Homo sapiens | place: China:Chongqing | collected 2015-04-10... | reverse complement strand
TGTTTACGTCTCTTTTGTGGGGTTTAGTCTCAGAATCGCAGTTGGGTGTTTAGTCTCAGAATCGCTTACCGCTAACAGCGATTTTGAGGTAGACACACACCGTTATTTCTGCTACTATCTTGCCCTAACAACACCCCGCAAGCTTAGTTTCAATCTCGCAAGAGAACGAAAATGCTCACTCCGCGGGGTTTCCTTTTTCTAGGCTTGACATGATTTACTCCAAACCGCACGCTACGTTAAAAGAGCAAGTCCAGCGCCTTAGAGAGAGAGGCTTAATTATTGATGATGAACAGCGTGCGGAACACTTTTTATCCATTGCAGGATACTACCGAATTAGCTCATATTGCTATCGCTTTGAGTTTCCTCCGGTAGACGGGAAAAGGACACACCAATTCAAAGAAGGCACTCGCTTCGACGACATCATTCGGGTTTACGTTTTTGATCAAAAACTTCGAACCCTAATGATGGAGGCACTCGAGCGGTTTGAAGTTGCTGCAAGGACCGTATGGGCGCACGCGATGTCAGAAACATACGGCCCCCATCCTCACATGGAAGTCGACCCCTTCACGGACAGAGATGAATATTTCGAAAGCTTTGTCAACCTCATGAAGGAAACGAAGCGCTCTCAGCGCAATTCGGAAGAGATTAGTCATTATTTAAATCATTACGAGACCCCCTTTCTACCTCCGATATGGATCATCATTTCCGTGATGAGTTTCGGAGAGTTGTTCAGGTGGATCAAAAACACAAAGTCCACTCAGGTTAAATTAAAAGTAGCAAAGGCTGTCGGACTACCTAACATTCAAGTACTTGAAGGTACAGCGAGAGCTCTAACGACCGTCAGAAATCTCTGTGCTCACCATGGCCGCCTCTGGGACAGAAGATTCTCCACGAAACTTCCCTACATAAACAAAAACCTTCAGGTACCCCTTAAAGCAACAGTAGATGTTAGTGGCGGCAATGAGGCGGACCCGAGAATGTTCAACTACATCGTCGTCTTAGCGCACTTAATGCTTTTTTTGAACCACTCGAGTACATGGCCTTTCAGAGTTGCTTCCCTCGTTAAAGATACTTTGAACAAAGAAGAGCAAAGTATCATGGGTTTCCCTGAGGATTGGGAAAACAATTCGTTCTGGCTGACCAACTCAGGTCATTAACACTGGGCATTTTTTTCTACGGCCATCAAAAGGCGGCGAACGGGTCTGCACCCCTTCCCGCCTTTTTTCCTTCATGCCTCTGACCTCGCGAAAGTCTCGCCTGCCAACCTATAGACTCTGTTGCACCGACGCTTTCCCTTTCAGTAGGACGAAACAGATGTTTCGCACTGCTGAGAAACCACCAAGACATCGGAAGCACGCGCCTTTTCATGATTTCCGCCCATGCATCATCGTTCAAGCCTACCAGCCGAACCTGAATTCCCGCGCTGACGACGCTCGAAAAGTAGCCGAAGACCAACCGCAGCTTCTCGACACGATGATGTCGTTTCGGATTTCTCAAGTCCTCCAGCCTCCACTTCCGTCCTCGCCAGTACAAGCCGCGCAGAACGTCTTTTCATAGCACCTCCCACTTCCTCCCAATCAGGCGACTTTCTCGTGACGGGAGCAACCCGAACGGCTTTCTCAAGCCGATGTGTTGTAAAAGCACCTCAGAAGCCCAGCTGTTTTCCCAATTTTGTTGCCATTTTAATACGGACGCGGGTTTCCCCCCTTCACAGATTTTCTATCGTTGAAAAAACTCTTCCAATTTCTTTCAACCAAAATCTCGGAGGAAACATGCAAAAGACTGTCATCGCGTGCTGTGTCGGCGCGCTTTTCGCTGCAGGGACAGCCGCAGCGGCGACCCATGAACAGGACGGCAAGACTGGCATCGCCGGTGAAGGTTCCGCCCTCACCGTCAACACTCAGACTCAAAACGTCACGGATAAGAGCCAGCTCATCGGCGGTTGGTGGCATTACACGGATTTGGTTACCGCTGAGACCGATCTCAATCATGCAGGTTCCACGAGCGACCTGACCGTTGATCTCACCAACGAAAAACAGGTCGATGAAATCGTGGGCGGGAACTACATCAAGCAGCCCAAGGGCCTCACCGACAAGACGCATGAAGCCACCATCGGCGACACCAAGCTGACCGTCAAGGCCGTCAAGACTGAATACATCGTCGCCGGCAGCAAGGCGAACAATACGGGCAAAGGCTCCATCGTCAACGGAAACACGACGCTCGTTATTGAAGACGGGATCATTCAGTACGAAGCCGACCCGTCCAAGGGCGCCGTGGTAGGCGGAAACTACATCAAGGCCTCAAGTCCCGACGCCGGCATGGTCTCCCAAACGAACTCCACCATCCGCGACACCTCCGTCACCATCAACGGCGGCACCTTCGGCGGTTCCGTCTACGGCGGCAGCTTCGCCGAAAACTATGCTCACGTGGAAACGCCCGACATGCTGCTCAAGCTCACGACCGGCAACTCCTCCCTGCAGATCAATGGCGGCACGTACAACGGCCATGTCGTGGCCGGCAGCGGCGTCACGGGACAGGGAACTTCCTCCACGGCCCAATCCGCCGCCGTTACGATCAATGCAGCCAAGAACAAGACCGTCACCCTCGGGAACGATAACATTCTCATTGGCGGCGACTACCTCGCCAACCGCGGCAAGTCCGCAATTGAAGGCAACACCTCCGTCACCGTGACGGGTGAAGGCACAATCACGCTCGGCAAGGGCATCGTCGGCGGCAGCTACGTTGCTGAAAACAAGATGGGCAACGCCGCAGCTTCGAGCAAGGAATACACGGCCTCCGAAATCAAGGGCGCAACCAACATCCTCGTTGACGCCGCAAAGGTCACGGTCAAGGACGAAGTCATCGGCGGCACGTATCTGCGCCAGACCGTCCAGGACACTGACAAAGACAGCTTCGTTTCCGCCACGGTCGGCAGCACGAATCTCATCCTCAAGGCCGGCACCTTCAAGGCCAACGTCATCGCCGGCGGCAAGTCCAACGACTTCACGGGCAGTCTCTCGAACGACGTTCTCGGCGACACCTCGCTCACCATCACGGGCGGCACCTATGAAGCCGCAGTGCTCGGCGGCGGCTCCGCCAAGGCGGGCCAGGGTGAAGACGTATCCACCAAGCGCGACGTCTCCGCCGACGTCAAGGGCACGGCCCGCGTGAACGTCACGGGCGGCACGCTCAACGGCATCGTCGGCGGCGGCCTGAGCTATTTGTACACCAGCTCTGCACTGACCGACGCCGTTGTGACGACCCACGTTGAAAATGTGGCAGCCAATATTACTGGCGGCACGATCAACACCATGGATCACAACAGCGGTCTTGACGGCTTCGGGATTCCGGCCTCCGTCGTGGGTGGCGGCGTGGCATATTCCAAGAGTATGGTAACCACCAACAAGGTGGAAGCCACCGTTGGAAACGTCGACATGACGATCGCAGGCAAGGGCGTCAAGCTCTCCGGCGACATCTACGCCGGCGGCTTTGCCCATGGCGCCAAGACTGCTGCCTCCGTCAACAGCACCCGTCTCACGATCGCCGACGCCACGCTCGGTGCTGCGGACTCTCAAGTCAACGTCTTTGCCGGCGGCTACGCCGCACAGGGCGCGACCTCCACGGTCAAGACCTCCGAGGTGACGATCGCCAACTCGAAGATCTTCGGCAACGTCTACGGCGGCGGCAACAAGGCCGACGCACAGAGCAACGTCACGGTCGAAAGCTCCGTCATCACGCTTGACGGCGCCGATGTCACTGGTACCGTTTCGACCGAATCCTTCGAGCCCTCCGTTAACGCAGCGCTCATGCGCCTCGCCGAAGCCGACACGGGCGCGGGTGATGCTGAAGCGAACAAGACCCAGCGCACGATCAACCTCATCAACTCCAAGATGGGCACGCTCCAGATTTCGGCCAAGCAGGACACGGAAACGTCTCTTTATCTTGAAGGCAGCAACACCGTCGGCGCGATCACGGGCGGCAAGGCCTCTGAAATCGTCTTCGACGGCACCGGCACGCCCGCCGGCGAGGCGATCCTGACGCTCACGAAGGAAGGCGCCTCGTTCGACATGTCCGGCGACAAGGACATCGTCGCCAGGAACGTCGCTTCGGGCACGCTCCTCGTTGACGGCAAGTACAAGACGGCCGCCGAAACCACGGTGACCCTCGAGAACGCCTTCGGCGACGTGGTCTACGACCTCGGCAAGGATGCCATCGACAGCACCGACCTGCTCCTCACCGATGCCGGCATCGTGATCGGCACGGGCGACACGGCCCAGACGATCGGCGCCTCTTCCGTGAAGGTCTCCGAGAGCTCGAAGACGCTCGCCGAAGCCCAGCTCAGCTCCGTCGCCTTCGTGACGCAGGGTGCCGAATTCGTCGCCGACGAAGGCATGCGCTCGATCCGCGCCGCCGCGAAGGAAGGCTCGTTCACGGCCTTCGGCGCGATGGCCGGCGGCTACAACCGCTACGAAACGGGCTCGCATGTTGACGTCGAGGGCTTCTCGCTTGCCGTCGGTACGGCCGGCCGCATCAACAACCTGACGCTCGCAGGCTTCGTTGAAGCCGGCTGGGCCTCGTCCGAATCGCACGTCGCCTCCACCGAAGCCGACGCCGACCACGACTACTACGGCGTGGGCGCCGCGATGCGCTATGACTTCCAGTCGCCCTTCTACCTCGACGGCGCCGTCCGCCTCGGCCAGATCTCGACCGAATTCGACGGCTCCTACGGCACGGGCACCGCGAAGTACGACGCCGACGGCCTCTATGCGACGGCTCACATCGGCGCGGGCTACGTCTTTGACTTGACGCCCGACGTCAAGCTCGACGCCTACGGCCGCTACCTCCTCTCCTATGTCGAGGGCGACGACGTCACGCTCGAAAGCGATGCGAAGGAACGCTTCTCCATGGACGACACGACGACCCATGCGGTCCGCCTCGGCGCTCGTCTTGAAGGCGCCTTCCAGACCTTCGACTGGTACGCCGGCCTCGCATACGAGCACGTCTTCGACGGCGAGGCCGAGGGCGAGCTGAAGTTCGCGGGCGCCACCGCCGCGCTTGATGCGCCGAGCCTCAAGGGCGACAGCGCCATCGTCGACCTCGGCTTCACCATGAAACCCGAAGCCAACGGTCCCTGGACCATCGGCGTGGGCCTCAAGGGCTATGCCGGCGACCGCCGCGGCGGCACCGGCAGCGTGAACGTCCTCTACACGTTCTAAAGCCTCTCTCCCCCGTCTCCTCTCGCAAGGAGGCGGGACCCACCAGTAACAACGGCGGGCTCCCACTCGGGAGTCCGCCGTTTCTTTTGTCGTCTGCATCAAGTCGCCTCCCCGTCACGGGAAAACGGCACTGTTGAAGTGCCTGAGAAGGCGCTTCCTGCAACCACAACATGTCGTCTTCCTTTTTCCACAGCACCAACCGTCTGGCCAGCTCCGTGTACTTGAGAAAAGGAACCTCTTGTTCAAGGCACCGCTTCTGCAGTTCTATCGCCTTGTTCCACACGAAACGCCGACACCCGGCAGCTTGAGCGAAGATTCGCTTCTGCTCCCGGGTAGGCATCAGTTCGAACTTGTAGGCGATGTTGGCTTTCATGACTTCAATCCTACACCGTCCTTTTCGAGGACGCATGCTTCGCACGAGTTTGTGCGAAGGGGATTTGAGCGCCTATCATCCCGGCGGTTAAAACCGCGGGTTTTCTCGGCTCGACTTTATAATCTCCTCGCCTACGATTCTTCCCAAAGGGACGCCGCACCGGCGTCCCTTTTTTCTCCTCTCAAAACCGCAGCCCCCTGCAGACCTTTTCGCGCGACTTCTCCGTTCTCCTGTCGTATCGGGCCGTCGTCGTCACGGACGCGTGTCCCATCGCACGCTGGAGCAGAAAAAGATCGCAACCGCTCTCCAGCATCCTGGTCGCAAACGTGCGGCGAAGATCGTGCGGCGTGACGCCTCCAAGATTGGCCAGCCCGCTGCGCTCCTTGAGGAGCCGGTAGACCGACCCTGGATGCAGGCCGACCTCCTCGAACAGGTTCCCTGAACCCAACTTGAGCCGCCAGAACATCGGTCCCGCCTTGTCCCCGCGTCTTGCAGCCCAGTCGGCAAGCGCACCCTGAAGGTCGTCGGGCAGATAAACGCGGCGTTCCTTGTTCCCCTTGCCGATGAGCGTCAACGTCCCCTCCGTCCGGTTCCAGTTCGCATAGGCCAGCTCCACCACTTCGGTCCTTCTCAAGCCGCACCCCATCATGAGCGCGAGTATCGCCTTGTCCCGAATGCCGCAGATCGTGCCGTCGTCACAGACATTGAGGAGCCGCTTGCACTCCCGCAGATTGAGAGCCCTCCCGACCGGAAGACGCTCGTACCGAACCGCCGCCATGTCCGAGATCTTGAGGTACGCGGACTGGGGCATCAGATCGGCCACCCACGCCGCTCTGGCCACACCCTTTAGGCACGCCAGATAGACGTTGAGCGTCGCAGGCGCAAGCCTTTCGTTCTTGAGCCGCTGCAGGACGCGCTGACAGTGAACTCGACGCAAGGCGCCCCATTCGCAGTCCAGGAACGACTCATAACCGAACATCCTCGCCACCCGGTTCAAACAGGACCGCATCGTGACCGCAGACCTTCTCGACCCAAGACCTTCCAGATATTCGTCTGCTGGATTGCGGTTCGAGCGCCGTTGCGGCAGAACGTTGGGATTGATTTTGCTCATGGCTGTTTCTCTCCTTTCCGGAATGCTCTTCAAGAGCGGAACACTCTGGGAAAGACAGAAAACTTTTCTTTGAATGCCTTGACCAAGTCATCGCGCTGCGTCGTCGTCAGACTGGCGTCCGAAATGATGACCTTGCCGTTGCCGGCGAACGTCATGTGCTTGAGGACATCATCCTTGACGGTGCCGGGCACGTAGTGCGTGAAGAGATCCGTGGCGACGGTCTTGAACTCTTCGGGAACGGACGCGTTGAGACTGATCGTGTTGAGCGGGTCCTGCTCGGCGCCGGTGCCGTTGTCAAAGAGATTGCCGAAGACCGTTTCGAGCGTGCCGGAGCCGTTCGCAACCTGAGCACGTTCGCCGAACCGCAGCTTGTCGGCGAGATGCCAGTGTCCGCCGTCATTGGAGAAGGTGCCGTTGATGAGAGCGTCACTGGACCAGAGCGTGCCCGTATTGGCGCCGTTCTCAAACGTCGTAACGCCGGCAAGATGCAGGTTGCCCTTGTTCGTGAGACGGCCCTGAAGGTCGAGCTTCTCGATCGTCAGATCGCCGGAAGACACCAGAACATTGCCTTCGCCGGCAACATCCTTGGCAACAAAGGTGCCTCGTTCGACCATGAAGGTTCCGTTGTTGAGGAGGTCGACGTCCGCAACCGTACCGCCGACGACTGCACGGGTGTTCTTCGTGCCGAGGCGCAGCGTGCCGTTGTCCGCGATGAGTTTGCCTTCAGCAATGGTCGAGCCATTGCCCTCACCAAGGAAAACGAGTTCCTTGGCGCCCGTCACCGATACGTCGGACTTTCCGTTGACCGAGACGAAGCCGATCGAGGTGTCAACGTTGTTTTCACCCTTGGCTGCCCCAACCGTAATGGGATTGGCCAGCGCGTTGAGCTTGTGCTCGGTGAAGACGGCGCCCCCGTTGGTGCCGTTTTCAACCATGATGGCGTTCGCAATGGCGGCGGTCAAACCGTTGGTGATGTCGGCAGGAGTCGGATCATCGACGATCTGCTCGAAGGACACGCCAACATTGGAGCCGTAAGTGCCACGGATAAGCTGGCGGGCCTGATTGGCCACGGTTTGCGTGTAGGTGCCCTTGAAATGGAATGCGCCTCCGGACCAGGTCACATTGTTCTTGAACTTGGACAAGAGACCGTTGACGCTTTCATTGCGTTTGATGGCCGAGGCATTCAACGCACGAGAGGCGTCATTGGACCCGATCAAAAGAGACTGAGCCTTGGCAATGATCTGCTGGAAGTTGGCCACCTGATCCAGACCAGTCGAAAGATTGCTGTTGCTGGACGTCCAGGTCTTGGAATTCAAGTCAATGGTGTCGGCATCAATCCTCGTGTTTTCGGTGGTGAGCTTCACATCGCTCGTGAGGGTGTCGACATCCAGCGAACCGCTCTTGAACGTGGCGGTCCCGCCACCAGAGAAGGAACCAACGGTCAAAGCTCCGGAATTCTGAGTGTAGGCATTTTTCGCAGTGCCGAAGATGAGTTCACCTGCAGTGATTTTTCCGCCATTGTTGACTAATTCGACGTCGGTTTGAATAGTCGCATTGAAGCTATCTTTTTCGACGGTGTATCTATAATCGCGGTCACCAGCCGGACCATCCATACGCTCAAGGATATAGCCTATCTGACCAGTCACACTTGCCGTCGATTTGCCGAGCCTAAGCGTGTTGGCCCTTATTGTCGCTACGGAATCAACGGAAACTTTTGTCTGAGGGACTTGATAATCAAGGCCGTAGTCGTAGGTATCCTTTCCTTCTAGAATATTCGAAATCCACAAATTAAAATGTGATTGATTCCACCATCCAGGCAAGGAGTAATCACCAGTACCTCGAAATGTATGGGTCGTTTCATCAATTTCCTTACCTTCCGAAATATTTACCCTAAAATCTTGCGTCGTAATCCACACATCTTTTTCAGAGGAGCCTGCACCCTGAAAAACGACATCGTTGAAGGTTAGATTTCCTGAAATATTGTTCGACGAGTTCACCTCTGTCGCAATCGCGGGTTGCGCACTGACGATAGCCATCAAGCCGACGGCAGTCATGACCGTTCCGGTTGCTTGTCTTGCACTAGTTACCGTCTCGTTGACGGCCACGTAGCACCGTCGAACGCGGTTCCAGACCGTCTTGAAAATCTTGTTCATAAAATCCCCTTTAGGTTTTTTATTCGATCGAAATGATCGTCTGAGGACTCTCGCGTAAGAGCACTCAGGCGATCACTCCGACCTTTACAAGCTTTTCTTTGAATGCCTTGACCAGGTCGTCGCGCTGCGTCGTCGTCAGGTCTACGTTGGTGATGACAATCTGCCCGCCAGAGAACGTTGCGTGGTCGGCAAGTTTGGCAGCTACTTCACCAGGAACGTACTTGCGGAAAAGTTCGGCCATCACGGTCTGAACGTTTTCGGGGGCTTTAGCCCAAAGACCGATAACATTCAACGGATCCACCACGGAGGACGTAACGTTCTGGAAGATGTTGTCCTGATTTGTTGTAAGCGTGCCAGACGTCTGCGTGAAGGAGGAGCCGTCTGCAAAGTTGAGGGCGCCCGTGACGGTCAGATTGCCAGCATTGGAAGATGCTGTTCCGACAGTGAGGTCACTCGTAGACAAACCGGCCGCATCGCTGATCTGAACGGAGCCATTGCCGGTAATCTGAGAGGCGCTGAAGTTTCCGCGTTCGACCAAAAGCTGGCCATTTTTACCCATCTGAATGGCCTGAAGGGTGGCGCCATTCGTACTGCTGTCAAATTTGTTGCCAAGCTTGAGAGTGCCGTTGACGGTAGTCTGGAATCCGGCATTGGTGGAACCGTTGCCCAGCAGGTTGAAGTTGTAACCGTCGGCGATGGTCAGGCTGGTTACGCCGCCGATGTCCTTGAAGCCGATGGAGTCCTTGATGCCGTCAGTTGAGCCGATCACGAGATCGCCGATTTCGCTGGCCAGCGTGACTTGATTGAGCGTCAGACCTGTGTGGCCGCTTTCATCCAGGAATTTGTTGGTATTGGCAACGGAATAAACAGGCGTGCCGGATGTGTTTCCGAAGTTAGCGGTGCCCGCAAACGAGATAGACACATTGCTGCCCACGCCTGCCGCATGCAGTTTGTCTCGAATCGAGTTCTGACCAGAGGATGTGAACGAGGAGTCGGTGATGTAGATCGTTCCGCCCGTGATCCCGCTCAGGTTCGAAAAAGCGCTGAAACTGGTGACGGTCTTGCCTTCGCCGCGAGCAAAAGCGAACGAGCTCGTGTTGACAACGCCAGAATCGCCGATTGCCTGAAGGGTTTGGGCAAAGTATTCCGAGCCTGTCGTGTAGTTGCCGAAGTTGTTGAAGCTGGTTTCGGTCCTTCCGTCGGTTTGCTTGAGCTTTCCCCAATAAATGGAATCACCAAAATAACCGTTCAGGCGGATGGTGCCGGTGTTGGAGATGTCCTTTTCGTTGTTCCACGGACGTGCCTTGCCGCTGCCCTGACTGGAGCTCGTAATGGTGATGGTGCCCTTATTGACAAAACTGGAGCTTCCTCGCTGATAAATGCCATAGGCGGTTGCACCGGAAGAGCCGCCGGACAGTGACAAGGTGATGGTGCCGTTATTCTCCCAATACAGATCGGAAAGAATGCCGATGCCATGCGCTCCCTTTGCGCTACCGCCAGAGATGCTTCCAGTAATGGTGCCGTAATTGTAGATGTTGGGGGTATGGGTATTAGCCAAAAGAGCAATCCCATTCAGGGACCAACCGCTGTGCATGCCAACACCGCAGGAGTTTTGACCAGTTCCTCCTTTGACTTGCAGGTCGTATTTGGAGTCCTGCCCAAAGTCTTGACGACGGTTGAAAGACGCACCAACGCCCCAGGAGGTGTCGCCGGAGCCGCCTTCAGCTACGATGTAAGACTTTCCAGTCGGGTGCCAGTCTGCGATGGCGAGGCCGACACCCATGGAATTGTTGCCTGAACCGCCGTATCCGTATAAATATTCGGTGTCGTAGTTGGAGTACATGCCCCATGTTGACCGGATGCCCCAGGACGTGGTGTCGTCCTGACTACTGCCGTATCCGTAGGCTCGGACGACACCATTATTGACAACTTCGCCCTTGTCGGCCGTGATTAGTGCTCCTGCGCCGCCATTTTTACCGATAAAGGTAGTCGTGCCATTGAGCGTGTGGTGCGTGCCGTGTCCTTTATAGAGGCCTGAAGCATCGGGACCGTCGCCTGTAAAGGTCATGTCGGTATAGTTGCCGGCAACTGAAAGCGCGGGCGAAAGAAGAACTGCGGCCGATGCGGCGCCGACAATGACGGACGCCGCTTTACCTCTGCTTTGCCCTGTTCCGACTGCTTCTGAAACAGCGACGTAGCAACCTCTGACCTTGTTCCAGATTTTTTTGTATATGCGATTCATAGAAATTCAGTGCGGCAACCTTTGTCTTTAGACAGAGGAGGAAGCACCGTTCTCCTTTCTTCGTTGAGTTAGAAATGAGGTTCGCTTTACGACAGGAATCACCGAAAATGATTCCGCTGCGTCCCTTGATCTCTGTTCAAGACTTCGCCAGTTTGTGTTGTGACGGTGTCCTCAACAAACAGAGGATTGAGACATCAAATGAATGCTAAAAATGGAATGTTCAGGCCCGCGAGGAGGGACCAAATCTATTGCTGTCCTTACTGTTGCAGGCGTTCCTGTCAGTCAAGTGTTTAGCTTGCAGCGTAAAGGCGAACGCGTTGGCGGGGTGTGCCAGAGGGGTGAAAACGAGGGATTTCGCCGGTGTGCAAGTAGAAGAAGGAGAGGGAGAACACGTCTTTTCCTCTCCCCTGCTTTAGGTGAAAATGGCCGGATCGCCTACGGGGAGTAGGAAGGCATTCAAAGAAAAGTTTGGAGACGCAACTCAGCTTGTCTTCCAAGGCAATATTGCCGGCGTGAGTGTCAACAGCGTGCTCAACACCGCCAAGGTAAACGAGCTTCATGACGCAGGCATCGGCCTCTCCGACATCGTCTACGTCGACCGCGACCTTCAGGGCGAAGGTCAGGCCGTTTCCGTCGGCAACGACGGCGTGCTGCACTCCGTCGGCTTTGCCGGCGTCAACGATGCAGCAAGCGTGACCGTGAAGGACGCCAAGGAACTGGTGCTCGTCGGCAAGAAGGGTGAAAAGGCCTATGCCATGACGAAGGCTCCGACGACCGTGACGGGCGCCGGCGCCAAGCTGCGCCTCGGCAGCGTCGGCCTTCAGAATGCCGATGAATGGCAGGGTACGACCGCCGACATTCTCGTGAAGGACGGCGGTGCGCTCGAGGTCGTCACCGGCGACTACGCGATTGCGGGCACGGCGGACGTCAATCAGGGCGCCCTGGTCAATCATGCGACGCTCACCGTCGACAGGATCACCGGCGCCGATGCCAACGTGACGAACAACAAGACCCTGACCGTCAACAACGGCATTGAGCTCTCGGGCAAACTGACCAACAAGGGCACCATGAAGGTGACGGGCGACACTGCGCTCAACAAGACCATGTCCACCTTCATGAACGAGGGCCGTGCGACGCTGGCCGGCAATCTCGCCGTCACGGGCGCTCTCACCAACTCCAAGACGGGTGTTCTTCAGACGAACACGATGACGATCACCGGCGAGCTCAACAACCAGGGGCTCATCGAGTCGAGCAACGACTCGACGCTGACCGGCGTCCTTCGCAATACGGGCACGATCAATCTGTTCGACAAGAACATGACCGTCGGTTCTGCCGGTCGTCTGGACAATTCCGGTCTGACCCACAGCATCACCGGCGTGGGCACGATCCTTGTGAACGGCTATCTGGCGAACGTCGACAACGCCGACTTCTCGGGCAAGGTCTTTGAGGTCGCCCAGTCCACTGGCGAAGTCGAGAACAGCTCGAACCTGATATTCGAGAGGGTCTCCGTCTCCGAAGGCGCGTTCTTCAAGAACAGCGGCACGGTGGCCTCGAACGCCAAGGCGCGTGCGCAAGCCTCGCAGACCAACATTGAGGTCGACTCGAACGGCGTCTACTACAACACTGGTCTGACGGATGCGCAGACGATCACGGTCGGCACGGGTGAGTTCTACAACACCGGCGATCTGGTCACTCAGGAAATGGTCGTTGAGAACGGCGGCTACTTCATCAACGGCCGTGCGCCCGTCGGCACCATGAGCACTTTTGCTGCCGCTCCGCGAGCCGTGACGATACAGCGCAAGCTCACGCTCAATGAAGGTGGCAAGTACACCAACACGGGTGATGCGTATTACGCCGAAGGCACGATTGCCGGCGAATACACGAACAACGCCGAAGGCAACGTGACGACGGGCATCTCCGATAAGTTCGTCGACGGCACGGGCATCACGATCGCCGCGACCGGCGTCATCAAGAATGCCGGCACGTGGACGATGGGCGGCGCGATGACGAATGCCGGCACCATCATGGGCGACGGCAAGCTCGTCTTCAAGCATGAGGGCGTGGGTACGAATCAGTTCGTCAACACGGGCTCGATCAACGTCGGCACGCTGGAAGCGGACAACATCACGTTCACGCAGAACGACGGTTCGGTCAAGGCTGCCAACGGCTGGTTCTCCAACTCGAACGTCAATGTTGCGAAGGGCGAGATGAGTCACGCGACGATGGGCACGGGCAACACCTACAAGGTGGGTGACAGCATTGCCGATCAGGTTGCGGCCACGCTCACCTTCGACACGCTCACGTCCGATTCGAACGTCGTCATCGCCAAGGGCGGTCAGCTCAATGCGTCCGTCATTGCACTTGACGGCATCACGAAGGACACCGTCAAGCTCGACGGCGGCCGTCTTGCGACGAGTCTCGATCAGATCTTCGAGGGCGTCGAACACAAGGCGCTCGACATTGATGCTTCGACTCCGGACGACCTGGTTGACTTCGAAGGCGTGAACGTCACGACCGGCGTGGGCAACATCAAGACGGCCGTCTCCACGGGCATCAACTTCGGCTGGGGTACGGTCGCATTTGACGACGGCGTGTATTCCGCCACGCTCGCTGCGGACGTGCTCAAGAAGCTCGACGACGATGACGTCGACACGGCAGGCCACGAAGGCCAGCTCGAGGTCGCCTTCAACGGCAAGGCAAGCCAGAAGTTCAACGTGACGCTGGCCAATCAGGTTCGTGCGAAGGACGGCGACGGTGCGACGGCATACGCGACGTTCTCGGGCGAAACGCTGGTCAATGAAGTGACGAGCGGCCAGTCTTACGACAAGCTTTACGTGGGCGCCAAGGATGCTGCGCCGTCCGACGCCAACGTGCTCGACAACAACATCGGCTTCAAGCAGGTGACGGGCGCCACGGGCGGCATGACGGTTGCGGACCAGCATCACTTCGTCCTCGTGGGCGAGCTGCAGTCCGCGAGCAATCCCGACTTCGAAATGCTCGACGGCGATCTGACGGTTGCCGAAAAGGGCTCGATGATGACGCTCGGTTCCTACGGCACGGCTGAGAAGACCGAAGGTCGACTCCACAACGTGACGCTGGCTGACGGCGGCGTGATCCGCGCCCGCCACGGTGACTTCAAGGGTGAGGACCTCACCAACAACGGCGGCGCCCTCTACGTGGGCGGCGACGGCAAGACGACGGTCAACGGCTCTCTCCTGGTGGAAGACACCGACACGACGCTTACCTTCAACAGCTACACCGCTGAAGCGGGCTCCGATGCCTTCGTCTTCGGCACGCTGGCCCTCACGACGATGACGGGCAACGGCGGTGCGATGACGAACGCCGGCAAGCTCAACGTCGGCGAAGCCGTGATTGCCGGCATGACGCTGACGAACAAGGCTGATGCTGCATACGACAATCTCACGGTCAATGCAGGCAAGGTTGAGAACGTCAAGGGCGGCACCACGACGGTGGCCGGCACGACCACCGTTGCGGGCACGGGTTCCATTGAAAACGCAGGCGCCTTCACGTCGGATGCGCTCGTCATGACGGGCGGCAAGTTCGACAACAAGGGCGAAGCGGTCATCAAGGGCGCCAATGCTGCGACGACCATTGCCGGCAATCTTGAAAACGCCGGCACGCTGAGCATTGAAGGTGCGCTTTCGACCGTTCTCAACGACGGTGCGCTCGTTCACAACACGGGTTCGATGACGATTGCGCCGAAGCTCGGCATTACGGGCGGCGAACTTCATCAGAGTTCGGACACCACGCTTGCGGTCTCCGACGTGGACGTGACCGACGGCCTGCTGCGCGTTGACAAGGCCAAGGTCGTCAAGGGCAACCTTCTCACGCTCAACAGTACCGACAAGGCTCATGTGGCCACGATCAACGAAGGCCTCCTCGACTTTGCGAACATCAACGTCACCAAGGGTTCGATCACCGGCGCCGGCACGCTCGGCACGGCCTCCTCGAACGTCACGGTCGATGTCGACGGTTCGGTCACGCAGAGCGCTCTCGTTGCGAAGACCTTCCTCAACAACGGCACGACCACGGTTGATGATCTGAACGCTGCCGCAGGCACCAACGCCTCGACCGGCACGCTCACGATCAACAAGACCCAGACGGGGGAACTTGCCAACAACGGCAAGCTCAATCTGGCAGGCACCACGATCAAGGGCAGCGTGACGAACGTCACGGGCACCATGACGGGTACCGGCACCGTGACGCTCTCGGGTGGCAAGCTCCAGCAGTCCTCCGACATCGAAGCCGTGTTTGACAAGCTCACGGCGGATGCGGGCTCGGTTGTGGTCGACGCCAATAAGTCGATGACGGGCAACGCCTTCGTCATGAACGGCGCGGGCACGACCGCAACGATCGACGGCACGCTGGCCTTCAACGACATGACCGTCAACAACGGCCACCTGTCCGGCAAGGGCACGATCGGTTCCGAAACGTCCAGGGTGACGGTGAAGGCCGACGGCACGATCGACCGCATCACGAACCTTGAAGCCGACGTTCTGACGAACGAAGGCACGGTGACGGCTGAAAACGTGACGGTGAAGACTGGCACGAACACGGGCGATCTGACGGTTGCGGGCGGTCTGCTCAAGGGCGACCTCACCAACAACGGCAAGACCACGCTCGAGGGTGCGACGCTTGCATCCGGCACGCTTGCCAATGCGGGTGAACTGATCGGCACGGGCACCGTGACGATTGCGGGCGGCAAGCTGCATCACACCTCGAACACGGCCGCCGGGTTTGAAAACCTGACGATCAACAAGGGTGGTCTCAAGGTCGACGCAGGCAAGACGGTCGAAGGCACCGGCAGTCTCGTCGTCAATGGCGAGGGCGATCTTGTCGAAAACGCCGGCACGATCAACTTTGCCGACGCCACGATCTCCAAGGGCGGCGTGATCGGCACTGGCACGTTCGGTTCCGAAGCCTCGAACATCACCGTGGATGCTGCGGGCTCGCTCCATCAGAATGCGGTTCTGTCGGCTGCGCTCGTCAACAAGGGCGACATCGTGGCTGACAAGGTCCTCAAGGTCGTGGGTTCCCTCAAGAACGAAGGCACTCTCGTCACGAACGGCTCCGCCGACGTTTCCGGTCTCAACAACACCGGCACGGCGAACTTCAACCAGGGCGTGTCCTTCACGGGCGCCAACACCTCCTCCGGCACGCTTGCGGTTGCTGGCAAGGAACTCAACGTTGCTGCGGGCGGCGATCTGACGATCACGGCCGGCACGGCCGACATCAAGGCCGGCGCGACGCTTGACGGCACGCTCGCCAACAAGGGCGGCGTCCTGAACGTGGACCATATTGCGCTCAACAAGGGCGGTCTGCTCTCCTCGGGCAGCACGACCAACGTTGACAAGCTCACCGGCACGTCGGGCTCCGTCGCGGTCTCGGGCGGCAATCTCCACATCAAGGATCTGACCGAAGCCGAAGGCATGGACTTCACCATGACCAGCGGCGCCATTGTGGCCGACAAGGGCTGGTTCGAGAACTCCACCCTCAACTTCGAGGGCGGCAAGTTCGACGCCTCTGGCATCAAGGATGATGCGGGCAAGGCTTCCGGCATGCTCGGACACAACACGGTCAACATCGGTCACAAGGATCATGCGCCCGTCATCGGTCCGGACAGCGAACTTCCGGCCGACCAGAAGGTCAACTGGAAGGATCCGTATGTCGTCGTGAAGGTTGACACGGTCACGTCCGACACGATCATCAACATCGCCTCCGGCGGCGTTCTCGACGTCGAGCACATCAACCTGACGCCTGACAGCGGCGCGGGCCAGACGATCACCGTCGGCGCCGGCGGCGGCATCCAGACGTCTCTCGACCAGCTCTTCGACAAGGTGGCGACCTCCGTCATCGACATTGAAGCGCTTGATCCCGAAACGGGCGTCGTCGACATCATCACGGACGTCATTGCCACGACCACGGTCGGCGGCGTCAAGGATTCGATCAAGAACGGCCTTGCCTTCAAGGACGGCTCGATGATCGCCTTTGATGACGACGACTGGTCGATCGAACTCGTCTCGAGTGTTTCGAACTCGCTTACTCAGGCCGGTCTCATCGGCGAGGACAAGCGTGTCCAGCAGCACTATTTGGGCGACTTCATGGGCGACTTCACGATCGACACCGCCAAGCGTCTTGAAGAAGAGCAGCTCAAGCTCGGCAACTCCCACGTGCTCGATCCAGGCGTGGTGTTCGACCAGACGACGCTGCACAACAACACGCTGGCTGACGGCGATGCCAACAAGGGCCTCGTCATCGGCGGCGCTGCCGGCAAGGGGGAGAATCAGATCAACTTCTCGACGGGCTTCAAGAACGTCGCGAATGCCGATCTGATCCGCATCGAAGGCGACAAGGAGTTCGTGCTCGTCGGCACGGCCCGCCCCGAAGACTTCAAGTGGCAGACCGGCTTTGACGACTCCAACAAGCTGCTCGTCGACGCTGCCGACGGCGGTCATGTCGACGTCAACAACGGCACTCTGACGCTGGGCTCCAACGGCGTGGTCAATCCCACCGTGGGCTGGGTGAACTCCGCCACGCTCGGCGACAAGGGTGAGCTCGTCACGAAGAACGGCGAATTCGCCGTTTGGGAAATCGACGCCGGCAAGGGCAGGATCGACGTGACGGAAGGCTCCATCCTTCACACCAACGATCTGCTCACGAACGGCTCGCAGATTCACGTGGGCGGCGGCCTGACGGTCGGCAAGGATCTCGCTCTCAAGGGCGACGTCTCCGTTGACGTCAAGGGCTCCGTGTCCTACAAGGACGTCACGCTTGAATCGGGCTCGATGGTGAACAAGGGCACCGAACAGGGTCTTGACCTGGTCGTGAACGAAGGCACCCGTCACGAGAACTACGGCACGTCGATCTGGAACAACGTTGAAATCAACGGTTCCGGCACGAACGGCACGGCGATTCCCGAAACGGGCATCACGGGCGACATGGACGGATTCAAGTCCGACACGATCCTGCAGATCGGCTCGAAGGACGATCCGAACAACAAGTTCGACGTGAACGGCTCCTTCACGAACAACGGCAAGCTCAACGCTTCCGAAGTCGAGCAGACGACGGTTGCGGGCAGTCTGGTCAACATGGGTCAGGCGACCTATGACGACATGACGATCGGTCAGAACGGCACGTCGGTGAACAACGGCCTTGAAAAGGGCGATGTTCTCGTCGTCGACGGCACGCACACCAACACCGGCACGTCGATCTGGAACCAGTTCGAGATGAACGGCACCGGCGCGAACGGCAAGCCCATCGGCGAACACGCTCCGCTCGGCTGGGAGGAGAACTTCACCTCCGACAGCAAGCTCGTGATCGGTTCGAAGGACGAACCCAATGTTGAGAAGAAGTTCGAAGTGAACGGCTCCTACACCAACAACGGCATTCTCGTTGCCGATGCGGTGAAGGAGAGCTTCGTCAACGGCAGGCTCGACAATCTGGGTCAGGCCCTCTACGACGACCTGACGGTCGGCCAGAACGGCACTTCGATCAACAAGGGTCTCGAGAAGGGCGACATCCTTACGGTTGACGGCAAGCACGAGAATACGGGCGTCTCCATCTGGAACAACGTTGAAATCAACGGTTCCGGCACGAACGGCGCTGCGATTCCCGAGGGCGGTCTCGTCGGCTGGAAGGACGACTTCAAGTCCGACACGATCCTTCAGATCGGTACGGCTGAAGACCGCTTCAACCGCTTCGACATCGACGGCTCCTTCACGAACAACGGCATCGTCAACGCCACTGAAACGGAAACGACGGCCGTCAACGGCACGCTGGACAACCTGGGTCAGGCCCTTTACGACGACATGACGATTGCCAAGGACGGCGCGTCCATGAACGTCGGCTATGAAAAGGGCGATGTTCTCACGGTCGAAGGTCTGCACGTGAACACCGGCGTCTCTATCTGGAACGACGTGGTGATGAACGGCACCGGCCAGAACGGCGCCGCCATTCCCGAAGGCAAGCCGCTTGGTCATGAAGAGGGCTTTGAGTCCGATTCGATTATCGTGGTCGGCTCGAAGGACAATCCGGACAACAAGCTTGACGTCAACGGCAGCTACGTCAACAACGGCAAGCTTGATGCGAAGGATGTCGAAACGACCACCGTCAAGGGTGATCTCGACAACAATGGTCAGGCGCTTTACGACGACATGACCATTGTCAAGGGCGGCTCGTCCGACAACGCCGGCTATGAAAAGGGCGACATCCTTACCGTGGGCGGCGAACACTCGAACTCCGGCGTTTCCATCTGGAACGAGGTGATTATCGACGCAGGCGGCAACGGTCACAATGACAAGGATGCCGATCTGGTTCTCGGCGACGACAATGACGGCGGCGATCTCGACGACCACTTCAAGATCGACGGCGGCTTCGTCAATGACGGCAAGCTCGACGCCTCCAAGACCGAAGACACGATCGTCAACGGCAGCCTCGACAACAACGGCCAGTCTCACTACGACGACATGGACGTCAACAACGGCGGCACGTCGACGAACGACAACTTCGAAAAGGGCGACATCCTCGACGTCAATCAGGGCGGCAAGTGGGAGAACAACGGTGAATCCCACTGGAACAACGTCAACAACAACGGCGGCGACATGACGAACAACGGCGGTCTGACGACCGACAAGATCGTCATCGACGGCGGCAGTTTTGACAACAAGGGCACTGTCGACACGGGCGACCTCATCATCAACGGCGGCGTCGTTGAAATCGGCAAGGGTGAAATCGACGCGGACCGCACCGAAGTGAACGGCGGCGACGTGATCGTGGGCAACCATGAGCCGATCAGCAAGGACAACCGCGTTGACTTCGACACGACGGCCGACAAGCCCATCTCCGGCGGCTTCTGGGTCATCGGCAACGGCGACCTCTCGTTCGGCAAGGATGCCGGTGGCTTCGCCGACAAGGTCGGTGCGCCCGACATTCCGGACACGTCCTCCCGCGTCACCGTGACCGAAAAGGTCGTGATCGGTGAAACCGGCAGTCTTGCCGTGGGTCCGGGCGTCTGGAACGGCGAAGACGACCACAAGGACGTGGGCAACGGCAATCTCTACTTTGCCGACGGCTCGCTCACGGTCGTTGACGTCAAGAACTTCGGCCATGACACGCCTGTCTTCGAAGGTACGAAGCCTGGCGCCACGGTGACGATTGAGGACGGCGCCAAGCTCTTCCTCGGCAATCTCACCGAAACCGGCGACTACCTGATGACCGACAAGTTCGTGACCGCAGGCAACGTTGACGACAACGGCAACTGGATCGGCGGCTGGGATGCCGACGACATCTTCGCGCCCAACAACGACGGCTCCGGCCTTGACTGGGTTCTCTCGCTCAAGTGGGAGGATCAGAAGGTCTGGATCAACGCCAAGCTCGAAGACATCCGCAACAAGTATCCGGACATCGTGATCCCGGGCAACGTGAACGATCATCTGGACGACTGCCAGAACGCAGGCTCGCCCGACCAGATCCTCAGCTGCTCCGTGATCCGCAATCCGGATCTGACGGATGAGGAAAAGACGCGCATCCTGAACTCGATCGCCCAGATCGGCTTTGCCTCCGGCGCCATGGCCACCGCGTTCAACGACGCGAACACCACGGCCGATGCCCTTGAAAGCCGTCTGTCGTTCGCATCCGATGCGTTCGACGGCAATGCGGTCATGCGTCATGCCGATCGCGGTCACACCCTCTGGGTGGACGTCCTCGGCGGCAAGCAGAAGGCCGACGGCTACAAGGTCTCCGGCAATGCCGAGTCGGGCTTTGAGGCCGATTCCTTCGGCTTCATCATGGGTGCCGACCACAAGCTTGATGGTCGTGACGTCATCGTCGGCGGTGCGTTCTCGTACCTCGACGGCTCGCTCGACTCCAAGGGTGATCTGCTCGACACGTCGAGCGAATACTCGAGCTTCGGTCTGCATGCGTATGGTGCCTGGAAGCCCACCGACAAGGTCAACCTCGTCGGCACGTTCTCCTATCTGCACCACAACGCAGAAGCCTCGATGGCTCTGCCGATCGCCTATCAGAAGGCCACGGCCGACATCGACACGGACATCCTGTCGCTCGGCGTGCGCGGTGAGTATCACTTCGCGCTCGGCGACAAGGTGCGCATCATCCCGCATGCGGGTCTGCGCATGGTCTACGGTCTCGGCGGCAGCTATGACACCGAATTCGACGGCCAGAAGGCCTACGAAAACGATGCCGATGCCACGATGACCTTCCAGCTGCCGATCGGCGTTGCCGCTCGTGCCGACTTCTCGGTCGGCAACGGCTGGAACATCGCCCCGCAGGCTGATCTCACGATCATCCCGCAGTTCGGCGACACGAGCCAGTCCGTCGACGTCTCCGGCGTCTCGACCTCCGCCGTCGACACGGTTGAGGGCGACTTCACCGGCAGCTTCGTGAGCAAGCTCAATCTGGGTGTCCAGGCGATTCATCCGAACGGCTTCACGTTCGGTGCCCGCTACGGTCTCAATGCCGGCGGTGACGGCAAGCAGGACCACACGTTCAAGCTCGAGCTTCGCAAGATGTTCTAAGCTGCGGACGTTCCTTCATCGAACAGGGATCCCTGAAGCATCCTTCGGGATGCTCGGGGAACCCAAGTTCGGTTGAGTGAAGCACAAGCAAAACCCCGCCGGGAATGAAACACGTCCCGGCGGGGTTTTTCGTCTTTGCGCCAGTTTGGAAATTTTTGCGCCCCCGAAAAGCCGTTCGTCTGCAACGATATGTCATCCGTTCCGTTTCACCCTCATTCAGTTCATCCATGTCCGTACAGCAGCAGGTGAAGGCCCAGACCTTGACCTATCTTTACGAGCAGATCTTCGGCGACCTGCTCAAGGATCCGGCGATTACCGAACTTGCGGTCAATCGTCCCGGTGAAATCTTCTACGAGCGCAACGGGCGCTGGGAGTGCATCGAGACGCCCTCCCTCACCTACCAGCGCCTCGAAGCCTTTGCCATCAATGCGGCGATCTTCAACTCGCAGGCCTTCGAGGAGCGCTCGAATCCGGTTCTCTCCGCCGTTCTTCCCAACGGCGAACGTCTTCAGGCCGTGGCGCCGCCCGCCTGCCAGGACGGCAGGATTTCGATCACGATCCGTCGTCCGAGCTTCGACGTCAGACATCTGTCCGGCTATGTGGACTCGGGCTTCTTCAACGAAGTCCGCATTCCCGGCGAGAAGTCCTCCGACGCCCTTGAGCTCGCCGAGCTTGCGAAGTCCTTCGACGATCCCGCCTGGATCAAGGCTCATCCTCAGGAGGAGGTCGCCGCAGCCCGCGCAGGGTTCGTCCTTCGCGCCGTGCAGCTGGGCAAAAACATCGTCGTGGCGGGTGAAACGGGCTCGGGCAAGACCACCTTCATGAAGGCGCTGATGCAGGAGATCCCCACGACGGAGCGCATCATCACGATCGAAGACGTGCCGGAACTCCTCTATGGCCTTCCCAATCACAAGAACCAGGTCAACCTCCTCTACCCATCCGAGGGTACGGGCGATCTGAATGCGGCCACGCTCATGAAGTCGTGCCTGCGCATGAAGCCCGACCGCATTCTCATCGCCGAACTTCGAGGCGGTGAGACCTACGACTGGCTCAATGCGTGCCTTTCGGGCCACGGAGGCTCGATTACGTCGTGCCACGCCGGCTCGTGCAAGGGCGTCTTCGACTACCTCGCGCTCAAGGTGCTGCAGAGCGAGGCGGGCTCGAAGCTGCCCAACAACGTCATCAAGGAGCTGTTGAATCTGGTCATCGACGTCGTGATTCACATTCACAACGATCACGGGCACCGATTCATCACCGAAATCCTTTACAACGAGCGTTAAGCGTCCGGCGGCCGCGTTTTTTTCCTATTCGGAAATTTTTGCCCACACCTTTGCGTTCATGAGGTCGAGAATCGTCCTGTTGCAGCCCGACACAGGGCCCAAAATTCACCAACCTATTACGGAGTGTTCCCATGTCCCAGAAAAAGACCGAAGAGAAGACCGACAAGGTCGAGGAGAAGGTTGACGTCGACACTGCTCAGGCCGAGGCTCAGGAGCCGGAGACCGATCAGGCCAACGAACGCCGCGAAGCCTTCAAGAAGAATCTCCTTGCGATGCTCGAAGGCAAGCCCGTCCTGAATCTCCAGCTCGATGACGGCGTGCACCAGTTCGTCGTCCTTCGCGACGGCAGCTTCCACTGCACCGCCCAGAACGACAAGCACGAGACGTTCATCACGGACAGCGTGAATTTTGCCTATCTTCTCGACATGAAGGACCTGACGGTTCATGTCCGCCTTGCATGGGTGAGTCCCTTCGGCATGCAGTACACGAAGATCATGCCGCACGCCTCGCTCTACAGCGAAGCCGCCTTTGAAAAGGCCACGGCCTTCCTGTTCAATCACGGTCTGGCGATGATGCTCCCGCAGCTTGCCAAGTTCCGTCTTGATCTTTGCGCTCTTCCGCCCTTCGGCCTGACCAAGCTCGTCAAGCTCGTCACGAAGGAAGAGGCCGAAGCGTCCGCCGCCGTCGAGCAGCAGGCTGCTCAGGCCTGACCATCTTGTCGCCTGCTCCGGCCGGTTCTGGAACAACAGGAGGCTTGCCGGCCGGAGCGGGCGCGATGCGAATCATCGTCCCTCGCCGCGTCGTCATTCGGCCGCGCTGCGGGGGATTTCTTTTCCCTTCCCACAGTCCATGTTCGAACTTCTCATTGCGACCTTTCTGGTCGTGGCCGCCTTTCTCTGGCATTCCACCGTCCGTGTTCTCGACCTGCCCGCCGGCTCGCGCACCTTCAGGATCATTCTGGGGCTCGTGCTCATCGGCGCCATGATCTACGGCATCGTCTGCTACGTCGACGAAACGAAGATCGTCGGCTGGATGAGCGCCCTGCTCAACGTGTCCGTCGTCCTTCTGGGCCTGCTTTCCGCCTGCGTGATGGCCCTCATGCTCCGGTTCATCGAGGACTCGTACCACATCGCGATCGTCCGCAACGCCGAGATCGAGCAGGAGGACGAAAAGTCCGAGCGTGACTGCTCCCCGTCCGATTTGTAACAAATCGGGCGAGGCTTCCTGCTTCTTCAACACAGCCCGGACGATCGTTCGGGTCTTACATGTCTCCACAGGCTA
>ENA-UERX01000694-UERX01000694.1-human-gut-metagenome-genome-assembly--contig:-NODE-694-length-24454-cov-33.002995_pt1 | contig 24454 bp, 17 predicted proteins | sample MGYA00242992_ERZ507993 | MGnify/ENA primary metagenome ERZ507993 (study PRJEB26167, sample SAMN06115487) | human gut metagenome | host: Homo sapiens | place: China:Chongqing | collected 2015-04-10... | reverse complement strand
CCATGCTTGAAGACATTTTCGACAAAGGTAATCAGAATCATGGGAGCAATGTTCATTTGTTCCGTATCGTCGTGTACGTAAGAAAAATGGATGATGAAGTTTTCCGATATCCGGTATTTCTGAAGTTCTATATACTGGCGGATATATTCAACTTCGATGTGTAGAGGTATTTTGTCTTTAGTATTGTTGGCATACATATATTTCATCAGGTTGATGAACTGAATAAAGGCATCTTCCGTTTTAGGAGATCCCGTTACAACCATGGCATACAGGGTATTCAGGTTATTGAAAAGAAAGTGAGGGTTGATTTGTGCCTTATAGAGTGCCAGCTCGGCCTTTTTCTTTTCGAATTCTACCGCTTGCCGTTCCATTATCTGGTGATAGAGTTGCGTCAGCATACCCACGGCAGCACTGAAAGCTACGACAACTACATATAGAAACCATACAGCCTGTTGTTGAAGTTTGATTTTAGGAATGTGTTGCAGAAATCTGGTACGTCGCATGCGGTGCAACGGGATTTCCATCTGATAGCGGGTGATGAGGTAAGTACCGATTATCGTAAACAGTATGAGAGTGACGGCTATCCAGAATCGTTTTTTTCCGGCAAACATGAAAGGCATGGTGAACCGGCGGTTCAGGATGTATACGATATACAGCCACGAAACCAGCAGATATACAAATAGGGAATTGTTGATCAGCCATCGTTCGATGGGTAACAGCGTCATCATTGCCGGTAGCAGTACCAGACAAAAAATCAAGTCGATGTAAAATGGTAATTTTTTGATTTGCCACATATGCTTGTCCTTTTTTGCAAAAATAAAAGTTTCTGGTGGTTTAAGAAAATAAGAGAAATGATGTTTGCCACTACATTGGTGTCGTTTACCCCTACTTTGGCGAAACAACGTTTTTCATGTTTGCCGGTCAGTTATTTTTGTTGCGAGAAAGAAATTGAATAGGAAGAAAGCTATATAAAGTGATTATGTTTACGATGGCAAGATTTGTTTTTTTAGGAGTTGCTTTGCTGTGTTCGCTTTCTGCCGTGGCACAGACGCTGTCGGGAGTGGTAACGGACCAGAAAACCAGAGAAGGATTGATTTCGGCTACGGTACAGTTGATAGCCGGAGACGGGAAGACCAGCTATACGTCGACCGATTTGAAAGGAATGTTTCAGTTCAAAAAACTTCAGGCAGGAGCTTATACACTGCAAATCTCATACGTCGGATATAAAACCTATAAGGAAACAGTAACCGTCCCTGCGTCTGGAGAAAAGAAGGTGAGCGTGACGATGCGCGAGGATGTAAATTTACTGGGTGAGGTTTCCGTCAATGCTCGTGCTACGCGTGCCGAACAGAAAGGAGATAGCTTGCTGTATAATGCAGAGGCTTTTAAGGTAATGCAAGGCAGTTCGGCCGAAGATTTGCTGGCCAAGATGCCAGGTATAGTCGTAGAAGGTGGTAGTATTCAGGCTCAGGGAGAAGAGGTGAAAAAAGTTCTGGTGGATGGTAAGGAGTTTTTCGATGGCGACGTAAATCTTGCCATCAAGAACTTGCCTTCGGATATCATTGCCGGCATAGAGGTATTCGACAAAAAGAGTGAACAGGCAGAATTTACCGGATTCGATGACGGGGAGGAAGTAAAGACCATCAACATCGTTACGAAAGGAGGTTTCCGTCAGGGTACCTTCGGAGAAGTATCGGCCGGATATGGTACCGATGAACGTTATAAAGTAAACGGCAATGTGAATTTCTTCAATGATGACCGCCGTATTTCACTGTTGGGTATGTCGAACAATGTAAACCAGCAGAATTTCTCGCAGGAAGATTTGGCGGGAGTGATGTCTTCGGGAGCAAGCGGAAAACGGCGTGGTGGCGGACGTAAAGGCGGACGGGGAGGTGCTTCCGGTGGAAATGTTTCCGATTTTATGGTTGGAAGTACGGGAGGTGTTACTTCGTCTAACGGACTTGGTATAAACTATGTAGACCAGTGGGGAGAAAAATGGAAGGTAACGGGTAGTTACTTTTTCAATCAGTCGGATAATCTTACGCAGCAGCAGACCGAACGTGAATATTTTGATTCGGCTTTGCCGGGGATGACGTACAGCGAATATCAGGAAAACTCCATGAAAAACTGGAATCATCGTTTTAATATGAAACTTGATTATCAGATAAGCAACAGAACATCGTTGCAGTTCCGCCCTACACTGAGTTTCCAGAACAACGACAGCTACGGGATGTTGCAGGGAACCAATCTGCTGAATGGTACACCCGACAATGAAACGGAAACGTCCACCACGGGAGAGAACGATGCTTACAATGTAGGTGCCGACCTCATATTCCGTCATCGTTTTCTGAAAGAAGGGCGTACCCTGTCGCTGATGCTCAGCGGACAGATGAGTAATACCGATGGAAATACTTATACCGATTACCTTAATACGTTGTATAATGCCGAAGGACTGTCGGAGGACGACAGCTTCAGTCAGTGGAAACGAACATTGAATCGTCAGTATACCTTACGCTCCAATTTGAGTTATACAGAAAAGCTGACCGACTGTCTTCAATTGCAACTGGGGTATAAGTTAAGCTATACCGATTCGGAAAATGACCGTAAAACGTATGGACAGTCGGCAGTGAGCGACCTTTACGACCAGTTGGATGAAAGTCTTTCCAACGAATATCAGTCGGGGTATCTCACTCAGGCTGGAAGTGTCGGACTTCGCTACCGTGCCGGCAAGTTCAATGCCATGCTGGGAGTTGATGCACAATGGGCTGACTTAAAAGGAGATTTGGTTTATCCTCAGGCAGACAATCTGTCGCACAGGTATTTTTCTGTGTTGCCGTCGTTTACCTTACGTTACTCTTTAGACCGCACCAATTCGTTCCAGTTACGTTATCGCAGCAAGTCGTCTGCCCCTTCGGTTACCAGCTTGCAGAATGTTATCGATAACTCCAATCCGCTTTTCCTTTCCACCGGAAATCCGAATCTGGACCAGCAGTTGTCGCATACGGCAAACCTGCGCTACTTGCGTACCACAAAGTCCGGGCATACCTTTATCGCTATGGTTGGAGCGACGATACAGCAGGACTATGTAGCCGACAGTACTTTTGTAGCCAAGGAAGATATAGAGCTTACGCCGTCGGTCACACTGAACAAAGGGGCACAGTTTACCCGCCCGGTCAATATGGACGGCTACTACAGTTTGCAGTCGATGCTGACCTACGGCTTTCCTGTCGATTTTATCCGCAGTAACATCAATCTCAGCCTTTCGGCCAATTATGCCAATGTGCCCACAATCTTCGACGGAGTAGAAAGCCGGACACGTGAACTGAATCTGATACCCAAAATCATAGTCGGCAGTAATATCAGCAAGAACCTCGATTTTACAGCATCCTATTCGGCGGGCATCAATAAAATGTTCAGTTCGTTGGATGCAGCAACCGGAAGCGACTATGTTACCCATACGGCTTCGGCCAAATTGGGGTGGACTTTTTTCTGGGGACTAACTTTCCGCAGTACATTCGACTATATCGGTTATACCGGCCTCGATACAGGTACGGAAGATTATTTCCTGTGGAACTTGTCGCTGGGCAAGAAATTCCTGAAAAACGATGCTGCCGAGATAAGAGTTGAGGCTTTCGATGTGCTGAGGCAGAATCAGGCATTTACGCATAGCATTGGAAGTAACTATTATGACTATATAAACAGCAATGTACTAAAGCCTTATGCAATGATAAGCTTTGTATATACAATTAGGTAATATAAAAAACAATTGACATGAAAAAGATTTTTTTTCTGGCCTTAGTGGCCTTACTGGGTGTACATACAGCCGATGCCCAGCGCAAAGGAGGAACACGTACTCCGGAACAGATTGTAGAAAATCTCGACAAAAAGTTAAACCTGACCGATGAACAGGAAAAACAGATAACCGAACTTTATACGGAATTCTTCAAGAAAGAACTTTCACGTGAAGAGCGGAGAAGCGAGATGGAAAAGCTGAACGAAAAAATCACCTCTTTGCTCACAGACGAACAGAAAGAGGCTTTCGAACAAATGAAAAAGGAACGTCCTCAGCGCAAACGTTCCTGACTATTTCGAGATGAAAGATGAGAAATGCTATCAGGCATTGTTTGCTTTCTCATAGAAAGTTGAAATGATTTTGTACAAAGAAAAAAAGTTTTTGTACAAAAAAATAAAAAACGTCGAGGGGAATGACCGTACAGTTGCGTGTCTTTCCCCTTAAATAATGACTTTATTTATGCCTTTTTGCCCTTCACGCCCTTCACAAACGTTGGAAAATAAAAAAAAAGATACTTTTCCCTCGTACTAGAAGGTTGATTTTTCTCTTGTTAGAAAGACCTGTGAAGGCGGTGAAGGGCAAAAAAGACAAAAAAGTTTTTTATTTTGCCGGATGTTTCCTTATTGTCAGCCAGTAAGCCGTTACCACAAGTATACCCGTAACCACCCACGAAATAGGGTAGACATAGAGCAATACATCGTATCCTCTCCATACCGGCGAAACACAATATACCCAGATGATACGAAGCATGCAAGTTCCTATTACAGTCATCAGAGCGGGAGTAAGCGATTTTCCCATTCCTCGCAGGGAGGAACCCGCTATCTCGTAACTGCAAGCAATAAACTGAAGCGCCAGTACAATGTGCATTCGTATGCTTCCGAAGTGCTGTACCATGGGCATATCCGAGAAGAAGCCCAAAAAGAAACTATGCTGCCAGGTGAATACCCAACTGAAAGCGGCGCAGAGTCCGGCACTTGCTCCCATACAGATCCAGAAAATCCGGTGTACCCTGTCCATCTTTCCGGCTCCGTAGTTCTGGGCGATAAAACTGATTGCTGCTCCATTGAACCCCTGAATAATGAAATAAGTATAATATTCAAAGTTAAGCGCAGCTGCCGAACCTGCTATAGCATCTGCTCCGTAACTGTTGATGGACGACTGTACCACTACGTTCGATATGGAAAATATCATTCCTTGAATACCGGCTGGCACTCCGATCTTGAGCATACGGCTAAGTTCCGTAAAATTGATTTTGATTCTGTTAGGATGTAGTCTGTAAGGCTCTTTTTCCTTAAGGAGTAATCGTACGATAAGCATTGCGCTGAATATGTTTGCTATGCCGGTAGCTATGGCTACTCCCGAAACTCCCATGTGAAAAACAAGTACAAACAACAGGCTGAGCAATGTATTGATAATACCAGCCATGACCAATATATATAAAGGACGGCGGGTATCTCCGATGCTTCGCAAAATGGCAGCTCCGAAGTTGAATACCATGATAAAGGGCATGGCAAGGAAGTAAATGCGGAGATATTTCACTGCTTCGTCCAGTACTTCGGGAGGAGTCCCCATCCACGTAAGTATCGGGCGAGCCACCAGTACTCCCAGTATGAGCAGGAATATGCCACTGATTATGGCTACCATACCTACGGTGTTGATGGCATTGCATATACTCCGGTGGTCTTGCTGACCGATGTGGTTGGAAATGATGGCACATGCTCCCATCGAGATGCCGAGGAAAAGATTGATAAGCAAGCCTATTACAGGAGCATTACTTCCTACAGCTGCCAGTGCCTCACTGCCGATGAAGTGTCCTACTACGGCGATATCGATTGAATTGAACAGTTCCTGTAACAGGCTGCTTGCTGCTAACGGCAGTGCAAAGAATAATATGTTCTTGAATAACGGGCCGTTCAGCATGTCTATTTCATTGCTTTTCGGCTTTTTGCTCGCTATGGTTGTGTCACTCATGTTTTACTTGAATTTGAAACGACCTGCAAAATTATAATAAATTTTCCAGTTGTGGATGTTTTGGACTGATATAGACTTTTGGAGGAAATCGGTATGGAATGCTGTTTCATTCGGAGGCAGGGCAGTATGACAGGTATGGTTGGGGGGAACTTGTCACTGGTTGCTGCCGCGGTGATTCTTGTATTTGTAGTATGAATTTATATATTACATCGCCGTCGTTTGCTGGACCGTCTTTATCAGACTGCTCTTGAGTCAGAGATGAATCTTCAGAAGCTGGGAACTGTTAAGATACAATATTCCAATCTGAAGGACAGTCTTGAATCCAGACAGGTTTCACGTAATTTTGAGATTATGGTAGAGAATGCCACGATTTTTAATGTAGAGTCTGTTAGCGTTTATACAGTGCGTTATCGTTTGCGTAAGAAATTCAGGAAAATTCTGTATTTCAGTTTCTCATGAGGTACGTTTTTATGGCAGAACGGGTGTTCTATCTATATTTGTTTATTTAATCAGAGTATATATTCAAATGTTTCTCTGCAGGCTTCATGGGGAAATCTGTCTGTAATGTAAAAAATGGTCTGTTTCTTTTATTATGAACATTTGTTCATTATATTTGCAGGCGAAAACAATAAATAAATCATGTCACCACGTCCTAAAAATATCCGTAAAGTCAATAATATGCCCTCTGTGGTTGGATTTAAACCTATAGCTTCAAACTATTGTCGTAAGGATACTATATTCTTGCATTTTGAAGAATATGAAGCGATACGGTTATGTGATTATGAAATGAAAACCCAGCAGGAAGCATCTGTTTCGATGGGGGTATCACGTCCGACTCTTAGCCGGATATATGTCAGTGCAAGGCAGAAAATAGCTACAGCATTGGTACGTGGCGTGGCTATAATGATAGAAGGCGGAGTATCGTATACTGATAGTGAATGGTTCCGCTGTGGAACATGTGGCTTTTTATTCAATAATATCAATCCGGCACTTAAAATCCGTAAGATAGAATGTCCCATGTGTCACTCTAACGATATAAGCATAAATAATATTAACATTAATAAAAGTGAGATTATGATGAAAATTGCAATTCCTACCAGAGATAATATGGTTGATAGCCATTTCGGTCACTGTGAATATTACACAATCTTGACAGTAGGACAGGATAATCAAATTTTGAGTAGTGAAACTATCCCTTCTCCTCAGGGATGCGGATGTAAATCCAATATTGCAGGAGAGTTAGAAAACATGGGAGTCAGCATTATGTTGGCAGGAAATATGGGACAAGGTGCTTTAAATGTACTTACTACTCACCATATCAAGGTGGTAAGAGGTTGTTCGGGCAATATACTCGATGTAGCTGCTGAGTATTTGAACGGGACACTTACTGATTCGGGAGTAAGCTGTTCATCCCATGAGCATCATCATGAATGCCATGAGCACGATCATAAGGAATAAGATGTTACTTGGTATCGGTTGTTGATAAAGGGGTCGTCTCATAATGAATGAACTTGAGATGGCCTTTTTCTTTTATATTAAATTTATTTATGCTTAAAGTAACGAATCCCTCAGATTCTTACGTTGAATCGTGTTGTCTCAGTATTGTCGACACTGTCTAATTGCTATTCCTATTTTTCTTATTATTTACTTTGTTCTATTATCTTCAGTATTTTACCATGCTCCATATTTGAGTGTAGCTTGCCTGCTGCCTTTGTCAAAGCTAATGCTAAAACTCATATCTTCATCATTATCTTCTCCTTCTGGGGCAGGAAGTCCATTTCCCCACATTTTACTATAAGAATACGTATTACCATGCTTAAACCAGTCTGAGCCTCCTGTAGTAATCATACTATCTATTTGCTGATAAAATTTTTCAGATGGGACTTCTTCAAATTCAATGACTAACTGATCGTTATAATCTCCTAAAAATGAACTTTTATCTTTCTTGTATTCGAGTACTTTAAAATCTGGATAGTCTATGCCTGTAATTCTTTCTATAGTTTCAGTATCAGTAAATCTATATTTTCTATGATAATCATAGTATATATTGAAACAATAAAAACAGAATGTTGCATAAAGTATTAGAAATAATGGTGAAATTAATAATAGTAATATTCTTATTTTCTTCCCAATAAGATTCCATTTTTTTGTTATATAGTAAAATAATGGTGAAATAGTTAGCCAACTAATGAGGCTGGTTATCCATTGTAAAATGTTTATTAGTAACTGCTTCATTGTTTTTATTATTCTGTTCAAAAAATGGTATTTTTTAAGATAGATATTATTCTGCTTATGATGGGCTAAATTAATGTAATTTTGTTTGAGTTAGTAAGGAATTTGCTAAATTAATTTTGTTCCTAATGCTGCCAATAGTGAAGCGAGCTTATATTGTAGCTTTATACATGCTGTTTTAATGGATTGCAAGCTGTTAATGTGGCTATGCAAGTTAAGAGAGTTAATGCTTTTCTTAGGACTTAATATCTCATTCCTTTTATATGATATATTCGTTTGCTATCCGTAGTGAATGAGTGTAGCGCAATATGCCTGATAAGTTCCGTTTGGCAGATAATGGGATAGACCGTTTGGATTTATGGGTAATGATATTCAGAGAAGTAATCTCAAATACATTTCTTCATCGTGAGTATATCAGTTCATATACCAATAAGTTTCTTATATTCCGTGACTGGGTAATAGCGGAGAATTGGACGAAACTTTTCCAAATAGGGGATATAAATATAAATGACTGGCGTACCTGTATAAAGAATCCGCTAATAACAAAGGTATTCCGTGAGATGAAATGGGCTGAGGAGCTTGGCTCAGGACAGAAAAATATTCGGAAATATGCTCCGTTATACTTTGAAAACTCTGAGATAGAGATTCATAGTGGAGAGGAGTTTGTCTTTTCTATTACTTATCGTGACCCTAAAAAATTTGAGTTTACGGAAAATATACCGACAAGTCGGCACTAAGTTGGCAGCAAGTCGGCACTAAGTTGGCAGCAAGTCGGCACTAAGGTAGCATTAAGTCAAAAAGAAATGAAAAATATATTGGAAATATGCTTGTCAGAAAATAGTTTAACTCAGATTGTTGCTTTATTTAATTTTAGTGATAGGACAAAGTTTAAGAGAAAATATATAAACCCTTTAATTGCAGAAGGATTGTTGACAATGACTGTTTCTGATGAACCTAACAGCCGTTTGCAGCAATATTATACCACTGAAAAAGGGAAATCACTACTATGGCCAAGACGGAAGCAATTGACATTCCATATCCAAGATTTGCGATGCGCTGGTTATATTATCGAAGAGTCATCCAAATTACGAAGGATTGTTTGTTTTTCTATATAGTCAGATAGATAAATAGCCTTTGAAGAAGAAAACAATGAAAGAGTTATTTTACTTTCCGACAATTTGTAACGGCTTCAAGCAGAGATTACAGGAATGAAAGCCCTGTTTTCAGCCAATAAAAATGCGTGAAAGAAGTTCTGTGAACTGACACTTGTTCGTGTCAAGGAGATGTACAACCTATATGTCAACTTGTGTGCCACCAACAAGGATATATTTTCGGAACAGGAACGCATTGCTAACGAGTTGTAGAGAATACAGCAGTTGGAGGTTTATTATACCAGCAATCATATATTGAACTTCAAAGCCTCACGGCTATTCTTGTGGCAGGTTGTCATGTTTGGGATAATTCTGCTTCTTTTGATTGGAAATGATTATTAGTTCAAACGGAATATGCAATTTTCTGATAATGACTTGAAATGCCATCTTGTCAAAATGTATGGTGGTATTTCGGGCAATGAATTGGATACGCTGGAAGTGGTGTTTTATCGTGACAAAGATAAAACTGTTATTAGAAATATCCGTAATGAAGTTGAGGGTTTTGAAACCGTACACGGGTAAGGGCTGAAAATTGGAAAAGGCAAGGTTGTTACAGCAAGAAGTGGAGAATATATGATTTTAGATATAACGAAGGGAATTTGTCAAAATTATAGGTTTTTTTATATTATAACATTTTCTATATAAATTGTAACCACTTTAGTATATAAATGCATTGTGATTCAATATGCTACGTTTGACGATATGCTTTATTGGAATTGAAACTATTAGATATTTTGTAAAATAGTAATCAATAAGTTATACTTATATACTATAGTGGTTACCTGTAAATTATACCTCTTGAAAGTGTAATCCTTATTTAATATTTTTGGCAAATTTGAAATCCGATAACTCTTTATTTTCATACAATAAAACGCCATGCTCTTTTACGTATTTTAGTGGTATTTTAGGGTTGTTGATATGTATTCTGTCAATAGTTTCTTGACTATCTCCTTTTTCTTTGGCTTCTAGTAGAGCTGTATTTAACTTGTTTTCCCAAAGTTGATAATAATGTTCCAAATCCTTAGGGGTTAGTTTGTATATTTCTAATAGTTCTATACCTTTATAAATAGCAAAAATCCAATCTACTTTTCTGTATTTATCTATTATATGATGGTTTATATGGTGGTTTGTGGAAAAACTTTTTGTTAGATTGATATTTACTGATTTTAACTCATATTCATTTCCTTCAGAATCAATGGCATCATTTCCTTCTCTGCTTTCAGTGAGATTATTAAGTTGGGTAACTATAAGGACTTGGAAAAGTTTACCTCCGTTGTCTTGAAATATGTCATTTATGCCGTACCATTCTTCTGCACATTTTTGATATTCTCTTATATGCTTAAAAAGGATATTTAATTTTTGCAGTTTTTCTTCTTTTGTCATAATATTAAGTCATTTAAAGGGATATTGAAAACATTCGCTATTTTACATAGAACTGAAATACTTATATTTTGCTTTCCATTTTCAATATAGCCAATATAAGTTCTGTCAATGCCCGCATAATCAGCTAATTCATCCTGAGTCATATTACGTTGTTTACGATTCTCAAAGACTTTTTTCCCTATACGTTTTAATATTTCTTGTTCATTATTCATTTAGAATCTATATTTTCACAAAAATGCAATGTTTTATCTATTAATTACTCCGAATATATTCGGAATTTAATCTTTTATTATGTGATATAATTAGTATATTTGCATCAAAATGAAAATGATATGATAAGTGAAGCTGTTTATCGAACTCAATATGGTTCTGTGTATTGTGGAGATTCGTTGGATTTAATCGATGAATTAGAGAACAATAGTGTCAGTTTAGTAATAACTTCTCCTCCATTTGCTTTATTACGCAAAAAGGAATATGGAAATGAAGAACAATCGGAATATGTTGAATGGTTAGGGAAGTTTGCAACACAAATAAAACCTAAACTAAAGGAAGATGGTTCATTTGTTGTAGATTTAGGTGGGGCATATCAAAGGGGAAAGCCCATTAGAAGCCTGTATAATTTTAAGGTTTTAATATATTTTTGTGAAGAACTGGGATATCATTTAGCAGAGGAATTTTATTGGTTTAATCCATCTAAGTTACCTTCTCCTATAGAGTGGGTAAATAAACGAAAGATTAGAACTAAAGATAGTGTTAACACTGTTTGGTGGTTCTCAAAAACGGAAAATCCAAAATCTGATGTGACCAAAGTTTTAGCCCCATATTCAAAACGTATGGAAAAATTATTAGAAGCTCCTGATAAATTTTACTCTGCAAAAGAACGTCCAAGTGGTCATCAAATTTCAATGTCTTTTGGGAAAGATAATGGTGGTGCTATTCCTGCTAATCTATTACAAATTAGTAATAGTGAAAGTAACGGAAAATATTTGAGTATGTGTAAGAAGATGAAAATCAAGCCACACCCTGCAAGATTTCCTATTAGATTACCGGAATTTTTCATTGATTTCTTGACTGACGAAAATGACCTTGTAGTTGATATTTTTGGTGGTTCTTGTACAACAGGAGAAGCTTGTGAGAAGAAAGGACGTAAATGGAGATGTTTTGAACTGAATCGTGAATACGTAGCAAATTCAATCTTTAGATTTTTACCCAATGATTATTCCGATAAAGATGCTTCTATACTATATAATAAAATCATACGTGGTGAGAATATAGGGGAAATAGTATCTAAACAGTTGAATATATTTTAATTATGTATAGACAAAAAAAATGTATTTATCTAGACCAATTTGCTGTTAGTTGTCTGGAGTCTGCATCCGATGGCACTTTATGGGGTGAAATAAAAAGTAAAATATTGACATTATATGCTCAAAATAAAATATATTGTCCGTTATCATGTGAGCATTTATTAGAAACTTCTATTCGCGATAGAGTGCATGCATTGGCGCATAATAATTTTTTTGAGCAGATCTCTAATAATTATATCTTTTACCCAGTAGAAATAATAACTTCGTATGAAATTTCAATGTACATTCGACAAGGAAAAATTAAAAAGCATATGGATGGATATCTAACAAAACATCGTGATAATGCTATGTGCTCGGGAAATACTTATGCTTTAGCTCATGCTTTTTCAGAAGAATATAAAAAGAACTCACAAATACAATATGCTCAGTTAAATGATATACACTCAATAAATAGAAAATATCCATCTGTTAAACAAAAAGAAAGACTTCTTTTTGCTAAAGCAATGAGGACTCTTGCCATTAAAAAATTTGTGGAGGAATTAAAAAAACTCTATTATAATAAACGTAATATATTTGAGGTTTCTCGATATGGAAATTTATCAATGTGTAAATCTGTAGATGTAATATTTTATAATTTGGTTAATAGGAGGCTTTTCACGAGAAAAGATATGGAGTTATTGATTAGTGAATTAGAAAGGAATGGCTTTGACAATATCCCTTCATTGAATATAAAAAATGAACTAAGTATTATTTCAGCGTTAGATAATAAAAAAACGACAAGTAATGATGATATAGATATTTCTAGAGCAGCAAGTGGTCTTGCTTTTTCTGACTATTTTTTTACTGATAGTCAAAGAAAGATGGAGCTTGTTAGCTTGCAATTTGATAAGCGATATAACACAAAAATATTTTCAGGTAAAGAAAGTGATTTGCAGAATTTTATATTAGAACTTGAAAAATTGAGTGAATAATTATATTGGATTCCCTATTGGAGTCCAATATAATCATTGAATGATTCTAATTACAAAGATAATCTTTTATACCTAAAGTTTTATTCAGGTAGACTGTTTATTGCTTCCTATTTCAATTTATCCACCGCACGGGTGTATTTCTTCGTATGTTTCAATCCACTATGCCCTAAAAGGCTGGCTACTGCCTTGATATTCGCACCGCTATTCAAAATGTTTACGGCAAATGAGTGTCTTACACAATGCCAGTTTATGTGCTTGTCTATTCCGGCTCTTTTAACCCAACGCTTTACTGATTTAAAGCAACTCTCGTATGAGGGTAAATTTAATATCAGACAATTCTTGTTTGCCGGAGATAGTGATTAGATACATTAAGTAAGTATAAAATAAATGGAAAAAAGACTTTTGGAATTCTGTTTTTATGTTTTATAGTATTTATTTTTGCCCACAACCGTCAATAATCCGTCAGTGTATAAAAGAAAAAGGAGCTAAGTTTATTACTTAACTCCTTCATTTTTACCAGTCGGGGTGACTGGATTCGAACCAGCGACCACACGCCCCCCAGACGCGTACTCTAACCGGGCTGAGCTACACCCCGAATTGCGGATGCAAAGGTAAGGCTTTATTTTAAACTAACAAATTATTTCGGATAGTTTTTTCTACTTTTTTAGGAAGAGCACGTTGCTGCAAAATATCAGGTTTTGTAGTTATGTTTGAAAACAAAAGAAATAGACTTTGCTTCCAGCATTCCTGAAAAATTACTGCTCCTGCAACGGCTCCGACCGTTTAGCCCATTGTTTCGCTGTAGAAGTCGAACATGTCGTACACCTCATCCTGAGTAGCCGTCTGGTTGATATGGACATCACCAATCTCTCCCAGCAAGGTAAAGTTGACGTTACCCAGTGAGGAATTTTTCTTGTCATGCTTCATGAACTCATACAGGCGCTCATAATCCTTGCAACTGAATTCCAGTTTTCCGTAATGATCTTTGATGAACTGTATGGTCTGGCGTAGTTTGTCCTTAGGGAAGCCGACTTTCAGGTGAGAATAATACAATTCACACACCATGCCCCAGGCTACCGCATATCCGTGCAGTACAGGATGTTTGGTTTCGAGGGCAAAGCTTTCGAAAGCATGTCCTATGGTATGTCCAAAGTTCAGTGCCTTACGGATACCCTTCTCAAATGGATCTTGTTCCACGACTTTTTCCTTTACCTGGATAGATGTGTCTACCAGCTTCTGCAAGTGCTTGTAATCCACATGCTCCAGACTGAAATTAAGAAGCTCGCTCCAGTGATCTACATTGCTGATAAGTCCGTGCTTCAGCATTTCGGCATATCCCGATAAGATATTAGGATGGTCGAGCGATTTCAGAAACTCGCAGTCTATCAGTACATAGTTGGCAGGGGCAAACGCTCCGATTTCATTTTTCAAGCCATTGAAGTTGATGCCTGTTTTGCCTCCTACCGAAGCATCTACCATGGCCAGCAGGGTAGTCGGAATATTAATCATGTCGATACCCCGTTTGAAAGTGGCCGCAGCGAAGCCGCCCAGGTCGGTTACCATGCCGCCACCAAGGTTAATCAGCAGTGAATGGCGTGTACCCCCCTTGCTGCTCAACTGATTCCATACGTAAGCAAGGGTTTCCAGATTCTTGTGTATATCTTCTACTCCTATACAGATATGTTCGGCATGAGCCAGAAACGGATATTTCTCGATGATGGGAAGGCAGTACATGCGTGTGTGCTCATCGGTCAGGATAAACACTTTGTCGTACGGCTGGCTGGCAACCGCATGCTGCAGGTTTTCTTCCAGTGCGTGACAGATTACAACTTCTTGTTTGCTCATAAATCTCTCGTTTTTCTTGCAAAAATAGAAAAAAAGTAAAAAGTAGATGTCTGTACGTTGACAATTAATTATTTTTGTACAGTATTTACCAATAATTGATTTTTTTATGAAAGGAATATTACCCGTTGCATGTAGATATGTAGGTTACGTATTGCTTATTTTTTCTGTTTTTGTACCTTTGCTGATGTATATGTTCGGACTTGTACACGATGGTAATCTGCTGTATATCAAGTTGGGAATGAAGCTGGTCATCTGGATATCACTGTTCATGATCTTTCTGGCAAGGGCAAAAGAAGAGAACGAAGAGATTGCCGGTATTCGTGGCAAGTCTATGAAATATGCCTTATACTTGTGGGGAGTATATTATATCGTGATGTTAGTAAAAGGCACCATCAGCCATGATTTGCAGGTAGCCGACAATTCAGTCGGTATTGTATACATGATTATCAACGTCCTCTGCTGGGAGTTTTTCTTGCAGAAGCATCGCATCGAAAAAACATTCAGAAGAAAATAATCATTAAAAAAGGTTTAGCGATTAAACCTTTAAAATGTTTCAATGTCAAACCAACGTTGAAAACATTGTATTAGATTATAAGAATGAAAAAATGGGTGATGGGGTTGCTACTGGTATCCTGCGGGATAGTTGCTTTTGCACAAAGCGGAGGTAGCAAAGGTTTAGTTTCGGGAACTGTTGTCGACAATGATGACAATTCGCCGGTTATGCAGGCTACGGTACAGATACTTGCAGTGAAGGACAGTTCGATGGTTACAGGAGATGTAACGAACAACGATGGGCGATTTGCCTTGTCTGTGCGTCCTGGAAAATATTTGTTGAAGGTGTCTTTCGTGGGGTATACACCGACATTCCAGTCGGTCACGCTCACAAAGGCGAAACCGCGTGTCAGTCTGGGTACTATCAAGCTGCATTCGGATGCTATCATGCTTGAAGGAGCGGTCGTAGTGGCGCAGGCTCCCGAGGTTACTGCTTCCGAAGATACGCTGGTATACAACAGTTCTGCCTATCGTGTGCCCGAAGGATCGGCATTGGAGGAGCTGGTCAAGAAGTTGCCGGGGGCCGAAATCGACGATGATGGAAAAATAACAATCAACGGTAAGGAAATCAATAAGATTATGATTGACGGCAAGGAATTCTTTGCCGACGACCCGAATATTGCCATGAAGAACTTGCCGGTGAATATTATCGATAAGATACGTGCCTACGAAAAACAGTCGGATATGGCCCGGATGACGGGAGTGGACGACGGTGAGGAAGAAACGGTACTCGACCTGACTGTAAAGCCGGGCATGAACAAGGGATGGATGGGTAATGTGGATGTTGCCGTCGGAACAAAAGACCGTTACAGCGGAAAGGCAATGGTCAATTACTTTCAGGGTAAGAAACAGTTTACTGCCATCGGATCGCTGAACAATGTCAACGACAATAGTTTCCCTGGTGGCGGAGGTGGTTTCCGTAAGGGAAATAACGGACTGACTGCCATAAAGATGTTCGGTATCAATTTTGCTACCGAAAGAGAAAAACTGAAAACAGAAGGTAGTGTAAACTTCAATTACAAGGATGCCGATATAGTCAGTAAGCAGGCTTCCGAAACGTTTGTGTCGTCGGAAAGCAGTTCATTTAAGAACGCGATGGATCATTCCCGCAACAAGACGACAAACTTTGTGGGCGATGCATACATTGAGTGGAAACCGGATACGATGACAACTTTCATTTTCCGTCCGCGTATCAGCTATGGAAAGACTGATAACTCTACCGGACAGAACTCTTATACATTCGGACAGGATCCCGGATATTCTACCGACGAATTGTTTGGTACCGACGATTTGACCTCGCTTGTGCCCGAAGAGGATATCGTAAATACGGTCTTGAAAAATACCTTGAAGAAAGGAGATGACCTTACGGCTGGAGGTTCTGTCATCGTCAATCGCCGTCTGGGCAAGGCTGGCAGAAATATTACTTTCCGTGGAAAGTATAATTATACGAACAGCAGCAGCGAGCAGTTCTCAACTTCCAGAACCGACTATTTCCAGAAAACTCCGGAGGAAAGGCTGGAAATATTGAACCGTTATATAACGACTCCTACCAAAACATCCGACTATAGTGCAAAGCTGACGTATAGCGAGCCGATTTTCAAAGGAGGCTTCCTGCAGTTCAGCTACAACTTCCAGTATAAGCATTCTACAACCGACAATTCTACGTTCGACATGGGAAATGAATGGACTGTGAACGATGGAGTGAACGGTGATATTCAGGGTGTTTATAATACCGACCTGAGCAAGAGCGCTGCATACAATTACTATAATCACCAGATGGATGTGACATTCCGCTGGGTGCGCGAGAAGATGAGTCTGAATGCCGGAGTCAGCTTCCAGCCGCAGAAATCGGATTTGTCGTATAAGAAAGGAGAGCTGGATACGATGACCGTCAGAAATGTATTCAATTTTACTCCGACGTTCGACTTCCGTTATAAATTCTCCAAGACAAGCCAGTTGCGTCTGCGTTATCGTGGAAAGGCTGCACAGCCGGACATGGTAGACTTGCTGCCTATTTCGGATAATACCGACCCGCTGAATATCCAGAACGGTAACCCGGGACTGAAGCCTACGTTTACCAATGAGTTGCGTGCCGAATATAATTTCTTCAATACAGACAAGCAGCGGGGTATGTTCTCGTTCTTCCGCTATCAGAATGTACTGAACGACATCAGCAACCGTAGGGTATACGATCCGCAGACGGGTGGATATGTTACTACTCCTGAAAATATCAACGGAAACTGGAACCTGATGGGAATGGTGGGTACCAATACCGCTTTGCGCAATAAGAAGTATACCATCAATACATTTACTCGTGCAAATTACCAGAATATGATAAGCTACATCAGCGATAAGACGGTAGTGACCGATACCGACAAGAATACTACCAAGCGTCTGTCGTTGGGAGAACGCTTGAGAGGTACTTACCGCAATGACTGGTGGGAGTTCTCGCTGAACGGATCGCTGGATTATACTCATTCGCGTAACAGCTATCAGGAAAGCAACAATATGGATACTTATCAGTTTGCTTATGGTGCCAGCACCAACGTGCGGTTGCCGTGGAACATGTCAATATCTACCGACTTATCGCAGAACTCGCGTAGAGGATATACAGACTCGAGCATGAATACCGATGAACTGATCTGGAATGCACAGATCTCTCAGGATTTCCTCAAGGGTAATGCTGCTACGGTGAGCATTCAGTTCTACGATATCCTGAGAAACCAGAGCAACATCAGCCGTACCATCAGTGCTGCCATGCGTCAGGATACCGAATACAATGCCATTTACAGTTATTGCATGGTACACTTTATTTACCGCCTGAATCTGTTTGGCGGAAAAGGTGCTGCCAAGGGCGGACCCGGAATGGGAGGCCCCAGAGGAGGATTCGGCGGACCTCCTCACCGTCGTTTCTGATTTTTAGAAGGTTAGAGTTATAAAATCTGAAAGAGTTTCATCACTACCTCTCGGCAGGGAAAAGATGAAACTCTTTTTAGGTTATAGTAAGGGTATTTTACTGCCTTTACATGTTTGCGGAATCATTTAATTTTCATTACTTTTGCTCGCATCGCTGAATATAATGTTATGAAAAAACTTTTAAACATTCTTTTGTTCTTGTCTTTCAGTGTTTTAGCTAATGCTCAACTGAATTGTACATTTACTCATTATTCGCAGGAGAACGGTTTGTCGGAGAATTCGGTTATGGATATGGTACAAGACCACGACGGAATGATATGGTTTGCTACGTGGGATGGGATCAACCGCTTCGACGGTTACGACTTCAAGGTGTACAAGGCACGTAAGGAAAACGAAATGCGCTGGAGTTCCAATCGTGTAGATCATCTGCAGGTAGACAGACATGGGGATGTGTGGTGCATTACTTACGATGGCAGGGTGTTCCGTTTCGATAAGCGGATGGAAACATTTACGGAAGTACCGGCCGAGGGGACTGGCAAAGATTTGGCTGTCACGTCTATCCTGCCGCTCGACAATGGTACGGTATGGCTGCTTACCGACAAGAATGGAGGCATCAGGGTAGTGCCCGACAGTAAGACGGGCAAACTTACATCGAAGGTGTATCTGTCTACGGCTGCCAAGGAGAAGGGCACGGCTATCAATACGGTCTTTCTGGATGCGAAGAACAAGGAATGGCTGCTTACTCAGGACGGATTGTTTGCGATAGATGGCAGCACCGGAAAGAAATCTTCTTTTTTCGTAAATACGCATTTGGAATCGGGACGTGCGGGGCAGTCTTTTTTTTCGGCGGTTTCCGTGAACGAACACGTTTATTTTACCTCCGGCTACGGGAGGATATGGAAGTATTCGCTGAAGGATGAATCTTTCGAGTTGAAGGAATTGTCTTTGGAGGACGATATTGTTGCCATTCGCCGGCTGGCTGGTAATAAAATTATTATGGCTACCCGCAAGTCAGGATTCGTGGTGAGCGATGAGTCGCTGGATAATCTGACTTATTATAATCCGGCAGATAAATTCGATTTTTCCCGTTTCCCTGTCCGTTCGCTGTATGTAGACAGCCACAGCGAGGTCTGGTTTGAAGTGCAGAAAGTGGGCTGCGTATGCCACTTCAATCCTTCTACCGGAGTATTCAAGGTAGAGCAAGCCTCGGTAGAGCAGGAACCGGGCGATGCGCCTAAGTTTGCCGTTTGTGAAGATAAGCAGGGTGATTTGTGGGTACATCCGTTGGGAGGAGGATTGTCGTGGTTCGACAGAAAGCAGAACTGTCTGCTGCCGTTTTACAACGAGACCGGTGCCGACTCCTGGCGTTTTTCGAACAAGCTGCATGCCATGATGCTCGACCATCAGGGAAACCTGTGGCTGGGAACACACTCGAAGGGGCTGGACAAGGTGACTTTCTTTAAAAATGAATTTAACCTGCTGAAACCGCTCGACTGTAACTACGATACCAATGCCAATCAGGTACGTGCGCTTTGCGTGGATTCGCGCAAGCAACTCTGGATAGGTACGCGCGACGGCAAGATATCTGTTTATTCGCTCGATTTCAAACGCCGGGGGTATCTGACGACAGACGGGAGGATTGCTTCTGCGGGTACTCTTTTCAAGGGATCGGCTTACAAGATTATAGAAGATTCGAAAGGCAATATATGGATTGCTACCAAGGGAAACGGACTGCTTCAGTTGATTCCTCAGGGAGATGCATACAGGTTGCTGCACTATACATACGATGCCGGCGATATTTACAGCTTGAGCCATAACAGTGTGTACGATTTGTGCGAGGATGGTTACGGGCGCATCTGGGTGGTTACTTTCGGAGGGGGTATCAATTATATCGAACGCCGTGACGACGGTAGTGTCCGTTTTGTCAACTCGCGGAATAACCTGAAATCGTATCCGATAGAGCGCTGTTACAAGGCACGCCGCATCAGGCACGACCGGAATGGAATGCTGTGGGTGGCTACTTCCAACGGACTGTTGTCCTTCAGCGAAAAGTTTGCACACCCCGGCAGTATCAATTTCCACCTCCATGTATATATACCCGGCCAGCGGGAAACGTTGACGTGCAACGATATATACGATATTCTGCTTACTCACGATAACCGTCTGTTCTTTGCTACGTTTGGCGGAGGGCTGAATGAACTGAAAAGCGTCGACAAGCAGGGCAATGCACTGTTTCTGGCCTATGGTACCAAAGACGGGCTTCCTACTGACGTGCTTTTCTCGCTTGCCGAAGACAAGAGCGGAAACGTCTGGATGGGATCGGAAAGCGGATTGAGCAAGATGAATGTTGCAAATCACCATTTCGACAATTACTTGAAGCAGGAAATCGGAGAAGAGCTTCTGTTCGAAGAAAGTACGGCAATTGCTTCCGGCGACGGACGCCTGATGTTTGGTACAAACAGGGGATTGTTGTGTTTCAATCCTGCCCAGATACGGAAGAATGCTTATGTGCCTGAAATCATTTTTTCGGGTTTGAAGATTGCCAATAAAATCGTTTTGCCGCAAGCAGGGTCTGTTTTGCCCGAGTCATTGAACAGCTTGTCGCACCTCCGGCTTTCGCACAAGGAGAATACGGTGACTTTAGCGTTTGCCGCACTCGACATGAGTTTCCCCGAGAATGTGCAGTATGCTTATATTCTCGAGGGGTTCGACAAGGAATGGAACTACGTGGGCAAGCAGCGTACGGCTACCTATACCAATCTGCCGAAGGGAAATTATGTTTTCCGTGTGAAATCGACGAACGGAGCCGGCATCTGGGTAGAAAACGAACATAGCCTGAAAATTACCGTCAAGCCTTCGTTCTGGGAAACTCCTTATGCGTATGTACTTTACGTGGTGGCGTTTATGCTGGTCTTGCTGGGAGGAGCTTATATATTGTTCCTTATTTACCGGTTGAAGCATGAGGTGTCTGTCGAACAGCAGGTTACCGACATGAAGCTGCGTTTCTTTACCAATATCTCGCACGAGCTCCGTACTCCGCTTACACTGATAGAAGGACCGCTGGAATATATTCTGAGGCGTGCCGACCTGAATAAGGAGGTACGCGAGCAGTTGCAGGTGGTGGAGCGTAACACACACCGTATGCTGAGGCTGGTCAACCAGATACTTGACTTCCGCAAGATACAGAATCACAAGATGAAACTTTGTGTGGAGCAGGTAGACATCGTAGCCTTTGTACGCAAGATTATGGAGAACTTCGAGTCGGTGGCAGAGTCGAACAAGATAGACTTTATTTTCGAGAGCGAACAGGATGAACTGAAACTGTGGGTAGATGCCGATAAGGTGGAAAAAATAGTATTCAACCTCTTGTCGAACGCGTTTAAGTATACGCAGCCCGGAAAGACGATTACCGTATTTATACACGACAATGAGGGTAGCGTGACGGTAGGCGTGCAGGATCAGGGTATCGGTATTCCCGAAAGCAGAAAAAATTCTTTGTTCGTACGTTTCGAAACCCTGCTCGACAAGAATCTGTTTAATCCGAACAGTTCGGGTATCGGGCTTTCGCTGGTAAAGGAGCTGGTCGAGATGCATCATGCTACCATACGGGTGGAGAGTAAGGAAGGAGAAGGAAGTTGCTTTATGGTCGACTTCCTGAAAGGAAAGGAGCACTATGGCGAAGAGGTGGAATTTGTCCTCTCGGATAATGTGCAGATGATGGATGCCATCAGCAAGCAGGAGGTTCCCGATGAAGTGGTGGCAGCGGCTGCCGGAGATTCTGTTGCCGGCGAGAAGGAGAAAAGTGAAACCGTTCCCGAAGCAACCATGCTGCTTGTAGAGGACAATCTGGAACTGAGATTTTTCCTGCGCAGCATATTCGGCTCACGCTTCCGCATCATCGAGGCTGTCAATGGGGTGGAAGGACTGGAAAAAGCCGTGAAGTTTGTTCCCGATATCATTATCAGCGACATCATGATGCCCGAGAAAGACGGTATTACGCTGGTTCGTGAACTGCGTGAGGAACTGACCACCAGCCACATTCCTATCGTGCTGCTTACGGCAAAGACCGATATGGATACCAAGCTCCAGAGCTTGAAACTGGGTGCCGACAGTTACATTACCAAGCCTTTCAGTGCGACCTACCTCGAAGCTCGTGTCGACAACTTGCTGGCACGTCGGCAGAGGCTGCGCCAGTTCTACTGCGACCGTCTGATGAACATCAATCCCTCCGAGGTGGAGAACGAGGAAGAGGAAGTCGATATGATGTCGGATCAGGATCGTCGTTTCCTCGACCGTCTGACCGACTTTATGGAGCGTAATATCGACAACGGCGAACTGGTGGTCGACGATCTGGTACATGAAATGGCAGTGAGCCGTTCGGTCTTTTTCAAGAAGCTGAAATCGCTGACGGGACTTGCTCCGATAGAATTTATCAAGGAAATGCGTGTGAAACGTGCTGCCCAGCTCATTGAAACGGGCGAGTTCAACATGACTCAGATATCTTACATGGTAGGTATCAACGATCCGCGCTATTTCAGCAAGTGCTTCAAGCAGCGTTTCGGCATGACTCCTACCGAATATAAGGATAAGCAAAGAAATAAGTAAGGGCTTCTCGCTCCTTGTCGTTGGTTCTTTTCCGGAAATTTGTACAAATCTTTTCGAGGTTTTGTACAAATTTCCGGATTTTTTTGTTCTCTTTTTTAGAACGGATAGCCGATGGCGAAATGGATGCCCATGCCGTCTTTGAACCGGGGAATGTTGTAATACTTGGAAATGCCCGTTTCATAAGGTACGTGGAGGGCGATTCCCCAGTCGAGGCGGAGCACGAGGAACGACAGGTCGTAGCGGATGCCCAGACCGGTGCCCAGTGCGATGCTGTCTAAGAATTTGTTGAAGCTGAATTCGGCATCCGGACGGGCTTCGTCCTTGCGCATCAGCCATACGTTGCCGGCGTCCAGAAAGACGGCTCCGTTCAGGTTGCCGCCGAACAGGCTCGACAGGATGCGGAATCGGTACTCCAGATTGGCTTCCAGCTTGATGTCACCCGTTTCGTCGACGTACGAATAGGTGGAGCTTTCTGCCGGATGGAAGCGTCCCGGACCAATGGAACGTACCGTAAAGGCACGGATGCTGTTGGCACCTCCTACGTAGAACTGCTCGCTGTAGGGGGCGATGGTCTTGTTGCCGTATGCCCAGATTACTCCTGCCATGAAGCGGGCTGCTATCTGCTGTTTGTCGCTGATGTAATACAGCGGGCGTATTTCGCTCGAGAATTTCAGGAACTGGGCGAAGGGGGTTCCCAGAAATTTCTTGTCCCTTGCCTTCAGGCTTTTGCCGAAGGCTGCGTAAATAAGGGAGGTGACGTTTCCTGCCGAGGTGAAGGAGTTTTCCCACCACAGGCGCATCCGGCGCTGCTGCCAGGAGTTGTCGTAGGTAAAGGTGTAGGTTACCGACGGGATGAACTGGTCGTCCAGACTGTGGAACAGCATCGGGTTGGCTTCGGCTATGGAGTCGAAGGCTGCCGTGCGGTGCTGCAGGTGGTTGAATGCCAGATGGAGCGGTGTTACGGTGTGCTTCATGCTGCGTGAGGGCTGGAAGCTGTACGATACGCTTCCGCCGAAGGAGAGCATCTTGAAGTAACGGGCACGGTTTACTTGTTCGGCGTAAATCTTGAAGTTGGTCTGCGAGGGGAAGCGGAAGGGGTCGATGCGGTTGCGTACCCACGGGAGTACGATACGGGGGAACTCCAGCGACAGGGCGGCACCCAGTTCGTAGGAGTTCATGACCGACTTGTCGCCGTCGACGGTGGAGCTGGTCTGCCATTCGTACGAGCCTTTGAGCTCGAGGTTGAGCGAGGCTCCCATGCCGCGGAAGTTCTTACGCGAGAGGTTGAAGATGGCTCCCGGTCCGGTCTGCTTGGTGCTTTTGGTCGTGACGTTCAGTTCCAGCTCGCTGTTGTAGGGCAGGTCGAACATGGCGTTTACCCGTATGTCGAGGGTATCTTTTCCGGCTCCGCTGCGGGGGGTATACTGGAAATCGCTGAACTTGAACACGTCCAGTCGTGCCAGTGCTTCCTGTGTATAGTTCTGCCGGGTTTGCGAGTAGACTTCTCCCTGACGGTACAGGAAACGCTTGCGCAGTACGCCGTACCGGATGCCGGGCTTCTTGCCGGAATAGTAGACCGTAAAGTTGCGTCGTTTCAGCGAGTCGGTGGGCTGTTCGCCGTTGTAGCCGGTGAGGTAGACCGAGGTGTGTCCGATGTAGTAGGTGCGGAGTGCCTCTTCGGGTATGCTCTGCCGTGGTACAATCTTCATGCTGACGTAGCCTTTGCGC
>ENA-UERX01000664-UERX01000664.1-human-gut-metagenome-genome-assembly--contig:-NODE-664-length-25058-cov-29.953485_pt1 | contig 25058 bp, 18 predicted proteins | sample MGYA00242992_ERZ507993 | MGnify/ENA primary metagenome ERZ507993 (study PRJEB26167, sample SAMN06115487) | human gut metagenome | host: Homo sapiens | place: China:Chongqing | collected 2015-04-10... | reverse complement strand
GTCATGCGGGCCACCTCGCGGCGGGTCTGGTCGAAGGAGGACAGGGTAATGGCCTCCGGGGTATCGTCGATGATCAGATCCACGCCGGTAGCGGTCTCCAGTGCGCGGATGTTGCGGCCCTCGCGGCCGATGATGCGGCCCTTCATCTCATCGCTGGGCAGCGGCACCACACTGACGGTGGTCTCGCTGCAATGGTCGGCAGCGCAGCGGCTGACGGCCTGTCCGATGAGGTTGCGGGCGATGTTATCGCAGTTTTCCTTCAGGTCGGTCTCGTAGGCGGCAACGCGCACGGCCTTTTCGTGGGTCAGCTCCTCGTCCACCTTATGCAGCAGCACCTCGCGGGCGTCCTCCTGGCTCAAACCGGCCAGCGTTTCCAGACGCTCCATCTCCTTGGCGCGCAGAGCGTCGATCTCTGCCAGACGCTCCTCGGCCTCGGCAGCGCGCTTTTTCAGCTCTTCTTCCTTCTTTTCCAGCGCCTCGGTCTTGCGGTCCAGCGCTGTCTCCTTCTGGTCGATGCGGTTCTCCTGACGGCTGATCTCCGCACGGCGCTGCTTGATCTCCTTGTCGGCCTCTGCCTTCTGGGCATCGACCTCGGCTTTCAGACGGAAAGCCTCGTCCTTTGCTTCCAGAACCGCTTCCTTGCGCTTCTGGTCGGCGGTCTTGATCGCCTCGTTCACCAGCCGGGTAGCCTCGGCCTCGGCGCTGCCGATCTGGGCTTCGGCAGTCTTTTTACGGTTGTTGTAACCAATAAAATAGCCCGCAGCCACGCCGACAACAGCAACGATCAAGGCCACGATCACTCCGATCGCGGTCATTGCGTTCACTCTCCTTTGTTTCAATTCAATGCAAAATTAAAAGCAGGAGACGCTGCGCAGCAGGACACGGGCAATGATATAGAAAGAGCTTTCAATGCAAAAAGTGACACCAAAACCATACGCACCACCCAAAACCGGCGGCACGGGCAAAAGCATACGGCTTTTCTCTTTACGGTTCCATTTTATATCAAACAGGCACGCTTTGCCTGAAACGGGTACAGGGTCACACTGAAACCTGCGTACAGCGTCTTTGATTCCATACTACTAAATATAGTACGAAACATTTGCCCGCTTGTCAAGAGGAAAACCCTGCCCGCAGAACATTTTGTGCAGAAAAACAAAAATAAGATGGCTGCGGCAGGCACCCCCTCAGTCATCGCTGCGCGATGACTGAGGGGGTTCTCTCCTTCAAACCAAAAGGGCTGCCCCGGAGAACGGAGCAGCCCTTCTGGTTTATGATGAAAAGAAGAAAATGAAAGAGAATAGCTTATTATTTGGCGGCTTTTTCGCCCTCCGGGAAGATGATCTTATTCACGAAGAAGAAGATGACCATGGAGATGCCGCCGTTCAGCACCGTAGTGCCGATGTTGTAGATGAAGTCCGGCACCAGCAGACCTGCCACCGCCACCCAGATGCAGTTGATGGAGTTGACGATGCAGGTGATGACGCAGAACGCCAGCACATACCAGCCGATCTGCTTTGCCAGATTGCCCTTGCTGCGGAACACAAAGTTGCGCTGGATGGGGAAGTTGATGCACTCGCCGATGACCATGGCGATCATGTAGGCGCAGAAGTAGGGCAGACCACCGTGGGCGGCATCGTAGCCGAGGATGTTCCACTTGAAGGTCTCGCCGAACAGGGTGATATCAATGCCCGGCCAGCCGAAATCCACCACCGGCAGGCTTGCAAAGGCCTTGGGCAGAAATTGCAGCAGCAGGTACTTGAACACGGTGATGAGGTTGGACACGATGACAAACAGGCCGCCCTCGCGCACCCACTTGGCAGCGGCGGGGTGCTTTGCCGCGAAGTTATTCCAGAAATTCATAGCCTGCTTCCTTTCAGCTGTTTTTCAAGCGCTCTTCCATGCGGCTGTTCAGCACGATGTTCTTCACAGCCTCCACGATCACCCGCACAAGGCCGATGACCCAGAAGCCCCGCAGCTCCATCACGATGCCGTCCACCATGCCCATGCTGATGGCGCCGTTGGTCATTTTGGCCAGCGCCCGCAGGGGCATATTGTACTGGAACAGGATGTTCAGGTCAGGCTTGCCCTTTTTGATGCTGCGGCGCAGCAGGGCCCCCAGCACGGCAGCCGCAAGCCAGCCGATGGGGCTGCGTCCGTGTCCCATCTCGCCCAGCGTCATGTTGCGGTCGATGTGCACCTTGTTCTCCGGGATAGCGTGCCCCAGCAGCGCTTCGAATTCATCATCCGGTACATTCTGGATATTGGCTGTGCAGTAATGACCCAGCTTTTTGCCCGCGTAGGGGTCGGGTGCGCCGGTGCCCGCCACCGTGACGGCGGCAGTCAGACGGATATCGGCGCTGGAAGCGCCCACCAGCAGCTGATAGCTGCCGCCTTCCACTTCCCAGCGGTCGGTCTTGACGTTCCAGTAGCGGAACGCCTTGTCGTCCAGCGGGATGGTGACGGTTTTGCTCTCTCCGGCTTCCAGCTGCACCTTGGTAAAGCCCTTCAGCTCCTTGACGGGGCGGAAAATCGTTGCATCCGGCTTTGCCACATAAAGCTGCACCACCTCGACACCTGCACAGCTGCCGGTGTTGGTGACAGTCAGGGTCACGCCGTTTTCGTCCGCTTTCAGGTCACTGTACGCAAAGCTGGTATAGCTCAGGCCGTAGCCGAAGGGGAAGGCGGTGGGCACGCCGGCAGTGTCGTAGTAGCGGTAGCCCACATACAGCCCCTCGCGGTACTCCACAGTGGGACCGTCGCCGCCGAAATGCGCCTTTGCGGGGGTGTCGGCGTAGCTGCGCGCCCAAGTCTCCGCCAGCTTGCCGCAGGGGTTCTGCGCACCGGTCAGCACCTCGACCAGTGCGCCCGCACCGGCCTGACCGCCCAGGCAGCCGTAGACCAGCGCCTTGCAGTCCTTGGCCCAACCGCTTTCCAGCGAGGAGCCCGCGCTCAGCAGCACAACCACATTGGGGTTTGCCGCCGCCACAGCCGCCAGTAGTTCCAGCTGGTTCTCTGCCAGCTTCATGTCGGCGCGGTCGATGCCCTCGCTCTCCTTGATCTCGTCCAGACCCATGCACAGCAGCACCACATTGGCGTTCTTTGCCAGCTGCACCGCCTCGGCCTTCAGCGTCTCGTCGGGCTTGCCCTGCCGGTCAAAGCCCTTGGCGTAGCCGACGCTGTTCAGGCCGCTCTCGGCAAGGCATTCCAGAAAGGAATCCACCTTGATGGAGTTGACGGCGCTGGAGCCTGCACCCTGATAACGGGGTGTCTGAGCAAAGTCGCCGATGACCGCCACCTTCTCCCCCTTTGCAAGGGGCAGCAGGCCGTTTTCGTTCTTCAGCAGCACGATGCTCTGGGCAGCAGCCCGGCGTGCCAGTGCGTGGTGGGCGTCGGCATCGAACTTGCCGGGTGCGGCATCCACCGCCGCCTTGGTGGTAAACACCAGCTCCAGCAGCTCCTCCAGCCGGGCGTCCACGTCTGCCTCAGTGATCTTGCCGGTCTGCACCGCCTTCATCAGCTCCCGGATGGCGTCCCCGCCGGGGGCGGGCATTTCCAGCGTAGAGCCGTTCTTTACGCCGAGGGCGTGGTCGTTGCTGCCGCCCCAGTCGGTGACCACTGCGCCGTCAAAGCCCCAGTCCCTGCGCAGGATCTCCATGAGCAGGTGGGCGTTCTCGTTGGCGTAGGTGCCGTTGACAAGGTTATAGGCGGACATGATGGTCTTGGGCTGCGCCTCCTTGACCACCATCTCGAAGCCGGTCAGGTAAATTTCCCGCAGGGTGCGCTCGTCCACGATGGAATCCGACGCCATGCGGCGCAGCTCCTGACTGTTCACGGCAAAGTGCTTGGGGCAGGCGGCAATGCCGTTTTTCTGGATGCCGCGGACGTAGGCCGCCGCCATCTTGCCGGAAAGGTAGGGATCCTCCGAGAAATACTCGAAGTTGCGGCCGCACAGCGGGCTGCGCTTGATGTTCAGGCCGGGGCCCAGCAGCACCGACACGCCCTGTGCTGCTGCCTCCTCGCCCATGGCTGCGCCCACAGCCTCGCCAAGTGCCGGATCCCAGCTGTTGGCAACGGTGGCCGAGGTGGGGAAGCAGGTGGCGGGCACACTGGGGTTCAGACCCAGATGGTCGGCAGCGCCCGCCTGCTTACGCACGCCGTTGGGGCCGTCCGACAGGGTAATGGCCGGGATGCCCTTGCCCGGCAGCGCCCGGGTGGTGAACACCGTGCCGCCGCTCAGCAGGGCGCATTTCTGTTCCAGGCTCAGTTTTGCAATAATATCCTGATATTTCACGGGGAAATCTCCTTTCAGTAGAAACGGTATTGCCTTTGGAAACAGGACCACGCATAAGGAGAAGAAGCGTGATTCTGTTTCCAAAAGGGAACACGGCTGCGGGCCGTAACTGCCGTGCAGCCGTGTTCCGGGATTAGAAGGAAGACAGTTTTGATTACGGGTCAGTACTTATGCCTTACTCACATCTGCACCTGCATTGGTATTAGCCAGCGTTTTATTATACTTGCGGCGGCGAAGAATCACCACAACACCTGCCAGAACCAACACATAGACAATCACACTGCCTACCAGTGCAGGCGTGCGCCACATAGGCACAGGCGCATCTACATCTACACCGTAGCTATTCGCCAGCGTATACAGATACTGATGTGCAGCTTCGCGCATCTTCAGCTGACCGGTAGCAGTCTGGCTCAGGTTATCGAAGGTCTTAGTGCCCCAGCCAAACAGCAGATTGGTACCACCTGCCAAGACAGCTTTTTCAATATCCATAAAGCCATGCTCCTCGTTGTTATCCGTAATCACAGTGCCAATAAAGCCCCATTCATTACGCAGAACATTGGTCAGTAGTGCAGTACTTGCACCGGCCCAAGTAGTACCAATATTATTGTAGGAAGACATCACAGCCGTGCTGCCGCCTTCCTTCACAGCCTTTTCAAACGGCACGAAGTAAATTTCACGCATCGCCTGCTCATCGGCCCAGGTGCACAGACCATAATGACGCCAGGTCTCACGCTCATTCAGTGCAAAATGCTTAATGTAGCAGTACATACCATTTTTCTCTGCCGCACCAACCGTAGCAGCGGACATGGAACCAGAAAGGAAGCCATCCTCAGAATAGTACTCAAAGTTACGGCCAGCAAATGCATTGCGGTGGGTATTAGCACCAGGTGCATACCAGCCGGAAATATTCCACGCCTTTCCTTCCTGCGAGATTGCATCGCCAAATTCAGAAGCCAGGTCTACATTCCAAGTAGCCGCCAGCAGAACTTCTGCCGGATAAGTAACCGTCTTATATGTGCAGGTACCCATAAAGGCATCGAACACATAACTCAGAGCGGCAGGTCCGTCCATTTCATAAGTCTGTCCCTTACCGATATTATCAACTGCTGCACTTCCCCAGCCATCTGCGCCCAGCAGTTTGTACATATCATCAAGGGTCAGCTGATCCAGCAGCTTATCCCACTGTGCATCATCATAGGCAAGGCCTTCCATGTCTTTCAGCGTAAGGCCATTCTTTGCACCAAAGGTCGGCGCAGTGTCATCCGCATCCACATAGCTATCATCCACTACCAGCGCATTGTTGAAGGCTTCCAGCTGTTCAGCAGTTGCTTTCTTGCTGGTACCGGGAACGATCTGCCAAGTGTCACGGTTGAGGTAAGCCACATCACCAGCTGCATCATCAAACTGATTTGTTGCTACCACTTCGTCCGAAGAGCGCTTGCCGACATACTTGCAGTTTTCCACACCACTGCCAAATGCACTGTCCTGGAACACTTCATTCTCAGCAACCTTGCAGGTCATGGTCAGATTATCTTTCACCGTATGAGAATCCGTACGCAGAGAAATCTGATACTCGCCAGCTTCCAGCACGTAGGAACCGGTAGAAGTGTAGTACTTCTGTGCATCATAAGAAGCCATCTGCTCTACTGGCATAGAAATCGTAACCGTTTCCGTTTCGCCCGGCTGCAATTCCTTCGTCTTTGCAAAGCCGCCCAGTACTTCGCCAGCCTTCTGCAAGCCGCTGCCGCCTTCAGCTGCACTGTAATAGGGCGCACTGTAATACAGTTCCACAACATCTTTGCCAGCCACATTGCCAGTATTGGTAACTTTGACATTCCACTCCAGCGTATCCTGTGCGGTAACGGTAGTCGGAATCGTGTTTTCCAGTTCCCAGTCAAAGCTTGTGTAGCTCAAGCCATAGCCAAAGGGGAACTGCACTACATCATTGTAGGAAAGTCCCGTCAGATTCTCTCCTTCACGGGTAGTGTAATCGTAGCTTTCACGGGTTTCGTAATAACGATATCCCACATAAATGCCTTCCTGATACTCTACAAGGTAGGCAGGATGACTTTCGAAGTTTTTGAAGCAGTCCTTAGAGTTGGTATACTCAAAGGTATCAAAGTTGTAGTAAGAAGGGGTCGTTTCTACTGCATAAGGGTAGATATCCGGCAGACGGCCAGAGGGGTTGACTGCACCCGTCAGAATGTTGACAATTCCAATCGTGCCCACATCACCGGGATCACCGATCCAGAGGGCTGCATCAACGCCTTCATCATTCAGGAAGCCCAGTTCCATAGCATTGCCTGAATTGATCAGAACGATAACATTATCAAATGTCGCTTCTGCCTGTTCCAGCAAAGACTGTTCCGCGCTGTTCAGTTCCAGATAATGCTTGCTCTGATCCGGTGCATACGAGGTATTTTCAGCCATCGAAGTGGGCAAGTCATTGCCTTCACCGCCCTTGCGGGAGAACACGACCACAGCAGTATCCGAAAAATCCTTCATTGCTTCAAATGAGCAGTCTCCAGTATACTGGTACTCCACACCCATGTCCTTAGCCAATTCCTCGGTTGCAGGCAGTTCCGGGATGGAAAAATCAACAGAGAATGTATTTCCGCCTTCGTTGTTTTTGGGGCTATAGAGATTGACCAGATTTTGATTCACTTCAAAACCTGCATCCGTAAAGGCTTTTACAAAATCTGTCCGGTTTGCAGTGTAGCTGCTGCCACCGGAACCCGTACCGCCATAAACCGGATTTGCGGAAGCATAGCCCAGAAGATTGATTTTTCGGTTTGTTCCTGCCAACGGCAGAGCGCCGTCATTTTTCAGAAGGACTGCGCCTTCCTCCTCGATTTTCTGAGCCACTGACAAACCATTTGCATAAGATGTTTTTTGCAATTCTGGGTCTCCATTCTGGCCAGGGAATGCCTTGTCCAGAGAACTGGGAAACACACCAAACATTGCTACATCTGCCACTATTCCAACTGCCAGTAAGAGTGCTGTAACAGCTGTCAGCAACTTTGTGGGCTTTTTGTTGTTCGGATCGCGCTTCATTGTGTTGTCTCCTCCATATTCTTTTATATTTTTTGGGCCGTACCCAACTGTGACCCATTATAACGGATATTTGCGCATCGTTATCATCTTTTGCACAATCTGTCGTTTTGGATACACAGTTTGCAAAAGTTACAATAAATTTTCAATTTTTATTGTGCTAATACACAAATATTGCAACATTGTATTTGTGCACCCTGCCAGACAACAAAAAAAACGGCAGGGGATACCTGCCGTAAAAATTATTTGTTTTTGGGCAGCGGAAATAAGATCCGCAGGGTGCACCAGTTGTTTTCCCAGTGCATCGTCATGCTGCCGCCGTGCTGCCCGACGGTGGTGCGGACGCTTTTCAGGTCCGACCCCTGCTGCGGCAGACCGTCCGCATCCAGTGCCGGGGCGGCCTCTGTATAATGCTCGAACCGCAGCATGGCAAAACCGCCCTGACTGTACACCGCCACCTTGATGAGCCGCTTTTCGGGGTCCGGCTCGGCGCGGACGGCGGCAATGGCGTTGTCCAGCGCCACGCCCACGATGGTGCACAGCTCCCGAATCGTGAGAAAGCCCAGCATCCTGCCGTCCGCTACACTGGTGATGGTAATGTTCTCCTGCTGGCATTCCATGGTCTTGGCGGTGAGCAGGGTATCCAGCACCGGGTTGCCGGTCTTGTTCTCGGCCTCGTACTGGCGGATGTTCTGCTCCATGGCAGCAATGGCGGCGTTCTGCTTGGTCTGGTCCTGCTCCTCCCGGATGCGGGCAAGCTGGACTTTCAGTTCATGGTACCGCCGGTTGATGAGGTTGATGCCCTCCTTGCTGCGCTTGTACTGCTCGTACTGGCGGTGCAACACCTCGTCCATGGCGGCAAGCTCGCTGTGCAAAGCGTTCTCCTGCAGCTGCTCGTGCTGCACAGATAAGATCAGCACGCCGGAAAAATCCACCAGTGTGCGGATGGAAAAAATGCTCATGTTGATCTCGCTGCCGGGCAGAAAGCCCAGATTGCTCACCGCAAAGGCAGTCAGCGCCAACATGACCGCCGTCAGGGCGGCGCTGCCGCCGATCTGTAAGTGCCCGGCGGGCTGGGGACGGCGGTGCTGCAGATAGCACATAATGCCGAACAGCGTCCCATACACCAGCGCCAGCAGCAGCAAAGACAGCGGCTCCCACGGGCCGCGGGCGGGCCAGAGGGCGCAGTGCAGCTGCCACTCCACGCTGGCGGCAAGCTCTGCCAGAATAAACGCCCGGGCGCAGTGATACCCGGCTTCCAGCAGGGTGATGCTCCACACACCCCATAAATATAAGTAGGAAAGCCCGATGGCCGTTACCATGCAGGGGATCCAGAGCCCGCCGGGCACGTTGCCCGTCAGCCCCAGAAAGGCCGACAGCACCGCCGCCCACAGCAGGGTGATGCCCCCGGTGACCGCCCTGGAAAAGCGGGGCGCAAGCGCCGGGGTGAACAGCAGCACCGCCAGACACTCGGCAAGGGCGGTGTACAGCCGGGGGATATCCGGCAGCGCGGTCATGAGCCCTCACCTCCGATGTAGTCGGTCAGGGCGGCAAGAAAAGCCTTACGCTTGGGGCGGCTGACCTGCAGCTCGCAGGGGCCCACCTGTACGGTGCTCTGCCGCAGCTCCCGCACCTGTGCCAGATTGACAAGGTAGCCGCTGTTGCACCGGGCAAAGGGGCAGTCTGCCAGCTTTTCCTCAAAGGCCTTGAGGGCGCCGGGGGCGGAAAAATCGCCCTCGTCGGTGTAAAAGTGCACCCGGTGACCCTCGCTTTCCAGATAATAGATGCTTGCGGTGTCCAGCCGGCGCAGCCCGCCCTCCACCGGCACGGTCAGGTAGTGCTTTGCCCGCTTTTCCAGCCGGGCAACCGCCTTGAGCAGCTGCTGCGAAAAGGCAAAGTAGGGCACCGGCTTCAGCACATAGTCCAGCGCTCCCACCGAGTAGCCCCGGATGGCGTACTGCGCCATATTGGTAATGAAGATCAGGATGACGTCTGCATCCATCTGCCGGATGCGCTCTGCCGTGGTCATGCCATCCAGATGCTTCATCTCCACATCCAGAAAAATAATATCGTAGACCGCGCGGTAATCCTCCAGAATGTCCACCCCGTCCGCAAAGACCGTCACTTCAAACTCTGTCCCGTACTGCCGGGTATACCGCCGGACATACTCCTGCAATACCCCCTGTACCTCCGCGTCGTCCTCTACGATCGCCACCCGGATCATGACCACACCTCCCTTACCACACCTTTGTGGAACTGTTACGGCTCTATTATAGCGCAATCCCGCCGGGTTTGCCAAGGGGGCACTCCGCAACAAAGGGCAGGGCGGCCCACAGGCCGCCCTGCCCTTTGTATTGAGTTCTCTTACGCTCACGCCCAGTTCATCCGGCCGTAGCGGGTGGTCAGCTGGCAGATCTCTTTTTGGAGCTTCTTGGTCAGCTGGGTCTTTTTCAGCCGCCAGCGCCAGTTCTGGCCTACGGTAGAGGGCTTATTGATGCGGGCGGCGTTATCCAGCCCCAGCCAGTCCTGCATGGGGATGGTCAGCATGTGATGCAGACCGAAGGGCAGCAGCAGACGCTCCAGCGTACCATAGATGAACGGAGCCAGAATGGGAGAAGTCTCGGAAGAGTTGGCGATCCAGATGCCGAAGTTATTGATGCCGGTCTGCACCACAGGCCAGAACAGCGACAGCACGATGGAAATGACCACCGAGTAGACAGCGTAAAAAACGCTGCATCCTCCGGGGGTATTTTTATGCCCCAAAAGGCACAAAAGAATGCCCGCCCACTGTGGTTTTTCCACAGGTGGGCGGGCATTTTGCGTTTTATTGTTCGTTCCGCTGTAAAAGCGTTCAGAGGGCGGCGGTCTGGGGTACCAGCCGGAAGAGCATTACGGGCAGCGCGCTGTTTGCAAAATCCAGCGTATAGATGAGCTTTCCGCGCTCTGTTTCAAAAGGCATCTCCGTCTGTGTGCCGTCCGGGGCAATGCGCACAAGCGTTTTGCCTTCCAGCAATCCGGCGGGCAGCGCGAGCCTTACCAGACCGGTGGGCTGCGTCAGGCTGCCTGCGGTTTCAAAGGCCACACTCAGGTATTCCCCATTCGTCCGTGCGGTCACATCCTCCGCAGAAAGACTGCCGCTGATAGCCCACGCCGTTGCGGCTTCGATCTTTTCCAGCTGCGCGGCGTTTTCTGCCTGCCCGCACACGGGGCAGAAGGTCAGGGTTTCGCCTTCCGCAGTGCGGAAGGTAAACTTCCGGCAATCGGTGCTGCCGATGTGCGCGCAGCCCTGCCGCAGACAACCGGCGCTCTGCGAGCCGGTTCCATTCGGGGACCATGCACCGAACTGGTGTCCCAGCTTATCGGTCGGGTCTGCGGTGTAGCTGTCTTTGCAGCGGGAGCAGGTAAAAACAGTATAGCCGTCTGTTTCACAGGTAGGCTCTACGGTAACAGCCTGATAGTCATGGTTCAGCGCGGACAGCTCCGCATAGGTGGTATAATCGCAGCGGGAACAGGTTTCGTAAGCGTTCCAGCCCTTTTCCGTACAAGTGGGAGCTTTTGCTTCGTGGTGCACTAAATCATGGTTCAGCGCAGGGATTTCTTGATAAGTGGTATAGTTGCAGCGGGAGCAGGTGTCGTAAGCATCCCAGCCCTTTTCCGTGCAGGTAGGGGCTTTTGCTGCGTGCTGCTTCAAATCATGCTGTGCGGGCAGTTCTTTGCGGGTGGTATAGTTGCAGTTTTTGCAGGTGTCGAAAGCGTTCCAGCCGGGGTCCGTGCAGGTGGGGGCTTTTGCTTCGTGGTGCACCAGATCATGCTGTGCAGGCAGCTCCACATAGGTGGTATAGTCACAGCGGGAGCAGGTTTCGTAAGCGTTCCAGCCCTTTTCCGTGCAGGTGGGGGCTTTTGCTGCGTGCTGCTCCAAATCATGGTTCAGCGCGGGCAGCACCAGACTGGTGAAATAGTCGCAGCGGGAGCAGGCAACGTGCGCCCAGCCCTCTCCCGTACAGGTGGGGGCTGTTATCACGCGCTGCCTCAGATCATGTTTCAGCGCGGGCAGCACCGGAGTGTCGTAATAGTCGCAGCGGGAGCACTTAACGTAAGCCCAGCCCGTTTCCGTACAGGTGGGGGCTGTTATCACGGACTGCCTCAGATCATGGTTCAGTGCGGGCAGCTCTTTGCGGGTGGTATAGTTGCAGTTTTTGCAGGTTTCGTAAGCGTTCCAGCCGATTTCCGTACAGGTAGGGGCTTTTGCTTCGTGCTGCACCAGATCATGATTCAGCGCAGGCAGCTCCGCGTAGGTGGTATAGTTGCAGCGGGAGCAGGTGTTATAAGCGTTCCAGCCCTTTTCCGTGCAGGTGGGGGCTTTTGCATCGTGATTCACCAGAGCATGGTTCAGTGCGGGCAGCTCCGCATAGGTGGTATAGTCGCAGCGGGAGCAGGTGTCGTAAGCGTTCCAGCCCTTTTCCGTGCAGGTTGCGGCTTTTGCTGCGTGCTGCTCCAAATTGTGGTTCAGTGCGGACAGCTCTTTGCGGGTGGTATAGTCGCAGCGGGAGCAGGTTTCGTAAGCATCCCAGCCGGGTTCCGTACAGGTAGGGGCTTTTGCTTCGTGATGCACCAGAGCATGGTTCAGTGCGGACAGCTCCACATAGGTGGTATAGTCGCAGCGGGAGCAGGTTTCGTAGGCGTTCCAGCCGATTTCCGTACAGGTGGGGGATTTTGCTTCGTGATGCACCAAGTCATGCTGTGCGGGCAGCTCCACATAGGTGTTATAGTCGCAGTTTTTGCAGGTGTCGTAAGCGTTCCAGCCCTTTTCCGTACAGGTAGGAGCTTGCGCATCGTGATGCACAAAATCATGGTTCAGCGCGGGTATCTCTTTGCGGGTGGTATAATCGCAGCGGGAGCAGGTGTCGTAAGCATCCCAGCCCTTTTCCGTGCAGGTGGGGGCTTTTGCTTCGTGGTGCTCTAAATCATGTTTTAGCGCGGGGATTGCTCGAAAAGTGGTATAGTAGCAGCGGGGACAGGTGTCGAAAGCGTCCCAGCCGGGTTTCGTACAGGTGGGGGCTTGCGCATCATAATGCACCAGAGCATGATTATTTAGGTTTCTTTTGCCGTATTTCCCACCACACGCCTCACAGACCGCTTTGGTGGTGCAGGTTGCTGTGCCACCGGTACAGCTTGCGGTACCATTTAAGCCGCAGCGCACGCAAATGATGCGGTGCGTGCCGTTGCCAAGGGAGGCGTTCGCCGGAGTTTTCCATTTGTGACCGAGAATGCCGTATTCCGCGCCGCATTTTTCACAGGTTTTGCCTGTGGTGCAGGTGGGCGTTTCGGTGCCGCCGGTATGGTCCGAAAGATTTCCATAAATAATGCTGTTCTCCCTGCCGCAGACTGAGCATTTTATATGGATCCTATGCTTGGTTGAATCAAATTTTATATATTCGAGGATCTCATAGTTTCTTTGTTGCATACAGACGAAGCAGTACGTATAGATAGAATCTGCCGCTTTAACGTTTAACACGATCCCCGGTATCAGGCACACCATTGCCAGCACCGTCAAACACCGGATCAGCCATTTTTTCATGTTACTCCCTCCTTGTCATCAAACCTTGTTATCCTTTCAGATCAAACTGCACGGACAGCGATGCAAGCACGGCATCTACCACCTTCCGCGCCTGGGCAAGCATATCGATCTCCGCCACAAAAGCGATGACCTGCTCGCGCTCCTGCGCGGGGACCTGCAGCGCACTCAGGCTCATGCTCAGGAACCGCCGTATTTTGCGCTCCAGCGTAAAGTAGGGGTCGCACCGCCGTGCCATGTAGCCGCGCATCATGCCAGCCGTGCCCAGCTCCATCTCGTAGAAATCGCACTCGGCGCACCCGGGCAGATACGCGCTGAACGCCGCCTGCAGCTCGGCCGTGGTGCTGCGGTGGATGATCTCCGCCGTGGCGGGGAAGGTGTACGCTTCCACATAGATATCCCGCAGATTCTCGCTCAGCTCGGTCAGCGCCAGCTGCAAAGCCGTTTCCACCGCGTAGAGGTACACCGGCGAGGGGGCGTTTGCCGCCAGCGGCCTTACCGCGCCGAACTGCCTGCTGAACATCATGCCGATCAGCTCGGTCAGCACACCGTCCTTGGTGCGGAAAATATTCTGGAACGACCCGGCGGAAACATCTGCTTCCTTTAAAATTTCTGCAACCTTGGTGTTCGTGTAGCCTTTTTCCAGAAAAAGCCGGACACAGGCGGTCAGGATCCGCCGTTTTGCTTCCTTGCTGTCGTATCTGCGCGCCATTGGGAACCATCCTTTTCTATGATTGGTTTCTGACCCAATTATATATTGATTTGAGAATTGCGTCAAGTAAACTTTTAAGGGCATATTTTGGGCAGTTTGACGAGGGAGAGCTTTCTGCGGGTGCGCATCCGGGCAAAACAAAGCGCAATGGACATTGCTGTTATCCGCTGCCGCAGGCAGACAGTTCGCGGCAGCAAAAAAGAGGCCACCGATCGGGGTGACCTCTTTTCAGCGTATTTTCAGCGTAAATCCCGCAGCAGCCGAACCCACCATCTCCATGACGGCTCTTTTGGAATTGCTCAAGGATGCCGACCCGAAAATGAAGGCAAAGCTCCGCCTAGCACTGCTCACCTGATGCAAAAAAGGGCACTGATTGCAATGCAATACAGCGCCCTACATAATCGGACATGGAAAACACCGACCGTGCAAAAACCGTGCAGAAACCGTGCACTCGTGGCTCGCAAAACAAAAAAGCCATGAAATCTTTCGATTTCACGGCATTTTCTGGTGCGATGGAAGGGACTCGAACCCCCGGCCTACTGATTCGTAGAAACCGAATAGCACACTTTGTCCATTTCATCATTCGACGTGAAATCGTTATTTTAATCGAATTGCCGTTATTTTGTCGTTGTCATTCTATTGCATCCTTTGCATTGTTTGCACTCCTTTGCACCTGTTATCCATCCTTGCGATGTGCAGAAAATGTGCAAAAGTGTGCAGAGACAAAATCAGCCCGACAAAACAGTCTCAAAATGAGCGACTTTTCTGCTGGATTTTTGGGGCATCGACAGTGCAAGAACTTCCAATTTCATCCAGACAACAATCTTACATGACACATCGGTTTTATGGCAGGGGTTAGGACATCCGAACAGACACCGTTTGATATAGAAATGAGGTTCACCATGAATAAACTGCTTTCCTGCCGCTACAACATGGACACCAACCGGGTAGAAGCCCGGTTCGAGGATGGCATCACTCTTGCCATTGACTGCATCGCTGTGGAGGACGAATACGGCAACACCCCTGCACAGCGGGCAGAACTTGACTGGCTGCTGTACAATAAGCCATTTGAATACGCACAGCTTGTGCTGGACGATGAGATGGAACACTATCTCTCCCTTGGCTGCGAGCACGGCAGGCTGGAAGATTGACCTCATATGGAGCCGCTGGAGCATGAGGATGGTTTTCTTTGCGCAGGTGGAAGAAAGCTTCTCTTTGCTCGTTCCAGTTCCAAAAAGGAAAACGGATCTATTACCACCACGGACTATTACCGCTGCAAAGATTGTTCCGGCTGCGAACTCAGAAGCAAGTGTTTCAAATCCTCCGACGAGGTGAAAAACAAAGAGATCCGAATGTGTACCGAATCTGCCGAACACAGAAAAATCGCTTTTGAAAACCTTCTTTCTGAGCGAGGAGCGCTTCTGCGGATGAATCGTTCCATTCAAAAAACCCGAATCTCCATCCTCAAAAGAGATCCGGGTTTTTATGAAGAAACTGCTTAGAAAAATATCAAAGGAAATCTTCCCGCTGAGGAGTAAAGATGTCCAGAATCACCGCATCCTCCAAAGCTCTGGCCCCGTGCAGCTGATCAGGTGCCACATAATAGCTGTCTCCCTGATGAAGGATATGTTTTTCTCCCTCTACCTCATATTCAAAGCTGCCGGATACCACATAACTTACCTGTTCGTGGGGATGCCGATGAGCCGCTCCCACTGCGCCTTTTTCAAAGGACGCCTCCACTCCCATCATGGCTCCACCCCGGGCCAGGATACGCCGGGTAATGCCAGGGGCCGGAGCGGTGGGTACGATCTGGTCATAGTGTAAAACCATGGCTTCCCTCCTTAGATAAATGCCTGTCCGCCGTTGATCTGGATCACTTCGCCGGTAATGTAAGAGGCGTCGGGGCTGGCCAGGAATTTAATGACTGTGGCCACCTCGGAGGCTTCTCCCAGCCGTCCCATGGGGATACCGGCCTTCCAACTTTCCACCAGTTCCCGGGCAGTTGCCGCATGGAAAGGAGTATCAATGGTACCGGGAGAGACTGCATTTACCCGAATTCCAAACTGGACCAGATCCTTGGCCAGACCACGGGTGTAGCTCTGAACAGCTCCCTTGCTGGCACTGTAAATAGCAGCACCGGGACCGCCACCGGAAGTAACCGCAATGGTGCTGAAGTTTACAATAGAAGGATTGGTTCCCTTTTTCAGGAGAGGCAGACAAGCCCGGGTCACAAAGAAGACGCTGTCAAAGTTCAGGGCCATTACCTTCCGCATAAATTCGGTAGGCATATCGGTGATCTCATGCCGGCCGCCCAGGCCGCCAACTGCATTTACCAGCAGATCCACACTGTCAGCTTTTTCGGAGATCCGGGCAAAGGTTTCGTTGACCGATTCCTCCTTGGTCACATCACAGAGATAGTAGGATGCCTTGATTCCCTCCTCTGCCAGAGCCTTAAGGGTCGGTTCCTGCTGCTTTTCATCGAAAGATACTACAATGATTTCATATCCTTCCCGCCCCAGAACCTGTGCGGTGGCAAAACCGATCCCGCTGGAACCGCCTGTAATTACTGCACGCATACAAAATACCTCTTTTCTTTTTGATTGAATATTCAATTGATTATACTGCGTAGCCCATCATCTTGGGCAGGAATTCCACAATGGGAGGGAAGAAGGTGACTAGCACCAATCCCACAACCATAGTAGCATACAAGGGGAGAAGGGCCTTGGTAACCTTCTCAATGGTGGTCTTGCCCACCGAACAGCCAACAAAAAGCGCATTGCCCACGGGAGGAGTGCAAAGTCCCACACAAAGGTTATAAACCATCATCACGCCAAAATGGGTGGTGGACATGCCGAAGCTCTGAACCACCGGCAGCAGGATAGGAGTGCAAAGAAGAATCAGGGGAACCATATCCATAAAACAGCCCAGCACCAGAAGCATAATGTTGATAATGATCAGAATTACATAATAATTGTCCGAAATGCCGAGCAATGCATTGGTAAGCATGGTGGGGACCCGGAGGTAGCTCATCATAAATCCAAAAGCTCCGGCAGAACCGATAAGGGCATAAATCATGGCCAGGTTTTTGGTGCAAGTAAGGAGTATCCGGGGCATCTCCCGAATCTTCAGCTCTTTATAGAAAAACACTGATACCACGAAAGCCCAGACACAGGCGATGGCCGCAGATTCCGTTGCAGTGAAAATTCCGGAGAGAACACCGCCCAGAATAATGATTACGGTCATAAGGGCCGGGATTGCCTTGCCAATCACCTCGAGCCGCTCTTTCCAGGATTTCCGCTCGCCGTAGGGATAATTCCGCTTTACAGCCAGGAAATAGCAAACGATCATGAACAGAATTCCCAGGGTGATACCGGGTACAGCACCGCCCATAAAGAGGGCACCGATGGAGCATCCGCCTGCCGCCAGAGAATACATGACCATGTTATGGCTGGGAGGAATCAGAACGCCTTGGCAGGAAGAAGCCACGGTAACTGCCACCGAAAATTCCCGGTCATAACCTCCATCTACCATCATGGGCACCTCAATGGAGCCCAGAGAGGAAACATCTGCCACAGCAGAGCCGGACATGGATCCGAACAGCATAGAGGCCAGTACATTCACATGGGCCAAACCTCCCCGGATATGCCCCACGCAGGCGTCCGCTGTTTTCAAAAGCCGATTTGAAATTCCTCCGGAGCCCATGATTTCCCCCGCCAGTACGAAGAAGGGAATAGCCATCAGTGTAAAGGAGTTGATGGAAGCAGAATAGTTTTGAATCAGGGTCATAAGAGGGATTTTGCAGTAAATCATGCAGGCTCCCGTTGCAATACAAAGGGAAAAAGTGATGGGAAGATGCAATATGATTAGTGCAAAAAACAACCCCATCAGGATAGCTGCTGCTATGGTTGGATTGACCATCAGTTGTTTCCTCCTTCAGGTTTCTTTTCGAAGAAAACCGGAGCCGGAAGCAAATCATCCCGCTTGGTAATCTTGATCAGGGCAAAATAGATGATAAAGAATCCGCAGACCGGAATGATCCAGTACATAGTGCACTTGGGCCATCCGGTGGCCGGAAGCTTAGAGGTGGTAGTAGAGAGGGTAAGCTTTACCCCATAATACATAAAGAAATATCCCACGATCCCTACCAGCACCCAGTTGATGTAGAACAGAATCTTCTGGAGTTTTTTAGGGAACATCTGGTAGAACATTTCAATCCCAATATGAAGGTTTCTCTCCACACCCACAGCGCAGGTGATAAAGGCCATCCAGACCATAAGCATCAGAGCCACTTCCTGACTCCACCGAACAGTACCGCCCATTACCTGCCGTACAAAAACCTGGGCACTGACGATAATCACAATAGACAGCAGGACAAGGCAGGCAAATACCAGAAAGATATGGTAAAGAAAATTCAAAAATTTACAGATTGGTTTGACCAATGAGTCCATTAAAACATTCCTCCTTCCGAAAAGCCGTCCGTAACGGATTACGGACGGCAGAAAACCTTCAGATTCAGAATCACTCCTGCATAGCCTTGAACTGGTTGACGATATCGATGTACTGGCTGCAGTACTGGTCGGGCATACCGGCAGTAGCATCAATGAACTCCTGCAGCTGGGCATCAGTAAGTTCATAGACGGTAACGCCGCTGTCCAGAGCTTTCTTGAGAGCTGCCGCCTCATAAGCCTCGTATACCTCACGCTCGTAAACCACAGAGTCATAGGCAGCTTCCATGAAAATCTGCTGATCCTCAGGAGAGAGCCTATCCCACACCTGGCGGCTCATGACCAGCATATCAGGGGTAAACACATGGTTATCCAGCATGAGATAAGGAGCCACCTCGCAGTGAGCGGTGGAAACATAGGCACCAATGCCGTTTTCTGCTGCATCCACAACGCCGGTCTGAAGGGCAGAGTACACCTCAGCGTAGGCAGTGGGGGTAGGATTAGCCCCCAGAGCGTCGATCATTCCCATCATAATCTCGGATTCCTGGACGCGGATATCCATACCGGCCAGATCTGCCAGGCAGGTAATGGGCTGAGAGGAATAGAAGCAGCGGGCACCGCCGGTGTAATAGGCCAGACCGATAAGACCCTCAGAATCTTCCATTTTCAGAATATCCTGGGCCAGTTCGCTGTCCAGGCACTTATAGTCGTTCTCGGTGCTGGTGAACAGGAAGGGCAGAGAGAACACATTCAGAGTGGGGCTGAACTGAGCCAAGGGAGCCGCACCGCCCCGGAGCAGATCAATGGCACCGTACTGAAGCTGTTCTGCAACAGCAGTGGTTCCGCCCAGGGTGCCGGAATCATACACTTCGATTTTAATCCGGCCGTTGGTGCGCTCATAAACCAAGTCTGCAAATTTCTGGCAGCCCTGAGTGGTAGGGAAATCAGGGGACTGGTCTTCGCTGAGCCGAAGAACCATATCAGGGGTTTCCTGCATTCCCTCTGCAGCAGGGACTGCAGTATTCCCGCTCACTCCTGCTGCTCCATCATTCGCCGGGGCAGAGTTTCCACAGGCAACAGTGCCCAGCGCCAGGGTAAGAGCCAAGATCAATGCCAAAAGTTTTTTCATGGTTGGTTATTCCTCCTTTTATTTTGCTTGTTTTGCCGCTTTTGCTCTGCGGCTTGTTCCGTACTTTCATGTTACCACGGCAGAAGTATTCTATCAACGACAGAATTTTCAGAAAAATACAACTATTTTGTCCTTTGAAAACAGTTTTCCGACAAGCTTTGTGCAAAATTCACGGGTTGGTGTTCCGGAAAATATATATAATATATTGTTATTTAAAGGGCTGATTGTCTCTTCTTTTTCTGTTCCAGTCAACCATAGGATAAAAAACAAAATTCTGTTATAAATCTTAAAAAAGTGATATATGTTTGTCTCCGCCAAAGAGGTATAATAGTACAAGAAGAAGTATATCCGTCATCTTTTTAGGGAGGGATCTCCTATGAAGCAGCACCGAAATGTTGGTACTGTCCGCATCGTATACGCACAGCTTTTCGCCGCCGCCCTGCTTGTGGTCAGTTGCCTGGCTATTTCATGGCTGAGCAACCGTATCGCCACTGCACAGGTTTACGGGATGACAGATAAGCTTTATGTAGTCAATTCCTTCATTGGTGCTTTTGACCGGTGCGAAAAAGCCGTATATGATTACCGCTGGATAGAATCCTGGGAAGATGGTCCTGCCCGGGCAGAGTTAGTTCGAAACAATATGGCAGATATGGACACCTATCTAAAAGAAATGACCCGGGGATTCACTGCAGCAGACGGAAGCCTATACCATGATTCCCGGGCGCTTCAAAATATGCTCCCGCATTACTTTGACTTTGTCAATTCCTTTCTTACTCTTATGGAGCAGGGAGACCGGAATGAAGCCATTGCCGTATACTACCAAAAGGAAAATCTGGTCACCCTGATCCGAAGCTATTCTACCACCTTTATGCTGGACAGGGTCCAGGCCAGCCAAGCGGAATATTCCCTGACTCAGGAGCGAATCGATCTTCTTTGGCTGCTTCAAGCTTTCATCTGCGTTTTGGCTCTGCTTCTGGTAGGGTATTTTGCCTTTAGCCTCACCAACATCCTCTCGCCCATCGGCAAACTGGTGGAAGCATCCAAGGCTATGGGCCGTGAAAACTTTGATATTCCGGATATTGAAACAAACACCCGTAACCGGGAAATTTTGCAGTTGGTGGATGCATTCAATCAAATGAAACATTCTGCCAATCAGCTGATCAACACCCTAATGGAACACAACCGAACGCTGGCTCTGCTCCACCAGACCGAGGCCAAGGTTTTGGAAAGTCAGAAACTGGCAGAGGAAGCTAAACTGCAAAGTCTTCGCAGCCAGATCAATCCCCACTTTCTTTTTAACACCCTGAATACCATATGCCGGGTAGCTCGCCTGGAAAAGGCCGCTAAAACCGAAGGGCTGATTCTCTCCCTGTCCAAGGTATTCCGGCATAGTCTTCGGAGCGATACCTCCCCGACCACCCTTGCAGATGAAATGAGCGTTACCCGGGAATACTTTAAGATTCAGCAGACTCGATTTGGGGAAAGAATGCAGCTGGACTGGCGGATCAGTTCCCAGTGCGATCCGGAAGAGCTGCTGGTCCCCCCATTCATTCTGGAGACCATGGTGGAAAACGCAGTAAAGCACGGTCTGGAGCCAAAGCCGCAAGGCGGTCTGGTCCGGGTGCGGATTTACATGAAGGAAGAAATCCTGCACTTGATCGTAGTAGACAATGGATGCGGCATCTCCCCTGAAACATTGGAATACATTCATCGGGGAGAAAAACCTCCACAGGCAGACCACGGTATTGGGATTCACAATGTAAGCAGACGACTGAAATTGCTGGGAAAAGGAAATCAGTTGCGCGTCCAATCCAAGCTTGGATTGGGGACCAAAATATCCATGGAAATTCCCGCAACCTATCGAGAGGAGGAACCTTGAGTGCTGCGTATTCTCATTGCAGAGGATGAACCTCTGGAGCAACAATCCCTGAAAGATATTCTGGAATGGAATTTTTCCTGCGGAGTGGACATTAAAACGGCAAGCAACGGAGTAGATGCCATCAGCACTGCAACCATTTGGCATGCCGACCTGGTTTTGATGGATATTGAAATGCCCGGCTGCAACGGAATCGTTGCGGCCAACAAGATAGCCAAGGTAAACCCGCTGACCAAATTCATCATTATTACCGCCTATGAGCGGTTTGAGTACGCCCACGAGGCCGTCCGCCTCCATGCCGTGGATTACCTTCTCAAACCGGTGGAAGATGCGGTTCTGGTATCAACGATTCAAAGATTGATTCAAGAGCGGGAGGAGGAAAATGCACTCCAGCAGCGTGTTCTGGAGGTGCAGGCACCCTCCCAGGAACTGACATCCCAGACCCGAAGCGAACTGCTCATCAAAAATGTGGAAGATTATATCCGGAAAAATTACCGATATGACATTTCCCAGGAGATTATCTGTGACATTCTCAATATGAGCACAGGACATTTCTCCAAGCTATTCCGCCAGTACTATGGCGTCAAATTTATCGACTTTCTCACCAACATCCGGGTGGAAGCCGCCAAAGAGCTTCTTCTTGACCCTACCAAGCGAACAAAAGAGATTGGAGAAATGGTTGGTTATCCTTCTTCCAGCTACTTTTCTAAAATTTTTAGGCAGAAAACCGGTATGACTCCTTCAGAATATCGGACCAAATACATCGAATCTCCAAGATAAGATTCTGTTTTGATCATTTTAAAGCTATATTTCTGCTCTCCATTTTTGCTTGAGTGATTTGGGGCATTTTTCTGGTTTCGTCAGGTCCAGGAACTGGCGGTAGGACAATCCCGTCCACCCGGTCTGCCAGGTAGAGGGCCTGCCCGTCGCAATCCCGCAGCCGCTGAGTCCGCTGAAAACAGTTATACTTTGGCTTGCGGTTTTCTACCACGGTGCCATCCTTTTTCTTGTATCGGTCACAGTGGATAAAACCCGACATCCTAGCCCCACAGTGGGCACAGTGGACCAGTCCCGCTAGTATGACCCCCGCAACAATGGCGCAAGATGCAGAAAAGCGCAGAGCACTCTGAATAAGGTGCTCTGCACTTTTTGTTTTATCTCAATTTTTCAAAATAGTGCCTGTCCAAATAGCATATCCCATACATAAGTCCTACTATCACTGCTTTACTGCAATAAAATTTGCAAAACCATCTTGACGCGCTCCGCAATCCATGATACCCTTTATCGCAAATCCCACCAATTTTGTAGAAAAGTACAGAGCGGCGAGGATTTATTCCCCATGAAGATTTTTACCGCCCCGCAACACACCCGATTCATTTTGCCGCTTACTTCACCCGACAAAATCATCGCTGCGCTGCGAGGGCGGTATTTTTCTTTTTTACAAATAAAATCTTATGTAGTTATACAAATCTCCAAAATTCATTTTCGGTTGTTGACTGCACAACCGCAAAGTGTTATTCTTATGCTTGAAAGAAGCAGGTTGTAGTGTCCGCACTGCGTCCGGCTTTCTTCATACTGTACCTTGAATCTTACATAAGCCGTCTGAACGAGATACTGCGCCATGACCTCACACTTTCTGTGGGCGAGCCGGACAACGCCGCTGCAAAACAGGGGCAGGAACTGCGTTCGGTGTGAACGGTGACCATGAGCAGGGGCTTTGCCTTTTCACACGTTTTGCTCTGCAAAATTTTCAACGTGCATTGCGGTTCGACTTCTGAAATTTTCAGTGTTGCACGGAAAGGGCGAAAGCAAGTATCGACCTGTGGCCACAAATTTTCAATGCTTGGAAAATTGCTGTCCACTCAGTCATCCTTGTTGGGGCAAGCGCTTGTCGGGGCAAAGCCCCTCCATCTGCTGTCGCAGACCGCGCTGCCACTTGAAAGCCCCACTGGGGCTTTCATTGCTTCGCAACCGTGGCCCTTCCCCAAACCCTGCTCTAGCTTCGCACCGTTGGTGCGAATGCGGCGTGTCGCATTACATAGCCCTCTCCATCCCGGAGCGGGCATTTATCATTTTCACAGGAGGTCGAATATGGCTGAAATGAAAAGTCCGAACGTACACGCAAAGAAGAACCGCAATGACACGCCGCGAAAACGAAAGACACACATCATCAAAGTCAGAGTGACCGCAGAAGAAAAACTGCGGATCGCATACGCCTGCAAAGAGCTCCACCTCACCCAATCCGAACTCGTCCGCCGCGTCCTGTACGGCGTGAATGTCAAGCACACCGTTGTGGTGGCGCAGGGCGGCGAGGATGCACTGGCGGCGCTTGCTGCCTTGTCTGCCCAGTGCAGCAAGGTAGGCAGCAACCTCAACCAGCTTGCACGGCATTTCAACTCCAGCGGCAAAGACACCGAGCAGCTCCGGGCGCAAATTCTGGAGGAACTGTCCGCGCTCACGAACTTTCGGCTGAAAGCCGAAGAAACGGTTGGTGAACTGTATGGCAACCATCAAGCATTTAAGCTCGAAGAACTCTAACTATGCCGCCGCCGAAAGCTATCTCACCTTTCAGCACAACGAGTACACTGGTCTGCCCATTCTGGACGAGAAGGGCAGACCCAAGCTGCGGGATTCGTACCTGCTCGACACCCTTGAGTGCGGCGAATCCTCGTTTGCTATGGCCTGCCTGATTGCCAATCGCAAGTACGGCAAGAACGGCGGGCGGGAGGACGTGAAGACCCACCATTATATCATCAGCTTCGACCCGAAGGACGCAGTAGAGAACGGCCTGACCATGGAGCGGGCGCAAGCCCTTGGCTTGCAGTTCTGCAAGGACAACTTCCCCGGTCATCCCGCCATCGTCTGCACCCACCCGGACGGTCACAACAGTGTCGGGAATATCCACGTCCACATCGTCATCGGCAGCTTGCGCGTCCGCACCGTGGAACGGCAGCCCTTCATGGACAAGCCCTGCGACTGGGAAGCGGGCAAGAAGCACCGCTGCACCTCTGCCATGCTCCGGCACCTCCGTGTCGCAGTCATGGAGATGTGCGGTAAAGCAATCCAAATCCGAACCATTTCCCTCGGATGCAACTTCTGCCGCTTCTCCAAAAGTGACGGTCTGTGTTCCTTCTTTATAATTAAAAGTTATCAAAACCTTATCATCATACAGATAAATCGCATTGATAAACGTATCCACCAGCGCCTGCCGCTGGTCTTTCAGGCTCATGTCCAGCTTGCGGAACCGCAGCAGCCAGAACCGGATGAACTCTTCGGTTACTTTCGGCTTCGCCAGCTTTTCTTCCGCAATGCGGGCTTCAAGCTCACGCTTGGTTTCTTCCAGCTGCTCCAGCCGCTCCTTGGTGGAGCTGGTCAAGATTCCGGCCTGAATCGCATTCAGCATATTCTGGATACCCGATTCCGCATCCCGGAGCTGCTTCTCATAAAGGGGGATGTTGGTGTTCCCCTTGTTTTGCAGTTCCATCACCTTGGCGATGATGGACTCCATGGCGGCATCATCCCGGACAAGCTGCATGGTCTGGTTGACCACCAGATCTTCCAGCCACTGTTTACGGACGGTCTTTTTCTTGCAGCCCTTGTGCTTTTTGGCAGTAGCACATTTATAATAGCGGTGGACTTCTCCCGTCCGGCTCGTACCGCTTTCGCCAAACATCAACGCCCCACAGTAGCCGCAGAACAGCTTGGTGGTGAGCAGGTAGTTGTCCTCTGCCTTTCTTCGGGCAGGGGCTTTCTTGTTTTTCAACATTTTCTCTTGCACATCATCGAAAAGTTCCACCGACACGATAGGTGGAATCGCATCGGGAATCAGGATATCACGGTATTTCAGCTCACCAATATAGCGGCGGTTGCTCAGCATATGTTGGATGGTGTTAAAGGACATCGGCCCACCGCGCTTATTCTTGATGCCCTTTTCATTGAGCCAATCCCGAATCTCCCGCATCGTCTGTCCGTCATTGTA
>ENA-UERX01000627-UERX01000627.1-human-gut-metagenome-genome-assembly--contig:-NODE-627-length-25830-cov-4.207859_pt1 | contig 25830 bp, 19 predicted proteins | sample MGYA00242992_ERZ507993 | MGnify/ENA primary metagenome ERZ507993 (study PRJEB26167, sample SAMN06115487) | human gut metagenome | host: Homo sapiens | place: China:Chongqing | collected 2015-04-10... | reverse complement strand
ATTTCGTTTTAACTTGCGGAGACAAATGACAGGGCTGAAGGGCAGTTCGTTGGTCAGGTTATTTCGCGGTAGTCTTATTGAGGAGACCGGAAACTAAAGCAAATGTCGCAATCAGAAGGTTGCAGATGATACAGAAGACGAATACTCCTTGGAAAGACCCTGCCATACCGTAAACCTTCATCATGACTGGCATTCCGAAAGCTCCGACAACATAGCCCGCTGAGCAAATAATCGAATAGATCCTTCCAAAATCGCGTGATCCGAAGAGCGAGAGGAGAATCATCGGCATTGCAGTTCCAACGATGGCGAACATGACGTCGTTTACGCCGGCCGCGATGATGGAAACGGTCTCGTTGCTTCCGCCAAAGATGAGAAGTAGGAATGAAAGAATGCTGACTCCCGTCCATGCGACCGTTGCTTTAATAGCACCGAGCTTGTCGCATGTTTTGCCTACGAAGGGATTTAGGAAAATATCGGAGAGCGAGGCCGCCGAAACCATTAGGCTTCCCACGATGGGATTGAAGCCGACCTCGCTTGCATAGGTCGGGAACAGCTGGTTCATGCAGCAGGTGAGTTGCGCCACGCAGAGCAGAAGGGCACAGAGAATAAAAGATGGCGTTTTCGCGGCATCGCGGAGCGCCATGCCCGAAGAGACATCTTCCTTTTCATCGGCGCTGTAGCTCTCATGGGTTTCGGAGGTAGTCTCTCCGTACGGAAGCATATTGCGATCAGAAGGCTTAAGGCGAATGATAAATGCGCTTGTGGGCAATATCATGGCTGCAGAAACGGCCGCAAGTACGATGTAACCCGTACGCCAGCCTTGCTGCTCGATGACCAGTGTAATGACAGGACTCAATAGCAGCGTGCAGAGAGAATTAACGCCCCACGCAAGGCCGATGGCAAGACCAGACGATTTACTGAACCATTGGTCAATGACATCGGACATGCAGACACCCGTTGTGAACGAAAAGCAGATGCCGATCACTGCGGCGGAGACGATGAACATCCAGACCTCGGTGTAGAACGCCATTGCGGCGCCGGCGGCAATAAGGACGAGTTCAACGCAAATATGCCATGGTTTGCCGATTACTTTTGGAATGAAACGACTCAAAAGCGGAAGCCCAAGCGCAAGGCCAAGAAGAATCGCGGTGAAATAGAAAGAGAAAGAAGTGTAGTCAAAGCCCAGGTCTTCACATACAGGAGCGATGAATGAGCCGGCAATGATGCTGTAGGTGCCGGTTGTTCCCGCAGACATTAAACCGAGCGCAATAACGACAATCCAAGCAAATGCGCCGCTCTCACGGGGGCGGTCCTTTTCGGCTGGTGCGATGAGAGTCATGGTTACTCCGTTTCTATCGGCAATGCAACCTATATGCCTACCGATAGGTATATAAAGATGGAGATTCTTCGTCAAGTGTTAAGCGGGGAGCGGGGACCCTTAACGTGCCGAACGGTAATTGGGCCCCCAATGTGACAAAGGGACTGCCCCTTTGTCACATTATTCGGAGCGTAGGGCTTCCACAGGGTCTTTCTTGGATGCGCTGCGAGCCGGCAGCAGGCCGGCAACGACCGTCAGCAGCACCGAAATTACAATGAGCATCAGCGCGTCTTGAACGGGCAGGCTCATCAGGTTGGGCACCTGCTTGGCCGCAAGCGCCCAGGCATTAACCGGAAAGCTCACGGCCACCACGACGACAATGGCAAAGACGCCGGCAATGAGGCCTTCGATAAAGGTCTCGGCATTAAATACGTTTGCCACGTTGCGCTTTGACGCGCCGATCGCGCGCAGGATGCCAATCTCCTTTTTGCGCTCCAGCACGCTGATGTAGGTGATGATGCCGATCATGATGGAGCTCACCACCAAACTGATACTCACGAATGAGATGAGCACCAAGCTGATGGTGTTCACGATGTCGGTCACCGAGCCCATGATGATGCCCATGTAGTCGGTATACGAGATTGCCTGCTCATCGTGACCAGCGGCTTTGACCTGCTTGTTGTACGCATCGATGTAATCGAGCACGCGCTCCTTGGCCTCAAAGTCGCGCGGGAAAATCTTGACCGAAATGGGGTCCGCCTCGTCCGCATAGCCCAACGTGGTCAGATTGTTGTCGTAGGTGAGCTTCGACGCCTTGGCATAGCTCATCATGAGCGAGCTCAGGTCCTCGGCGTCCATGTTGAAGTGGATGGCACGAGCAAAGGCGCCCGCATCCACGCGCATGGCGCTCGCCAGGTTGGCAAAACTCGAAGACATCTGCGTCGCCATCTGGTCCATAAGCCCTGCCGCGCCCGCCTTGAGCTGAGCTGATACCGTCGTGGCAATCTGCTCGCTGACCGCCTTCATCACCTGATCCATAGACTGCTGCAAATACGGAGCCAGCTGCTTTTGCACATAGTCGCCCATCACCTGCTGCAGACGCTCGGCCAGGGCATCGCCGCCGAGCGCCCTGAGCTGAGCCAGGTATTGCTGGGCTGCGACATCATTCTCAAGGTACGCTGAGAATGCGGCAGCGAGCTTTGACGCGTCCTTAAGATCTTCGGGTGACAGCGCCTTAAACTGATCAGAGCGCATAAAGCCCTCAAACAGCTGGTTGGCAAGTGCTCCCACCTGCTGCATTTGCTCAGGCGTGAGCTCAAGACCATCAAAGATGCCCGAGAAATCTGGGGCCGGCGCTTTGGCCATGATGTCACTAAAGTCGATGTCCCTCCCAACACCCGAAAGGTCAATGTCCAGCCCGGACAAGTCGAGACCAGAAAGGTCCATACCGCCGGCTGCGCCCGAGAGCGCAGATGCATCGAACGAGAACGCGCTCTTCAGTGCCGCCTCGTCTACGCTGAACATACTGCCCAAATCCACGCCCTGCTTGGCTTCGCCCTGCAGCTCGTCGAAGGTTTTGCCCGTAAAGACATCCGTCTCGGGGTGGGCAAGCTGCTCCTGCACAATCTGCGAATCGGCAGCACGCTCCATAAGCTGGCGAGTCAGCGCATGCGTATAGACAATGCCCGGGGACAATGCGCTCGCGTTTGCCGTCTCGTTGGGTCGCACCACGCCCACAATGCGCACGTCAATACCGTCGGCAACCTTGGCTTTCATAAAGTCGGCGTCGCCAGACATGTCAGTCCACATGCCGGTCTCTTCGTTTTTGCGATAGGCATCGGCCGGCGACAACACCTTAAACGTCGTGGACAGTGCATCGTCGTAGGTAAAGTCGCTGCCGGTCTTGGGCGTCTTGACCTTGCCGTCGGCCGTCATGGCACTGTTAACCAGGTCGTTGAGCTCATCGATATCCAGCGCGCCGATGCTGTAGAGCGTGTAGTCGCCCACCGTTCCGCGGCTCGAAAGCACCATCACGGCCTCGTTGGCGGACGTAGGCCAATGGCCGGCAACGACATCGTACTGGCTGTCGAGCAGGCTCTGGTCGTCAATCATCTCGTTAAAGACCGACGTTCCCATGGAATCCATGCTCACCGTTGCCGCCGAGCTCGCGCCTCCGCTCATGGCCTCGGTCATAGCGTTGGGAACAAGGCGAACGGGCTTCTCGTCGACCTTACTCGAACGATAGACAACCGGCGTCACGCCGTAACCATACTGAATAGCGTTGACCTCTTTGTCGATACCGTTGCCGCCGTCGTCAAGCCATGCCTTAAAGCTCGTCATATCGTTAGATTTAACACTTGCGAACATGTCCTTTACGGCCGTGACCACAGGGATCTTATCGGTCCCCTGAGCCTTGCCGCCGGTAGCGCCATCGGACGAGTCCTCGCCCTTGGACGCCTCCTCATCCGTGCCCCCCTGTCCGCCCATCATAGACGACAGGTCGTAATCTTGTTTGGAAATCGTAAGCGGGTAGCTTGAGAGCGTGTCCTCCTCGACCTTTTTGATGTAGCCGTTTACGCCGTTGGAGAGCGCCAGAATCGCCGCGATGCCAATAATGCCAATCGAACCTGCAAAGGCAGTCATGGCCGTACGGCCCTTCTTGGTCATGAGGTTTCGGGCAGAAAGCCCCAGCGCCGTCATAAAGCTCATCGAGGTTTTGCGCGTGGGTTTTGCCTCGCGATGTGCGACCGTGGCCACATCAAAGGGGTCGGAATCGTCGGTGACCTTGCCGTCCGCCAGGCTGACGATGCGCGTGGCGTACTGGTACGCCAGCTCGGGATTGTGCGTGACCATGATGACCAGACGATCGCGCGCAACGTCCTTGAGCAAATCCATAACCTGCACGGACGTCGTTGAATCCAAGGCGCCGGTCGGCTCGTCAGCCAGCACAATCTCGGGGTCATTGATCAGGGCGCGGGCAATGGCCACGCGCTGCATCTGCCCGCCCGAAAGCTGGCTCGGGCGCTTGTCAACGTGCTCGCCCAGACCGACTGCCTCGAGCGCCTTGCGCGCACGTTGGCGGCGCTCGGCATGCCCCACGCCCGTGAGCGTAAGCGCCAACTCCACGTTTTCCAAAATGCTCTGATGCGGAATGAGGTTATAGCTCTGGAACACAAAGCCGATGCGATTATTGCGATAGGCATCCCAATCGCGGTCGTTGAAGTCCTTGGTCGAGATGCCGTCGATCAGCAGATCGCCCGAATCGAAATGATCGAGTCCACCGATGACGTTGAGCATCGTAGTTTTACCCGAACCCGAGGGACCCAGAATGGCTACGAACTCGTTATCGCGAAAAGACAGGCTTACGCTGTCGAGCGCTACCTGCGTAAACGACTGCGTAACGTACCTTTTGCAAATAACTCTGAGATCCAGCATGGACGGCAACCTCTCTCGCGCGGGCGCGCTCGCCCGCTCCCCCGCCGTTCACGTTCGGCGCGTTTGTCCTACTCTATCCTCATTTTTGGCCGATACCAGTGAGAAGTGTAACGAACCGCGCCAAAAAACGAACGGGACAGCACGCCGCATGGCGCACCATCCCGCATATAACATCCCCGATGCGACAAAGAGGCTGTCACTTTGTCACATTCCAATGCGCGCTACTTTTCGAGCCCGCACGGCATAACGTTAGCGCTGCCGCGGCGAGCCACAGTCACGGCTGCAAAGAAGCGATAGCCGCCCGAGAAGTTAAAACACTCAAAGCCATACTGCGCCAAAATGCGGCAAGCAATGTAGCTGCGAATGCCGCTCTGGCAAATCACGTAGACCGGCTTGGCCCGGTCGAGCTCGCCCAGGCGATTGCGCAGATCATCGACGGGAATGTTTACGAAACCATCGATATGCCCGCGCTCGTACTCCCCTTCCGTACGAACATCGAGCAGCTGCACGCTGCCATCGCGTGGCAAGTTGGGCTCATCCTCCCAATGCCACTGCGCCAGTATGCCGCGATTGAGGTTCTCGATCATAAAGCCCGCCATATTGACGGGATCCTTTGCCGATGAATACGGCGGCGCGTATGCTAGGTCCAAATCCTTAAGTCTATCGCCGCACATGCCTGCCTGGATGGCAGTCGCCAGAACGTCGATACGCTTGTCCACACCATCGATGCCCACGATTTGCGCACCCAGCAGGCGCAATCCCTGCTTCTCGAAGACAACCTTCATGGTCATGGGCGTTGCACCCGGATAATAACCCGCATGCGAACCGGGCGACAGGACCACGCTGTCGCAGTCAATTCCCGCCGCGTGTGCTGCCTTTTCGGATAGTCCCGTGCTTGCCGCCGTCAAGTCGAATACCTTGATAACCGATGAGCCCAACGATCCGCGGTAGCAGCTGTCCATGCCGGCTATGACATCGGCGACGACACGCCCCTGCTTGTTGGCGGGGCCGGCGAGCGAAATGACCGCGTCCTCGCCGGTCACCTGATGCGTGACCTGCACGGCATCGCCCACGGCATACACGTCGGCAGCAGAGGTCTCCATGCGGTCGTTGACCACAATAGCCCCCTTGATGCCCAGTTCGAGCCCCGCCTCTTGCGCCAGATGGCTCTCAGGTGCCACGCCAATGGCAAGCAGCACCATATCGGCTCCGATAGGGTCATCGCCCGCAACATGGGTGACAACGCGGCCATCAACTTCCTCAAAACCTGTCACATCGGCCTTGAGGCGCAGATCGATACCGTGCTCACGCACCTCGGTATGCAAAAGGGTCGCCATGTCGTAATCCAGGTTGTTCATAAGCTGGACGGGACGCTGCAGAAGGGTCACCTGGAGCCCCAGCTCACACAGATTCTCCGCCGTCTCGACGCCAATGAAGCCGCCGCCGATCACGACGGCACTGCTCGGTCGCCGCTCTCGAACATAGCTGTGAATACGCAGCGTGTCCTCAACGGTGCGTAGGCTAAAGATTTTATCCGAGTCGATGCCCGGCAACGCAGGGCGAATCGGCTTTGCACCCGGCGACAGGATGAGCTTGTCATACGTCTCGACAAATTCCTCGCCCGTCAGCATATTGCGAACCTCGACCGTATGCGAATCGGGATGGATGGCAAACACCTCGTGACTCGTCTTGACCGCAATGCGAAAGCGATCCCAAAAGCCCTTGGGAGACTGCAGCGTCAATGCGCTCTCTTCTTCTATCACGCCGCCAATGTAGTACGGAAGCCCACAGTTGGCATACGATACAAAACCCGTGCGCTCAAAGATGACAATTTGGGCCTGTTCGTCGAGTCTGCGCAAACGTGCCGCCGCCGATGCGCCGCCCGCGACGCCTCCAACGATAACCACCTTCATAGCCAACGCACCACCTTTCCCGTGTAGCCGCTTATGCCGCCGATATTCTTGACACTGCCATACCCAGACCGCTTAAGAAAACTCACAGCTTGGTTGCTTCGCGCACCGCTCGGGCAATGCACGAAAAGCTGCGTGCCCTTTCGACGTATACCCATGATGCTACCCCGAAGCAGAAAAAAGAGTCGCTGTTTCCAGCGACTCCCCTTCAGTTGTCTGTCCCACGGACTTACTGTTCGCTCTTCGCGAGTGCCTGATCGATCAGTTTGTTGAGCGCCTCGCGCTGCTCAGCGGAGTTGATGCCGCCCATGATCGGCTCTCCCACAATGTTACCGTTCTGGTCGATCACGTAGGTGGTCGGGAACGAGTACAGGTTGGAGGTGAACTTTCCGGCCTCGCTGTCCGACTTAAACCAGATGTTCTTATACGTCACGCCCTTCTTGGAAAGCACGTCCTTGGCATCAGCCACCTCGTCTTTGTTGCCATCGAGCGTAAAGGAATTAACGCCCACGACCTGGCCGCCCTTCTCGGCAAGCTCCTTGTTGAGCTTCTCCAGATCGCTCAGCTCTCCCACGCACGGTTTGCAGGTGGTAAACCAGAAGTTCATGACGGTGACCTTGTTCTTGGAGAACAGCTCGTCGCTGTTTACATCGTTGCCGTCCAGGTCCTTGCCCTTAAAGCTGGGGAACTTCGTCTCCTTGCTCTCGCCGTTGGTCATCCCTGCGGCCGAAGCATCAACGCTCTCCCCCTCGCCGGGCGTACTGCCGCATCCGGGGAACTTCTTCTCCAGCGCCATGAGCTTATCCTCGATCTCCTTGACCTGCTGCGCGCCGGCCTTTAGCGTCTTGAGCTCGTCAGCCGTAAACTGGTCCTTGGCGCCCTCGATAGTATCAAGCAAAAAGTCGCCGTAGTTCTTGCCGTCCTCAATCATGGGAGTGTCTTTGTTGGCCGCAAGGAACACCTTTTCCCATAGGGCGTTATCGCTCGCACAGATCTCATTTTCCTTTTGCAGCAGCTGCTGGTACAGCTCGGCCGCCTCCTCGGCGCTCGACGGCTTTTGCGCCACAAGCTCGGCAATCTGCGCATCGCCGCTCGCGGTATCCTTCGCGTCGCCCTTGGGGACAGAGCACGCCGCGAGAGTCAGCGCCAGCACGGGCAGCATCAACAGGGCCGCAAATTTTGACAGTTTCATGGTTCCTCCGTTATATCGAAGCTTATATAGGTACCTATTTGTTTTCGCAGGCTTGCGCGGGCTGTGCGGGCTTGTCGCCCGTCACACCCAGCCCGTAGCGAAAGCTAATAGCATCGACGGGGCACGCGCCCACGCATTTGCCGCAACGAATACACTCGGCATGGTCGGGCGTACGCGTAACGTCCACGTCCATCTGACACACCCTGGCGCACTTGCCGCACGAGACGCATTTACAATGATCAACCCGAATCCCCAGCAATGACACCTTGTTCATGAGCGCATAAAATGCGCCGAGGGGGCAAATCCATTTACAGAAGGGGCGGTAGAACAGCACGCTCAGCACCGCAACCACAATGAGGATCGCGAGCTTCCAGGTAAAGAGCTTTCCCAGCGCAGAGCGGATTCCCATGTTCATGATGGACAGCGGAATCGCGCCCTCGAGCACGCCCTGCGGGCAGATGTACTTGCAAAAGAACGGGTCGCCCATACCCACATCGTTGACCACCAAGACGGGCAGCAGCACCACGGCAAACAGCAGCACGGCATACTTGATGTACGTGAGCGGCTTGAGCTTTTTCGTGGAGAGCTTTTTGCTGGGAATCTTATGCAAAAGCTCTTGCAGCCATCCAAACGGGCACAAAAAGCCGCATACAAAACGTCCCAGCAGCACGCCGATTAGAATGAGCGTTCCGGTGACGTAATACGAAAAGCTAAACTTAGACGAGCCCACCACCGACTGAAACGACCCGATGGGGCACGCACCCGAGGCCGCCGGACACGAGTAGCAGTTGAGGCCCGGCACGCAGACGGCTTTGCCCGCTCCCTGGTAGATACCGCCCTTTGCAAAGTTAGGCAGGTGAATATTGGTCGCAAGCGTCGCCGCCGCCTGAATCAATCCGCGGAATCTCGCCAAAAGATGCGATGCAGTGTTTTTTCTTTTATCCAATTCCGATACACTCCAAGCACAGCCTGATTGCCTTGGCCAGCACGGCATCTGCCTCGCCGCGCATAATTCCAAAGCACACCATGGCTACCCCAACGATCAGCAAAGCCACCTGCGCCACAGGCTTAATCGCTTTGAACAATCTGACCACTCCTTTCGTTTCGCGACCCATTGGACCATACCGACTATAAAATCCGTGTTAAGCGTGAATGACTATGCAAGGAGAACGTTATGCGCATCTTGGTCGTCGAGGACGAGCGGGCGCTGTGCGATGCGATCGCACGCAGCCTGCGCAACTTGGCCTATAGCGTCGACTGCTTCTACGACGGGCAGCAGGCCCTCGACCTGCTCGATATCGAGACCTTTGATCTTGTCGTGCTCGACCTCAATCTCCCCCATGTCGACGGCATGACCGTGCTCAGGCAACTCAGAATTACCGATTGCGAGACCAAGGTGCTCGTGCTCTCGGCACGCGGCGAGGTCACCGACAAGGTAGCAGGGCTCGATGCGGGCGCCAACGACTACCTCACCAAGCCGTTCCATCTTGACGAGCTGGCAGCACGTATCCGTAGCCTCACGCTCAGACGCTTTACGCAAAGCGACGTTGTCCTGACCTGCGGATCGCTGAACTTTGACACCAAGGCGCGCGTCGCCTCCGTGGGCGGCGAGACCCTATGCCTCACGCGCAAGGAGACCGGCATCTTGGAATACCTGATGCTTAACCAGAGGCGGCCGGTGAGCCAGGAAGAGCTTATCGAGCATGTATGGGACAGCAGCGTCAACAGCTTTAGCAACGCGACCCGCGTGCACATCTCGTCGCTGCGCAAAAAGCTGCGCGGTGCGTTGGGGCACGACCCCATCCGCAACCGAATCGGCGAAGGCTACGTTATGGAGGACGGCAAATGAAGCGGCTGTCTCTGCAGTGGCGCATCACGTTGATGACGGCCCTGCTGGTATGCTCGACCTGCGTACTTATGAATTGTCTGGTTGGCTACTCCGGCATGCGCTACATGGACTCGATTGGTGCAGAAGCGTCGGCGCACAGCAAGGTGGAGGCGGCCTCGCCCAGCTCATTTGACCCGACAAACAAAGAGCTCGACGACGCGCTGACCATCGTCGTGAACGACGCCCAAGAATCGTTTGGCGCGACGAGCTGGTATATAACTGCGGCGGTGACGCTGCTCGGCGGCGTGCTGGCCTACTTTGTAAGCGGACATGCGCTGCGGCCGTTGCGCTTCTTTGCGACGCAAGTCGAGAGCGTGCGGCCCGACAACCTCGCCGACACAAAAATCAGCGAGGACGTGCCCTCTGAACTCAGGCGCTGCAGCGCGTCGTTTAACGACATGATTGCCCGCCTTGACGAGGGATTTTCCGCACAAAGACAGTTTACGGGCAATGCGGCGCACGAGCTGCGCACGCCACTTGCGCTCATGCAGACCCAGGTCGAGCTGTTTTGCGCCGAGCACCCCGACGTCGACGCCGATACAGCGAGCCTGCTCGGGCTGCTGCAGGAGCAGACCGAGCGAATGACGCACATGACAAAGACCCTGCTCGAGATGAGCGAGCTGCGCAGTGTCCCTTGCAACGATGTGATTGACCTAGCGCCGATGATCGAAGAAGTGCTCACGGACCTGGCACCCCTTGCCGAGCAAAAAGACATCACGCTTACAAGTGAGGGCGACGCGCAAATGATCGGCAGCGACACGCTAATCTATCGGTTGCTGTTCAACTTGACCGAAAACGCCATACGCTATAGCGCGCCCAACTCGACCGTGCAAATCAACGCCTGCGCCGAAGGCGACCGCGTGCTGCTACGCGTGCGCGACCAGGGGCCGGGCATTCCCGAGCAATACCAGACGAGCATCTTTCAGCCCTTCTTTCGCGTCGACAAATCGCGCAGCAGGGCATACGGCGGCGTGGGGCTGGGGCTTGCGCTGGTCTGGGAGATCGCCGCGCTCCACGGCGGCTCCATCGAGGTCGAAGAGAGCTCGGAGCGCGGAACGACCATGCTCGTGACTCTTCCCACTCGCGCACTCGGCTCATTAAAATAACGAACGGGATGGCACGCCGCGTGGCGTACCATCCCGCACATAATATCGAGGATGTGACAAAGGGACTGTCCCTTTGTCACATCTGCTAGTTCTCGTCGCCTACCAGCTGAGTTAGCTTACTCCCACTCGACCGTGCCGACGGGCTTCGGCGTGAGGTCGTAGCAAACGCGGCAAATACCGGGGACCTCGGCGGTCACGCGAGCGGTAATGCGCTTGAGCAGCGCCCAGTCGAGCTCGGGCACCTCGGCGGTCATGACGTCGACGGTGTTGATGCAGCGAATAATGCAGGGCCAGTCGTAGGCGCGTTTACCCTCGCGCACGCCGGTGGCGCGGAAGTCGGGCACGACGGCAAAATACTGCCAGATGGTCAGGCCGGCCTTGTCGATCTCTTCGCGCACGATGGCATCGGCCTCGCGCAGCGCCTCAAGACGGTCGCGGGTGATGGCGCCAAGGCAGCGGACGCCCAAGCCAGGACCGGGGAACGGCTGACGCTCAACCATGTTCTCGGGCAGGCCGAGCTCGCGGCCCACGACGCGCACCTCGTCCTTGTACAGCAGCTTGACGGGCTCGCAGAGCTCAAACTGCAGGTCATCGGGCAGGCCGCCCACGTTGTGGTGAGCCTTCACGCCATCCTGGGACTCCAGGATGTCGGGATAGATGGTGCCCTGGGCGAGGAAGCTAACCTCGTCGCCAACCTTGCGGGCCTCCTCCTCGAACACGCGAATGAACTCGGCGCCGATAATCTTACGCTTGGCCTCGGGCTCCTCGACGTCCACGAGCTTATCCAGGAAGCGATCAGTCGCGTCAACATAGACCAGGTTGGCGTCCATCTGGTTCTTGAAGACGTCGACGACCTGCTCGCTCTCGCCCTTGCGCATCAGGCCGTGGTTCACGTGCACGCAGATGAGTTGCTTGCCGATGGCCTTGATGAGCAAGGCCGCGACAACCGAGCTGTCAACGCCGCCCGAAAGGGCCAGCAGGACCTTCTTGTCGCCGATCTGCTCGCGGATTGCAGCGACCTGCTCTTCGATGAACGCCTGGGCAAGTTCGGGAGTGGTGATACGCACCATGTCGTCGGGACGCTTGTTGGGATCCATGCAGAGCTCCTTTTCGGTTCGATGGGAATGCGTTACACGTATGCAAACGCACCGTCACATGACCTCATTATATGCAGAACGAGATGCGTTTCCCATCGCTGCGACAGAGCTTTTTACAGGGGTGGTATTTTTTCCTAATGTCGAGGTCAGCTAGGCTTCGGTAGCCACCTTGGGATCATCGCCAATAGACTCTTCCTTTATACGTTCGGCACAATCGTAGGCGATACCCACAAATTCAAGTCCCGAGCAACAGGAGTACAATTGCTGCTATTGTTGCCAGCTGTTGGGAGATGGAAGATGGACTGCAATGGCTACCCATGCGTTCCCATGCCGTTGATGTGCACTGCCTTTGTGCCGGGGCAGATGGACGCTGCGGTTGCAGGCATTTCCGACCCCGATTCGCGCGCCATTGCCACGGCAGAAGCGCTGTACTTTCGCGGACAGGCCACCCTTGCTGCCAAGACGGCGCGCCCCTATCTTGACGCCACCGATCCCGCACTGCGCTATTCCGCATGCTTTATCTGCGGATACGCCAGTCTGTCGCTCAACCGTATCGCCGACGCCCGCCGGTGCCTTGCGGGCATCCTCGATACGCCAACTGACGAGGAATCGCCCGCCGTCCACGCCACGCATATCCTGTTCGCCTCGGCCGCGAGCGTCCTGCTGCACTTGCCTTCCCCGTATTCTGCCGAAGAGTTTTATCCGCTTGCGGCGCATCTGCCCGAAGGCCTGCGCTTGTTCGCCAGCTACGTGATGGCGCATGCCCTGTACCTGCGCGGCGAATATGGCCGCAGTCTGGGCATGGCGGAAAACGCCCTAATTATGAAACAGGGAAGCTATCCCATCTCGGAACTGTTCCTGCACCTGGCAGCTTCCATGGCATACATGAGTATCAAAGACGTCGACGCCGCAAAAGCGCATTTTGGCGCCGCTTGGGACATTGCGCGCCCCGACGGCCTCATCGAGCTCATCGGCGAGCACCACGGCCTTTTACAGGGGCTCATCGAGGCGTGCCTAAAAACGCAATACCCTGACGATTTCGCGCGCATCATCGAGATCACGTACCGCTTCAGCTACGGCTGGCGGCGCATCCACAACCCCGATTCGGGCGAGGACGTTGCCGACGATTTAACGACCACAGAGTTCACCATGGCCATGCTCGCCTGCCGCGGATGGACCAACGCCGAAATCGCACGCCATATGGGAGTATCGCCGGGCACCGTCAAAAACCGCCTATCCGGCGTATACGCAAAGCTTGGCATCGGCACACGCGCCGAGCTGGTCGCGCATATGTTGCGTTAGCGACCGGGCCGCCAAGCGCATCGAACGCGTTCCGGAACCCGGCGCTTCGCTCGATCAATTTGGACATTTTGGCCATCGAACGGCACTACCGCCACGAAGCGCCTTCTCGCAAAATTGGATTATTTCCACCGATATTTGCGGGATGGGAGTCCAAGATGCTTGATCGCCGTTCGTTACTTGTTGCCGGAGCGTCCTCGCTAGCGAGCATTATGTTGCCTCGCATGCCGGGAAGCGAAAATGCCTTCCTGCTGCCGTTCGCGCCCACCGCGGCCTATGCCGACGAAGAAGGTCCCTTTAAGGTGCTCGTTCTCTCGCGCACCATGTTTGGTGTGGTCGTGGTCGACGTCGCCAACAAGAATGCGCCCATCGCAGGTGCCCAGGTCACGCTCACATCACGCTATGCCGCAGGCAAGCAGCTCACCGCCACGACCGACGACGAAGGCACGGCCATCTTTGAGGTCGCGCCGCTTTCGGAAGGCTACGTGGACGAGGCAACGCTCCTTGACGCGTACGACTTTAACGGCGGCATCTCCATTAGTATGGCGGGCTACCGTGATGTCGAGATTCCCCTTGCGCGCATTCAGGGCGGCACTGCCATAACCGCGCCCACGCGTCCGCTTTCCGACGGCGAGCCGTACTTCCGCCAGCTCACATTCGACGAATGGGACATCCAGTACGCTGAAGCCACGTTTATGGCATTGCCGAAAGACGACACGGCAAACGAGCAGCCCGATACGCACGCCTTTACCGTTCAGGCACATCTGCCACAGGGCGGACAGGCAACGCTGCGCATCAACAAAGTGACGTCTGCCGCGGGCAGCTCACCCGAAACCGTCACGCAGATCGGTCAGATCAAGGCCAGCGCATCGGGCGCGGATAATCTGGCGACGTCCACACTCGAAGACATGTTTCTCGACGCGGCATCGGGCCTTCTGGAAGAAGGGTGCAAACTGCGCTTTGTCCTCGACTATCAGGGCAAAACCTACACGCTTTCATCCCCTATGGCCGTTGTCACCGCGCCGGCCGCAAAGGCGGAATCGGGCTCGACCACCATCATTCCCACCACCATGGACCAAGAGATCACTCCGTTTGATTTCCCCGCGGCGTTTCCCGGCATCGGCGGCAATAAGTTCACGTGCTGGATACCCACATTTCCGATCCTCTTCGATTTCTCGTTTGCTGGATACGTGCTGTTTGGCGGAGGATACAAACCAGCCAGCTATATGAACGATTCGGGCAATCCTGATCCGGAATACTGGAAGAAATCACCGCGCGAGTCGGGTGCCAAGCAGGCAAACCGCTACCTCGACGAGATGGAGGGGAAGTGGAATCAGTACAAGAGCATGAGTGCCGGTTCGGGCACCGACCCAAGAAACACCAAGCTCCTTCGCCACCATTGCACGCTGCTGTTCACAATGGATATCGCCACACAGCTGTACGGCTCGCTCGCCTACGATTGGGTGGGCAAAACCTGGGGTGACAACAACGGCCCCGCATACGGCAATATTAAGGCCCTCTTCCAGGTAAGAACCGACCTCAACTGGACCGAACAGTTCACCTTGGGACCGGTGCCGTTTTTCCTAAACGTCAACCCCTGGGTGCTGGCAAAACTGGCGCTCGCGGTGGGCGCCCACACGCACGGTAGCGGCGCGGCGTTTTTTAAAAACATTTCGCTCGATTGGTCAAACACGTCGGGCTCGTTCACCATCCAGATCGGGCTTGCCGTCACTTTTGGCGCCGGCGTTGCAGGCGTCGCCTCGTCTGCCGTGCGCGGCGCCGCGTCCCTCACGTTGTTCATTGGGTACGAGAAGGCGGATGGACACCAGCTTCCGCGACTGCGCGTAGGTGCGGACGTCGATGTCGATGTGATACTCCAGTTCGTCATGTTCAAGTGGACCACCAAAGCTTGGTCGGGATCGTGGCCCACACTCCTCGATTCGTGGAATTTGTCGGTGAACAATGGCGATCAGTATGTGCTCCAGCGCTCTGAGCTGGCATTGGGTGGAAATACGCCTTATACGTTGGATGCCTGCTTCGGCACGCCCGGCAACGCCGAGACAGGTGGTGTGCCGCAATTTATCGCATCGGCCACCATCGTCACTAACGCCGAGCTGCTCGCACGCGCCGAGGTTAAGGCCACTGCCGTAAACGCCGCGCCTGTCGTGCGCGATTGGGATCAAGCGGTCACGCGCATTGAGCTCGAGGCGGATGCAGAAAGCGACGACACGGGACAGATCGAGCATTTCGTCCATGCACTGATAGAGAACGACGAAAACGCCGCGCCAATGTATAAGTACACCTATATCGGGCAGGCGACGAACGCCGTTGCGGACCCCAACGCCAATTCTGCCGGCGTGTCGGAGGACGAGCGTGGCGGCATAAAACCCTCGAGCGACAACGTGCTGTTTTCCGGCGTGCTCAGCGAAGCCCACATGAAGCTAACGATGATTGCCGGCGTAGAATGCCTGTTCCGTATCGCCTCGGTGCGCTACGGCGACAATGGCCGCTCGCGCCTGGTGGTGCACACAAAGGCAAACGGCACGTGGTCCGCTCCCACGCCCGTGGACTTTCCCCTTGGGTTTGGCGAGGGCGACGTGGAGCGCGACGGCATATTCGATTACGACTTCGACGTGGTGGAATATACGGACGGAAGAGGAAACCAGGACGCCTACGTGCTGCTGGTCTCGGGCGAGCGCCCCGCCGGCGACAACACCCTTTTCGATACGGCGAGCACATCCGGCATACTGTCCGTTGTGCGCCTGCGCATAAGCAACGACGGAGTTCGAGTGATATCGCACACGTCGTGGCGCAGCATCTCGCGCGGCCGCCTGCAGGAGGATGGCTACCATTGCCTGCAGTGCCCGCGCATCACGGTAGGCAAGACGCTGGTCGACGGACGCCTGTCGGGTGCCTACCTCCACCGCCGCGGAACCACCGCAGAGAAGGCGCTCGGCAGCGAGGCCGAGGTTGCGCTGGAGTGCTTCACCCTATGGTCGGACGTTTCGGGCGACAGCCTGACGTTCCGCCAAGTTCTTCGCTTTCCGCAGGCACCGTCGAGTATCGAGCTGAGCGGGCCCGAGAATATCAACGGCAAAATGGTGGTGCCCGTTGCGTACGAGACCGCAGGCGGTTGCGGCTGCGCATCGTACGCCGTGATCGGCCAGTCCATTGCGGGCTGGGGCGTTATGCCACCAGACGCCACGGTGCCCCATGCGGTGCCGTGGCCACAACATTCGGGCTTTTTGGCCACCGTCAACGAGCAGCTGCAGCATATTACTTGGACGCGAGGCGCATCGGCATTTGCAACGCAGCCCGTGGGTGCCGCAGGCTGTGGCCCGGCATCGTTTAGCATAAGCAACAACGGCAGGTGCGCGCTCTATGTAGAGAACACCGATGGCAAGGTGGGGCAAACCTACGACGAAGAAGGCAACCCGGTAGCAGTGATGGGCAAGCACTTCCGCATCTTCGCCAGCACCTTGGCAGGCGATCTGTTCACGGAGCCGTTCGTGATGTGCGAGCTGGACCATCCCATCGATCAGATAACGACATTTTTGACGTCGGGAGGCATGCTCTCCGCGCTCGCCACGCACATTGTGAGCGCGGAGAAGAGCGAGGCAGAGCTACACGGCATCGAAGTGCCCTTGGTGGCGTGTGCCACTCCGACAGGGGCGGTCGCCACCTCGGGCGCAGTGGTGCCCGGAGCAGCAGGCGAATCCTTCATGGTCACGGTGCGAAACGACGGCAACACCTTGCTGACCGCCGGCACGATCGATCTGTATCGAGAGGGCTCCAGCCAGCCGTTCTCCAGCGCATCCATCGGATTCGGCGCGAACGCACGCATGGCTTCGATCTACGATCCAGAGCTTGCCGAGGACGCTTCGGCCAACGACATGGCACACGTGAAGTACGCACTCGAGACGCTGGGCACACGTTTTGCAACGCACCCGCTGGTAGCCGACAACGGCAACGCCGTGCTGGCACCGGGTTGCACGGCACAGTTCCGCATGAGCTTCGCCATCCCCGAGAGTTGGGGCGACGAAGTGGGCAAACGCGTCACGCTGTATGCGAAGGCACGTAATCTGGTGGCACTCGATCCCGTAACGCTCGAGGAAATTCGACCGGGTGCAAACTCGACGCTGGACGCCGTACTGCACGAGCTTCATGTACCCGACGCGGCATGCGAGCGCTCAGAAGTTCAGGTCGGCGTATGCGACAGCGCGGATACGACAGGACTTCACGACGCCCCGATGACAGCAGACGGCGATGGTGGCTCGAGCGGCGGCGGTACTGACGAGGGCGGCGGCTCCGGCGGAAGCAGCTCCGGCAGTGGCAAGGACAACGGCAATAACAAGCGCTCCGGAAAAGCGGGTGCGCTTGCGGGCACGGGCGATGTCAACGCTCCCCTTACGGCAGCCGCTGCAGCACTCGCCGCGGCAGGCGCCGGCCTCGTCGCCTACAGTGCCCGCCGCACGGCGCTCGAGCGTAACGATGATGGAGCCGAGTCGGATGCGCCGCACTAACTTCCGAATAACGCACTCTGGCTCCATTGTCTGGACGCTATCGAGATCGGAAAACTCACGGCATACGCTTGGGCTTCGCGATGCACCGAGGCTGAGAGCGAACATCAGCCGAAAAGTGTATCAACTCGGAGATGTTGCGCAACAACATTGGCACTCCAAGCGATAAGATCGGCCCGTCAGGAAAAACCAGACGAAGGGAGAACAAGATGTTCTGTCCCAACTGCGGGGTCAGAAACCCCGACGAGGCAAAGTTCTGCTTCGGTTGCGGAAAGCCGCTCCCCGCTCAGGGGGTGGGCAACGCCAGGACCCGTAACGGCATCTGGCACGCCAGGCGCTAAGCCCGCTGGCAAGCCTAAAAATAAGGTGCCCAAGCCAGCCGTCATCGGCGGCATCGTTGCGGCGGTCGTAATCATGGCTATTGCCGTGGTCGTTCTGTTGCCCAAGGGGCCACAGGTCAAAAGCTGCCTCAATGACTATTCATGGGAAGAAATCGCCCAGATTTCCAAGCTTATCTCCAAAAAGGGTGACCAGAACGGCGCCATAGAAATCGCCAAGAAGTACCACCTCTGCACGGCGGACGGAAAGCTCGACGGAACCCAGACCAAGGACGTCACGCTCTCCGACGGAACACAGACCAAGGTTATGATCATGGGATTCAACCATGACGACAAGTCCGACGGCTCCGGCAAGGCGGGCATCACGTTCATCTTCGCCGATGACATCGCCAAGAAAAACATGTTCGAGAGGGCCGACCTCGATAACCTATTCCAGAAGATTCAGGACGACGGCTCTGCCAACATAAGTTGGGAGAATGCCTCCTTGCGCTCTTGGCTCAGCGACTCTTTCTCGAACGAGCTCCCTTCGGACCTGCGCGAGCAGATTGTCTCCGTGGACAAGGCTGACGCAGTGATGCCTTGGGTGTCATTTACGATCGATTCCTACTACGGCGGTGGCATCGGCGCAGAGCTCAATGACGATCCCGACCTAACGACGACCTCAACGACTATAACGACCTCGGATAAGCTGTGGGTTCCAAGCTTTGTCGAGCTCGCCCCCCTCAGCGATTACTTGATGTCGAACTGGACATATCTGTTGCAAGAAGGCTCTCAATACCAGCTATTCAACGACGCCGGAGTAACGGCAGACACTCCAAATCGTATCCTCGGAACATATGACTCGCAAGACGGGGGCGGTTGGTAGCTCCGGTCTTGGTCAGATTATGGCGATTGCTTCGGAGGAAAAGAGGCTGACGACATGCTAAATCCCTGCTTTAGGTGCACCGACTCCAATGGGGATGGTGAGGCAGCGGCCTGCGAGTCGAAGTCCCAACCCTACTCTTACAGTATCCATGACGGCGAGCCATTTGTCGGTGTTAGGCCTGCCTTCTGCATCTAGACAAACTCGCATCTGAACAAAACTGCGAGCGCCCCTCGGCACTGGTTTGCCGAGGGGCGCTTACTTTCTCGTCTATTCCAGTCCGTCGAACTCGATCGCGGACAGCCCCGAGTTGAACATCAGGTCGTCCCGCTTGACTGCGTTGTCCCGCACATTATTAGATGTCGTCAGAGGAGTCGAGTTCTGCCTCGAGCTTGGCACGGCGTCTTTTCGCCGTGAAAAACGTTGCGCACAGGCCAGCAAACGTGGCCGCGAAAATCGTCGCACCGCAGAACACGCCCGTGGCCAGGTTCGCCAACCAAAAGACGCTTTCGAGCGGTACGATCTGCGCCTCAGCGATACAGCGCATTGCGGCAATAACAAGCGCGAACGCGGCGCCGCTAAGACCGCTGACAAGCAGGAAATATCCAACAGGAAGATGCTCGGTTTGCCCAAAACGATTGGTATCGACATATCCCTTCCGCGTTTGCAGTCCTGCGCAAATCAACATCACGAGAACGAGCCACAAATACATGGCTGCCTCGAACGGCGTTGCAAAGCCATGCGGCATTTCACTGGCGTCGCTGTGAACCCACGCAACCTGTCGAGCTATAAACCGGTAGAAAAAGATCATCAACATGCCAAACGAAAGCAGCACGAAACCAATCTTGTAGATCTTCGCGCTCTCAGCCTCCAGGCGCTCATCCTTTGGGCCGGCATATTCACGCCACTTTTGCACGAGTTTTAAATCTTCAAATTTCATAGCGAACTCCTAAAGAGCGTCAGGGTCGACGTCGTTTTCGTCTTCCCAAAATAAGTCGTTCAACGTAACGCGTAGCGCTTTACAGATTGCCACGCACAAATTGAGCGTGGGGTTGTAGCCGCCCGCCTCGATCAGGCCGATGGTCTGGCGCGTAACGCCCACGGCTTGGGCTAAGTCGGCTTGCGAAAGGCCGGCCACCGCACGCGCCGCCTTCATGCGGAGGTTCTTTTTGCCCGGCATGGAGTTCCTTTCGTGGTAATGGACAGATATCCGTTGCAACATGACAGAAATATATTGCATCCATCAGAAGATGTCAACTATATCTGTCATTATGGAAATCATGTTCGTCATCGCCATAGGAACATGCAATTTCGATTCGCTTTTCAATCTTACTCGGGCAGAACCGAGTCGGAAGGACCCGAGTAAGTGGGACTTCGGCAGGGAGCGTGAACTCGCCCGTATTAAGAAGACACTCAAGGCGCCTGCCTAGAAAGCGAAGTACCGTCCTATCTCAGCGCCGAGATCTCAAAGATGACCAACGCCAGCGAAGTATTCGGGGCTCTCGCACATGGCTACTCATAATCGATGCCCGCGGCATGGCCAACGCGCACGCCAATAACCGGATTTGCCGGAACCATGCGTGCCCCATCGTTTAATAGCTCCGTTAATGTTCGATGATCTTCTTGACGACCGCGGGAACGCCTGCCGCCATCACGTTGTCCGGAAGGTCTTCCGTCACAACACTTCCCGCAGCGATAACGCAGCCGCTGCCGATGGTAACCCCCTGGAGCACGGACACGTTCGCGCCAAACCAGCAGTTATCACCAACAACAATGGGCAGAGCCCTCTCGAGACCCAAGTTGCGCTCTTTTGCCCCAAGGGGATGCGAAGCGGTGTAGAAGCCGCAAAACGGCCCAATAAACACGTTGTCACCAAAGGTAATAGAACCACCGTCCATAAAGTAGCAGCCATGGTTCACAAAGCAGCCGTCGCCAAAGGTTGTCTTGTCCCCGTAGTCAAAGTAGGCAGGCGAAAGGACCGTCAGCCCCGCCGGAAAATCGGTATCGAGCAAGGTTTTTAGGGCGTCAAGCTGCGCGTCGCTTCCGGGTTTTCCCATATTGAAGTCATAGCAGAGCGCCTCTGCCCTCGCCCGTTTTGCCAGGAGTTCCTCCTCAAAGTTGGCATCATGCCACTCCCCGCGCTCCATCTTCTCTTTCTCGGTCACTGTGAGTCCCCTTAATAAAAACATTTGTGGCGGCAATTCTATCATTTGATAAGCCGTCAGTTTCCATACCGATAACGAACGCGCGTTCGATGGATTTCGTGTTAGGTGGAATCGCCCATGGCCTGGGCTATGCTACCTTGACTATCTATATGACTTAAACGCAGCAAAGGAGCACCGAGAGAGCGAGTATGGCAAAAAACACCGCAAACTATGGTAACGACAGTATCCGCCAGCTCAAGGACGAGGAGCGCGTACGCCTGCGCCCCGCCGTCATCTTTGGCTCGGACGGACTCGATGGTTGCGCGCATGCCGCCTTCGAGATCCTGTCCAACGCCGTTGACGAAGCACGCCAGGGCTACGGCAAGCTCATCACCCTCACCGCCTTTCGCGATGGCTCCATTCAGGTAGAGGATAACGGCCGTGGCTGCCCGCTCGACTGGAACCCTTCCGAGAAGCGCTTTAACTGGGAGCTCGTCTTCTGCGAGCTCTACGCCGGCGGCAAGTATAACAACAACCAGGGTGGCGACTACGACTTCTCGCTCGGCACCAACGGCCTGGGCTCCTGCGCGACCCAGTACGCCTCCGAATACATGGACGTCACGGTTTGGCGTGACGGCAACAAGTACTCCCTGCACTTTAAGAAGGGCAAGGTCGTCGGCGCCAAAAAGAAAGCGCTTGAGATTGAGCCCAGCGACGAGGACCGCACCGGCACCACCATCAAGTGGCGCCCCGATCTTGAGGTCTTTACCTCGATCAGCATTCCCCACGACTGGTATCGCGAGACCATGCGCCGCCAGGCCGTGGTCAACGCCAACGTGACCTTCCGCCTGCGCATCGAAGGCGACGATGGCGAGTTTTCCGAAGAGGACTTCTGCTACCCCAAGGGCATCGAGGACTACGTGCTCGAGAAGGTCGGTGCCGACTACCTCACCGAGCCCTTCTTCATCGAGGCCGACCGTCGCGGTCGCGACCGCGAGGACCTGCCCGACTACAACGTAAAGATCACCGCGTGCATGTGCTTCTCGCGCACCCTCACAATGCAGGAGTACTACCACAACTCATCATGGCTCGAGAACGGTGGCTCGCCGGAGAAGGCGGCCCGCAGCGCCCTGACCAGCGCCATCGATGCCTACATCAAGAGCCAGGGCAAGTACAACAAAAACGAGAGCGGCATTAAGTGGCAAGACGTCCAGGACTGTCTGGTGTTGGTGACCAACTGTTTCTCCACCCAGACGTCCTACGAAAACCAGACCAAGAAGGCCATCAATAACCGCTTTATCCAGCAGGCTATGACGGCATTCTTTAAGGAGCGCCTCTCGACCTACCTGATCGAGAACAAAGACGCCGCCAACAAGATCATGGAGCAGGTGCTCATCAACAAGCGCTCGCGCGAGAACGCCGAGAAGACGCGTCAGAGCATCAAGACCAACCTGCAGCAAAAGACCGACATGGCCAACCGCGTGCAAAAGTTCATCGATTGCCGCTCCAAGGACAAGAACCGTCGTGAGATCTACATCGTAGAGGGCGACTCGGCAGCAGGCGCCATTCGCACCTCGCGCGATGCCGAGTTCCAGGGTGTTATGCCCGTCCGCGGCAAGATCCTCAATTGCCTGAAGGAGGACTATCCGCGCATCTTTAAGTCCGACATCATCATGGACCTTATGCGCGTGCTGGGCTGCGGCGTGGAGATTAAGGACAAGCGCATCAAGAACCTCGGTGCCTTTGACCTGGACAACCTCAACTGGAACAAGGTCATCATCTGTACGGATGCCGACGTCGACGGCTACCACATCCGCACGCTCGTGCTCACCATGCTCTACCGCCTGGTGCCCACACTTATCGACGAGGGCTACGTGTATATCGCCGAGTCGCCGCTCTACGAGATCAACTGCAAAGAGAAGACCTACTTTGCCTACACCGAGCTCGAGAAGAACGGCATCCTCAAGGAGATCGGCGACCAGAAGTGCTCCATCAACCGCTCCAAGGGTCTTGGTGAGAACGACCCCGACATGATGTGGCTCACCACCATGAACCCCGAGACGCGCCGTCTGATCAAGGTGGAGCCCGAGGACGTCACCAAGATGGAAACCATGTTCAACCTGTTGCTGGGCAACGACGAGGCGGGCCGCAAGCGCCATATCTCCGAGCACGGCAAGGAATACCTGGACCAGCTGGACCTGCAATAGCAGCAAATCGATAACGACGGCCCACAAATAGTTCAAGAGGAAATCGTGGCAAAGAAGAAGACGAAGAACCAGCCAAAGAAAAAACAGGTCAACGCCGAGAACGTCATCGGCCTGCACTCCGAGGTCACCGATCAGCCGATCACGCAGACGCTCGAGGTCAACTACATGCCCTACGCCATGAGCGTCAACGTCTCGCGTGCATTCCCCGAGATCGACGGCTTTAAGCCCTCGCATCGCAAGCTGCTCTACACCATGTACAAGATGGGTCTGCTCAAGGGCGAGCGCCAGAAGAGCGCCAACATCGTGGGCCAGACCATGAAGCTCAACCCGCACGGCGATGCCGCGATCTACGAGACGATGGTGCGCCTGGCGACGGGCAACGAGGCGCTGCTTGCCCCCTTCGTGGAGTCGAAGGGCAACTTTGGCAAGTACTATTCGGGCGACCTGAGCTACGCCGCCTCGCGTTATACCGAGGCCAAGCTCTCCCCCATCAGCGCCGAAATCTTCAAGGACATCGACAAGGACCCGGTCGACTTCGTCGACAGCTACGACGGCGCCATGAAGGAGCCACGCCTGCTGCCCACCACGTTCCCAAATATCCTCGTCTCGGCCAACAAGGGCATCGGCGTCGCCATGGCGTCCGACATCTGCGGCTTCAACCTCAACGAGGTCTGCACTGCCACCATGCATTACCTGCAGGATCCCGGCTGCGACCTGCTCGAGTACATGCCCATGCCCGACTTCTCGACCGGCGGCGACATTATCTACCGCCGCGAGGAGATGGAGAAGATCATCGAGACCGGCCTTGGTAGTTTCCAGATTCGCTCCCGTTGGCGTTGGATCCCCGAAGAGCGCATCATCGAGGTCTACGAGATTCCCTACACCACCAAGACCGATGTCATCATCGAGCGCATCGTCAAGCTCTCCAAGGAGGGCAAGGTCAAGGAAATCGCCGATATCCGCGACGAGACCGACCTTTCGGGCTTGCGCATTGCCATCGACCTTAAGCGCGGCGTCGACCCCGACAAGCTCATGGCCAAGCTCTACCGCTCGACCACGCTGCAGGATTCGTTCTCGTGCAACTTTAACGTGCTGGTCGACGGCTATCCCCGCGTTATGGGTGTGCGCCAGATCCTGCACGAGTGGGTCAAGTGGCGTATTGAGTCCACGCGTCGCCGCATTAACTTTGACCTTGGCAAAAAGTCCGAGCGCCTGCACCTGCTGCACGGCCTCGAGGCGATTTTGCTCGACATCGACAAGGCCATCGCCATCATCCGCGGCACCAAACTCGAAGCCGAGGTCGTGCCCAACCTTATGAAGGGCTTTGACATCGACGAAACCCAGGCCGAGTTTGTTGCCGAACTTAAGCTCCGCAACATCAACGAGGAGTACATCCTCAACCGCACCAAGGACATTGCAAAGCTTGAGGGCGAGATCGCCGAGCTTGAGGAGATCCTCTCCAGCGAGGAGAACATCAAGAAGGTCATCAGCGACGAGCTGGCCGCGGTCAACAAGAAGTACGTGATGCCGCGCCGCACGGGCAGGATCGAGCCCCATGAGGTTATCGAGGTAAGCTTGGAGCCCGAGGTCGAGGAGTACCCGGTCACCATCATGCTCTCGCGCGATGGCTACCTTAAGAAGATGACGGACCGCGTGCTCAAAAAGGCGACCACGCTCAAGTACAAGGACGGCGACAAACCCTTTATCGAGTTCCTGTCCTCCAACACCCACGAGCTGCTGGTCTTTACCAACAAGAGCCAGGTGTACAAGTGCAAGGTTGCGGCGTTTGAGGACACCAAGTCGGCCCAGCTGGGCTCGTACCTGCCGACCGATCTTGAGATGGAACCCGACGAGAGCGTCATCTGGGTCATCGACCCCGAGGACTACAAGGCCGACGTGCTGTTTGTCTTTGAGAACGGCCGCGTGGTGCGCGTCGCACTTTCCGGATACGTCACCAAAACCAACCGCAAGCGCCTGAAGAACGCCATCTACGGCGGCAGCAAGCTGCTGCATGCGCAGGTGCTCAAGGAAGACCGCGACCTCGCGCTGGTCTCGAGCGACTACCGCCTGATGAACTTCAACACCTCGCTGCTCAAGACCAAGACGACCACCAACACGCAGGGCGTCCAGGCTTTCACGGCCAAGAAGGGCCGCTCGGTCACCACCGTCGGCACGACCGAGGAGATTCTTGGTGCCGGCGTCTCGGCCGAGAAGTTCACCGCGCAGAGCCTGCCCTCTGCCGGTGCCCTCATGAAAGAAAACGACATGCCGAGCCTGTTTGACTAGGACGACGGCAGCCAAACCGTCATGGTTTAACTAAGCAGCGGGGCCCGGAGCGCAGTAAACGCTGTGCCCTGGGCCCTATGCATTACACCAGCATCATCCCTATAGACAAAATGCCGCATAAAGTGGAACAGACATCAGCCCATCATTCATTCCGAAGGGCTTAGTCGATAGCCTGATTCGGCGCACGCCCGGATGGGTCTTTTTAAGTGAGGACAGGCTTCGAGATCT
>ENA-UERX01000614-UERX01000614.1-human-gut-metagenome-genome-assembly--contig:-NODE-614-length-26194-cov-6.796416_pt1 | contig 26194 bp, 24 predicted proteins | sample MGYA00242992_ERZ507993 | MGnify/ENA primary metagenome ERZ507993 (study PRJEB26167, sample SAMN06115487) | human gut metagenome | host: Homo sapiens | place: China:Chongqing | collected 2015-04-10... | reverse complement strand
AGCTGAAAGAGAAAGAGTTGAAAGCACTCCTTGCCTCCATGCTGGAAGAAGACGGCGTTCGTGTGGACTGTCCGGCGAAGATCATCTGCATCGGACCGGTAACGGAGAAGGCAGCAGAAACGGCAGGACTTGCAATTTCAAGACCGGCTGCTCTTAATGCATTAAACAGTGAGACTCTTGATGAGTTAAATGTAGCATTAACAGAGATAGAGGCAAGAGACGATGTTAAGGTGCTTATCCTTACAGGTGGTCCTGACAAGAAGGGCAACGAGTTCAAGTCATTCGTAGCAGGAGCAGACATCTCAGAGATGGTTAATTTCACAGCACCACAGGCAAGAGCATTCGGAATCAAGGCTTCAGAGCCATTCTTCAAGCTCATGAATATGCGTCAGGTAACAATCGCAGCTGTCAATGGATTCGCACTCGGTGGAGGATGCGAGATTTCTATGGCATGTGATATCAGAATCGCTTCTGAGAACGCAATTTTCGGACAGCCTGAGACAGGACTTGGAATCATCCCTGGCTTTGGCGGTACACAGAGACTTGCTCGTTTAGTAGGAATGGGACGTGCTAAGGAAATGATCTTCACATGCGACAATGTAGACGCTGCAGAAGCATACCGTATCGGTCTCGTTAATAAGGTAGTAGCAAAAGAGGAGCTTATGCCAACAGCTAAGGCTATGGCTGCAAAGATCATCTCTAAGGGAAGCTACGCAATCTCAGTTGCAAAGGCTGCTATCAACAACGGATATGATATGGATATCAAGAACGCTGTTGAGATGGAAGCAAACCTCTTTGGTGTTGTAAATGATACAAACGACAAGAAAGAGGGAATGGGAGCATTCCTTGAGAAGAGAGCTGCAAACCTCACAGATTTCTAAATTATGATTTGAATTATTTATTGTATATGAATTAAAATAGCCGGTGTGTTAAGCACCGGCTATTTTGTATGAATCAGATTAGATTATTACTCTCACGATAAACATAGTATCAGATACACTGTACTGGCATTTGCCACCAAGTCTCTCAGCAGACTGTCTGATGCTTTTTGTACCAAGCCCATGCCCTCTTTCTGTTGCAACGGGCATATCGTTTATGAGCTAAGGCATTGTCGTTTTCATTGTTTTCGATGAAGGCAGCTATATTATTCAGAAAGTGTCTCATATCGTGGCGCAGCAGAGAAACATTTTTACCCCTTAAGTCTTTTTGACTTTATTATATAATCTTTTTTGTAAAGCGTAAACAACAGTCTTGAAAAAAGAATGAAACGTATCTATAATTAGAGTACTGTTCACATGGCAGTGTTAATATATAATTATAGATTTACAAGAGGGAAAAATGAAGTCAAGAGCAACACAGACCAAAGAACTGGATATGGTGAACGGACCACTCGCAAGGAAGATACTGATTTACTCCATACCGCTCATGTTCTCAAACCTGCTTCAGGTATTTTTCAATATGACGGATGTGGCAGTGGTGGGAAAATTTGCAGGTGCAAGAGCACTCGGCTCGGTCGGTTCCACGACAATCATCATCACACTCACAACAGGCATACTGCTTGGCATGGGAGGCGGTGTCAATGCTGTCACGGCACTGCACATGGGAGCAGAGGACTATCAGAGGGTGCATAAGACCGTCCACACATCGGTCATCCTGTGCTTTATAGCGGGACTTTTACTGTTAGTGGCAGGCATGGCTTTTTCAAAGCCACTGCTTGAAGTGATGAATACAAAGCCTGAGCTTATAGACGGTGCTACAGCATATCTGATGATATATCTGTGCGGTTCGCCGGCGCTTGCGCTTTATAATTTCGGCAACGGTGTGCTGAGCGCAGTGGGAGATACAAAGAGACCTCTCATATACCTGAGTATCTCAGGAATTATCAATATAGTGCTCAACCTGTTTTTTGTAATAGTGTGCAGACTCGGAGTGATAGGAGTTGCCATCGCAAGCATCATAGCACAGTATATCTCAGCGGCACTCATTATCAGGTTTCTCATGAAGACATACGGCAGCTACGGCCTGCGCATGAAGGATATAGCGATTGACAGGGATGCAGCTGCAGCAGTGCTTCGGATTGGAGTGCCGGCTGCGATACAGTACTCGCTCTTTGCCATAGCCAACATATGTATCCAGACATCCATCAACTCCTTCAGCCATGTGGTCGTGGAGGGCAATTCAGCCGCCACCAATGCGGATTCGCTCATCTATGACATGATGGCGGCATTTTACACCGCTTGCACCAGCTTCATAGCTCAGAATCTGGGCGCAAGAAAAAAAGAAAGAGTGCTGAGAACATTTTTCATCACACTTGCATACTCGTTTCTGATGGGACTGGTGCTTGGAGTGGCATTGTTTATATTCCAAAGACCGTTCCTTTTGCTCTTTACGAGTGATGATGCCGTGATACACTATGGACAGATCAGAATTGGTGTGATGGCATTCGTCTACTGTGTATCAGCCTTCATGGACAATGCCACAGCCGCCGCCAGGGGCATCGGAAAAAGTGTAGCACCTACCATCATAGTGGTTATGGGCTCTGTCGTATTCAGGATTATATGGCTGCTCACGGTGTTTGCGTATTTTAAGACATTGCAGTCCTTATATCTCATATACGTCATTTCGTGGACGCTCACCGCAATCGCCGGCAATATATACTTTGCGTACCACTATAGGAGAATTTAGCGGACAGCTACAATAAAAATGAATAGTAAGCGATAAAAAACAGTCAGACATATGTGAGAGATGTGCCCGGCTGTTTTTGCGGTTTCGCGGCTGTCTCTCTTTTATAATAGGATAATAGGAATTTGCCTGATATTTTTATTGCCCTTTTGCGGTTTTAATGCTACAATCAAGCCAAAGCATTATATTTCTGTTGAGCGACACCACAGTACACATTTTTATCGGTGCGTATCACTTTGAAGAGGGTAGAACCACTTAGTATTTTTCGACAAAGACATGGAAATTTTCAATGCTTTAAGTTACCTATCAATAGCAGGGAAAATGGATATGTCGATTGAGAAACATTATGTGAATGAAGCTGACTGGGGTTGTTGATGCTTTATATTGACAAGAAATTTTGTATCATGCGATATTCTATTCTTCTTGCTTACACAACTAAACAGGAGGAGAATAATGTCGGGAGAGACAAAAGAGGTTTTTGGCAGTAATTATGGCCAGAACGATGTAATCATCAACGGATTGATTGAAAAAATGACGCTGTTTGATGACAATCTGATGAGTCTTGTATTCGGGCAGAATATCGAGACAACGGAGTTACTGCTTCGCGTAATAATGGAGCGTGATATTAAGGTTATAGACGTCCGGGGGCAGGATGAATTAAAAAATCCAGTGATTGGTGGGAGATGTATTACCTTGGATGTGCATGCAATAGATGTCGATGGCAGACATATTGATATCGAGGTGCAGATTAATGCTGAGGGCTCGCATGTCAAAAGAGCCAGATATCACAGCAGTATGATGGATGCGAGGATGCTGGAGGAAGGACAGGAGTTTAAGGAGATTAAGGATTCATACGTGATTTTTATTTATGATCACGATAAGTTCAGAAAAGGACTGCCATTTTATCACATTCAAAGGCGTGTTGATGAAACGGGTGAAGCCTTTGGAGATGGTTCGCATATTATCTATGTAAATGGAAGGTATGAAGGTAATGATGATATAGGTCGGATGATGAGAGATTTTCATCAGTGCAGGCCGGAGCTGATAAAAAGTGAGACATTGTCAAAAGCGGTGGCTTATTACAAAGAAAAGGAAGGACGTGGTGCTATGAGTGAAGCTGTAAGAAAGTACGCAATGGAATATGCAAAAGAATATGCAAAAGAGTATGCAAAAGAGTATGGTGAGGAACAAAGAAGAGAAGGTATGAAGGCTGGAATTAAGACTGGCATTGAGACTGGAATTGAGACTGGCATTAAGACCGGACGTCGTACAGAAATATTCTTATCGGTTCAGGATGGGGACTATTCGGTGAACAGGGGAGCTGAGAAGCTTGGAATGTCAGTGGATGAGTTTGAGAAATCAATGAGTGAGGCAGGCTACAGAGTGCCGGAGTTAGTGTAACACGTATATATACAATTAAAATCGAGGCATGTTTAATTATGGAAAATTCAAACGAAAAAGAAGACATGAGAGCACTTATTATGGTATTTGTAATATGGCTTTTGTTATGGTGTGTTGATAATAGACAGTATTTTTTTGAGTATCTGCCGCATCACTCAGATTATGAGATAGTGGCAGCATATAAAGCTTTTAATGGTGATATGCGTGATAATATAATCAGGGTATATGTACCGGATAGGGATAATGCTATCGGATATATAAAGGCAGACTACACAGACAAAGAGGAAAAGCCTATATATGTAGGATACAGTAAGGAAAGGTCACCTCACGTTGTACGTAAAACACCGGCGCTTTCAAAAGGAATGATTTTAGCGGGAGGAATCATTCCGGCAGCAATAGTCCAATATTTTTTTAGAAAAAAGCATAAATAGTGTCCTTAGACACGCAGGAAATTTAGAGACCCTTCAGGATTGTCAGTGCCCTTCTCAAGCAGCGAGATGAGCTCTGAGATAGTCTGTTCGGTCTCTTCTTTTGTGGACGGAATCAGTGTATTGTCAAGCTTCACGACGAGCACGAGAAGCACAATCTCTGCAAGCGCATCAGGCTGTTGGCACACGATAAGTCCCTCAGCTGCTCCCTGCCTTATGATTTCACCGGTCACCGGCTTTAGCTCGGTAATCAGGTAATTGATGTATTTGTTGTGCAAAAAAGCATTCTCCTGCACACCGTTTCCGGCATCGGACTGGATTTTTAAAAAGGCGGCAGAGGAGTTGCGGCACGCCTGAAATATCATCGCCATGCGCACAAACGGAGAGATATCGGTGCGCTTTGCAAGTTCCTTTGCGGTGGCAAGCGGCTCTTCGTAGCTTTTTGCCATAAGTGCATCAAAGATAGCTTCCTTTGATGAAAAATAATAATATATGCTACCCTTGCCTATCCCGGCTGTCTGGGCGATTTCGCTGACAGATATCTGGGATATTTTTTTTGTTTCTAAAAGGGTTCTTAGCGCTTCAAGTATCTTCTCGTATTTTTCCGAATTTGGTCTTGTGGAATGTGGCATAGTGGCTCCTCTTTTATCTGTAACGTACATTTGTAACTATTCAGTACAGAAATGTGCTCGCAACTGTGAAAGTACAGAACAGTTACGAATTTTGTTATCATAATGATGAATAATGTGTCTAAATAATCGGAAAATATGTGACAAATCTCACTTGAGGCATATATAAGAAAGTGATAAAATATGGTGCTGTGAGAATAATATAAAAATTAAGATAAAGAGGACAGAGATGAAGAAGAAAAGTATAAAATTCCTGGTAGTTTTGGCCTGTGTGTTTATGGCATTGGGGATGGCAGGCTGTGGAAAGAAAGCATACAAGACATTCCCTGAAAAGTACAAGCTTGCATCAGTTGATGTAGGTGGAATGACTGCTGACGAGGCAAAGAAAGCCATAAAGACTGCAGTAGGCAAGTATAAGATATCAGTGAAGCTTGACGATGCATCATTTGATATGACAGCTGAGGATTTGGGACTCAAGTATAATGAAAAAGCAGATCTTCAGGAACTGATAAATGCAGCCAACAAGGATAAGGAGCCGGAAAAGCAGATAAAGCTTTTTAAAATGGATAAGTCTGATGAGCTGGAGAATGCTCTTGTAGACTCTTATATCACCGCAAAAACGCAGTCACAGTCTGATGCAGCGGCACAAAGTGATACGGATACAGGTGCAAATGATGGCGAACAAAAGACGGCTGCGACAGATACGCAGAGCTTTGATATAAGGTCAATTGTGCCATATCGTGCTACAATAGCATACAATACAGATGCAGGACAGTTTGAGGGTGTTGATGGTGTATCGGGAGATGCACCGGTATATGACAATGCAGCTACAAATCTTACAAGTGCTGTAAAGGAGCTGAAGGATAAGGTAGAGCTTACATCTGAAACAGGATATGTCGATGGAGAAAAGGCTGCAGATAGCGATTTAGTAAAGAAATCATTAAAAGAAGCCAATGCATATCTTGACGTGACAGTGACATGTAATTTCACACCGGCAACAGGCGAGGCTGCTACAGAGACTGTAGGAAAGGACCAGATAGCCCAGTGGCTTATAGTGGGAAATGATGGATTGTCAGTTTCTCTTGATGGTGAGAATATGGCTACATACTGTACAGAGCTTGCTAAAAAGCATGATGTATCAAAGAAGAAAACAGGGCAGTTTAAGACAACAGGCGGAAGTATAATAAATGTGCCTGTAGCATCATCAGGACAGACTGTAGATGGAAACAAGCTGTATGAGGCGATTGCTGAGGCAATAAATAATAAGAAGTCTGCAACAGTGGAAGCAGTTTACAGTGAGGCAAAGGAAGAAGAAACAGGTGAATATGTCACATATGGTGGCAACTACTGTGAAGTGGATCTTACTAACCAGATGGTATATGTATACAAGAATGGAGAACTGGTAGTATCAAGTCAATGTGTGACAGGATGTATTTCTAAAGGACACGGAACACCTACCGGAGTGTATTCTATCTTCTCAAGAGATAAGGACAGATACTTAAAGGGAGACGGATACAAGTCATGGGTTAATTTCTTTGTTCCGTTTAATGGCGGAATCGGGTTCCATGATGCTTCGTGGAGAAGTACATTTGGTGGAAATATCTATCTGTACAGCGGCAGCCATGGCTGCATAAATATGCCTTATTCAGCTGCAAAGAAGCTATATGAGAATGTAACATTAGATGAAAAAGTAATTGTATATGGTGGTGTTGACAAGGTGGCCGGCAAGGCACAGAGTTTTGGCGGGTCTGACTCTTATAATGTGACAGAGGGCGACGGAGCATTCAACCTCGGTGTGACAGCAGAGGATAATGCAAAGCTCACATACTCAAGTGATAATGAGGGTGTAGTTAGAGTGGATGAGAACGGTAATGTAACAATAGCAGGCGTAGGAACTGCTACAATCACTGTTAAGTCCGAGGCTACAACAAGCTATAAAGCCGGCAGCAAGACGATTACAATCACTGTAAATGCAAAGCCACAGCCAAACCAGACACCATCTGTGACAATAGGATGCGGTAATAAAACTGTAACAGAGGGAGATGCACCATTCTCTCTCGGAGCGAGTGCTTCAAACGGAGCAGGACTTTCTTACCAGTCAAGTGATCCTTCAGTTGCATCTGTAGATGGTGCCGGAAATGTGACTATCTACAGGGCCGGTACCGTACAGATTACAGCTATAGCCGGTGAAATGGCAGGCTGGAATAGTGCAAGCAGCTCAATAACCGTAACAGTAAATCAAAAACCACAGCCACAGCCTGTGACACCGACTGAACCATCAGAGCAGCCACAGCAGAGCTAGAGCAGACATAATAGAGCTGGAACAATATAATATAACAAACGAAATACAACAAAGAAAAGTGCCGGAAACGGCACTTTTCTATTATATTGCATAATTATTTACAAAATGTGACATATTCTTAATACTTTTTTTGTGACTTCTAAAAATAGACAAAAGAAATGAAGTGTAGTAATATAACATAGGATTAAACCGAAAAATAATGTTACGATATGTAAAGGGTAGGAAAATGGAAAACAACGAACCAATAAGAGATCAGGAAATTGAAATCGATTTAGTAGCGCTGTTTCACGAATTAGTGAAGCACTGGAAGGCACTTGTGGCATCAATGGTGCTTCTTGCAGCAGTATTTGGATTATACTCCAAGATTACTTTTGTACCGGAGTATGAGGCATCAGCAGAGATGTATGTACTGACCAAGTCTACTTCCATCACCAGTCTGGCTGATATCCAGGTAGGCTCAAGTCTGACAAACGACTATGAGTATGTCATCACAGGCAGGACAGTTTTATCACAGGTAATTGATAATCTGGATATGGATGAGACATATGAGCAGCTTAGCAAGAGGGTTTCGATAGAGAATCCGACAGATACACGTGTGCTCAAGATTGTAGTTACAGACACTGATTTAGAAGCCTCAAAGACAGTGGCAGATGAGATTGCAAAGGTTTCATCACAGTATATAGCTGACAATATGGATCAGTCACAGCCAAAGATTATCCAGACAGCATATGCTTCAAAGACACCGGTAAATAATAATATCCTTAAGAATACAGTTATAGGAGCTGTACTCGGACTGTTTCTTGCTGCCGGCATAGTAGTACTTGGATACATGCTTGACGATACAATTTCCAATGCAGATGATATGGAGACCAGAACAGGCCTCAAGGTGCTTGCATCACTTCCTGTTGATGAGACAGAGTATGATGGAGCCAAGACAAAGAGAAGAAAAAAGAAGAAAACTCGATCATCTAAATCAGACGATAGCAAGAGGAAGAAGAGGGCAGTTTAATGGAAACAGTAGTTATTAATCAGATAAAAGACCAGAGCTATACAATGAAGGAGTCTCTTCGAGCTCTTAAAACAAGCATCAGCTTTAGTGGAAAGGGTGTGAAGTCCATCCTCTTTACCAGCAGCGTGCCAAATGAGGGAAAGACAACCGTAGTTATGGATCTGGCTCGTTCGATGGCGGACTCTAAGAAGTCAGTCCTTGTAGTAGATACCGATATGCGTAAGTCAGTCCTTGTAGGACGACTCAGAGCGAAGGTGGAGAGTGGTGGAAAGATATACGGACTCTCACATTATCTTTCAGGCCAGGTATCTTTGGACAAAGTGATATATGCGACAAACATCAAAGGCGTGTTTATCCTCTTTGCAGGACATGAGGTACCAAATCCTACAGAGCTTCTTGAGACAGAAGAGTTTAGAGAGCTTATCGAGTTTGGAGAAAAAAATTTTGATTACGTGCTTGTCGATACACCTCCTACAGGTGCTGCGATTGATGCGGCCGTAGTTGGAAAGAATGTAGACGGAGCTGTAATAGTTGCAGCTCAGAATGTCACAAGCAGCCGTGCAATCATTAATACAAAGCGTACACTTGAGGACTCTGGGGTCAGGATTCTTGGAGCAGTGCTCAATAAGTGCAAGTTTGAAGAGTCTAAGTATGGTCATTACTATGGAAACTACTATGGTAATTACTATGGTAATTATTATGGCAGAGATGAGGATGAAAAGTAATAGCTACAGACACAAATGAATGACGGAGAATGGTGCAGATGAAAAAAAAGAAAAATATAATTATTACGGCAGTAATGATTGTACTTATTGCCATTATAGCAATAATACTTGTAAGGATTAACAACAGTAATGTCAGTAAGAAAGAAGATAAAGACATAAAGCCGGGTACAGAGGCGGTTAATACAAATTCCGGTACACAGACTGTGGATGACAGCACTACGGACAAATCAGGTATAGAGGAGTTTGCGCTATTTGGTGTTGACAGCCGCTCTGATCAGCTTGATAAAGGAACACGTTCCGACTCCATTATGGTAGTCAGGGTTGATCATGATGCTAAGAAAATCCGTATGGTATCTATTTTCAGAGACTGTATGATGAATATTGATGGTCATGGATACCAGAAGGTGACACATGCACATGCGTTTGGTGGACCCGAGCTTGCAGTGGATACACTTAACAAGAATCTGGACTTAGACATAAAGAATTATGTCACAGTCAATTTCAATACAGTCGGTGAGATTATAGATGAGGTCGGAGGCATAGTACAGGATATTGATGCTTCTGAGGCAAAGGTGATAAACGGATATATTGATGAGGTTAATAAGGTACGTGGAACAAGCTCATCCCATATTGATTCAGCCGGCACATATACACTTGATGGAACACAGGCAGTTGCATATTCCAGAATACGTTATACCGCCGGAGGAGACTACAAGCGTGCTGAAAGACAGAGAACAGTTCTATTCAAGGTATTTGAATCAGCTAAGCAGATGAATACAGCAGCAAAGATTAAGATGGTATCAGACCTGATTGGGCATGTCAATACTAACTATAATACCGATGAGATTCTTTCAGTATTTAAGAATCTTGCAGATTATACAGTAGAGGATTCGACAGCATATCCACAGGTGTTCTATGGTGGAAAGGTTGATGGTGCATGGGTTGAGGTGCCTACTACACTTGCAGACATGGCTACAGGAGTGCATCAGTTCCTTGAAGGTGATACAGGCTATACTCCTAGTGCAACTGTAAACGAATACAGCAGTGCATTATCAGGAAAAGTAAGTGGACCAAATAATGATTTAACAAATACAGATTTTGGGGATTAAATATGAACTTCAGACAAAATGGAGATAAGTACCTCATCACAATAGAAGCAATTGCACTGATAGTTGTGCTGGTATTTGGAGCAGTGCATTTTGTGATGCCGGGGAACAATGCAAATAAGAAAATAACAGAGAGCCAGCAGGAAACACAGAATCCTACTCAGGTGACTGATGGAACTCAGCAGGTACAAGCTGATGGACAGCAGGCTGCACCGGCATTTACTCCGTCAGATTCGGTCAAGGCAAAGCTGGCTTCTATGACAACAGAGGAAAAGGTAGCTCAGCTATTCATTACGAGACCGGAGGAGATTACAGGTGTATCACAGTTCACTCAGGCCGGTAACAAGACAAAGGTAGCTATTGGTACATATCCTCTTGGTGGTTTTGTGTTCAGGCAGGAGAATTTCTCAGGAGAGGCTGCAGTTACAAAGATGATGAGCAGTCTGCAGTCATTTTCGCAGGAGAGACTGGGCGTGAATCTGTTTCTTGCAATTGATGAAGAAGGTGGGGAAAGACTTCCTCTTGCTTCAGCTAATGGATATGAGGCACAGCAGGCTCCATCACAGCTTGGAGATACTGATGCAGCGGGCAGCAGTGCAGGAAAGATAGGCTCATATATGGCTACCAATGGTCTTAATATGAATTTTGGACCGACAGCGGATATAGCATATGGTGATAATGCGGATAACGATACATATGCATTTGGCAGCGAGTCAGCGACTGTAGGTGACTGTGTTGCAGCACAGGTAAGCAGCTATAATGGCGCAGGAATCAATTCTGTTGCAAAGTGCTTTCCGGGAAAAGGAAAGGCTACTACAGATACAGCTACAGGAATGCTTTGGATGACAGATAAGCTGGAGGATTTAGAGGCATCTGATTTTGTACCATATCAGAAGGCAATTGAAGCAGGTGTTCCGGCAGTCATGATGGGAAATGTACTTTGCCAGAGTGTGACAGGAGAGGAAACCACACCATGCTCTACATCAGCCGGTGCCGTAAACTATATGAGAACTACTATGGGCTTTAATGGTCTTTTGATTACAGATGATTTGTCAGATGCATCTCTTAATAAGGTATGTACACAGAATGAGGCAGCTGTGGCAGCTGTTAAGGCAGGAATGAGTATGCTTTATGTTTCAACAGGTTTTGAGAGCAGCTATAATGCAGTGTTGTCTGCAGTTAACAGTGGTGAGATACCGGCAGAAAAATTAGATGATGCAGTTGGAAGAATTCTTACAACAAAAGGAATTTAATATATGCAAATAAACGTAAATCCGTTATACTATAGAGTATAGCGGATTTTTGTTATAAATTTTGTATATTTAAAGGAGAATTGCTATATGTCAAATTGTTTTATCCCGGCAAATATTCTTTTGCCAAACGATGGAATAGATATGGAAAAATGGTCAGTTATTGCCTGTGACCAGTTTACAAGTCAGGCGGATTATTGGTATGCTGTGGAAAAGTATGTGGCTGATACACCGTCAACGCTTAATGTGGTGTTCCCTGAGATATATCTGGGAACAATTACGAAGCAGGAGAATGATTGCAATTCGTCAGGGGATGGTGTCAAAAATGACAAAGAAACCGACAGAAAAACAAAATATGCTTCAATGACAGATGATGAGAGAATCAAATATATCAATACCACTATGGATACATACCTCACAGATGGAACCTTAAAGCAGGCAGTGACAGACGGCTACGTGCTGGTCGAGCGTACTACGGAGTCAGGGGTGCGTCTTGGCATAGTTGGACTTATTGATCTGGATGACTATGATTTCGACCCGAAAAAGAAGACTCTCATCAGAGCTACTGAGGGGACTGTAATCTCTCGTATACCACCGAGAGTGAAAATCAGGGAGCATGCTGCCATTGAACTGCCACATGTTATGTTGCTTGTTGATGATCCTATAGACGGACAAAGGATTGATAGATGTCATGAAACTACACAGGAAGCTGCTGTAAATATAGCAGCTGTAAAGCATGGAATAATCGAGTATGTGTATGCCATCAGGGATACTCTTCGTAAGCTTTACGATACAGAGCTCATGCAGGGTGGCGGGCATATCCGTGGCTATGCTATCGAGGGTGAGGCAGCAAAGCAGGTGACAGAGGCATTCGCAGCAAAACAGAATAGCTGTGGAGGCTTTTTGTTTGCAGTAGGTGATGGAAACCATTCGCTTGCAACGGCGAAGACCTGTTGGGAAAATATCAAAAAATCAGGAAAATTCACAGAGGAGCAGTTGAAAACTCATCCTGCAAGGCATGCTCTTGTGGAAATCTGCAATCTGCATAGTGAGGCACTTGAGTTTAAGCCTATTCACAGACTGCTTACAAATGTTGATGTAAAGGACCTGCTATCGTTTTTCGAAGCTGAAATCACAAAACAAGGACTTGCGAGCACTGAGGGCGATGAGATAGTATTTGAGTATGTTGAATCAGGAAGAGGTGACAGTGCAAAAACGGCAAATGGCAATGAAGCAGTTTCAGAAAATAGCGCTGGAAGATGCACAGCACCAATAAAGAATTTTGGAATTAATATCGCAAATAGAGGTGACCGCCTCCCGGTTGAGATACTCCAGGGTATTTTAGATAAGTATATTGAGACACATGACAATGTGGAAATAGACTATATCCATGGTGATGAGGCACTTCACGGACTGGTTAAGGAGACTAAGGGATGTGGAATCTTTCTTCAGTCGATAGACAAGAGCACATTGTTCCCTGCAATCAATGCGGGCGGGGTGCTTCCAAGAAAGACATTCTCAATCGGTGAAGCGAATGAGAAGAGATACTATATGGAGTGCCATAAGATAGCTAAATAATTTAACAAATAATATTGTTTTTTACTACACAAACATATTTATTAAGTGTATAATATAAGAAAAATTTATTTACAAGGGGACGACAATGGGAAAATACTTTGGAACAGACGGCTTCCGTGGAGAAGCTAATGTCAATTTAACAGCAGAGCATGCATATCAGATCGGTAGATTTTTAGGCTGGTATTATGGAGAGCTTAAGAAACAGAAGCAGCTCGACGAGCCGGCAAAGATAGTAATAGGAAAGGATACAAGACGTTCAAGCTATATGTTTGAGTATTCACTTGTATCAGGACTTACAGCATCGGGAGCAGATGCATATCTATTACACGTTACCACAACTCCATCAGTGGCATATGTAGCAAGAACCGATGATTTTGATTGTGGAATCATGATTTCAGCAAGCCACAATCCATACTATGATAACGGAATCAAGCTTATCAACGGCAATGGAGAGAAGATGGATGAGGAGACAATTCTCCTTGTCGAGGACTATATAGACGGCAAGCTCCGCCTGTTTGGGCAGGAGTGGAAGGAGCTGCCTTATGCACATAAGGACGCTATTGGATGCACAGTGGACTATGTGGCAGGCCGTAACCGTTACATGGGATATCTCATCTCACTCGGAGTATATTCATTCAAGGGCATGAAGGTTGGTCTTGACTGTGCCAACGGAAGCTCATGGAACATGGCAAAGTCTATTTTTGAGGCACTCGGAGCAAAGTGCTATGTTATTAACAATGAGCCAAATGGTCTCAACATCAATAATAATGCAGGCTCTACACATATTGAGGGCTTACAGAAATATGTAGTGGACAATGGTCTTGATGTAGGCTTCGCATATGATGGAGATGCTGACAGATGTCTCTGTGTAGACGAGCTCGGAAATGTAATCACAGGAGATCATATCCTTTACATTTATGGAAAGTACATGAAAGAAAGAGGAAAGCTCGATAACAATACTGTTGTCACAACAGTTATGTCAAACTTTGGACTCTACAAGGCCTTTGATGAGATTGGAATCGGCTACGCAAAGACTGCAGTTGGTGACAAATATGTATATGAGTACATGCAGCAGAATGGCTGCCGCATCGGCGGAGAGCAGTCCGGTCATATCATTTTCTCTAAGTATGCGTCGACAGGTGATGGTATCCTGACCAGCCTTAAGATGATGGAGGTCATGATGGCGAGAAAACAGAAGATGAGCCAGCTCTGCGAGGGGCTTAACATCTACCCACAGGTGCTTCAGAACGTGCGTGTGGCTGACAAGGCAGAGGCACTTGCAAATCCAGAGGTTCAGGCGGCTATTGACCAGGTTACTGCAGAGCTTGGCGATACAGGACGTATACTTGTGCGTGAGTCGGGTACAGAGCCTGTTATCCGTGTCATGGTTGAGGCAGAGAGCGAGGAAATCTGCCAGAAATATGTGGATATGGTTGTTGCAAAATTAAAATAAAGGATAATGCCAAGGATAATATACATAATATACAAAAGCTGTGTGAGAATATCATGCAGCTTTTGTTGTTATATGTGTTCATAAGTAAATGAATTAAGATAAATAAAGTGGATATAATTAAATCTGAGGAGAGAATATTTTATGCCTGAAATCTTAATTATTTTTATATTATGTGCCGGTATTATTGTAATTGGCATAATATTGTGTATAATTATTAAAGTGAGTCATATGTCTGATGACGAACAGAAAAAGGACGATGAACGACAGCTGGAGTTCATTCGTGCCTACAAGGAGCATAAAAAAGGACATTGAGTTTAAAGGATTATATAATAAGAGACATACAGGAAAAGTTCAAATATCTTCCGTCAGCGGTATACTTGGCTTTAATCTGCATTGCGATGTATATTTTGGTGTGTCTGCTGCGATATCTTTTCACAATGAGAGAGGTATCACAGGCAGATGAGAGAAGAAAAAAGATAGTGTGTAAAATCTGGCATATGCTGTTCTGCGGCACCTTTGTGGCTTATATGTATACGCTTATAATGATAGTGTATTATTCAAGGGAGCCGGGAAGCAGAACCGGCGTCGCCGATATGGTGCTGTGGAGCAATTGGGGCATGACACTTCAGATGCACGCTTATTTTATAGAAAATATAGTATTGTTTATACCATTTGGGCTTTTATTTCCACTGGTTTTTAAAAATTGGATGAGATGGTTTACAATACCTGTTGGTGCTCTTATAAGCGCAGCAATTGAGTACACGCAGCTGGTTACCGGTAGGGGATATTGTCAGCTGGATGATTTTGTGACAAATACGGCAGGAGCAGCAATCGGATTTTTTATTTATTTGATATTATATGCAGGGTGGCTTATATGGAAAAAAATAAGATAAGCATTGTGGTGCCATGCTTTAACGAGAAGGAGGCTCTGCCTCTTTTTTATAATAAAATAACTCAGGTGTTTAATCAGATGAGTCAAGAGAGTGAGACAGCGGGATTGTCCTATGAACTGATTATAGTGGATGATGGCTCTATGGACGGGACGCTCGATGTTGCAAAGGAGCTTGCCGTAAGTGATTCCGGTGTGAAATACATATCCTTTTCACGCAATTTTGGCAAGGAGGCAGCCATGTATGCAGGCTTGCAGCATGCGGTGGGGGAATATGTGGCAATAATGGATGCAGATCTTCAGGATCCACCGGAAATGCTTCCGAAGATGTATCAGGTTCTTATCAAAGAGGGCTATGATGCTGTCGGTACAAGACGAGTGACAAGAAGGGGTGAGCCACCGATTAGATCTTTTTTTGCCAGAAAGTTCTATAGGCTGATGAGTAAGATTTCAAAGGCAAATATGGTTGATGGGGCACGTGACTACAGGCTGATGAATAGGAAATATGTGGATGCTCTTTTATCGCTAAAAGAGTACAATAGGTTTTCAAAAGGATTATTTGGCTGGGTAGGATTCAAGGTCAAATGGCTTGAGTTTGAAAATGTAAACCGCGTGGCTGGCGAGACAAAGTGGTCATTTTGGCAGTTGTTTCTCTATAGTTTAGATGGAATAGTAGCATTTTCAAATGCTCCGCTATACATGGCTTCAATAGCCGGAGTGTTCAGCTTTATTGTCGCAATAATTGCAATGCTCTTTATCATTATCAGGAGACTTGTATTCGGAGATCCGGTAGCCGGCTGGGCTTCGACCGTTGTTATCATACTTTTTATAGGTGGGATACAACTGCTTAGCATAGGCATTTTGGGATTATATCTGTCGAAGCTTTATCTCGAGGCAAAGGACAGACCGATATATTTAATAGGAGAATCAAATATAGAAAAACCTACAGAGAAATATTAAGGCTTTCTTAAGAATTCTTAATTCGATAGCACATGACATTTTTTTCGGATGTTATGTGCTATAATTTTTTCGGCAACGTTTATTATTGCATGAAAGAGGACTAAGATGAAAAACGTACTGGAGTGGCTTGAGGCCACAGTAGAAAAATACCCTGACAAGCATGCATTTTCGGATACTGAATGCAGCATTACGTTTGCGCAGGTGTATGATATAGCAAGAAATACAGGAGCATATCTGGTAGAACAGCTTGGAGTGGACAGAACCCCTGTTGCAGTATTTGCCGGAAGAAAAATGGTAACACCGGCATACTTCCTGGGTGTGGTATATGCAGGCAGACCGTATGCACCGATTGATGCATCGCTTCCTGACAAGAGAATTGAAAAAATTCTTGAAAATCTGTGCCCAAGGGCTATTGTTGCAGACAGGGAAAGTCTTGAGCATGTGGAGAGCATAGTGGATGAGCTGGAAAAGTCAGAAGGCTTCGATAGACCGCAGATATTTATTGCTGAGGATATATCGCGCTTCGAGCCGGTGGCGTGCGCTGATAGTAATTGCAAAATCAGTGAATCAGCAGGAGACGCTGTGACGGATAGTGAGAACGATATACTTGCAACAGTCCGCAGGCAGATGTCCATGACAGACCCGCTGTATATTATCTACACGTCAGGCTCCACCGGCAATCCAAAGGGAGTCATGACATCACATCTGTCACTTATGACATACATCAATGCTTACTGTGATGTGATGCATATAGAGGAAAGTGATGTGCTGGGCAATCAGTCACCGCTTGATTATATTGCGGCAATCAGGGACATTTATCTGCCGCTAAAGACCGGTTGCAGCACAGCGATTATTCCAAAAGAGTATTTTATGGAGCCAAATGCCCTGTTTGATTACATGAATGATAAGAAAGTCAGCAGTGTCGGCTGGAGTGTTTCGGCATTTACCATTCTCACATCGCTTGGAGCATTTGAGGAAGTAGGGCTTAAGAGTCTTAGAAAAATCTGCTTCTCAGGCTCAGTGATGCCGTGCAGGGTGCTCAGAAAATGGCAGGAAAATCTGCCGGAAGCGCATTTTGTGAACCAGTATGGGCCGACAGAGGCAACTGCTTCGTGCACGTATTATAGTGTGGATCATCTGGTGGAAGAGGACGAGGTGCTTCCTATAGGAAAAGCCTATGACAATTACAGGGTTTTCCTGATAGATGAGCATGGAAATGAGCCGGCTGTCGGAGAACAGGGCGAGATATGCGTATGTGGACCAATCCTGGCGCTGGGTTATTATAATGATCCGGAGAGGACAGCTGCGGCATTTACACTCAATCCACTCAACAAGGCATATCCTGAGCGGATGTACCGCACAGGGGATTATGGAAGGCTCGATGAGGACGGCATACTTCATTTCTGTGGACGTATGGACCGCCAGATAAAGCACATGGGACACCGTGTGGAGCTTGATGAGGTGGAGCATGCCGCCAATGTGGTAGAGGGAGTCGCAGAAAGCTGCGTTATATATAATAAAGCAAAAGAGGTGCTGATACTTTTCTACACAGGTGACTGTGACAGGAGAAGCCTCGCGCTGGCACTGAGGGACGAGCTCCCGGGCTTTATGGTGCCAAGGAAAATCAAGAAACTGGAGCAGCTTCCTAAGCTTCCAAATGGCAAATATGATATGAAAAAACTGGAGGAAATGTAAAATGAGAGACACGATTTTAGAGATTTTAGAGGAATTAAGACCAGATGTGGATTTTGAGAAGGAGACAAAGCTCATCGATGACAAAATTCTTGAGTCATTTGATATAGTTTCACTCGTATCGGAGCTGACTGATGAGTTTGACATCACAATCAGACCAAAGGATCTGGTTCCGGAGAATTTCAACTCAGTTGATGCAATCGAGAAGCTTGTGAAAGAGCTTGTGGAGGAATAAAGCATATGAGACAGACACCGTACTATGTATTTGATACGGACGAGTTTGCGAAGAGAGCAGCCATGATAAGGGCTGCTCTTGATTGTAAAGGAGGACGTAGGATACCACTTTGTTTTTCAATAAAGGCAAATCCGTTTCTGCTTCACAGGCTGCCGGCGGGCTTAGACCATGTGGAGGTGTGCAGTCCGGGAGAGCTTGAGATATGTATAGCACTTGGCGTGAAGCCGGAGAGCATCATCTATTCAGGTGTGATGAAGGAAAAATGCGATATAGAGCGAGCAGTCTCATATGGAGCCGGTATACTGACATGTGAGAGCATAAGACATGCGACGCTGATATCAGAAGTGATGCTTGAATGTATGTCTGAAGGCGTGCAGGAGGCCGGATTGGTCGAAAAGAAGGCACAGGTCATACTGCGCCTGACAAGTGGCAACCAGTTTGGCATGTCGCTTGAGGATATTGAATATATCATTTCGCATCCGGATGAGTTTAAGGGTATTGCGGTAATAGGCATTCACTACTATTCCGGCACACAGAAGAGTCTTCGCAAAATAAATAAGGACTTGGAAAAAATAAAGTCTGCATTGACCGGATTAAAGGATAAATACAGCTTTGAGCCACAGCTTGTAGAGTATGGCCCTGGGCTTTGTGTGGAGTATTTTGAGGAAGACTGGCAGGAAAAGGAAAAACAATCACTTGATGAGGCAGCAGAGGTGCTTAGAGAATTTGCCGAGGAATATCCGCTTGGCATTGAGATGGGACGCTTCCTCGCGGCCTCATGCGGTAAATATTACACACAGGTAAAGGATCTTAAATCGACAGGAGATGCCAATTATGCGATTCTGGATGGAGGAATCCACCACCTGAATTACTTCGGGCAGAGGATGGCAATGCAGGTGCCACCGATTAGGGTATATGGTGGTGAAGTATCAGAAAATGAAGAAAAACCCGGTGTGGAATTAACACAAATGCCGGACGCAGATTATACACTATGCGGAAGCCTCTGTACAGTGGCAGATGTGCTGGTACGCGAGGTGAAGCTCAAGAAACTTGAGCTTGGTGATGTTCTTGAGTTCGGGCACTGTGGCGCATACTCGGTGACAGAAGCACCGGCGCTCTTTCTGTCAAGACAGCTTCCGGCTATATATGCGTATTCGAAGGAGTATGGATATGAGTGTCTTAGGGAGCATATTCCTGCGGCTGAGATAAATCTGGCCGGAAAAAAATTGTAAATAAAAGCGCCATGGTAAATTGCCATGGCGCTTTTGAATATGACATAAACAAAGCCTTTTGTGGGAAGCTAAATTATTAGCCAAGCTCCTTCTCACACATATCAAGTACAGAAGCAACGGTAGTATCCATATCATAGTACTTGTACTCGCCGAGACGACCACCGAATATAACACCGGTCTCATTATCGGCAAGCTCCTTATACTTGGCATAGAGCTGTCCGTTTTTCTCATCGTTTACAGGGTAGTAAGGCTCATCGCCTGCCTTCCACTCAGAAGAGTATTCACGGCTGATAATAGTCTTTGGCAGATCATTGCCATCCTCATCCTTGCCGAACTCGAACCACTTGTGCTCGATGATACGTGTCCATGGAGTCTCACGGTCAGTATAGTTGACAGCGGCATTGCCCTGGAAGTTAGGAATATCGAGGGTCTCATTCTCAAAGCGCACTGAGCGGTACTCTAAAGTACCTAGCTTAAAGCCAAAGTATGCGTCAATCGGACCGGTGTATACCACTTTGTCAGCAAGAGCATCAAGCTCAGCCTTGTGCTCAAGGTAGTCGGTATTCAGTCTGACCTCAATGCCGTCGAGCAGATTTTCAACCATCTTTGTGTATCCACCGATTGGAATACCCTGGTAAAGAGCGTTGAAGTAATTGTTGTCAAAGGTAAGTCTGACAGGAAGACGCTTGATGATGAAAGCCGGAAGCTCTTTACAATCACGACCCCACTGCTTCTCAGTATAGCCCTTCACGAGCTTCTCGTAGATATCACGGCCGACGAGTGAAATAGCCTGCTCCTCAAGATTTTGAGGCTCGCCGGTGATTTCCTTTTTCTGCTCCTCAATCTTTGCAGCAGCTTCCTCAGGTGTCACCACACCCCACATCTTGTTGAAGGTGTACATGTTGAATGGCATTGAGTACAGCTCACCCTTGTAGTTTGCTACAGGACTGTTTGTGAAGCGGTTGAACTCAGCAAACTGTGTGATGTAGTTCCAGACCCTCTTGTCATTGGTGTGGAAGATGTGGGCTCCGTACATGTGTACGTTGATGCCCTCCTGTTTTTCAGTGTAGACATTTCCTGCTATGTTAGGACGCTTGTCCACAACAAGCACTGATTTGCCCTTGGCTTTTGCCTCATGGGCGAAGATGGCTCCGTAGAGACCGGAACCTACTACTATATAATCGTATTTCATTGTTTTCTCCTTGTTGCATAGTGATATTATAATTATAAGTACATTTTCCGGAAAAACAAGCAGAAACAATGAAAATAAGTAAATATTAATAAATCCTGTATTAGAAAATTATGATATACTTAGATATAGGAAGTTCAAAAGTAAGAAAATAAGAGGAAAGGCAATGCAACGATGAAACTACCCAGCTACTACTCCTCAGGAGAATTTGCAAAAAAAGCGCATATTACAAAAAAGACCGTCAGGTATTATGACGAGCACAATATTTTAAAACCATCCTATGTAAACGAAAACGGAGCCAGATTCTATAATGATGACGACTTTGCGCGTCTACAGCAGATACTGTTCCTCAAATATCTGGGCTTTTCCCTGGATGATATCAAGGAGATGACACTCAGAAACACGGACAGCGATGTCATGTCTGAGTCGCTTCACATGCAGCTTGGTCTCGTGGAGGAGAGGATAGAGCAGATGAAGCTTATGAAATCAGCACTGCAGGAGGCTTCAGAGGTAATAGACGAGGGGCGAAGCGTGGACTGGAGTCATATGCTGGAGCTGGTTAATATAAACGAGATGGAGCAAAAGCTAAAGCAGCAGTACAGGGATGCTTCAAATATATCAGCCAGAATCAATCTGCACAGGGATTTCTCGATTAATCCGGTGAGCTGGTTTAGCTGGGTATTTGATGAGTGCAGCTTTTTTGAGGGGGAAAAGGTGCTTGAGGTGGGCTGTGGTGATGCCTCTCTCTGGACACAGAACATAGACAGGATACCGGCAGATATGCAGATAACCCTGACTGATATATCGTATGGCATGGTAAGGGATGCGACGAGAAATGTAGGCGCAGATGACAGGCGCTTCACATATGAGGTGATGGATGCCCACAGGCTGTATAAACCGGATGCATCGTATGACTGCGTGATAGCAGACCATGTACTGTTCTATTGTGACAATCTGGATGCTGTGTGCAGTGAAATCCTAAGGGTGCTAAAGCCCGGTGGTGTGTTTGTGTGCAGTACATACAGCTCACGGCACATGAAGGAAATAAACGACCTGGTGCAGCAGTTTGATGACCGTATAGAGCTGTCAGCGGAAAGGCTGTATGAGCAATTTGGTAAAGAAAATGGTGAGGCAATACTTGGAAAATACTTTGGTGAGGTAAGCTGGCATGGATACGAGGATGAGCTTGTGGTAGAGAAAGCAGAGCCTGTGATAGAGTATGTGCTTTCGTGCCACGGCAACCAGAACAGGTATATTGTGGACCGCTATAAGGAATTTGCGGCATTTGTCAGAAAGAAGACAGAGAGAGGGTTCCATATCACAAAGGATGCAGGTGTATTTATTGCACGAAAATGATTCAAAAACAGGATATTATAAGCATATATTTTGTGAAAAATGCTAAAAATATAAAAAAGTACTTGAAGGTGCCCTTGGGGCACCTTTTATAATGCAAGTAAATGATGAATCAGGTCAGTGTATTCTACAGACCGAAAGCATCAAGTGCAGCACGTAGTTTCAGTTTGAAGGAGAACAACATGAAAGGTATTATATTAGCGGGAGGTTCAGGCACACGTCTTTACCCACTCACAATGGTAACATCAAAGCAGTTACTTCCAATTTATGACAAGCCAATGATCTACTATCCTATGTCAGTGCTTATGAATGCAGGCATCAGAGATATTCTGATCATTTCAACACCACAGGATACACCAAGATTCAAGGAGCTCTTAGGAGACGGACATCAGTTTGGTGTCAACCTCACCTACGAGGTACAGCCAAGCCCTGACGGACTTGCACAGGCATTTGTTATCGGTGAGAAATTCATCGGTGATGATACAGTAGCCATGGTTCTCGGAGACAACATCTTCGCAGGACACGGTCTCAACAAGAGACTCAAGGCTGCAGTTGAAAACGCAGAGAGTGGTAAGGGTGCCACAGTATTCGGATACTATGTAGATGACCCTGAGAGATTCGGTATCGTAGAGTTCGATAAAGAGGGAAAGGCTATTTCAATCGAGGAAAAGCCGGAGCATCCAAAGAGCAATTACTGTGTCACAGGTCTTTACTTCTACGACAACAATGTAGTAGAGTACGCAAAGAACCTTAAGCCATCAGCAAGAGGAGAGCTTGAGATAACAGACCTTAACAGAATCTATCTTGAGAAAAAAGCCCTCAATGTAGAGCTTTTAGGACAGGGCTTCACATGGCTTGATACAGGAACACATGAGAGCCTTGTAGATGCCACAAACTTTGTCAAGACAGTAGAGACACATCAGCACCGTAAGATAGCATGTCTTGAGGAAATCGCTTACTTAAACGGCTGGATTACAAAGGATGAAGTATTAAAGACATATGAGCTCGTAAAGAAGAACCAGTACGGACAGTACTTAAAGGATGTACTTGATGGAAAATACCGCGAGCAGTTATATTAAGGAGGAAATCAAAATGACAATTATCGTAACAGGTGGAGCAGGATTTATCGGAAGCAACTTCGTATTTCACATGCTTAACAAATATCCGGATTACCGTATCGTATGCTTAGACTGTCTCACATATGCAGGAAATCTCTCAACACTTGAGCCTGTAATGGACAATCCAAACTTCCGTTTCGTAAAGGAGAGCATCACAGACCGTGACGCCGTATACAAATTATTTGAGGAAGAGCATCCTGATATGGTTGTAAACTTCGCAGCAGAGTCACACGTTGACCGTTCAATCGAGAATCCACAGGTATTCCTTGATACAAATATTATCGGAACATCAGTGCTTATGGACGCATGCCGCAAGTATGGTATTAAAAGATATCATCAGGTATCAACAGATGAGGTATATGGAGATCTGCCACTTGACCGCCCTGACCTTTTCTTCCATGAGGATACACCAATCCATACATCAAGCCCATATTCATCATCAAAGGCAGCAGCAGACTTACTCGTGCTTGCTTACCACCGCACATATGGACTTCCTGTAACAATCAGCCGTTGCTCAAACAACTACGGACCATACCATTTCCCGGAGAAGCTTATCCCTCTTATGATAGCAAATGCACTTAATGATAAGCCACTCCCGGTATACGGAACAGGCGAGAACGTGCGTGACTGGCTCTATGTAGAGGATCACTGCAAGGCAATCGACCTTATCATCCACAACGGACGTGTAGGAGAGGTTTACAACGTAGGTGGACACAATGAGAAGACAAACCTTGAAATCGTAAAGATTATCTGCAAGGAGCTCAATAAGCCGGAGAGTCTTATCACATTCGTAGGAGACCGTAAGGGCCATGATATGCGTTACGCAATCGACCCTACAAAGATTCACAACGAGCTCGGATGGCTCCCAGAGACCAAGTTTGAGGACGGCATCAAGAAGACAATCAAATGGTACCTTGACAACCGTGAGTGGTGGGAGACAATCATCAGTGGAGAGTACCAGAACTATTACGAGAAGATGTATGCGAATAGATAACTGCTATTCGTAAACCTTGAAGAATCGAAATGCGTGTTTACGAATAACAGTAAAAAGGAGACCCCAAATGAAAATATTTGTTACAGGAGTTGCAGGTCAGCTCGGACACGACGTAATGAACGACCTTGCAGCACGCGGTTACGAAGGAATCGGAACAGATATAGCACCACAGTACAGCGGATCAGACGATGGCACAGCAGTTACAACTATGCCGTATGTATCACTTGACATCACAGACCGTGATGCAGTGGAAAAAACAATCACGGAGCTTAAGCCTGACGTGGTAGTACACTGTGCAGCATGGACAGCAGTAGATCTGGCCGAGGATGATGATAAAAAAGCAAAGGTGCATGCAATCAACGCAGACGGCACTCAGAATATCGCTGATGCCTGCAAGAAGATAGATGCCAAGATGGTATATATCAGCACAGACTATGTATTTGACGGACAGGGAACTACACCATGGCAGCCTGACTGCAAGGACTATGCACCACTCAATGTATACGGACAGACAAAGCTTGACGGAGAGCTTGCAGTGGCAAATACACTTGAGAAGTACTTTATCGTGCGTATAGCATGGGTATTTGGAGTGAACGGCAAGAACTTCATCAAGACAATGCTGAATGTCGGCAAGACACATGACAGGCTCACAGTAGTAAGTGACCAGATTGGTACACCAACATACACACTCGACCTTTCAAGACTGCTCGTAGATATGATAGAGACCGATAAATACGGTTACTATCACGCTACGAACGAGGGCGGATATATCAGCTGGTATGATTTCACAAAGGAAATCTTTAAGCAGGCAGTGGAGCTTGGACATACAGAGTATTCTGAGGACAGACTCACAGTCGTACCTGTTACAACAGCAGAGTATGGTGTGTCAAAGGCAGCACGTCCGTTTAACAGCAGACTGGACAAGAGCAAGCTCGTGGAGAATGGATTTAAGCCGCTCCCTACATGGCAGGATGCGCTGCACAGATATCTGCAGGAGATTAACTTTTAGAAAGGACATAGAAATCATGGGACAGATTAAAGTACAGAAAAACGTAGGTGGAATCGAAGGACTTTGCATCATCGAGCCTACAGTACACGGGGACAACCGTGGATACTTTATGGAGACATACAATTCAAAGGACATGCAGGAGGCAGGCATTGACAGAGTATTCGTACAGGATAATCAGTCTTGCTCCACAAAGGGAGTGCTCCGCGGACTCCATTTCCAGAAGGAATACCCACAGGCAAAGCTTGTGCGTGCAGTAAAGGGCTCAGTATTTGATGTGGCTGTAGACTTAAGAAGCGATTCAAAGACATATGGCAAGTGGTTTGGAGTAGAGCTCACAGAAGAGAACAAGAAGCAGTTCCTTATCCCGGAGGGCTTTGCACACGGATTTTTAGTACTCTCAGATGTAGCAGAGTTCTGCTACAAGGTAACAGATTTCTGGCACCTTGGAGACGAGAGCGGACTTGCATGGAATGATCCGGCAATCGGCATCGAGTGGCCACAGCTTGTCGGAGAGTATCCGGGAAGCGCCGACGGAAGCGGATACACACTTGAAGATGGCACACCAATCAATTTAAGTGATAAGGATCAGAAGTGGGAGACACTGGAGAATACATTTAAGTTTTAATTGATATGATATATTATAATATTATAGCTTTCGACATTAATTGTCGGAAGCTATTTACGTTATAAAAGTCTTGACCTTAATCACTAATAGTTGTAAACTAAACAAAAAATTAATTGAGGAAAATATATGAAGTTAAAGCAAAGTAAAGTATTTAAGGCTGGCATAGGATATACTATAGGAAATGTCATGGTTAAAGGTATAAATTTTTTGGCTATTCCTATATTTAGTAGATTGTTAACTACGGAAGAGATGGGGTTGTATACGGTTTTTGCCGTTTCCCGGTTTTCGACCTGCAGGAGTAACCCCGGAGCCCATGTCAGAAACGGTATATAGGC
>ENA-UERX01000611-UERX01000611.1-human-gut-metagenome-genome-assembly--contig:-NODE-611-length-26219-cov-6.970545_pt1 | contig 26219 bp, 17 predicted proteins | sample MGYA00242992_ERZ507993 | MGnify/ENA primary metagenome ERZ507993 (study PRJEB26167, sample SAMN06115487) | human gut metagenome | host: Homo sapiens | place: China:Chongqing | collected 2015-04-10... | reverse complement strand
ACCTCTTCACCGTAACCGGTTTCAACGGTCTGGATCCTGAGGTTTCATCCAATATTTACCAGGCACAGTATCCGGCAATCCCGCATGGCCATTCTTGAGCATATCATATCCCCAATAATTTACCACATCTTTCGGATTTATAACAACAATGTCACCAACATTTGAGTATTTAAGCCCATCCATGTTCCAATCATTATATACTGTATGACCATCTCTATAATTCAGATTATCGGCTACGAGTCCCATATATATCATGTCATAGTTATTAAGGTCCTCTATTCTTCCAATAAATTCTGCACTCGTAACCCTTGTTATTGTAACCTTTTTTTTCTCTGGGCATCTTGATCCAAGCCAATTTTTTAGCTTATCATAATTTAAAGCGTCAGACTCATTTTTTACAGTTCCGGGCTCTATATCCAGTATGTTCAGACTATCTGTCGGATTTATAATGTCTCTTTTATCAGCATACGATATGATATAGCTTAAAACTATCGCCTTTGAAATCTTCTTGTCATAATACGCATACTCGTCCTTTCCAAGAGTACTATTTTCTTTTTTCCTGCTTGTATTCTCTGAGTTGATGTATTCTGCTATCTCGTCAAAATTCTCTGTTTTAGCATCATTGACAAATGCTGTTTCATCATCATTTTTAATAAACGCAGAAGCAAAATCGTCTCTTAAAACAAATGGCACATCATCTTTAGGACTATAGTTTCGTGGAATAACATATTCGTTGCCAATTACAAAACCATATTTATGGGTTCCACTGTCAACCTTATAGTATTTTATGTCATTCCCCCAGTTAATAAAATTATCAGCTGAGTCCTTGGTAAAATTCAAGGAGCTGAAATTGTTACAGCTCAAAAGACCTGCAAGCTTTTTAATGTTGCTGGAATAATCTGCATTCGAATCAGGCCACACAATACCATTATCCACTATAACAGGCATCATGATACCACTCTGGTGCACACGTTGGACTATCTGCTTTACCTTGTCCCATGAAATGTCATTACCGGTATTGTATCCGGTATTGTATTTTGCAGAATCGTCTCCTAAATCCTTGGAAAGAACAGACTTTGAGCCGGAAAGATAGAGTAAATCAATTGTTGACACATCTATCTGCTCAAGCTCCTTGGGTGTGACAGTTTTTACATTGAAGGTCATATTGGCAGTCTTATCATCATCGCCTGTCTTACCCTCCTGATTGAATACACCTGTTCTGAACCAGTTATTGTTCTTGAAACCACCCTTATAATATATGTGTGTAGTATTTACAGGATAATCAAGCGAGCCTTTTTTATCAGCCTCCATTATATAGTCACCTTTTCCTTTACCCACATAGGTATATGTCTGGCTGTCCTTAACTATATCAAAATATCCGTCTGTATCAGTGAGGATTACCCTGCCTGTGTTACCATCATTATTCTCTGTAGCAGAATCAGCTCTTGAAGCATCATCTGAAATATCATCTGCGCCGGTCTTACCTGCCGGCTGATTGTCCGGTGTGACGCCATCTATCTTCTCGTATGGATTCTGTGAATCAAGCACTGCTCCATACTCGCCGGTCTCATCGTAATTAAACTCAATAGGTACCTCAGTGTTCACCTCGTAGTAGGTCTCGTCATCAGTGATTTTATCTGCAGACACATACTCCATCTCAACCGTACAGTATGTATACTTCTCATAATCCGGCTTACTGCCATCCGGCAGACTTGCCATCCGGTCAGCTCTTGCAACAAATTCATATGGTGATGTGATATCTGAATTGTCTTTCCTGTAAATATATGCCTTTGGGTCATATTTTGCTATATTTTGCATGCTCTCATCGGAAACGATTGCATATGAACTCTTTATAGCATAGACTACATGCTTATCAACGGCATCGTCACCTGTGCCTGTATCTGTCGTATTGTCTGTGCTGCTATCGATGTTACCATTTGTACCGCTGTCTGTATTTCCATCAGCCTTCTGTGAATTATCAGTCTCTACCAGATACTGGGTGTTTGTCATACCATCCGGCAGCTTGACAGCCGAAAACGCAACACTGTAGTAGCCTCTTTTTCCGGGTGCCTTAATTTGATTGCCATTTTCAGTCTCTGTATTAGAGCCATCCGCGGTACTTCCAGTACTTCCTGTACTGCCTGTATTACCAGTACTACCTGTATCCACAGATTCAGAGCCATCTTCTGTCTCATCCTCGCCCTGCATGAAAACATAATGGTCAACATTTTGTCTGTAATGACCTGTAGGCAGTCCCTCTTCATTTACAGCAAGCTGGTAATCGGTATTGAACTTATAATCTCCCTCCGCCTGCTCTGTCATCTTATAACCGGTGGTACCCTTGTTTATTCTGTCCATATCTACAAGGGCAAGCTCTGTCCAGTCATCGCCCTGACTGACATAGCTCTCCTCATACGGCTCATAATAAAGAGGCTTTGTGTTATCCTTTTTCTCGGTAGTAATAGGCGCAAGCTTTGTTTTCAGTTCCTCCATATAGGCAGACCTTTTTTGTACACCTGCACCATCTTTGTCAGACATCCTTGACAGTGTTCCAAACCAGTCGTCAGGCTCCTGACCATCAATCAGATAACCGATGGATGCCATTTTCTTGTCAGGCACCACCTCCACTATATTGAAGGGCTTGTCCTTGCCATGTGAGCTGACTATATCAGATATTCCATTGAACGCTACATTTGCATCGACCTTTGTAAGGCTGTCATTCAGCACAAAAGCTGCCACAACGAGACATCCTGTAAGTGTGAGCGATATTGGAACCACTATTTTTTTTCTTAATTTGCTCATTGCGATTGCTCCTTTTGTTATTTGTCATATTTAAAAGTAACTACATTAGAAGAAATACTCGGATCTGATTTCAAGGTTACCCAAACATATATTCTATAATGTTTCCCTGGAATACTGACCTCTGATGTCATGCTTAGTTCCTTGGTTGCTTCATGTTCATGCCCAAAAACCCAACTGTCTTCTATATGGTATGTAAATATTTTTCCACCTTTATAATCAGCCTGCTCTCCTGCAAACTCCTCTATATCATTACTTGGACTTTCTATTCCATTTTCCAACGAATAAGTCTCAATGTGCCATTCAAAGTTATTCACATCATATGCTATACCACTATTTCTTACCTCATACGGATTTATATGTGTTTTTTCAGTATTTCCTCCATTAAGTCCATATATTCCCTCCGTAGTCAGCCAATTACGTGTATCAACCACATTTATCGTTACAGATGTATATTTGGAAGTATCTTCTTTTGAAGTCACCTTAACCACAAACTGCTTTGATGTTTCATTCTCTGCGATAGATAATTTTGCTGTATTTCCGGAAGAATTAAACGTTGTTCCATTCCCATCAGCAGCCCTACCGGTGTATGACCATATAACCTCTTGGCTTGGATTATTTCCACCCAATATTTTAGATGTAAATTCAAGGACATTGCTATTATCTCTTCTGACATATGAAATGCTCTGACCAGAAACATCTCTGCCACCATAATATATATGTACAGAAATCGGCTCTACCGGTGCCACATACTCCACGTCTGCTCCGGTCGGTACCTTATTGCGCATAGTGAAGTTCTGCTTTGAAGTATACTTCTTGTCTCCTGCCTTAAAGTCCACAACAAGTCCGACAGAGTTCTTGCTTTCTGCCTCACTTAAATCAGGTGTAAAGCCTATGACATTTTCTGCCATAAGTGACTCCTTGCCCTGACCATCAGCCTTCACCGCACCTGTTGCAGGATCAAGTGTATCCTTTCGCAGATAGATTTTGTGCTCTGATGGTCTGTATATGATATTGTATGTACAATCCTTGTTGTAAATAATCAGCTTGCTGTCGGATGATGTTTCCTCAGATGATGCTTCTTCGGATGACGCTTCTTCCGCTGATGCAGTTGCAATATAACCTGCCTCAGGGTTTACTGATGCCACTTCAACCGGTGCCGCCACTGTAGCAGGCTCATACTTGACACCCTTTTGCGCATCAATTATCAGGTCTCCTATCTGATTCATCGTAAGCTGTGCCTCATACTGTAAATCTACATCCTTTGAAGCGTATTTATACTGCTTCGTGCTCGTACCGATAAAGCCCACAACAGCCAGACCCAGTATTCCCATTATCGCCATGACAATGACAAGCTCAACAAGTGTAAAGCCACTGTTTTTCCTATTATTTGATTTATTCATGCGCTTTAAAATCTTCATGGTTCATCTTCCTCTCCGATTTCATCATAAAACCTTATAACAGCCTTGCGTCAAAATAAAATATTTTGCATTTAACTATGTAAATTACTCACATACCACCTTGCCGGTTTCCTTGTATATCGTGATAACCTTCTCGGTGCTGTTTTTTTGAACCCAGATACGGCTGCAGTACTTGCCGTTAGTATCCGGCTTTTGTGCACCTGAGCTTCTGTCGAACTGAAGCTCTATACTGTCAGAGACGTTCAATTGTGTCTTGCCACTATAATCATCATTCAGGGAATAGTATACTTCAATCCTGCTCTTTCCGATTTTACTCGGATCAGATTCCGTACCATTTATAGTCATCTTATAATAGTAGGCACCATCTGATGCCTTGTATATCTTAAGAACTGCGCTGTCCTTTCCCATAGAGGTAACTCTTGTTTTGTTAATTATCGATTCAATATTTCTGGCACATTGCTTCACCTCAACACCCATGACCGAGCGAATGGATATGGTTGCCGCGCCTATCAGTACGACAGATATCGCTATCACAACTATAAGCTCCACCAGAGAGAAACCACCATTATTCTTTTTTACTTTTACAAACATATTGGATTCCTCCCTTGTATATATCGTCAAAATATGTCAAATATAAATATTTCGCAGCTGTTTTGTGTCTTGGAAACCGCTTATTTTCTACTCCTTTGTCCAGTTCTGGTATGTAATGAGTGTAGCATAATCTATTTTTGTATCCGCCTCTTTCTTGTTTGAAAAAGCAGAAACATTACCCAGATAGTTGGCACCATCCATGAACACATCATACAGGTGCAGTGCATCGTCTGCATCACTTACCTTTTCAAGAAGCAATGCCTTAAATACCTCCTGTGTACCATTATCAATCTCGCACTGCTCTTTGTTTACGATTATCCTGCCCTTTGCAATTATAGTACCTGTAAAGTCAGCATCAAGTGTCACATTTCCTGTAGCAACAATTATATCCACATTGTGTGATTTGTCATTTGCATCATAGGTGTAGTTACCGTTTTTGACAATTGCCTGGTATTTTTTTCCCTGATACTCAGTCTCAAATATATGTTTGTTACCGGAATTTGGCACTATCTTCTGCAAATTGGTATTGTTAACTATATTTGTAAAAAGCGAAACACTTGCTGCATTTGTCGGTAAATCCGCATAATTTGTCAAAAGCTTTGAGTTTAGTGCAGTATATGTGCGCTGTAAAGCATCCGACTGTGCATCCATGTCCACACCATCAGCTATGCCCTTCAAAAGGCTTAAATTGCTGCCATCGTAGATGCTGTAATTGCCGGCAGTATAGATGCTTGCTGCCTCATTTACCTTTATGCTGTCAGTATAGAACTTAGTGTATCTATTGAGCTTGTCACTGTCTGCGCCAAAATAGTCTCTGTAATACTCAGCAGCCTTATTCGTTGGCAGATTGACATAATAGTATACAAGTCCATCATCATTATTATCAGTAGAAGGAACAAAGACCTTCTTTATACAGTTGTCGATTGTCTTTGACTCCGGCATATATGCCGAGAGAGCCTTGCCTGTCTTTGTACTGACCACATTAGTATTTATCTCAGTATACTTCGTCTGATCCTGTCCGGTTGCCGTGATATCCTTGTACTCCTTATAGGAGAGTGGATTCTTATTATAAAGCGATTTGGCATCCGCACCCTCTCCACTTGTGCCTATGCACTCAGGCGGCACAAGGTATGCTATCTGGTCACCCTTTACAGAGATTGACTCACCCATAGCCACATTGCTGTTTTGTGTACCCACACCACTTGAATTTACAATAGCCTGTGTATTGATATATGCAGTTCCTGCTAACATAAGCTCCCTGATATTTGACATATCAAGAGATGCCTCCCTGCCGTTTATGATAATAGCAGAGCTATCGCCTGCGACAGGATTTTCCTTGTCAGCACCCCCGTTGCCAAAGCCGACGTACTTTGCATTGTTATTCTTATTATTCTTGCCAAGTGTGACCTTTGAGCCTGTACCCTTTAAGGTCATGTCATCTGCCACATATGTCATGCCATCCAGATTGACTGTTGCACCATTTACATTTATGTTGCCTGTCCACAGCTGACACTGTGCATCAACAGAAAGTTTACTGTTATTGTGTACACCAGCCATGTTATTTTTTATTGTAGCCGTATCTTTTCCGGCAAAGTCTCCCACCTCTATATCGCCCTCTGCAATCATATAGCTGGTATCCTTTACATCAAGTGTGACATTGTTTGGAATAACAACACTCGTAGTAGAAGTTCCTGTGTCTGCCGCATTTTCGCAGCCGGCGTAGAGATTGCCGGATAGATTTACTTTAGTAAGTCCTGATGTAATTTTCAGTCCTTCATTTCCTACAAGAGAATATGTAAAAAGCTCCGGAACTCCTCCCGATGCTGTAAAGCTCATGGATGGAACTCCCAGAGAAATGTCTGTCTCTATTATTGATTTAAATCCCTTTTCATCGGTATACTCTACCCTCAGTCCGTTCAGCACGACACGATTTTGGTACACCTTGAGCTGTCCATTGCCGTTTACATCGGCATTGGTCGATTTGATAATAGCACGTGGCTGATTGTCTTTATTCTCGAGAAGCTTCGGGTCTACATATTGTATGAGCTTTCCCCTATTAAACGTCATACCTGTGCTGTCATACTCCAGGCTGGTCTTTAAGCTCTTCAGATACTCCTGCGCAAAGTTGCTCTGTCTGCCGGCCTCATTTATGCTGCTGTCAGAGTAATTCTCCATAACCTTGGTATATCCTGCTGAGTAAGCCTTGGAAATATCTCCCTGCAGACCTGTACATATCTGATCCAGCACACCCTCTGCCGAGTAAAAGTTATCTGTATTTTTTTCATCCGTCACCTTCATCTGGAGGTTCATAAGTGCTATCCACAGCACAGTCACAGCTAAAACAGCCACTATAGCCATTGCAACTACAACCATCACAAAGGAAGCACCACGGTTATCGTTACGCTTCATAATTAATACCCCATGCTTCCGGTCATCGTAACAACCGGGTCTTTATCATTAAATATATCATCCAGTGAAGCCTTGCTCTCGTATACAGCCACCTTCACATCATACAGCCTTTCAGATGCATTGCTTTTTGTCAGATTCTTTATATCGACAATTGCCTTTACATCATTCTGAATTACATTGTTATTAAAGCCATATATAGCCTGCCCCGGCTGTAGTGGATTATCCGGTGCTCCCATATTTACATTCAGATTGGTGGCTATATGAGTATAAGCATGACCTGTACGATTTCCCGGCTCACTTACCTTCACATATGCCTTATATGTACTCTCCTTCGTGCTCAACTCTGACTGATCCGATATAGTCTTTTGCTTTACAATATTTACCGTGCAGTCCAGCTTGTCCTTATTATTGATTATAATGACATCGTTGCAGGTATTGTAAAGTGCTCCTGTAGATGTGTACCATGGATTGTAAAACAGATAGACATTTCTCAGATTATGGTTTACAGTATCTGAAGAATTGTCGTAAATCACCATGGTATAATCATCCTTCAGTGCACTATTCGGATCCGGAAAAGTCTTTCTTACTCCATTCTTATTGATAGAATACGAATACGACACCGTCACCTTGGTAGCCTTATTGCTCGCAGCTCCACTCTTTTCTATATCAATTGTGATAGTTCTCTTTATATCACTCTGCTGTACACTGAAGCCTAGATTCATATTGTTAAATGCAGATATAATATTTGTAGCAGAATACTTGTCTGCACTCATGCAGTCAAAATTTGCATCCATGGCCGACATATCCGCTACCTCGTCCATGTTGTACTTTTTAACCTTATTGTCCGACTCTGCGTCCGATTTTGCATCCACTGTCACAAGAGCATTGTATTTCTTTGTGCCTGACTGCACGCCTGACATATAAAAATAATACTTGTGCGCATCCGACTCCCTGAAATCCCAAAGCGATGTATCGATTATTTTGGCTGATGCATCAGTCTTGTGAATACAGCTAGTAATGACATCATCCTTGTTTACAATCTCAGCACTGATATCCTCAAGCCTCTTTACATTATCAAACTTGCCCGACTTCTTAAGAAGCTCACATGCACTGCTTCCATCTGATATATTAAAGCCGTCCGCCACGTCAAAGCCCTCCGACGGATAGTTGAACTGATACGCCAGTGTCTTCATGGAGTTCTTCTCAATGCCCTCCATAATGTTTGTCGCCAGATGTGTAGCATTCATCTCGTTTTTTGCCTTTACATTGGTCTTTGTAGCTGTGACAAATGCATTCAAAAAAGGAAGCACGATTATTGCGAGAATAGCAATCGACACAATAATCTCCACAAGTGTTACTCCTCGATCATCGTTTTTTAGCTTTCTCAAATCTGCTTCCTCCCCTCTTGTATTTTGTTATCTCATAACTCAATAATCTAACATTTGATATTTATCACTTACTGTCTCAATAACCCGCTAATCTAATAATCTAATATTATAATAATCCGTTAGTTTGTTGTACCAAACAGATTATTTGTACCATGTGGTACTGCAGGTATGTATGGTGCCTCATATGGCTTATCAAGTCCATACAGGAAATATGAATCCACAAGCATCTCACCTGTCAGCTTGCCTGTCGAATCATCAAAGCTCACATTGAGTGTGCTGATGGTTTTCTTCTGCGATGAACCAATCACCTCTCCAAGCATAGCCTTAAGCCCATGATACTCTGTCTTGAATGCCATAACTGTGCTGACATCATAAAGCTGATAGCCTGTAACCGTAGACTTTGCAGAGCTTGATGATGCACTGCCATCAGCTGCACCGCCGTCGCCTGTCTGTGACTGTGAGCTGTTGCCATCAGCGGTCTGAGAGCTCTGCGAATTGTCTGCATTACTGCTATCCGTGGTACTGCTGTCTGAACTGCTTCCTGACGAAGAATCTGTACCTGCATCGCCGGTCGGATTATTCACATCAATAGCAGTCGGTGAGCCGACTGTAAGCTCTGTAATATTTGTATTGGTAGATTTTTCAATTGCAACTGCGTCCATGATGCCGTTTTCTATCTGTAAATATGAAGGGAAATTGTCATATACCTGCTGCATGGCATCAGACATATCCTTTGTCTTCTTTGTGTAGTCATCCGCCTTTGCCGCAAGTGCTGAAAGCTGATTGTACTGTGATTTCAGGTTCATGTTTTCGCTCTTGAGTGAATCCCTCTTATTGGACTGTGGTACAAAAATAAAAAAATATGTCAGTGCTAAAATGGCAACACCCGCTAATATAATAAGTAACTTTTTATCTCTCGTTGACATCCTAACACCCCCTACTGATTTGTACTGTCTGTATCTGATGAACCACTATCCGTCTGTGTCTGTGATGACGCATCCTGTGATGCATCATCTGGCTCACTGCCTGTGCCATCCCCCGATTCAGAAGCAGCACTGTCATCAACCTTTACATATGTGCAATCTACTGTGAACTGAACCTTTGAAGCACCGGTCTCATCAACCTCCTCTGTGATGGTTGACACATTGGATACCATGATACTCTCAAATGTACGAAGCTGCGCAATCACATCAGCTGCTATATCCTTGCTGCCCGTCTTGATGGTCATTGAAACACCATCAGTCGTAACAGACATATTCACAAGCTTGGCCTCTGACGGAAGCTTCTGCTCCAGCTCATCCACGAAGCCCGTTATCTCATCATTCTTGTTGGATGAGGCACTCTCAAGAAGCTTAGTCCAGTCATAGTCCTTCTTGGTCTGGTTGTACACATCATATATATTCTGTGCATATGATAAATCAGAAACACGTGCTTTAAGCGTCATATTGTCTGAAGTTAAAACAAGATTTGAAAAAATACTGTATGCCGTGATACCAACTGCAACTACCACACACAATCCAAAAATGAGAAGCTGCACCGCAAAAGAAACAGGCTTTTCGGCTTTCTCCCCTGCCGGTACGGGAAGAGGCTTCCCATCAGGGCCAACAGGCGGATTACCCTGCGTACCTGCCTGTGCACCGCCAAGTGGCATAGCACCTGTAGCTGCTCCTGCCATAAGTGGAGCACCGATTCCCTTGTTTTTCTTACTGTCTAATATGTCAAGCGGATTCAGTGAGCATCCAACACAGTTGAAATACTCTGCCAGCTTTGCCTCTGCGAGGTTTATGCTCTTTGCCACATGCATACCGTCAAACTGCTGGAGCGGAACTACCTTAATATTCAGTTCATTGGTCAAAAGCTTTGAGAGTCCGCTGAAATCAGCACCTAAGCCAATGAGGAAAATTCTCTCGATAGGAGTATCTGAGTTTCTCGACTGATAGTAGTCTATCACTCGTCCGAGACTGCTTATCAGATTGGAAAGTGCGTATGACACATTCAGGCGAAGCTTCTTAAAGCGCTCTGAATCAATCTCATGACCCATAGGATCCATGCCGCCGCCCGCCGGCTCATCAGGCACCGTGCCATCAGGTCTTATTGCAAGGCAGGTCTTTCTGCGTGCCACATCGACTGCATCGGTAAATGACAGATACTCTCCGAAAAGCTCACTGTCCTGAATCTCCTCTATAGCATCAGCCAGTCCATAGTTGACATTACGCTGCAGCTTTACCATGCTTCCATCCATGATAGTCAGTGTGGTAGATACCTCATCCACCTTGACAGTTACCTTCACATCTCCGGGAATCTCTCTTCTCATGAGCTGCTTGATGGCATTTCCACTATAGTCAAGAGCTACAAGCTGCAGTCTGCAATAAGCTGCAAGAGCACCATATGACAAAATAAGGTCATTAGGCACAGCAATAACCGAAAGACGTAATTTCTTTTCTTCCGGTCTGTCAATCTTCTCTATAATCTGATGTACCAGCTTGTACTGGCTCAAATCCACCGGAAAATAATCCGATGCATTCATTGCAATCATTTCCCTAAGCTGCTTTTCCTTAACAAGTGGAAGCTCAATATCCCTGCTTGCTATACGTGCTGAATTTAACACAAAAACAGCTTTTTTTGTGGCAATCTTCTTTTCCTTTAGCTTGCTGTATAAGATAGAACGAAACATTCCATCCGGCTGTACCACTCCATCATCAATCATCCCCGGTGGTGTCGGAAAGCCGAACATATTGTAAATCTTGGGATTTTTCGCTTTGTAATCAATCTCAACTACTCTGGTAAGGTTCTCCCCTATTTCAATGCCGAGTACCCTGTTTGCCATAACCTAATCCTCCATGTTTATCTTTGTTTTACACTGTATACGTCTGTAAAACATTTGTAACTGTACTGAATAGTTACAAACTTTCTATATAAATTTCGGTATATCTGTGTTTTACTCTGCTTTTATCTAACCGTAAGTCATATTGCCTGTGTCAAGCACGCTTTATTATAACACACTTTTCAAAAGCCTGCGAGTGTCAAATATGCCGATATCATTTTCTCACCCCATAGCATCGAAATAAATATTCCGGCTGCCAAGTACGGTCCCATCGCAAGCCTGTTGCCTGCGTTTGTTACTTTCATACGAATCAGATGTATCACGGAACCGATGATGCATCCTAAGAAAAATGCTAATGTAATATTCTGCCAACCTATCGCAAGACCTGCACATGCCATGAGCTTGACGTCTCCGCCACCTATGGCTCTTCCTCCACTTACAAGAAGAAGGATTTCAAGAAATAAACTGACACAAAAGAATCCTATCACATATTCAGACCAGTTATCATGGTCTAAAAACACATGCAGGATTCCAAGTATCAGTATAAATATATTGATTCCGAATGGAATTTCATATGTTCTCCAGTCTATCACACTCAGAACTATGAGTGCAGATGTAAGAAAGCAGTAGATGATACTCGTAAGCTCAAGTCCATTTACTGCAAATACTACTATGTATAATATACCGTTTAACGCCTCAATAATAGGGTATTGAGGTGATATCGGTTCTTTGCACTTGCGGCATCTGCCACGAAGAAACAGCCAGCTGAAAACCGGCACCATATCGTACCACGCGAGCTGATACCCGCATCTCATGCAGTGGGACCTTTCGGTCACCACTGTCTCATGTTGCGGTATGCGGTAGATACAGACATTTAGGAAGCTGCCTATAACTATACCGAATGCAAATATTAAGATGTAGATGGGTATCAGTTCTGTGGTCATGGTTGGTGGTCCTTAAAAAATTAAATTACTATATATCTTTTTATTTTATTTCCCTGATTTAGGGCCCTTTTTGAATTGATCCTTATCTGAATGATAATATGGAGAATCTCCAGTATATTCAATAGTTCCATCTTTCTTATCATATACAATTGTTATTTTATCACTAGTCCACTTTGTGCCTTTAATTTTCGCTTTTGTTAATCCGGCATCTTTAACAGCCGTATCAGCACCTGTTCCTAGCTCTGTCGTAGTCAATGTAACAGTAACCGTAGCAGCAGTAGCCGAAGCCGAAACCTCTTCGTCTGCATAATATGTCTTTAAAGCTGTAGCAATATTATCACATGTTTGGATATCTGTAGCCTCTCTAGACTTCTCAACATACTTGATAAGCTGTGGAGCAAGTACACCTACAAGCACTGCCATGATGGCGATTACAACAATAAGCTCTACGAGAGAGAAACCTTTGTTGTTCTTCTGTTTCTTTCCTAACTTTTTAAATACATTCTTTACCATAGTTCTTTTCTCCTTTTCATTATAACATGGTTTTTTGTGCAAAGAGCTGTGCCCTATCAGCATCTCTTTGGTTTGTATGCGCTCATTGTACCATAAATCAAAGCATAATGCAAGTTATTTTCTAGTACAATAGTATCATTGCTGTATAATTTTTTTCGCCTTTTTTAGCAATTTTAACCAAATTTTAATCAATTTATTGCATTTAAATCATATTTTTTCAAAAAAATTATATTTCAGGCTATATTTTGGCACAGTGTGAGGGGCTTCATCCCATGTGACCGGCTAACGCATACACTTTCGTGAGAGCTACGCTACACTGCCAAGATACTGTAGGAATTATGCTTTTAGATTTTCTATGCTTGACGAAACCGTCGAAACGCGCCGTTCGTAGAGAATGAAGCCCCATCCTACTGTCAGCAAAAGAGGAAGCAACCCCCGAGTTCTCGTCCAAAGATTGCTTCCTCTAATTTACATTTCACTACAATATTAGCTCACAAGCCATTTTTTTACAGTTTCCTCATCAAAATCCACACATTCAGCTATATCTTCTATTGAGTGACCTTTTTTCTGAAGTTTCAAAGCTGTTATTTTTGCCTGACGAATTCTGCCTTCTTCTCGACCTTCTTCTCTACCTAATTCTCTGCCTTCATTTTTCTGCTCTTCCCACGCCTTACACATATCAATCACCTCTTCTTTCTCATCTATGTCTATATCCGTTCCTGCAAACAGGTTGATTGCCTCGACTGTCTCTCTGTCCACACTGCTAAACTTGTCATCGTTCTGTAGCACTTCCTGCATCTTTTCTTTATCATATGCATTCTGCAGTACCTCGAAAAGCTGCCTGATTGATGTCCTGAATCCGGTAAAGTCTGTTATCTCCCTCGGTGCCGAGATATACTGTAATCATAATTACAGGAATCAGCTTATCTCTTTCATAAATTGTCTCTTTAAACAGATTGTAGCAGAGCTATGTTACTTTGTCATTATATTTTTTGCCACAGCGCAAGGGGCTTCATTCCATGTGCCCGGCTTGTGCACGCTCTCTCTCGTGAGCGAATAGCGGAGCTGCCTAGATACTGTTGAATTATGCACACTATACACAGGAATGAGCTCCCACGAATGGGAGCTCAAGGAGAACCGCGCCACGGACGGCGCGTTTCGACGGTTTCGTCGAGTATCGTAAATCTTTAAGGCATAATTCCTACAGTATCTTGGCTGCGTAGCGTAGCTCACGTGAGAGAGTGTGCACTAGCCTGGGCTCAGGAGATGAAGCCCCGTCCTACTGCCAGTACCTACAGCTGCTATGCCAGCCTCTTATTTTTCTCAAGAAGCTCATAGATTTTCTCAACGTCATAATCCGGCTTCATAGACAATGCCGCTTCGTAAATTGGAGCGATAACCTCCTCTTTTTCTTCCAGGTCATCTGCTATCTCTGCCACACTCTTGTCCTTTTGCAGCTTTTTTACAATCAGAGAAATTATCTTTTGTCTTTCTCCTAATTCTCTGCCTTCTTCTCTGCCTTCATTTTTCTGATCTTCCCACGCCTTACACATATCAATCACCTCTTCTTTCTCATCTATATCTATATCCGTTCCTGCAAACAGGTTGATTGCCTCAACCGTCTCTCTGTCTACCCTGCTAAATTTTTCATCATTCTGCAGCACTTCCTGCATTTTTTCCTTATCATATGCATTCTTCAATACCTCGAAAAGCTGCCTGATGGATGTCCTGAATCCGGTAAAGTCTGTTATCTCCCTCGGGGCCAGCAAATTAATCCTGTAATCCGGTATAAATGGCAGAAGCTCCTCATCCACATCACCAAACATATCCGACAGCTTCCTTGGACCATCCCATTCCTTTATTCCGAGATATACTGTAATCGTTATCACCGGAATCAGCTTATCCTCTTTCGTAAATCCTGAGAGAAATTCATCCGATGTTGCCGTATCCTTTTCCCTGCGGTGCTTTTTGGATGTTTCCTTTACCTGATTGCCGTATGCCATCACATCATAAAACATGTTTTTTACCGGAATGGCATAGTGTATATCCGACTGATTCTCTACTCCTATCAGTACGACATATGATCTGCCGGTATATTTGATGCTGGCATTTTTGAAGATGTCCCTCATCTTCTGCATCGCTATGGTCTTTTTGTCAAGCCCGAGTGCAGTCAGCACCTCTGTGGTATCCCTTTCCTTAAGGTTTTCCGGCAGGATGACCTCTCTTCCTCCATACAGTATATTGTTGCACAGATCCGCAAACCTGGCATTGTCTGCAAAGTATTCCTTTGCCATTGAGTCCTTTGCGCTCAATCCTTCTCCTCCTGTTCTCTTGTGTGAGCAGGAAAATCTGGTGCCAATGAGGGTACAGTGGTACAGTTTACAAATTATACATGTGCTGTCCTTCTTTATGTTTTCTATATGTTTACATTATGATTATCACACTGTATACAGTTTATCTGTCTTATGACTACATTATCTGGCTTCTAACTGCCTTCTGACTGCACTTTCTGTATTCTGTCTACATACGGCATTTCAATTTTCCTGCTGTTAATGGGTAATTAAAGCATTGAAAACTTCCATGTCCTTTGTAGAATGATGCGAAGTGGTCTGCCCTCTTCAAAGTGGTGTGCACCTGTAAAAAACTGTCATGTGGTGCCGCTTACAGAAATATAATGCTTTAAGTTGATTGTAGCATAGCGGCAGTTCTTTGTCATCATAATTTTTCTTTTTCATACTGTTTCTGCACTGCACGCCTATCAGCCTGCATTCTGCCACAGTGCAAGGGGCTTTATCACGTGAGACCGGCTGTGGCACGCTCTCTCTCGTGAGCGAATAGCGGAGCTGCCTAGATACTGTTGAATTATGCACACTATACACAGAAATGAGCTCCCACGGATGGGAGCTCAAGGAGAACCGCGCCATGGACGGCGCGTTTCGACGGTTTCGTCAAGCATAGTAAACCTATAAAGCATAATTCCTACAGTATCTTGGCAGTGCAGCGTAGCTCAAGCGAGAGAGTGTGCACAAGCCATGGCTCATGGGATGAAGCCCCGTCCTACTGCCAATGTCTCTGCACCAAAAAAGCAGCCTTTGAGCTTCACACTCAAAGCCTGCTTTTTTCATTTTATAAGCTATCCATAGCCTGATACATGGTAAGCATAGGAGCCATAACGGCTGCCACAAGCACACCAACAATAAGTGCCAGAACAAGGATAATCATAGGCTCAATAGCTGCCATAACTGTCTGGGTAGCCAACTCAACTTCCTCATCATAGTAGTCTGCCAGTCGGGTAAGCATGCCCTCCAAGTCACCGGTCTCCTCACCGATTTTGGTCATGTGTGAAACCATAGGTGGAAACAATCCACACGCAGTAATTGGCTCAGACAGTGGAACACCCTTACTTACCTCTTCCCTCGCATTTTTCAGGGCTTTTTTGTAAAGCGCATTCTTCATGGTGTCAGCAGTGATACCAAGGGCTTCAATCATCGGAAGTCCGGAGTACACAAGTGTGGAAAGTGTACGCGCATAGTTACTGGCCGCTGTCTTGATGTTTAGCTTTCCGAAAACCGGAAGCTTTCTTGCGAGATTGCCAAAGAACATCTGGCCGCTGTCAGTCTGCTTATAAAGCTTGATGGCTATAACAATTGCTACTATGACAGCAATCACAATATACCAGTATCCGGTAACAAAATCACTCATCGCAACAACTGCCTTTGTGATGCCCGGCAGCTCTGTTCCCAGGTCATTGAACATCTCTGAATAGCTTGGGATGACCTTTACAAGCATTACAATAACAACCGCAATAGCTACAATCACAACGATAATCGGATAAACTGCCGCTTTTTTTATCATGCCGTTAAGCTTTGCCGATTTTTCGAAGTGTGCAGACATTCTGTCAAAAGCTACATCAATCTTGCCGGATGCTTCTCCTGCCGCAACCATGCTCACCATGATATCAGGGAAAACATTCGGATATTTTTTCAGACCATCCGAGAGAGTCTCACCTTTTTGAATCTCGGCATGAACACCTCTGATAGCTTTCGCCATGACCTTGTTCTCAGTCTGATCGGATAGCATATCCAGCGTATCAAGAATCGTAACACCGGCATTGACCATACTGGTGAACTGGCGGCAGAATACCGATAGGTCTCTCGGCTTTACCTTTCCTCCTACACTGAATGAGATTTCCTTGGTCAGTGCTGTTGCCTTGGTGAGGCTTATGACCATGTTGCCATCCATCTTAAGCTTATTTTTTGCCTCTGCTTCTGACTCGGCTACTATATTTCCTTTTCTTTCTTTTCCGCTCTGGTCTATAATCTGATATGTCCAGTCAGCCACTTTCTTCTCCTCCTTATCCCTGTTCTGTGCAACCTCCAGATAAATTAAATCATAATTTATTAAGACTCCACAACATTATACCATAACAGTAAAATACATACGATTATACCATCAATAGTAAAGGTGTACACGGCTAGCCATGCTTACCGGATCATGTGCATATGCAACTGCAGTCTCCGGCGCTATAAGGCCCTGGCTGTAATACTGTAAAATACAGTCATCCATCATCATCATACCCTCTCTCTTTGATGTCTGTATGATAGATGGAATCTGAAACGCTTTTGCCTCACGAATTAAGTTTCTGATGGCATTGTTTGCAAGGAGCACCTCAAATGCTGCAATTCGTCCGCCATTTACCATTGGAAGCAGATGCTGTGCAACAATTCCCTCTAAAACTCCTGAGAGCTGCACTCGTATCTGTTGCTGCTGGTGTGGTGGAAAAACGTCAATCATACGGTCAATTGCATCGGATGAACTGTTGGTATGCAGTGTAGAAAATACAAGATGTCCTGTCTCCGCCGCTGTAATAGCTGTTGATATAGTTTCAAGATCTCGCATCTCTCCTACAAGTATTACATCCGGATCCTGTCGCAGTGCAGCTCTTAGGGCTGCAGCATATGAGAGTGTATCCTTTCCAACCTCTCGCTGTGCCACTATCGAGCGCCTCCTTGAGTGCAGGTACTCGATAGGATCTTCAAGCGTGATTATATTTTTGGAATCTCTTGCTGCAATGACATCTATAAGACTTGCCAGCGTAGTCGACTTACCACTTCCTGTAGCTCCTGTCACGAGGACAAGTCCTCTCATCTTTGTGGTCAGATTTACAACCGACTGTGGTATTCCAAGCTGCTGTGGTGTAGGCACGTCATATGAGAGAATACGAAGTGCTGCTGCATATGAACCTCTCTGTCTGAACACATTGGCTCTGACTCGTGAAAAGCCCTCCACCGAAAAAGCAAAATCAAGCTCTCCATTTTTCTTTAGCACATCTTTAAGCTCCTGCGGGACAATTGGAGAAAGCAGGTTGTCCGTCTCAACATTGGTAAGAACCTGATTTCCCTGCGGTACAAGCATTCCGTCAATTCTAAGCATAACCGGATTTCCCGGTGCGATATGTATATCCGATGAGTTCTGTTGCTGCGCTGCTTTTAAAATGTCTACTATCTGCATTTTCTTTTCCCCCTTAGTTTTCAAACGTGGTCTTTAACATTTCCTGGAATGAAGTAACTCCTTCGAGTACAAGCTTCTCTGCACTCTGTCTAAGTGTATGCATGCCCTCATCACATGCTGCCTTGTTTATATCTTCTATATCAGCACATTTTGAAATAAGTGACTTGAGCTTTGGTGTTACGGTCATTATCTCATATATACCGATTCGTCCCTTGTAGCCTGTATTGGCACATTTTTCACAGCCACATGGCTCATAAATCTTTACCGGACGGAATGCCGGTATATTCATAAAGGCCTTTTCCTCCTCTGTCAGCAGATGTTCTCTCTTACATGCCGGACAAAGTCTTCTTACAAGTCGCTGTGCAATGATTCCCTTTACCGAATCCGCAAGCAGATAACTTTCAACTCCCATGTCCTCCAGTCGTGAAATAGTACTTGCCGAGCTGTTGGTATGCAGTGTGCTGACCACAAGATGTCCTGTGATTGACGCCTGTACTGCAATCTGTGCTGTCTCCTGATCTCGAATCTCACCAATCATAATGATGTCCGGATCCTGTCGCAGAATGGAACGAAGTGCTGATGCAAATGTCAGGTCAGCCTTATTATTTACCTGTACCTGGTTGATTCCGTCTATATTGGCCTCGACCGGATCCTCAACTGTGATGATATTTACATCATCCTTGTTGAGCTCGGAAAGTGCCGTGTAAAGTGTGGTTGACTTACCACTTCCTGTAGGTCCTGTAACAAGGATGATACCGTTTGTATTCATCAGTATATGATTAAAGGCCTTAAGCTCTTCGTCTGAAAATCCCAGCTCCTTTTTATCTCTTGTAAGTGCCTTTTTCTGTGCAAGTCGCATAACACACTTCTCACCAAATACTGTCGGAAGGATTGATACTCGGATATCATACTCTGTCTTATCTATCTCCATAGTGATACGGCCGTCCTGCGGCTTACGCTTCTCAGAAATATCCATACCGCCTATGATTTTAAGTCGTGTAATAATTGCAGAGAGCAGATGTATACTATATGCTGCCTTCTCATAAAGCGCACCGTCAATTCTGTATCGCACCCTGACTTTATTTTCCAGTGCCTCTATATGTATATCTGAGGCCCTGAGTCTGGCTGCCTGCTCAATAATAGAATTGACAAGCAGAACAACCGGTGAATTGTTGACATCCTTGCTGGTAGCTTCCTCAGCCTCGGCATTTTTCTGCTCACGCTCTTTTCTCTCCCTTGCATACTCCTGAGCCGCCTTCATCGCTTCTGTATCACCATAATATTTGTCGAGCGTCAAAAGTATATCTCTTTCTGTCGCTACCGCAGGCTCAGCCTGCAGATTTGTAACGATTGAAAAATCATCAAGCGCCACCATATCCATAGGATCGGCCATGGCCACATGCACTATATTGGCATTATTTGGGTCAAAGGCATATGGTATCATGACATGCTTTCTGAGCACTGATTCACTGACGAGGCTTTGCACCTCCTCAGGTATGTTAAGTGCGCTCACATTCACAAGCTCAAGTCCCAGCTGCTGCGACAATGCCTTTGCTATCTCAAGCTCATTGGTGAACCCAAGCTCAATGAGTGTTTCTCCTATCTTCTTATGCTTTTCTTTGGCTATAGGCAGAGCCTTTTCCAGCTGCTCCTGAGTAATTACATTTTCATTTATAAGCATATCACCGATACGCTTTTTCTCTCGTCTAAAAGCCATAGTGGCTCCCCCTCTTTCATCATTTAGTAAAATACTACCATTATGATGGCTGTATTTCAAGGGTATTTATATAAAATATACAATAAATTTATTTCAATACTAAAAAGTAACGATTCCGAGTGCCTGCAGCAACAGTATAAGTAGGAATGCCGGTGCAATAAATTTAACCATGATTATATAAAGTCCTTTTCTGGTAAATTTGCTGCCTCCGCGTGTCACCTCATCTATTATTACCTTTGGACTTACTATCCAGCCGATGAGGATACATGTGGCAAGTGCCACGATTGGCATGAGCACATTGTTGCTGACATAGTCCATGATATCAAGTATCTGTCCAACTGTGCCGTTTGGAAGCTTAACCTCCATATATAGCTTATTGTAGCCAAGGCAGACTATTATCTCTGCAATCAGGGCATATACCGTGACTAAAATTGCGCTTTTTCTGCGGCTCCAGTGAAATCTGTCTATAAGACTCGATACAATAGCCTCCATAATTGATACAGACGATGTAACTGCTGCAAATGCAACTATCATGAAGAATATCAGTCCCACGATATCTCCTGCTATTCCCATTGCATCAAATACCTTTGGCAATGATATAAACATAAGCCCCGGTCCTGCTGACATACCGTCACGGCCCATAAATACATATACTGCCGGAATGATCATAAGGCCTGCAAGAAATGCAACAAGTGTATCAAAAATCTCTATCTGGTTGATTGAACCCATGAGCTTTGATTCTTTCTTGACATATGAGCCGTATGCAACCATGATTCCCATAGCTACACTGATTGAATAAAAAAGCTGACCGAGCGCATCAACAAATACGGTAAAAAGCTTTTGCATTGTAAGCCCCTTGAAATCCGGAATCACATAAATCTTAAGTCCCTCAAGACCACTTCTTACTGTGCCCGACGCATCCTTATAATGAAGCGTCAGTGAGAAAATTCCGATTGCAAAAATAAGCACAACAAGGATAGGCATAAGCACCTTGCTGAACCGCTCGATGCCTTTATTGACTCCACCAATGACAATTGCTGCTGTTAAAAGCAGATAAACCACTCCAAATATGATTGGTGCCCACTGGCCTGTGATAAAACCTGTGAAATATCCATCAGTAACCGCATTCTTACCGCTTCCTGTAATGAAAATTGTAAAGTACTTTAAAACCCATCCACCTATAGTACAGTAGTAAGGCAGAATAATAGCCGGTACTATACACGCAAGCACACCGATAAACTTGCCCTTTGGATTGATAAGACCATACGCTGTGAGCGGTCCCTGTCCGGTCTTACGTCCTATTGCAATCTCAGTGGTAAGCAATGCAAAGCCAAAAGTCAGAACAAGTATCAGATACACCAGCAGAAAAAGTCCTCCTCCGTCCTTTGCTGCCAGATACGGAAACCTCCATATATTTCCAAGTCCTACCGCACTGCCGGCTGCCGCAAGAACGAACCCAATGTTGCCGGAAAAAGTGCTTCTTGATTTTTCTTTCATTTTCTATTGTCTCCTTAATATATAGTTTAATTTTGATTTAATATGGACATTGTTTCCATTCACAAATCTAATATACCTATTATAATCATCCGGAGTACTTTTTGCAACGGTTGATATTTTTTATTCGCATTTGCAGTGTGGTGGCACATGGCAGGTGTCGTGAGTGCTACGCTATACTGTCAAGATACTGTACGAATTATGCCTCAAAAACTTTCTTAACTTGACGAAACCGTCGCTACTCGCCCTCCATGGCTCGATAGCTCCTTGTCCCGGCGTCCATGCCGGAACATTTCTGATTTTCATCTGGCATAATTCAACAGTATCTAGACAGCTCCGCTATTCGCTCTCACGACACCTGCCATGTGCCACCACACGTAACGCGAATTCACCACAGCGTAAGGAACGTAAGCCCCGGGTACCGCGGGCGCACACGTACTCCCGCCGGAGCGCATAGCGAAGTGGCTTAGATACTGTAGAAATTATGCCCACAAGACGCAGAAACGCCCCTGCATGGACGCAGGGGCGAGGAGAACCGCGCCACGGAAGGCGCGTTTCGACGGTTTCGTCAAGCATAGAAACCCATCAAGCATAATTTCGTACAGTATCTTAGCCACGCAGCGTAGCGACGACTGGAGTACGTGTGCGCCAGTGGTACCCGGGGCTTGCGTTCCGAACTATTATCCTAAATAAGGTTCTTGATTCCTTCTGTTAAACGCTTTGCAACTCTCACATTGTTCATAGTGTAAAGATGAATTCCCTCCACATCATTAGCTAAAAGCTCAATTATCTGGCTCTCGCAGTAAGACATTCCGGCATCAAAAAGTGCCGCCTTGTTGTCTCCGTATCTGTGCACAATCTTCTGGAACTTCTCCGGGAACTTTGCTCCGCACATTGTAACCATTCTCTGAATCTGAGCCGCATTGATACAAGGCATGATGCCCGGGATAACAGGCACATTGATACCTGCAAGCCTGCAGTCCTCAGCAAAATTGAAGAAGGTATCATTGTCAAAGAAGAGCTGCGATAAAAGAAGCTCTGCACCGGCATCAACCTTTTTCTTAAGATTCTTAATATCATCCACCTTATCAGCTGCCTCCGGATGGATGTCCGGGTAGCACGCACCTGCGATACAGAACTGATCACCTGTGGTGTCCTTTATGTATTTAATCAAATCGCTTGCATGGAGAAAATCCTCCTTTGCAGGCACGTTCGGATTTCTGTCTCCTCTTAAAGCCAGTATATTCTCAATGCCCTCATATGAAAGCTGTCTGGTGAACTCATCTATCTCTGCCTTGTTATAGCACAGACATGTAAGGTGCACGACCGGCTCCACATTGTACTGGTTCTTGATTTTCTTCGCAATCTCGATAGTCTTGTTATTGTTTGAGCTGCCGCCTGCGCCAAATGTCACGCTGATGTACTCAGGATGACAATCACAGAGTATCTCAAGCATCTCGTCTATATTTTTAAAGTCTTCCTCCTTCTTTGGTGGAAATATCTCAAAGGAGAGCGACTGTGGTTTGTTTGTATGTATCTGTGTAATCTTCATGTTATCCTCCGGTATATATGGTTATTCAATAATTTGTAATGTTATAGTCCATATATTACTGTAGTTTTTTGTCATTGTAAAATATATTTTTCTTTTAGTTTGTCATAAATAAAATCTATATCAAAGCTTGCTGAGCATTTGATTTTTTTATATGAGGTGATATAATGGGCGAAGCAAATCAAAAAGAGGTTTCACAATGAAAAAAATAGATTTTGATAATGATTCAATAAAGAAAAATATATTGCAGGCTGCTCTGCCCATGCTGGCAGCCCAGATTCTAAGCCTGTTGTACAATATAGTAGACCGCATATACATTGCCCGCATACCGGATATGGGAACCACTGCACTCGGTGCTGTGGGGCTTTGCTTTCCTATTATAATGCTGACAATCGCTTTCTCCAATCTCTTTGGAAGCGGTGGTGCTCCGCTTTTTTCAATAAAAAGAGGCATGAGTGATGACAGAGCCGCCAATACTATAATGAATACAAGCTTTACAATGGTCTGCACATTCGCAGTCGCTTTTACAGTTTTGTGCATGATTTTTGCAAAGCCTCTTTTAATCGTGTTTGGCGCATCTGAAAATGCTCTCAAATACGCTCTGCCATACCTGCTCATTTATTTGATAGGAACACTCCCATCCATGATTTCAACCGGCATGAATCCCTTTATCAACGCTCAGGGCTACTCCACTACCGGCATGCTGTCTGTTGCAATCGGAGCCGTTGCCAATCTGGTTTTAGACCCACTTTTTATATTTGGATTTAATTTCGGTATCAAAGGAGCAGCTATTGCTACGGTCATCTCACAAATACTGTCTGCTCTCTATGTGCTTCACTTTCTTAGGAAAAAGGCCGAGCTTAAGGTGCGCCTTATGACACTCTCTGAATTTGGTGAAAATACACGCTATACAAAGGATATCATAAGCCTTGGAACCTCCGGCTGTGTCATGCAGCTTACCAACAGTCTGGTATCTATATGCTGCAACAATGTGCTTTCAGTGACCGGTGGCGATTTGTACATATCGGTAATGACCATCGTATCAAGCATCAGGCAGATGGTAGAGACTCCAATTTATGCAATTGTGGAGGGTTCATCTCCTGTTTTAAGCTACAACTATGGCGCCAAAAGGCCGGCCCGGGTGAGAAAATCCATTTTCACTATGGGACTGCTCGTGCTTCTATATACAGCTGTCATGTGGAGTGTAATCATACTTGCTCCTCATGCCCTGATTACTATTTTCAGTTCCGATGCCACCCTCATGGATGATGCGGTGAAGGCTTTAAATATCTACTTTGCGGCATTCATATTTATGGATCTGCAGTACATCGGACAGACCACCTTTAAATCACTGAACAAAAAGAAGCGGGCTATATTTTTCTCCCTGCTTCGCAAGGTGTTCATCGTTGTACCGCTGACATATATTCTGCCTTACTCCTTTGGTATGGGAACCGACGGTGTATTTATGGCAGAGCCTGTATCAAACGTGATTGGCGGAAGCATCTGCTTTGTAACCATGCTTGGCACTGTTCTGCCGGAGCTTCGCAGGATGAAGCAGTAATTACAGCATCTCATCAATGCAGATGCCGTAGCCTCCGGTCGGATCATCGACAAACACATGGGTGACTGCTCCTATTATTTTACCATCCTGTATGATAGGGCTTCCGGATGTGCCCTGCACTATGCCACCGGAGAGCTCTATCAGCCTGTCGTCTGTCACCTTAAGCTCCATTCCCTTGTTTGTATCTGTCGCTTTTTTGTCTATATTTGTTATTTCCAGATTATATTTTTCCAGTTTTCCTGATATTTCCGATATCATCTGTGCACTGCCTGTGTGTATCTCATCCTTACCGGCGACCGGATAATACGTATCCTCTGCGGCATATTCCGACAATTCATCGCTGTCAAGCTGTCCGTAAATTCCCAGATTACTATTGCAGTCAAGTGTGCCTATATGGCTTTTTTTGCCAAAATATACCACTCCGCCTATCTCGCCCGGCGCGCCGGCTTTTCCCTTTTTGATTTTTGTAAGCTTCATGCTGTACAAATCACCACTGTTTGCATACAAGAGATTGCCGCTTTGCGTTCCGTCTCCTATTCCATGCCCCAGCGCTCCAAAACGGCCGTCCTTTGTATAATAAGTGATAGTACCGATTCCTGCCAGATCGTCCTTCACCCATATTCCCATATAGTATCTGCCATCATCCATCCTCACAGGCGTGATATCCGCTGACATTTTCTCACCGCCTCGAAGAAATTTAATGTTTACGGTACTTTTATCTTCATTACTTTTATCTTCATGCCTTTCATCATATTCCTTCATGATATCATTCACAGCTTCAGAAAGCTCCTCCTTGTCTGCCACAGTGCGCCCATTGACAGATAGGATATAATCACCGCACTGCACCTTTTTATCTGCCGGATTGACTTTTTTGCCATCCTCGTCTGTCATCTCCGTCGTATTCACTACAAGCACTCCCTCTGTCTGCTCATATATACCGGTCAGCCTGCCACAGGCATATACACCCTCAACACTTATTCCATCACTTATTTTATCTGTCTCTTCATAATCTCTGTCAGCAGCTCTGTGAGTTGATGCTGTATCTGCTGTCTGTCCTATGTCTTGTTCGGTTCCGCCGTTTCCACCGTTTCCGCCGTTTTCACCATTTTCACCATTCTCGCCCGAATCAGCCAATACACTGGCCGCCTGTCCCGGAAGCCCTGTCGCATATCTTCCATATCCGGCCTTTGATTCATTTAAAAAACTTCCTAATGCACTTTCATCAAATGCCTTATCTACCCTGCTGCACCACTTATCATCACTGCTTAGTGCAAACATAGCTATCACTGCTGCAGCCAGCGTGACACTCACAAATTTTCCAAAAAACTTCCGCATACTATTACCTCCATTTGGATTAGTATGCTCCTGTCATTTTTCTTTTATTCTTATAATATCTTATTATCTCATTGTAACTATTCCAAATTATTTTGAGCAAAAACCGGTATAGTTTGACAGTTCAGGTGTTTTCTTATATAATTTCGATATATTTATATGATTA
>ENA-UERX01000610-UERX01000610.1-human-gut-metagenome-genome-assembly--contig:-NODE-610-length-26223-cov-8.807045_pt1 | contig 26223 bp, 24 predicted proteins | sample MGYA00242992_ERZ507993 | MGnify/ENA primary metagenome ERZ507993 (study PRJEB26167, sample SAMN06115487) | human gut metagenome | host: Homo sapiens | place: China:Chongqing | collected 2015-04-10... | reverse complement strand
TCTCCACCTTCACACAATTTCCTTCTTCAGCAAACCACCATGGAAGAACAGATAAATCCGCAATCATACGCATAATCGTCATTTTTCGGACGCTGTAACAATATTTTTCCATCATATATCAATATACCGCCAACTCTGTATGAAAATACAAAGTCATCATTTTTAAATAGAATATCCATCAATAACACCTTCCCTTTTATATCCGATATTAGAATTACTATATAATTTCATTCTCAATAAAAACCGCAATGCCATCCTCATCATTCGAGCCAATAACTACATCAGCTTTATCTTTCACTTCATCAATCGCATTCCCCATTGCAACGCCTGTTCCACATAATTGCAACATTCCTATATCCGCATAATCATCTCCAAATGCAATGATAGATTCTGTACCAAATCCACACACTTCAGTAATCTTTATAATCGCATTTTCTTTTGTCACATTCTTTTTCGTAAACTTATACCAATATCCATCCGAGAATCGAATACAATCACACTCAGGCAGTTTGTGGGCTAATTCGTCAGCCTTGTTTTGATCAAAAATCTCGACACACATTTTCAATTCACATTCTGAAAAATCGGTAAAATCCGTATAGATACTGTCTCCCCAACTTTGGTCAAGTTTATTAGGATCAATTTTATAGTTCCAGTAATGTGAGTCTGTCGTATCAATCGTTATTTCACAATCTTCTCCACAGACAGCTCTTGCCATATCAATCATGTTATTTGTTTCAGCTACTGAAAATTCTGCTTTATAGATATATTCAGTTCCATATTTTACTAATGCGCCACCACTTGATATTAAAATATCCGGCATCAACTCATTTAAATACACTAAAGAATTCTGCTCACTTCTTGATGTCGAAACACCTATCAATATACCCTTTTCTCTACACTGTTTTAAAACAGAAAAGGTTCTTTTAGATATAGTTTTATCACTCTGTAATAGTGTTCCATCTAAATCAAATAAAAGTAATTTACATGTATTCTTCCACATTTATCATTCCTCCAAGTACATGATATTCCATTACTCCGCCTACAAATAGAGCCAAACTAGAGCCATTTGATAAAACAAATGCCGGAAACCCGCATAAATACAGGCTTTCGGCATTTTAGTCCGTTATTCAAACTCAATAGTTCCCGGTGGCTTACTGGTCAAATCATAGAATACTCTATTGACTCCCTTTACCTCATTTATAATTCTGCTCATCACTGTCTGAAGTACCTCAAACGGTATCTCGGCTGCTTCGGCTGTCATGAAGTCTACAGTGCGGACTGCACGGACTGCAACGGCATAATCATATGTTCTCTCATCACCCATGACACCTACTGAACGCATGTTGGTAAGGGCTGCAAAGTACTGATTTGGCATCCATGATGGTTCCTCGCCGTGGGCCTCTTTGTACTCTTTTGCTGCCTTTTCCACTTCGCTTCTGTAAATCCAGTCTGCATCCTGTACAATGCGTACCTTTTCGGCTGTGACTTCGCCGATGATACGGATTCCAAGTCCCGGACCTGGGAATGGCTGACGGAATACGAGATAGTCAGGTAATCCAAGCTCCAGTCCGACCTTGCGTACCTCGTCCTTGAAGAGGTTTCTGAGTGGCTCCACGATGTCCTTGAAATCGACATGCTCCGGGAGACCTCCTACGTTGTGGTGCGATTTGATGACTGCAGATTCTCCGCCGAGTCCACTCTCCACTACATCCGGATAGATGGTTCCCTGCGCAAGGAAGTCAACCTTTCCGATTTTCTTAGCTTCTTCCTCGAATACACGGATGAATTCCTCACCGATGATTTTACGCTTGCGCTCAGGCTCTGTGACGCCTGCAAGCTTGCTGTAGTAGCGCTCCTGTGCGTTGACGCGGACAAAGTTGATGTCGAACGAACCGCCTTTGCCGAATACGCCCTCTACCTCATCGCCCTCGTTCTTGCGGAGAAGTCCGTGGTCTACAAATACGCAGGTGAGCTGCTTGCCGATTGCCTTGGCAAGGAGTGCTGCGAGCACTGATGAGTCTACTCCACCCGAAAGTGCAAGGAGCACTTTGCCGTCACCGACCTGCTCTCTGATTTCGTTGATTGTGTTTTTGACGAATGAATCCATCTTCCATGTGCCTGCACATCCACATACGCCACGGACGAAATTGTAAATCATCTGTGTTCCGTTCTTGGTGTGAAGTACCTCCGGATGGAACTGTACTGCATATAATTTCTTCTCAACATTCTGTGTTGCGGCTATTGGACAGTCTGCAGTGTGCGCAACTACCTCAAAGCCCGGTGCAGCCTCTGCAATTCTGTCGAAATGACTCATCCAGCATACTGATTCTGATGGCAGATCCTTGAACATCACGCCGTTTGCAGAATATGTGATTTCTGTCTTTCCATACTCTCCAACCTCCGGTGTGATTACCTTTCCGCCTAATTTATGCATCATAAGCTGTGCACCGTAGCAGATGCCAAGCACCGGTATTCCCAGCTCAAACAGCTCTTTCTGGTATGATGGAGAATCCTCTTCATAACAGCTGTTTGGACCTCCTGTAAGGATGATGCCCTTTGGATTCATTTCTTTGATTTTCTCAATGTCTATTTTGTATGAGTAAATCTCACAGTACACGTTGCACTCGCGGACACGGCGCGCAACAAGCTGATTGTACTGACCACCAAAGTCTATGACTATGACCTTTTCCTGATCCATGTTTTCCTCCTAATTGTTTATTCGCCATGCTGCCATCTCATTGATTACGTAAAAGCAACATGTTTTCTTATGTCATTATAGATTACGGAGTGCTTATCTGCAAGCGATTTTGTTAAATTTCTGTTTTGATTTTATGTGCGATTACGTTATAATGAATAATAAACACTTTTATAGGCTGGGAGGTTTCATCATGAGTTTTAAAATAATCACTATAAGCCGCGAGTTTGGCAGTGGCGGTCGCTTTATCGGCGAGCAGATTGCTCAAAAATGCGGCATTGAGTTTTACGATAAAAAAATAATTGAGCATGTGGCAAAGGAGCTCGGTATCTCTGAGCAGATTGTCGCAAACCAGGGCGAATATGCACCTGCCGGAAGCATTTTTCATATGCATTTGTGGGGCGCGACATCACAGGAGTTTCTCTTTCCGACCAGATTTTCAATATCCAGCAGAAGCTCATCAAGGATATTGCGCAAAAAGAGCCATGCGTTATTGTGGGACGTTGCGCAGACTACATTCTTTCTGACAGGGATGATGTGCTGAATGTTTTTATAGAGGGAAATAAGCCTGAGAAGGCTGCAAGAATAAAAAAGCTCTACCAAAAAAGCGATGACGAGGTCAAAAAGCTGCTAAAGGATGTCGATAAGAAGCGCTCTGTAAATTACCGCTACTTCACCGACAAGGAGTGGGGCAACAGAAAAAATTATGACCTGGTGCTAAACAGCTCTGTGCTTGGATACGATAAATGTATTGAGCTCATCACATCCGCATACGCTTAATTCACTTAAGATACATCTTTCCTGCGGTTAAGAAACCGTTTTCATATTTTATTACGAAAAACGTAAATAGAATTACAACCTGTGTGTAATATTAAAAATACTCCTGCATAAACTGTAACAACAGAATATGCAGGAGTATTTTTTGAAATCATATATTGAGACAAGGGCGGTGGAAATCGCCAACTACATAGTTGAAAACAATGCCACTGTGCGCCAGGCCGCTAAGCAGTTTGGCATCAGTAAATCCACTGTGCACAAGGATATCACGGATGCTGACAGGCTGCTTCGCATAGACCCGGAGCTTGCCGCAAAGGCGCGTCACATTCTCGATATCAACAAGTCAGAGCGCCATATCCGCGGCGGACTTGCCACCAGAGAGAAGTATCTGCATCTGCCTCATGTGCATGCCGGCTGAGTGCATGGATGCTTCTATCCCTGCATTGCCATGTGCACAGCTTTTCGCACATCTGAGGCTTTTCGCCAATTCAAGACCTGTGTCACATAATTCGGCAGCTCGTCATACAGCCGATTACCTCCGGATACTTTCATGTTCCGGATGATTCCGGTGTCACATGACTTGTGAGCACACCGTACAGCCACTTGCCCTCATCGCTTAAATCATCATAGGTAAAGCCGCTTGTCTTATCGCAGGCAGGTGTTAGAAGCGCTGATTTTTCGTCCTTATTGGACAGATTCCAGCACACATAGCTGATGCCGTAGCTGTCGAGCAGGCTGATCCAGCTGTTTGCGGAATCTATGTCCACCTGACCGTTTCCGTCGGCGCTGCAGATGCCAAACTCTGATACAAATATCGGCAGTCCGGCGTCTGCCGCCGATTTTAGCTTGTTTTGCAAGTCCTCCTTGTGGGTTGCGGCATAGAAATGCAGTGTATACATGATATTATCATAGCCTGTGACAGGGTCCTTGACTGCCTCATCCACATCCTGGCTCCAGTTAGGTGTACCTATCAGTATGACTGCATCCTTGTCGTAGCTTCTGATTGACGGAATAACCTCGCTGGCATAAAACTTCACATCTCCCCAGGTCGCACCTTTGCACGGCTCATTGCAAATCTCGTAAATCACGTTGTTGTACGAGGCATACTGCTGTGCCATTTTGGCAAAAAATGTCTTTGCCACATCACTGTAGCGGTTTGGATTGCCCTCGTTTAGCACATGCCAGTCGATGATGACATACATGTCGTTGTTGAACGCGTACTGCACTCCGTTTTGCACAAGTGTCTCAAGCTGCTGCCTGTCACCGTCTGTGCAATAGCCGCCGCTTTCGTAGGTGTACATGGCAAGCCTTACCACGTTTGCTCCAAAGCTTTTCAGCGTGGCAAAGCAATCATTGGTCACATACTGTGGATACCACGCAAGACCATGCGTGCTGACACCGCGAAGCTGCACCTCGTTATTATTTTGGTCGACGAGCTTGCTGCCCTCCACATGCAGCTTACCGTTTACTGACGGACAGGCAAGGACTGAGCTCTCCTGTCCGTTTTCTGTGGTGAGCTGCTCTGTATCAGCCACATTCTGATTTTCTGTACTGCTTTGCGTACTGCCCTCTGTATTATTTTCTGTAGAATTCACAGACTCAGTGGCTTTCTCATCCGTCTGTGATTCTGTCTCTTTGTTGCCCTTGTTACCGCATCCTGTAAAAATCCCAAGCACCAGCACTGCAGCCAATACCAATGCTATATATTTCTTCATATTGTTATACTGTCTGACTGATTACTGAATGGATGTAACCTTGTAGTCCTCAGCCTCCACAGTCTCCTTTAATTTCTCATCGGAAATGTCAGAGCTTAATGTCACTACTGCAGTTCCGCTCTCATGGCTTACTGCTGCCTCACTAACTGCATCAAGCGCCTCGAGTGCCTTCTTTACTCTTGCCTCGCAGTGGCCGCACATCATTCCTTCAATATTCATTGTCTTTGTCATTGATTTTTCCTCACTTTCATTTGGTTTATTTGTTTTGTTTTTTCTATCTGGTGTTGCTTTTCTGTCATGCTTAGGATCATACACCCTGCACAGATTCAGCCGCAGGGCATTGGTAACAACGCAGAAGCTCGACAGGCTCATCGCCGCCGCTCCAAACATCGGATTGAGCTTCCATCCTAATAAAGGATACCACAAACCGGCCGCAAGTGGAATACCTATTACATTATAGAAAAATGCCCAGAACAGATTTTCGTGTATATTTGTCAATGTAGCACGGCTTAACCGCACTGCTGCCGGTACATCTATCAGGCGGCTCTTCATCAGGACAACATCCGCTGCATCTATTGCCACATCACTTCCAGCACCGATTGCAATTCCCATATCCGCACGTGTGAGCGCCGGTGCATCATTGATTCCGTCACCAACCATGGCTACCCTGCCCTGTTTTTTTAGCTTCCTTATGACAGCCTCCTTACCATCCGGAAGCACACCTGCGATGACTTCGTCCACTCCCGCCTGCTTTCCAATAGCATTGGCAGTCTGCTCGTTGTCACCGGTGAGCATAACAACTCTGATACCCATATTTTTAAGCTGTCTGACAGCTTCCGGACTGTCCTCTTTTATTGTATCTGCAACGGCTATGATACCGCAAAGCCTGTCATCAGCAGCAAAGAATAGAGGAGTTTTTCCTTCCTTTGAAAATTCGACAGCTTTCGCGCGCATATCATCTGACACTTTTACAAATTTGCTGACAAAAGCAAGATTTCCTGCTTTTATCATTTTGCCTGCAAGTGTTGCAGTCAGGCCATTTCCTACAACAGCGCTAAAATCTGTCACCTCTGCGACAGCAATTTCATCCGTTTTTGCTCGCTCCATAATGGCTTTTGCAAGCGGATGCTCGCTCTTTGCCTCAACTGATGCGGCTATTGCAAGAAGCTTTCCGGCATTATTGCCGATTTCCTCAAAAAATGTCTCATCCGGCACGATATCCGTCACCTTCGGCTCACCGCTTGTTATGGTGCCTGTCTTATCCAGCGCCACAATCTGTGTGCGGCCAGTTGCCTCAAGGCTTGCCGCTGTCTTGAAGAGTATACCGCTCTTTGCTCCTTTGCCGTTTCCTACCATTATCGCAACAGGGGTTGCAAGTCCGAGTGCACAAGGGCAGCTTATCACAAGCACCGAAATGCCTCTGGCAAGCGCAAAGCCCACGGTCTCACCGGCTATAAGCCAGGCTATTATTGTAATGATTGCAATTGTGATAACCGCCGGCACAAATACTCCCGATACCCTGTCTGCGATTTTTGCAATAGGTGCCTTTGTCGCTGCGGCATCAGAAACCATCTGTATAATCTGTGAGAGCGTGGTATCTTCGCCCACTCTCGTTGCGCGGCATTTTATAAAACCTGACTGGTTCACTGTGGCAGCACTTACTGTATCTTTCGGCTGCTTGTCCACAGGGATGCTCTCTCCTGTGAGTGCCGATTCGTTGACAGCGGTTGTTCCATCTATTATTTCACCGTCCACAGGGATATTTTCCCCGGGTCTGACCACGAAAATATCGCCCTTTAGCACTGCATCCACAGAAATTTCCTGCTCCACGCCATCCCTTACAACGGTTGCTGTCTTTGGGGCAAGCTGCATCAGGCTCTTTAAAGCGTCTGTTGTTTTGCCCTTTGAGTGCGCTTCAAGCATTTTTCCGACAGTAATCAGTGCCAGGATCATGGCAGCCGACTCAAAGTAAAACTCATGCATATATGACATGACCGCATCCATATCGCCCTTCACCTGCGCAGCTGTCATGGCAAAAAGTGCATACACGCTGTATCCAAACGATGCCGCAGAACCAAGCGCAACAAGCGTATCCATGTTGGGAGCGCCGTGAATCAAGCCCTTAAAGCCACTGATAAAAAACTTCTGGTTTATGACCATTACCGCCACTGTAAGCAGAAGCTGCAAAAGTCCCATAGCCACATGGTTTCCATTGAAAAACTCAGGCAACGGCCAGCCCCACATCATATGTCCCATGGAAAAATACATGAGAACAGCTAAAAATATAAGCGATGCTATAAGCCTGTTTACAAGCTTCGGTGTATCCCTGTCTACAAGCGCCTCCTGCGCTGCTTTTAGCTGCTCTAAGCTGTTATTTGCTCTGCCATTTTCTGATTCTGTTCCTGTGCCTTTGGGACTCGCTCCATAGCCCGCCTGCTCTACTGCCTCTACAATCTGCGCATCTGTCGCGCTTCCCTCGACTCCCATCGAGTTGGTCAAAAGGCTGACAGAGCAGCTCGTCACACCATCAACCTTAGAGACCGCCTTTTCCACTCTGGCAGAGCATGCCGCACAGCTCATTCCTGTAACTGTATATTGCTTCATACTGTCTGTATTTCCTTCTTTCTACTATTCGAATCTAACTATTCAGAAGCCTTTTCTAAAATCTCTCAATTCCTGTCACCTTGAAATCCAGTCTTTCGATGGCAAATGTGATTTCCTCATCGCTTAGCTCTCTGGTTGCCTCAACATGTGCCACGCCATGTTTTAAATCCACAGCCGCCGATACTCCGCTCATCTTCTGCAGTGAGCGTGTGACTGAGTTCTTGCAGTTCATGCAGTGCATTCCGTCTATGTGCACATCTGCTCTCGTAACTATCTCGCCTGTAAGCTGTACTGTGGCTTCCTCGTCCTCCTTCATGGCTCCACCGCCACAGCAGGCGCCCTCGCCCTTTGAATGCTTAATAGTCTCCTTTAAGCCCACAATCACCAGAGCGGCAATTATTGCTATTATTAATATTGTGATTAGTGTACTCATTTTTATACCTGCCTTCTTAATAATACTACTTCATAAGCTTCTGCAGTGTGTTCAAAAGCTCATCTATTGTCTCATCCTTGCCGGCTCTTATGTCATCTGCCACACACGTCTTTATATGATTGGCCAAAAGGACTTTATTGAAGCTGTTGAGCGCGGCATTTGCGGCCGCCACCTGTGTGATAATGTCAGGGCAGTAGCAATCCTCATCCAGCATACGCTTGATTCCACGGATCTGCCCCTCTATACGGCTAAGTCTGTTGATGAGATCCTTATATTCCTTCTCTGACCGCTCTTTTTTGCGGTTGCAGCAACAGCATTTGGTTTCTTTTTCTACCATGGGTGCCTCCCTTCTTTCTTCATTCGTAACTGTTCAGTACCTTCACAGTTGCATTTGTTGCACGTGTCTAACCATACCCCTTATGGGTATTCGTCTTCAAATGCATTATATACCCCGGCAGGGTATATTGCAAGGGCAGATTTATTTATTGAGAAATTTTCATGTTATACCATCCTCGTATAATATCTCATATGAATATATACAACGAAAAAACCGGTACATCATGTTTCCATGAATGTACCGGCTTTAAATACTTAGCAGTCCGTACGGGAATCGAACCCGTGTTTCCGCCGTGAGAGGGCGGCGTCTTAACCGCTTGACCAACGAACCGTGTATTATAATATCATGGTCAAACGAATAATGCAAGTACTTTTTTAATTTTTTCAAAAAAAATTTTCCGTTCATTTACCTTAAACATTTTCCCTTTAAATGCTTCTGGCTTTAATTCCATTTTCGTCCCTATGTATGCTCTGTGACAATCTATTATATTCCGGCTCATTATCCCAAAGCACGCGTTCTTATCCTCATATTTTATTTATACGTTTTCCTCTTGAATAAGATTATACACCTCTTTGGTCACACAACGGTCACACGGAGCGCTTTTCCACGGATTTTGTTAAAAGTATACATTGAAAGTGCCGAAAACTGTACAATTTTAGACAATTTTCGGCATTTATGTATTTTTTATTCGTTATAATCAACTATTATTTATTATATTTTTTGTATATCTTTTCAAACGCAGGCATGGAGCGTTTTATCATTTCCCTGTCCACACAGTATGATATTCTCACCCAGCCCGGACAGCCGAAGCCGTCTGCTGCTACTATGAGCACATCCTCCTCCTTTGCCTTCTCGCAGAATGCATTGCTGTCATCCTCGAGTGCCTTTACAAACATATAAAAGGCTCCGTCCGGCTTGAAGCAGTGATAACCTATCCTTGTGAGCCCCTCATACAGAAGGTCTCTGTTTTCTTTGTAGGCATTGATATCACCGGTTGCCCCCTGGCATTTTACTATCATCTTCTGGAACAGGCTTGGTGCGCACACGTAACCGAGTGCTCTTCCCGCACCACAGACTGCTGCATACAGCTCAGCCTTATCGTACACCTCATCAGGCACGAGGACGTATCCTATTCTCTCTCCCGGCAGCGAAAGTGACTTGCTGTATGAGTAGCATACCAGCGTGTTGTCGTAATATTTGGTCACAAACGGTACCTTGATTCCGTCGTAGACTATCTCCCTGTACGGTTCATCTGCGATGATGAATATCGGTCTTCCTATCTCCTTAGACTTTTTCTCAAGGAGGTCTGAGAGCTTTTTGATGGTCTCCTCAGAATATACTGTGCCGGATGGGTTGTTTGGTGAATTGATTATGACACCTCTGGTGTGCTCATTGATTCTCTCCTCAAGAGCCTCAAAATCTATCTGAAAATGCTCTGTGTCTGCAGGCACCTCTACAAGCTTTGCTCCTGCTGCATTCACAAATACCTTGTACTCCGGGAAATATGGCGCTATGGTAATAAACTCATCATATGCGTCACTTGTCAATGCACGAAAGCAGATTGACAGCGATGCCGCTGCTCCCATTGTCATGTAAAAGTTGTCTGCATTAAAATGTGTGCCGTGTGTATTGTTCAAAAATTCAGCTATCGCCGTTCTCGTTTCCACGTCTCCCTGTGCTGAGGTGTAGCCGTGCAGCGCAACAGAATCATAATCTGTCACAAGCTCCTTTATTGTGTCGTTTACTATCTGCGGAGCCGGTATGCTCGGGTTTCCTATTGAGAAATCATATACATTTTCCTTACCTACAATTGCTGCTCTTTTTTTACCATACTCAAAAAGCTCCCTGATTGCTGAGCGCACGCTTCCGAGCTGGTACATGCTTTCGTTTACTACCATTTTCTTGTCTCCTTATCTCTGATGTTCTTGCATGTTTACTATTATAATATCTCTGCTTATGACATACAAATATCTTTATAAACATCTCTTTATACACATATTGTTACCATTTATGATCGTTTATCGTGATATGAATGCCTCCATCCCGGCACGCTTCGTCATCTCAATATGCTCCTTAAGCTCGCGGGCTGACATTCGCAGTGCCCCCAGGCTCATGACCGTCTGCTGCTCCAGTCCGTCCGAGGTTGCCACTGTTACCTTATACCTGTCACGTATGCCAAACACAGTCTTTTCGATAAATACATCGGCTGTCTCATCCTGCTTTGTATACACAACCTCTATGTTGTGGAAGGTCTCTCTCTTTCCGGCATTGCCCTTCACCTTGTACGCATCAAACACCAGCAGCAGATGACAGCCCTTATAGCCCTGGTAATCCGATAAAACATCCTTCAGCGCATCTCTCGCCGAATCAATGTTTATGCGTGAAAGCTCCTTTAAATCCTCCCATGCAAATATTATATTATATCCGTCAACTATCAGGTACTCTTCCCCCGGGGATTTCTTCGGATAAATCGGATTGCCGTGCTTATCATGCTTTACGGTGCGCGGTTTACCACTTAGGCCTTCATACTCATTTTTCTTTTTGCCTGACCATTTGCGCCTCTGATCCTCTGCGATATCGTTTTTGCCCATGCCAAACTCCCTGGCATAAACATCTGCAAGCTGCGCATCAAGCTCCACCGATGACATACCTGAAACAGCTTTCTCAAAGCTCATCCTGCGGCGGTTTCCGGCAAGCGCCTGCGCATCCTCCGCTGAAAATGCATTCTGCGTGCGGGCACTCGCTGCAAGTGCCTCCTCAGACTCATCTCCGTGGTAGACATACGGCAGGTGCATATGCTCCGGGACCTCATCCCACGGCACCACGTAGCCTGAGCCGTGCGCACAAAATACCGAGCCTGTCGGATTGCGGAAATCCTCCTCGCTGTCATAGTGCATCTGCGCAATCACCTCCGCAGGATTGTGGCACTCATCATAACCCCACAGCTCCAGTGTCAGGTGCCCGAGCCCCTTTGTATACGCATGCACCAGACTCACATAATCCTGCATTGTCGCAACCGGTGCCTTTCCTGTAATTGTTGCCATCTCCCTCGCAGCGGTTGTGGCAAACTGCGGGCTCTCGGCTCTTGCAAATCTCTGCTCCAGATCTGTCATTGCACGGCCGACATACTCCATCGGCACCTGTAGGATAAAGCTGTAGTATGGCTCCAGCAGCACGCTCTCTGTGGATTTAAGTCCCTGGCGGATTGCTCTGTATGTAGCCTGGCGGAAATCGCCTCCCTCCGTATGCTTTACATGTGCTCTTCCTGTAAGAATCGTGACCTTCACGTCGGTAAGCGCCGAGCCTGTGAGTACGCCCCAGTGCTCCTTTTCCTCAACGTGTGTAGCTATAAGGCGCTGCCAGTTTTTGTCAAGCACATCCTCACTGCAGGTGGATGTGACTGTGATTCCACTGCCACGCTCTGCAGGTGACAAAAGCAGATGCACCTCTGCATAGTGGCGCAGCGGCTCAAAGTGTCCTACTCCCTCGACAGCCCTTGCTATCGTTTCCTTGTATACAATGCTGCCCGGTCCGAATGTGACAACAACACCAAACCTGTCCTTTATGAGACGTACAAGCACCTCCATCTGCACCTGTCCCATGAGCTGCACATGGATTTCCTTAAATTCCTCCACCCACACTATGTAAAGCTGTGGGTCTTCCTCCTCAAGCTGCTTTAGCTTTTCCATAAACGCCGCCGGATTTACATCATCCGGCAGAATCATCCTATAGTTTAGTACCGGCTCAAGTATTGGCATATTTGACTGCAGCTCACTACCCAGCCCCTGCCCCGGAAATGTCGAGCTAAGACCTGTGACAGCAACTATCTCCCCCGCCTCTGCCACATCAGCTATCTCATATTTTTCACCGGAATACTTTCTTATCTGATCGATTTTCTCAATCAGAAGGCCTTTCGCCTCGTCACCGCCATGCGCTTTGTACTCTATTTTGTCCCTGACTCTAAGACAGCCTCCGGTAACCTTTAAAAATGTCAGCCTGCTGCCTCTGTCATCCCTGCCTATCTTATATACGCGGGCAGAAAATTCGTCAGGGTAATTTCTTTCACACATAAACCTCGAAAGCCCCTGAAGCAACGTATCCACTCTGTCGAGCTTAAGTGCCGAGCCGTAAAAGCAGGGGAACACCTCCCTTTGAGCCACCGCCTGCGCAATATGTGCATCCGCAAGCTCTCCCGATTCCATAAATTCATCTAAAAGAGGCTCGCTGCACATGGCAAGCTCATCAAATAAATCCTGTGAAGAAAAATCCACGCAGCCATCACTCAACTCGCTCTTTAGCTCTGCCTGCACTTTCTCCGCATCCGTGCCCTGCATATCCATCTTGTTTACAAAAATAAATGTCGGCACGTTATAGTGCTTTAAAAGCCTCCACAGTGTGCGCGTGTGTCCCTGCACTCCATCAGTTGCGCTGATTACAAGTACCGCATAGTCGAGCACCTGAAGGGTACGCTCCATCTCTGCCGAGAAATCCACATGCCCCGGTGTATCAAGCATGACTACATGCCATGTACGAGCTGTATCTGCTGTATCTGCCGCATTTGTGCCACGCGAAATATCAAGCCTTGCCTGCTTTGAAAAAATGGTTATTCCACGCTCTCGCTCCTGCGCATCGTTGTCTAAATACGCGTCCTGATGGTCCACGCGCCCGAGTGAGCGGATCTGCCCGGTGCTGTAAAGCATGGCCTCAGACAGGGTTGTCTTTCCCGCATCTACATGTGCGAGAATGCCTATTGTAATGTGATTGTTTGTCATTTTCTGCTCCATTTATGCCTCAATCCAAGAACAGAGACACCTGTGGATGTCTCTGTGTCAGCCTTTATATCATAATCCGTTGATTTCCTAAATTATAGCATTTTGTGGTTGCTCTGTCATCTTTTTTCTTGATTGACAGCGAGACATAAAAGGCGCCGCTCAATTGACAAATATTTATTCCATACATATAATGTGATTACGGAAATTTTTGAATGGTATGAAAATAATGCGAGGATAATATGAACAAAAAAGAAGTATTGGAACTAAAACGAAGATTAAAAAAAGACCAGGCAACATTCACCCGGCTGGTCGGCTGCTACGTGGACTGCAACCATGAAAAGGTCTGCAAATTCGGTGGCAAATTTCTCACTCTGGAGGAGGATGAATACTACAAATATCTGGAGATTTCAAACAAGGTGCTTTCCGGCACTCTCGGAAACAACCTGCTCAATCTGCAGTTTCCGCTTGAGGAGGAAGAGGTCGGAGGACGCCAGCAGATTCTCATGGCGCTTCGCGACAGTGAGCTTAATGATGAGACTCTGCTCGATACATACTATGATCTGGTCATCGACACCTACGATGAGGCCGGGAACTATCTGATTCTTTTGTATCTCGACAGCTACGATGTCATGACACGCACAAAGGACAACATCAACGTGGATGAGTCCGAGGAGGTGTACAAATACATGCTCTGCGCCATCTGCCCTGTCACACTTTCAAAGCCGGGCCTTGGCTATCTGGAAAAGGAGCAGCGTATCGGAGCCCGCATAAGGGACTGGGTGGTCGGCGCACCTGAGACAGGCTTTTTATTCCCTGCCTTCAATGATAGGAGCACTGACATACACTCCACTCTTTTCTATACGAAAAATACCAAGGAGCCTCACTCTGAGTTTATGACAAACGGCCTCGGCTGCGGTGTGGAGCGCACAGCTACTGAGCAGAAGATGGCTTTTCATTCAATCGTCAGAAACGTGCTAGGTGCTGAGGACGAAAGCACTGATGACAAGCTGCTTGATATCCAGCAGAATCTGTCCGAGATGGCCGATGACTACGCTGAGACTCACGATGATGACGACGATCCGTTCATTCTCGACAGCGAGGCTATGAACAAGGTGCTTAGTGACTGCCATGTATCTGAGGAAAAGATTTCACGCATTGAAAAATCCGTCAATGAGGCCTTCGGTGACAAGCCGCCTATCGCAGCCAATGTCATTGATTCAAAGGCTCTTGCAGCTAATGAAATCCGCGTGGAAAAGCTTGCTCTTGAGAGCCAGGTCGGCGATTTAACTCTTGAGCTCAATGAGAAAAATGCGCAGCTTGAGGAGAAGGATTCTGTTATACAGGAGAAAAATAATCAGATTGAAGAGCGCACCTCACAGCTTCTTGAGAAGCAGGAAGAGATTGATAATTACACTGCCCAAATTAAGACCTATGATGTGGTGCTTCATGTAAAGCCGGAGAAGGCTTCACAGATTCATGCGCAGGTCATCAATGGGGAGAAGTGTCTCGTCATTCCTATGAGGGAGAATGAGAATGCGACCATAAATGGGGTGAATACAAGTTTATAGGGGCTTCGCATATTCAGGCTGTGAGGACCGGCCTAGCATGCAGTATATTCCTCAGAAAAATATAAAATCAGCCACGGCATCCATTTGCGGATAGTTTATTGATAGTTTGCTATGAATTATCGCATCCACATTTTATGGAACGCCGTGGCAGTTTATATTTTTCTTCGGAACACACCGCATACTCTCCGGTAAATTTAGGGTACTTACCGGTTTACCAGCTCAGCACCTCATGGCCATCCTCTGTGACAAGTACCATGATTTCCCACTGGGCTGATGGAAGTCCGTCATCGGTGTATACTTCCCAATTGTTCTTGTCATCTACGTAGATATCGGCCTTGCCCATGTTGACCATTGGCTCAATGGTAAATATCATGCCGGGTGCCATAACCATGTCGGTGCCGCGCTTGGTGTTGTAGCCTACCCACGGATCCTCGTGAAATTCAAGTCCCACTCCGTGTCCACCGATTTCACGCACTACTGTGTAACCGTTTGCAAATGCATGGTCGTGCACCGCCTGTCCCATATCTCCGAGGAAGCCCCACGGCTTTACCTCTTTGAGTCCAAGCTCCACACACTCCTTTGTGACTTCAACGAGCTTTTTCTTCTCAGGGCTTACATTTCCGATACAGTACATTCTTGATGAATCCGAAAAATATCCGTTTAAAATTGTAGAACAGTCTACATTTATGATGTCACCATCCTTTAAGATGACGTCCTTTGAAGGAAATCCGTGACAAACCTGCTCATTTACCGATGTACATACGCTGTAAGGATAACCCTCATAGTTGAGTGGTGCAGGGATGCCGCCCATGCTGGTGGTCATATCATAGACTATTTTATCAATCTCTGCGGTGTTCATACCCTCGTGGATATGCTCTCCTATGTAGTCGAGCACTGCGACATTTATCTTGGCGCTCTCCTTGATTCCCGCTATCTGGTCAGGTGTCTTGATGATTGAATGGCTCGGTATCTTATGATGTGCCTCAGCAAGCTTTTCAAGCTTCATATCAAATGCCGCATGACAGGTCTTATATTTCTTTCCGCTGCCACACCAGCAAGGGTCATTTCTTCCAATTTTTGTTGACATAAAATCTTCTTTCTAGTGATCAAGAGTAACGTTTCCCATATCGACTCTTTTCCACACTTTTTCTTTTATTTTATAGTTATTTTTCTCCAGCAGCTTCTCATATCTGCCTCCCGAGAAATCATAATCCGTTATATCGGCATTGTCAAGCCCTGCATATATTTCCTGATATTTCCGGGCTATTGCAGACTTTTCCATGGACGAGTAAATGTCACTTTTTTCGACTCCAAGCTTCTTTGCACCATCTATATCAGACAAATCATACCAGAAGTCCTTCTCTGAGTTTTTCAAAGCCTCTTTCTCGTCGTCAGTAAGTGTAATGCTCTCTTTTTTTGCCATCTCATAAAAAAGCTCATCGTGAATGGCCATGGACATAGCTGCTTTACGCGCTGTAACACGGACAAATTCACCGTTTGTGTGGATATTCCAATACTTGTTTGGATTATCGGAATCATACACAAGGGCCTGCTTCTCGACATTCATCTCCTCAAATGCCACATAAAATGCCATATCGCGCAATGTCAGCTCTTTCCCATTCACGGTAACAGCCACGTCATCCAGATGCTCATTGTATACAATATTCTGCTTCATATCATGATAATTATATGCATACACGCCGGCTATGACAGCCAGCACAGCAAGTATAATTGTTGTGATGTGTTTTCTTATTTTGCGCAAAGCTTTGCAACCACCTGATTTATGACCTTTCCGTCAGCCTTGCCCTTGAAATGCGGCATGACTGCCTTCATTATCTGTCCTTTGTTTCCTGTTGCGATCACATCCGAAAACTGCTCTGTGAGCTCCTTTTCTACCTCTTCTGCCGACATCATTGCAGGAGCGTACTCCTCAAAGATTGCATATCTAGTATTGTACTCATCAAGCAGATCTGTTCTTGTTGCAGGGCATGTGTCAATCTGCTCCTTCACAGACTTCATTTCCTTAAGGATGACCTTGTTGACAAGCTCCTCCGGTATATTGTCTCTGCAGCCCTCATCTATTGCCGCCTTTTTGGCTGCCGATACAAGTGAGGATATAGCATCCTTTCTTACCTTGTCTCTTGCCTTCATTGCTGCAATCATGTCTTTTTGTAATTGTTCCATCTGCATGGCTTGTTCCTCCTGCTTTTCTTACTTTATTTACAGGCTTGCTAGTTCGTTTTGTGCGAATTGGTGCCGTCTGCTTCTATAATACACCTTATATGCGAAAATTGCTATCGTTTATTGCAATGAGTTTGTTTCATGAAAAAAAGAGCCGGTAAGTATAATAAATATACTTATCGGCTCCTAATCATCCTATACAAGACGTCGTATAGCAAGTATTGTATGACACTGCACGCTTCTGTTTGCCGTGATTCCTGCCTTTGTGGACTGTGCCTCCACTATCACACCACCACCTGCATATATAGCTACATGTCCCGGATATACCACTACGTCTCCCGGCTGTATATTATCGAAGGATACGGCCTGTCCCACAGACTTAAATGCCTGTGAATATCTCGGTGTGCTGATACCAAAATGTTCATATACCTCATGCACAAAGCCCGAACAGTCTACACCGTTTGTAAGACTGTTTCCCGCCCATACATATGGATTGCCCACAAACTGCATAGCGTATGATACTACAGAGCTTCCTGAAACTCCTGTTGAAGCACTCGGGTTCTTTCCACCGCCTGATGCATAATCACTGGCAATGCTTCCGCCCTTACCGGCTCCGCCACCATCATAGCTTGAACTGCCTGATGAGCTGTTCGCTCTGGCAGCAGCGGCAGCCGCTGCTTCCTGCTCCTGAATGATCTTGCCCTGTGCCGTAATGATATTCTGATAATTGTCTGCCTGCTGCTGTGCCTGAGCTATCTGGCTTGCATACTGCTCCTTCTGGTTTTCAAGGGCTACTATAGCCGCCTCGACATCTGCCTGCTGCTTCTCATAGTCATCCTGCATGGCTGTGAGCTCATTCATGTCTTTGTCAAGCTTAGTACCAATTTCCTTCACCTGCTCAACTGCTGCCTGATAAGAATCCATAAGAGCACGATCCGAATCATATACATCTGACACGTACTCTATACGATTGAGCATATCTGTGATACCATTTGACTCAATAATTGCTGTCCAGATATTGTCCTCAGCGCTGTTTTCATACATGAACTGTATACGCTTCTTCATGGCGTCATACTGCTCCTGCTGCTTTTCCTGAGCAGCTGCAAGATCCTTCTGATTCTGCTCTATCTCTGCCTGTTTGCTTGTGATATCTTTCTGAAGCTTCTTTTGTGCTGCAAGAATCTCATCAAGCTTTGCGGATTTATTCTTTATATCATCAGCAGTAGTCTGCTGCTGATCCTTTAAACCATTAATCTCATTCTTCTTATCCTTGAGATCCTGCTCAGCCTGTGACTTCTTCTTCTCTGCATCCTTCTGCTTCTGTGTCTTGGCATATACTTTCTCAAGTCCACTGTTTATGTATCCGCTAAATGTAGTGCCCTCTACTGCCGGTCCTGTAAAAACGAGTGCCGATGTTAACACAGTACATATAGCACGTGTCCATTTCTGATTCATTTTATTCCTCCTGTAATACGACGGTCAGATTAATCTTACCCTCCACAATTTACGTTCAATATACATTCGGATATATTATCGCACAAAATGAATCTTTTTTCCACACCTTTTTATGAATTTACAGAATTTTCCACATTTTGACCCTCATTTATGATTCACATCCGCGCTATTATAAGCCTGTCATCAGGTTTGATGATATCGGATGTCAGAGCATTTATTTCCATTATGTTTTCAACAGTGGTGCGGTATCTTTTTGCAATGTCCCACATTTTATCATCCTTCTGCACTATATAGCCGACCAGAGCTGCTTCTTCCTCAGTATCAGACGTGTTCTTTTCCTGCTCCACCGATGTTATGACTGACACTTCATCCTGCTGCAGGGCAATAGCGTTTATGCTGACAACACCCTTAATTTCATATTCGCTGTTGTCGAGCAGGTTGACCTGCACCTGGTCTACCTGCACATTTACCTCGCAGCAGGTATTAGCATCCATGCCCGGTATCTCAACGAACTGTTCAAACGGCACAGAGTCTGTATGCATCTCTATCGGACAGCCATCGTCCTCCACAATATTCACACAGTTCACCTGCAATACACCTGACACAATAATTCCTGTGTCTGCATTTTTTATCTGTGCAATAGCGGCCTGCGTCTTTGTACCGCAGATTCTTAAAATTCTCTTTTTGCTGTTTTCTCTGTACAACTGCTCCAAAATACGGCATTTTGTGTCATTTTTCATAAGAAGGCTGCATACCTTCATATTTTCAAACACAGGTTTTACCGGACATGATACGCTGTACATGTCATTGAGCACCTCTACTGTTTCCTCACTCCAGACCTTTCCATCCACCGCAAGCGCTGCCTCAATCGAAAGCTGCCTGAGCTCTCCGTCATAATCATTTTCCGCCTCAACCTGATGCATGGCAGGCTGTGTGCGAAGCCAGGCAATATTTCCGGCATTATCACCCTCGCAGCGTATTTCATTTGAAAAACCCTCCTGCACCTCAAAGCAGCAAATTTCCTGTTCTTCACTCAGATACACTATACACGCATGGCACTCGCCTGTCAGTGTGATATGGTCACGCTCGTATGTATACTCCAGATTTCTCATATCAACAAGACTTGATATGAGCTTGCATATATTCGGCTTGGTCTTTGGCAAGGTGACGACATTTTTAATTCTGACAATATCCCTTACAACACTGTCAAGCTTAAGCACCTTCATCTGCCCCATAAGCTGCTCCACGTCCTTGTCATCAATCCTTTGTGCAACCTCAAGATTTTCTTCCCTCTCTCCATAAAGCTCCACGCTTATAATGCCTCTGACCGAGAGCTTTCGCGAATTGATAACCCCAACCGTAAGCTCATCAAGCCCGGTATACACACGAACCGTATCCTTCTCGCAGACTCCTTGAAGCACAAGCTTCTCCTGAAACGGTATTGCATCCTTTATATGCTCCACTCTGTTTCCGCCGATATTTTCCTCCGGCTCATCGCCTTCAAAAACTTCCTCTCTCGTATACAGCACTTCGAATTCAATGCTTCCACTCAGCCAGATATTCTCGCCTGACGCTTTTATCTCATCAAGCTTTACCTGCCCGTTCTGGCAAACCACTTTGAAAACATCAGGCTTGTTGTCCTTTATGACATAATCCCTGTCGAAGCCAACCTGCGACATATCCTTTACCTTTTCTATGCATTGTCTGATTTTTTGTGTAATTAATTCCATAAAAAATACCCCACTTCAAATATGTATATAAAATACATATTCAAGATGGAGTAACTTTATGCAGATGCAAATATTTAAATTCATGATCATTATAATAAAGATGTAACATCTTTACTTCATGATACTAGCAAAGCTGCATCCTTATATCCTTTGTAATCACATCAGTGTAGGTGAAAGATAAGAGCTGTGGCGGATTCTGCTCAAACTCATCATCTATCAGAACCGTAAACACACTTGGGTATGCCTGCTGAATAACCCCCTCCTGGATGTCAACCTTGTTGCGGCCGAGATCCTGCTGGATTTTTACCCTGTTGCCACACTGCTGGTGAATCGATGCTCTGACTTTTCTAATTTCTGTCTGTTCCATTTTAAGCCTCCTTATTGTGGGTATGCCCACTGGCACATAACTATAGTCCTCATGGTAACCAGTATTGTAACGACGGTGTCATATATATGAAATCAATCTCTGTATAAATATAAAACAGGTCAAATTAATCAACAATTATATCAATCAATATATTTGAATATATAAATATGTCACCACAATATCTAGTAACTTTACTATAGCAAAGTATTGCAGTGATAGCAATAGGGCATTAGTACTGATTGTCAGTTTTTTCGCAACTTTTAACACAATTTACGAAATTTTCACTCAAACACAACAGGCATTTCACTCAATTCCGTCTTTATTACTATATACGGATAACTCGCCTGATTGCTGACCTTCTCGCCCTTATCCGGGGCTATCAGACGCGTATCAAAATACATTGCCTTATCCTTCACATAAAACTGGTTAACCGTAATGCTGTAGCCACCGGTCTCCTTTGTGCCAAAGCCTTCCGCTATGTATAAATATTCATCATCCTTGTACGTCAGCTTCATCGCCTTTGCCTTGTTTTCATTTATCTGCTTTTTAAACTCCTCCGGGATTTCATCCCCGCAGATCACCGTGTACTCGACCATCCTGTCACTCTCCGTGCCTGAAATATTTGCGTGGCAGCCCGAAATCACTGTCGTTTCCAATATCACAAGCACACCTGCAGCCATCACCAGAAATTTTCTCAATTTTTCTGACATTTTTCCCTCTCTTTCTTATCATATCGCTTATGATATGATATAATATCAAATATTGAACTACATTATAACTATTTTATTCTTAATGGTTCTGAATAGTTACATTACAATTTATATTATGAAAAAGAGAGGTCAAATATGCGTTCAGTTTTAATCGTAATATTCGTATTTTTCTATCTGCTGCTCGGTCTTCCGGTGCTCGGAGCCATGTGTATAATACACAAATTTGCCCCGGCATGGGCCGATATGGCACAGCTTCGCATGGTACAGTGGGCTTTCCGTGTCATCATATTCCTAAGCGGAGCAGACATTGAATTTATAGGGGAGGAAAATGTGCCAAAGGACGAGGCTGTACTATATATAGGAAATCACCGTAGTTTCTTTGACATCATAATCACCTACTCCCGATGTCCACGCCTGACCGGCTACATCTCAAAGCAGAGTATCACAAAAATACCGGTGCTGGGTCTCTGGATGAAGCGCCTGCACTGCCTGTTTTTGGACCGCGATGACATCAAGCAGGGACTAAAGGTCGTGCTTGCAGCCATAGATCAGGTCAAATCCGGCATCAGCATATGTGTATTTCCTGAGGGCACACGCTGCAAAAACAAAGATGACCTGACAGATGTAGCGTCTTTCAAAGAAGGTACTTTCAAGATTGCCACAAAGAGCAAATGCAAGATAGTGCCAATGGCAATCATGGGAACAAATGAAATATTCGAAGATCACCTTCCATGGGTCAAAAAGAATCATGTGGTTATCCGATACGGCACTCCTATTGATCCGGCAGCACTCAGCAAAGAGGAACAAAAGCATCTCGGAGCTTATTGCAGAGAAGTGATTGTGGATATGCTTAAAGAAATGGTATAGCTAAAAAACCGCCCGGTCGGGCGGTTTTTATATTTCTTCTTCAAAATCCATTTAAACAATTAAATTTTATTTTCATCAAATATGTTTTACTTCAGAACAAGCACCGAATATGCCGGCAGCTTTGCCATTCCATCCTTATACGATGGTGCTTTCTTTGTAGTCTGAAGCATTGCAACTGCATCATTTACTCCCAATGATGACACATCCACACTTGCTTCATCCTTTGATGGATTAAATACAAGCACTGCTTTCTCACCATTGTACTCTCTTGTAAATATACACACATTCTCGTTTGACAGGTCCTTTTCGAAGGTATTTGTACCTCGTGCTATCTCCGGGAAAGCATTTCTTATTGATATTGTCTGCTTCACAAAGTTGTAAATAGAGTATGGATCGTCCATCTGCTTATCAAGGGTATCATATGTCTGCTCGGTTTCTTCTGCATTCTGAGGTCCCACACACATTCCCTTAGCTTTTGAATCCCCGCTCCATCTCATGGCAAGACGCTTCGTCTCATCATTGGCTGCGCCTCTCATACCGATTTCATCTCCATAATACAGAAAAGCATTTCCTGGCATAAGAAGATTCATGGCCTGCGCCATCTTGGTTTTCTCCTCGGCATTATCTCCGTTATAGTATCCTGCACTGCGTCCCATATCATGATTTGTATAGAATGGTGCATCAATGTATGAGTCTGTATACTTCTTTATCTCATTTTCCACATCAACCAAAGCATTGCCGTATGTGCTGGCACCATGATTTGCTGTACCATTGAGTACCTTTCCGATATACCCATCCTGCTGTGAAAAATCAAAGTTGAACATACTGTCAATTCCACTCTTATAGTACTTCGCATACTCTCTGTATGTAGTCCAGCCCTCACCAACCATATAAGCATCGGCCTTTTTGCTCTTCACATTGTTCACAAGCCATGTGAGGTCATCTATAGTCTCTGTCTGATTATTATTATTATAATAAATCACGGCATCCAGTCTGAAGCCATCCACGCCGCGGTCAAGCCAGAAGGACGTAACTTTGTCAAGCTCCCCTCTTACAGCTTCGCTCTGCAGGTTAAGGTCAGGCATACTGTCTACAAACTGTGACTCATAATACCAATTTGTGCCCGGCAGCTTGTTGTAGCCTCCGGCATTGGTTTTGCTAAAATTGTAGTAATCCACATAAGGACATTGCGAAGGATCCGGCTCTGCCCCATCAGGAAGCGATTTGATATAATCAGCAGCCGCCTTAAACCACGGATGCTCATTTGATGTGTGATTTATTACAAAGTCAATAATCACATTGATGTTTCGCTTGTGACACTCCGTAATAAGCGCATCAAAATCATCCAGAGTACCATACTGCTTGTCAATATTCATATAATCCGTAATATCATACTTGTGGTATGAAGGAGAAGGCATAATAGGCATCATCCAGATTTCATTGCAGCCCAGCCCCTCGATATAGTCAAGCTTCTCTGTAAGTCCCTTCAAATCCCCAATGCCGTCACCGTCACTATCAAAAAAGCTGTATACGAATACCTCATAACAGGTTCTGTAATTGTCCTGAATCACATTAGGATCATTTTTCGCATTCATCTGCTCCATCGCAGAAGGCTTGTACTCCTTCTTTGCTGCCGTCTCGGTATTCTTTCCACCCGCAGCACATCCCGCAAGCATTGACACCGCCATAGCTGCCGTCAATGCCACAGCAGTCAACCTGCCCGCCAATCTATTCACAGCCCTGCCGACCATGTTGTGGCCGCCTATTTTATTATTAATCATACGCACTCCTTTTCTTATTTTCTAAACTAAATTCTCACATCTTCCACAAAGTAGCAACAAACTTAGCACACAACCTGAAAGTGCTAAGTTTGCCACACCCCAATATAAACCAAAAGCCGCCGCACAAAAGTGCAGCGGCCTAAATAAAACCAAATTAGCCTTTGACAGCTCCTGTAAGTCCATCCACGTAGAATCTCTGCATGATGACGAAAAGTATTGAGATAGGTATTGATACAATAACTGCAGCAGCAGCCCATCTTGTGAACCATCCGTTTATAAACTCTTTCTCAAGCATGTTGTAAAGAAGAAGCGATACTGTCCAATACTTGTCGTTTGGACCAACGATAACCTTTACAAATACGAAATCGAGCCATGGAGCAAGGAATGCTGTAAGCACTGTATATACTACGATTGGCTTACTGAGTGGCAGGATAACCTTGTAAAATACCTGGAACTGTGTACATCCGTCAAGGATGGCAGCCTCTGTAAGAGACTTAGGCACAGTATCAAAGAATCCCTTTGCGATATAGAAGCCTACTCCCGATCCTGCTGAGTATATGAGGATCAGTGAAAGACGAAGTACGCTACCCTCTGTAAGTCCGATAGCCTTTAAGATAAAGTATACGGCAACCATTGACATGAAGGCTGGGAACAATCCAAGAATCATAGCCAGATTCATGAAAGGCTTACGCAGCTTAAATCTCAGTCGTGACATACAATACGCAACAGAAAGTACAAATACTGTTGAAATGATGCATGAGAACACTGATATAAACAGTGTATTAAAAAATGCTCTCGGGAAGTTCAACAGTGTAGTCTCTGTGAACAGCCTTGTATAGTTGCTAAATGTAAGGCTATGTGGGAAGAAGTACTTTGTATAAGCACCACTCTCAGCTCTAAAGCTTGTCATAATAATCCAGAAAATCGGGAACAGCCATACTACAGCAAGTATTCCAAGAATGATATGAACAAGGGAATTCTTTGCTACTTTCTTAGCACGTCCGGCAGACATAGGTCTTTTTGCTTTTGCTACACTACTCATTACATGAATCCCTCCTCATCCTTGTATGATTTTGTATTTCTGTATGTAACAAGCGCTACGATAGAAAGTACAATGAATGTGAGGATACCGATAACGGCACCGATATTGTACTCCTGATTATCAATAGTCAGCTTGTACAACCACGTAACCAGAAGGTCCGTCTTTCCTGCACTGTCTCCGACAGGTGTAGGCTTTCCTGCTGATAACAGGTAGATAACGTTGAAGTTGTTGATATTTCCGGTAAACTGTGTGATGATATATGGTCCCATGATAAACATGATATATGGGAGTGTGATCTTAAAGAAGATCTGTGCTGCGTTTGCACCATCAATCTTTGCAGCCTCATAAAGCTCTGAAGGCACATTCTGTAATACACCTGTAACCTGAAGCATAGTATACGGAATACCTACCCAGCAGTTGATGAGAATAACAGAAACTCTCGCCCACATCGTATTGGTCCAGAATGGAAGCGGGTTATCTATCCAGCCCCACTCCAAAAGCAGGTTATTAACAGCACCCTGTGGCTGGAACATCTGTCTCATTACAAGGAGTGATACGAACTGCGGTACCGCAATTGAGATAACAAAGCATGTACGCCAGAAAGCCTTGCAATGTGTCTCTTTACGATTGATAACGATAGCAAGAATGAGTCCAAGGAAGTTACAAAGGAAGGTTGCAAATACAGCCCAGCAGATTGTCCATCCAAGTACTCTCCAGAATATCTTACCAAGCTTACCACCAAGTCCAAGCACCTGTCCGAATGAGGCGAAGCCTGTCCAGTCGAACAATACCAGATGATCACCCTTTACCGAATAATTTGTAAAGGCCATTGGAATCATGAACAGCAATGGTAAAACTGTAAAAATAAATATTCCCATAAGTGGGAGAAACATAAGTGTCTTATGTAGGTTTTTATCAAATAAATCCTTGACATCTTTGCCAAAAGAATTGATTTCTTTTCCAGCTTTTGAAAGGCATTCTGCCTTATATCCGCTCTTTAAATTCTCGCACCACATGTAAATAAATAATACTGTGATGGCAATTGTTATGACGCCATATAACAGTAATAATACTGACTGGTCGCCCGCAACATATTCATAAATCTGCTTCTGCTCATTAAATACCTCTTCCTGCTTTCTCCAGCCAAGTCAGATGAATTTATTTTTTCAGCCTGATTTTTTCATGATAG
>ENA-UERX01000606-UERX01000606.1-human-gut-metagenome-genome-assembly--contig:-NODE-606-length-26256-cov-34.974063_pt1 | contig 26256 bp, 24 predicted proteins | sample MGYA00242992_ERZ507993 | MGnify/ENA primary metagenome ERZ507993 (study PRJEB26167, sample SAMN06115487) | human gut metagenome | host: Homo sapiens | place: China:Chongqing | collected 2015-04-10... | reverse complement strand
ATTCTATAATTAGTTTTTTTATATATTATGGCTGTATAAGAGAGTTTAACTACATACCACATCGTCTTATAAAACTCATTTTACGATGAAATATTCTTATAAAGAAATTTGTTACTATTTTAAATGCCGTTTCCCAGCAATAATTAAGGGTAGGTATATTAAGCATAATCTGATTAAGGTGCATTGGGGACGTGGCTTAAATAATTTTGGGGATTGTTTGCAGCCTGATATATTAAAATACTATGGTTTAACACCTGTATATGTTCCAAATCTTAATCAATCTGATATAATTTTAGCCGGAAGTATATTGCAGTGGGTCTCTAGTGATTATTCTGGATATATTATTGGAACTGGAGGAGATAATATGGAATACAATTTTCCTAATGCTACAGTTTTAGCTGTAAGAGGAAAATTGACATTATCTAATATACAGGGTGGGGCTGTATCAGAAATAAAGTTAGGTGATCCTGGGCTGCTGATGTCTTTAGTATATCCAGAAAAATTAGTCGTTCGATATAAATTAGGGATTATCCCTCATTTTGTTGATAAAGAAGGAGATATCATAAAAAAATGGAAAGAAAAATTTGGTGCAGAAGTACTTTTTATTGATGTGTTAAAATCGCCTAAGGAGGTTATTGAGAAGATAAAACAATGTGCTTCAATAATATCTTCCTCCTTACATGGCCTAATTATAGCTGACGCTTTTTACATTCCTAATATGAGGTTTATTGATAGAAAAACAATGCCAACTTCTTTTTATGATTATAAATTTGATGATTATTATTCTTCATTAGGTTGTTCAAGTAGTTATTTAGAAGTTAATGGTAATGAGACCTTATCTGATCTTATTAGTGTAACGAATTTGAAACCCATAAATAGAATAAAATCTTTACAGACTGATTTAAATCAAGTTATGCTGGAATGTACGAATAAATTTAAATTGAGATAGTTTAATGCAGATTCTTCAGATTGCCTCCGGTGATTTCTTCTCTACTTACGGTGGAGGACAAGTCTATGTGAAGAATATTGTGGATGAGATGATTCGTCGGCAATGTTCTTTACAGGTTATTTCTTTTCTTTCTAAAGAAAGTTATATTGAAAAGAAGAAATATAAATCAATTGATTTGTACGAGGTAGGTATAAAAGGTATAAAAGATTTGCGACAACTGATTGAACAAATAAAACCAGATATCATTCACGCTCATAGTCATAAGTCTGAGGTTGTAAGCATTGGAAAGAAACTAAGCATTCCGGTAGTAGTGACTGCTCATCATGGTGGTATCGTCTGTCCCGCTGGAACATTGCTTGATTTTAATGACCAAATTTGTACTCATCATGTTTCTCATAATAATTGCTTAGCTTGTTGTTTGCGGAATATTCGCAGTGGAAAATATTGGTATCCACTGATGAAATTGCTTCCTCAAAAACTTTATCAACAAATAGGGGAAGGGCTATCGAAACTACCTTTTTTCCCATTTGTCACTCCTATTGGACAAATAGCTTTGTTAATTGCACGCAAAGAGGAAGATTGGAAAATGATAGCTGGTGAATGTACCCGAATGATTGCTCCTTGTTATGCCATTTCTGAGGCTATGCAACGTAATGGTTTAGCTAAAGATAAAATTATTATATTACCTCATGGAATACCTTTGCCAACGTTTGTAGCACCTTTCCCTCCTATTATCGATGGAAGAATAAAGTTCTTTTATGTTGGTCGTATTTGCTATGTAAAAGGAATACATGTGTTATTAAAAGCATTCTCATTGGTAAATAATCCACATATTGAATTACATTTAATAGGTGGAGCCGGAAATAAAACAGAACGAAGGTATGAAGGTTTATTGAAAAAAAAATATGCTGCCGATTTACGTATTATATGGCATGGCAAAATTCATCCAGAACAGGTTTTTCAAACCATTCAAAGTTTTCATATATTAATTCATCCAACTATTTGTTTGGAAATTTTTGGATTAAATATTGCTGAATCATTAGCTATGAATAAACCTGTATTGGCTACTCGATGTGGGGGAGCGGAAATGCAGATTGAAGAAGGAGTCAATGGGTGGTTGGTGGAACCTAATAATGTAGAGGAACTTGCTGAACGTATACGAAAAATATCGGAACATTTTCTCCATACTAAATCTAACTTTTTTTGTGATAAGGTTATACCTATTCAACTACATTGTAAATCATTAATTAAGCTATATGAAGAAATTACTCATTGATGTAAATTCTATTGTTCCTTACTACGTTTTTGGTAAGGTAAATGGTATTGGACGCACTACATTGGAATTGATTCAAGCATTGGCAAAAATAGACAATTTACCTTTTGAAGTTATTCTTTACTCCCAAAATATGAAAGGAATAGGTGGACGTAATACAGGACTACCATTTAAAAATTGTCATGTTTATTTGCCGCATCGAGAAAAGATAGATAAGTTATTAGCTAAATTTCCTTTAAGAGAATATTTGACGAGATATGATTTGATGCATATACCACATAATTTTGAATATGTACATTGCCCGGAAAAATGTATCGTGACAATTCATGATGCTATGTTTTTTTCTTATCCAGAACAGTTTTTAAATCATGATTTTGCGAAAGAAAATTATCCTAAGTTAGCACGAAAAGCAAGAGCTATTATTACTTGTAGTGAAAATTCAAAGAAAGAAATCATAGAATACATGCAAATTCCAAGGGAAAAAATATTTGTATGCTATTGGGGGATTAATCACCAATTATTTTCCCCGAAATCGAAATCTTCTAATAAATATACGGGAAGTAATCCATATTTTCTGTCTGTTTCTTGTGATATTGGTCGCAAAAATACAATATCAGTACTCAAGGCATATGAACAATTGTTGAAACAAGCACCATATCATCATTTAGTTTTAGTTTGGAGAAATCCTCCAATAGAAATTCAGGAAAAGTATATATCTTCTCAATTTAATAATAAAATTCATTTTGTTTCTAATATAACAGATGAAGAATTAAGTCAATTGTATGCTTCTGCTACGGCTATGTTTTTTCCAAGCAAATACGAGGGCTTTGGATTACCAATAGCAGAATCAATGGCTTGCGGAACTCCAGTCATAACTTGCGATAACAGTTCTTTAAGAGAAGTAGGAGGAGATGCGGCTATATACGTAGAACCGGAAGATATTGACTCAATGACTCAAATAATGGCTCAATTTGAAAACAAAGAGTTAGATATTGAATCGTTAAAAAGAAATTCTATTTTACAGGCTTCTAAATTTACTTGGGAAACTTGTGCTCACAAAACAATTGAAGTATATCGGAAATGCTTAGATTTATAAAAGATATTATTAGGCAAACTAGAGTAACAATTATAAACTGCCTGCTTTATCGATTTTCTCAATTACAGCTTGAAAACAAGGTATTGATTGTAGCTCCCCATCCTGATGATGAAGTTTTGGGTTGTTCCGGTTTTATACAACGAATGATTGATAATGGAAAACAAGTGCATGTAGTGATTCTATCTGGAGGAGGAAAGAGCCATCAAGGCTGTTGCCACATTGATGAATCCACATTAATCGACTCCCGGCGGAATTTATCTCGGAAGGCTGCAAAGATTTTGAATCTTCCACTTGACCAACTGCATTTTTTAGATTATTCAGATGGTAGTATTTCATTCAATGACACTGAAACTCAACGCCTACAGATATTGATTGAAGAACTTTCGCCAAACGCTATTTTTGTTCCCCACAAAGGTGAAGGATGGAGCGACCATATTGAAGCTGGAAAAATAGTAAGAGAAATTATACGAATACAATCAATTCCGGTTCAGTTGTACGAGTATTGTGTTTGGTTTTGGTATTACAATGTATGGAACATTGATTGGAAAAATGCTTTCATACTTAAAATGAATCAGAAAGAACACTTGGTAAAATTAAAAGCCATTGACGCTTATGTGAAACCGCTTGCTCCTTGTGGAAAGCCATGGAGTGGAGTACTTCCAAATTTAGTTGTGAAAGCAAATCAATGGAACTGTGAACTCTATTTTAAAATTGACTAATGAATACCTCACTACACATAGCTATTGTTATTGGTGATTCTACGCATAACACTTTAAGTGCTGTTCGCAGTTTAGGTGAAGCAGGAATAGAACAATACTTAATCTTAAAATGTGAAGAAGATACTTGTTTTGTAGCCAAAAGTAAATATTTAAAAAAAAATCGGGTGCAATACATCCAATCAATCGATGAATGCTTTTCTGTTTTAGAAAAGATGAAAGAGATGGAAGGTATAAAGACAATTATTTGCACATTTGATGAAGCGGCTGTTTTTATTGACAGCCTAGAGAAAGAGCTTGCTCCTTATTTCCGAACTCCCGCTAAAGGGAAAACTATAGGCTCTTTATTCAACAAAGATGAGCAATGCAAGTTGGCTATACAATGCGGGTTAACTGTTCCCCGTTCGCAAATTTTTCATCGGACAGATAAAATTGATTCTATCTGTATTGATTATCCAATTCTTCTTAAACCTTTGTATAGTACTCAAGGAGAAAAGAGTGATATTCATATTTGCTATGTATTTCAGGATTTAAAATCTGCTTTAAAAGAGGAAAGTCATTGCAAGGATTTTATTCTTCAGGAGTTTATTAACAAAGAATATGAGTTGGATTGTATCGGAGTTCGTACTGAAAAAGGAGTATTTCTATCCGGTGCCGTACGGAAAATTAGGCATTATCCTTATTTGATAGGCGCCGGAGCTTACGGATTGTTTCTACCATTGAAAGAGCTGAATATCGATATCCCCGGTTTGGAACGCTTTTTTGAACATGCAGGATATTATGGCCCTTTTAGTGTGGAATTTTTACATAAAGATAACAAAAACTATTTTATGGAAGTAAATTTTCGGAATGAAGGTTTAGCGTATGCGTCAACTGCAGCAGGCGCTAATCTTCATGCTTTTTATGTAAATCCAGATTATACTATTGATTGGCAACATATACGAAGAACGTATATGATGAATTACTCTATTGATTTTTTATATGTAAAGAACGGAGACGTTTCATTGAGGTTATGGTTAAAAGACTTCATGAGAACCCGCTGTTTTATTAATTTCAATTGGCGAGATCCTATGCCGACTGTCTGTTATTATTTACATAAAATAAAAAAACGTTTTCAGCGATGAAAGTATTGGTTTGCATTCCTTGTCTGATGACAGGAGGTACAGAAATACAGACCCTCAATTTAGTACGGGCTTTGGTTACAGGTGGACACAAAGTTCTCACTGTTTGCTATTTTGAATACGCTTCAGAGATGGTTTCTAGGTTTCAACAAGTCGGTAGTGAAGTAATTTGTTTGAGTAAAGACGGATCACGCATCGGAGGTTGGAAAGGAATTATTTTCCTCTATAAAGGGCTTCGCAAGATATTGAAACAATACCGACCAGAAGTGGCGCATGTACAGTACATGGCCCCTGGTGCGATTCCAATTCTACTTTTACGTCTGTTAGGTATACCTAAAATCATAGCGACAGCACATACGCCTGCCGACATTTACTCAAGCCTGCGATTAGTACATTTTGTTCAGCGACATTGCGTACGGGCTTTTACTTGTATTACGGAATTAGCAGAACGTTCGTTCTTTGGAACTTCCCAATTATATACAGAACAGGCCCAACTGAAAAAGCGGAATCACTTTACAATATATAATGCCCTGCCTGCGGGTATTTCTATATCTAAGCAAGCAAAAAAATATAACCAACCATTAACAATCGGAGTAGTCAGTCGTTTGGAAACAATCAAAGGAATGGATTTGGTAGTACCTGCTTTTGCTCAGGTAAAAGCAAGTCATACAGAAATGAAATTGTTGGTAGTCGGTGATGGAAGTCTGCGTAAACTGATGGACGAACAGGTTTACGAAGCAAAATTGGAAGAAGCAGTCGAGTTTACGGGACAGCAACCACAGGAGAAGTTATCAAACTACTATGATCGTATAGACATCTTGTTAATGCCCTCGCGTAGTGAAGGTTTCGGACTTACGGCCATTGAAGGAATGGCACGCGGCTGTGTCGTTGTCGCGTCTCGTGTAGGTGGTTTACCTGAAGTTGTACGGGATAGAGAAGTTGGATTATTACATGTACCAGAACAAATAGGAGATTTAGCTGACAAAATCAACGAGTTGGTAGAACACCCTTTACTTTGGAAGCAATATTCAATAAAAGCTACAACCTATGTACAACGATTTAGTTTAGCTCAATATATAAAATTGTTTAATAATCTATATAATAAAATATGACCTTCCTGCTTAATTTGCTTTTTACTATGTGGTTTGTTTATTATAGTTTTAGAATCTATAATAGACAGAACCTTTTATGTATACAAAATCCATGTGAAAATGAGCCATATCCTATAAATAGAAATTTACATTTCCTTTTGTTCAGTGTCGCTACTGCAATGCTTTTTTTAGGATCTTTTTCTTTAGTGAAATATGCTTTTAGTATTATTTTGCTATTGTTCATAGCCTTGACTTCTTTTCAATTGAAGTTTGAAAAGATTGTTTGTGTATATATGGCATTCTTTTTATGGTGCTGCTTTTCGCTACTAAATTCTATAGATAAAGTGCAAGGCATCATGATGTTGATAAAGTATTCGCTTCCTCTACTGTATTTATGGCTTGGTTATAATGCTATTAATAACAAAGAGGACTTTCTTCTTTTATTGAAAAAAACTAATTTAATTATGGTAATATATGCACTTTTTATAGGAGGATTTGCTTCTATAATATTACCTTTTGTATATAATGCATTACTATATAAAAGCGGTGGGCTATTTATTGCATATGCTTCATTAGCAGATTTTTTTTCAGCATTATTTGTAATTCCTCTTACTTTATATATTATTTATAGAAAGAAAATATATTTACTTTCTGCAACATGGATTCTATTATCGACTATTTTAGAAACTGTTAGAACAGGATTGGGAGGCATAGCTCTTGCTACATCATCTTTTATTCTTGTTATATATAAGCTAAAAGCTATTCCGTATATTTTAATATTTGTTATTCTTTCTATTGCAACAATATATTTAGTACCAAGTTTTAAGGAGAAGATGTTTATCAATGATAGAGAGTCTACACAAGTATATAAGAATGGAACATTGGATTTAGATAATATACAGTCAAATGGTCGTGAGGTGATCTGGAAAACTAATTTGGCAAAATTTTATAAACCTAATCCTATTATAGGTTCAGGTTTGGGAAATTCTGTGCAATACACAAAAGACAATTTTATTGTGAAATTAATTCATAGCGATTACGTACAAATATTATGTGATACAGGGTTGATTGGCATTGTTTTATTTGGCTTATTTTTTTTTGTTACAGTTTTAAAAATAGGCTATTGTACTGTATTCTTTAAAGATGATTTTATATTATTATCAGGTGCTATGGCTTTAGGAAGTTGTTTGGGTACGTTTTTTTCTATGGCTTTTGATAATGTAGTTTCATATTCACAACAGGCTTTCATATTTCCATTCGTTTTCATAGGAATATTCTTGAAAGCAGTAGATTTGTATAAATTAGAATTAATAAATATTCATAGATGTTGATTTCAATTGTTATTCCTTTATATAATAAAGAACAAAGTATTACTTCAACACTACAAACCGTATTGAAACAAACTTTTCAAGATTTTGAAATTATCATTGTGGATGACGGATCAACAGATCATAGTGTAGAAGAAGTTAATAAAGTAGTAGATCCTCGCATCCGTCTAATTCAACAACCTAATGCTGGTGTATCGTCTGCACGCAATCGTGGAATTGAGGAAGCAAAAGGAGAATATATTGCATTTTTGGATGCTGATGATGAATGGAAACCGGAATATTTAGAAACTCAATATAATCTTACACAACAATATTTGGATTGTAGTGTATTTGCTTGTAATTACGAATTCAGGGATATCCAAGGGAATGTGCGATCTACCATTATTCGAAAACTACCTTTTACAAGAGAATATGGTGTCCTTTCCAATTATTTTGAAGTGGCCAGTTGTTCACATCCTCCTTTGTGGACGTCTGCTGTTATGGTGAAGAAGGATGCTATACAATCTGTTGGAGGATTTCCTGTCGGCATTAAATCAGGGGAAGATTTATTGACATGGGCACGATTGGCTTGTAGATATATTATAGCGTTTGCAAGGACGTCGCATGTAATTTATAATTTGGGTGAGGGATATAATAAGAAGAATCTTCCTCCAAGAAGACAGGATAAGGGAGATCCAGTAGGTAAGGAGTTAGTGAATATATATAAAAAATATCCAAAAACCCTTGGATTAAAAACTTATATTTCACATTGGCATAAAATGAGAGCTTCTGTTGCTGTCAGATACAATGAAAGAAGAGAAACCATTTATGAGGTTTTCCTATCGTTGCGATATAATATTTTGAATATCAAAGTTATGCCTTTTTTAGTATTGGCACTACTTCCTCAAAAAATGAGATATATGATAATCTCACACTATTAAAATATATGAGACGACTTTTATTTTATATTTTTATAAACATGTCATTTATCTCTCGGTTGATAAATGACAAATGGTATATGTATTTTATTGTTAAAGCGCATAAATCACAAGGAGTACATTTTATAGGCACTCCAGAATACATTCAAAAAGATGCATATTTAGATCCATCTGGTGGATTAACTATTTATCAAGGAGTCGTGATTTCTACTAGAGTAATTGTTTTAACTCACGATTGGTCTTTTTTAAAAAGGCCTAATAATCAGAGTACAGTAGAATATGCTTTTAAATCTGTTAGTATAGAAGAAAATTCTTTTATTGGAGCTGGCGCTATAATATTACCGGGAACAAGGATTGGGAAACATTGTATTATAGGTGCAGGAGCTGTTATAAAAGGAGTCATTGAAGATTATTCTATATTAATAGGCAATCCTGCAAAAAAAATAGGTGACACAAGGAAGAGTGGTAAATAGTTGGAAAATATTAATAGGGCTTGAACTAAATATATGAAAATTCTTCTCGTCCATAACGATTATGGAAAATACTCCGGTGAAGAAGCCGTTGTTGATCGAATGGCTGCAATGTGGACTTCTCACGGACATGAAGTTGTACAATTACGTCAGTCAACAGCTGGAAGCCGTGAGAATTTGATAGGTAAGATACATGGATTCTGTGCAGGGCTATATTGTCCGAGTGGTGTAAAAGCTATGCGAGAAGTATTGCAACGGGAGAAACCAGACGTAGTGAATGTGCATAATCTTTATCCTTTTATTAGTCCGGCAGCATTATTTGAGTGTAAGAAGGCAGGAATACCGGTGGTAATGACAGTTCATAATTTCCGATTAATTTGTCCTACTGGATTATTTATGCGAGATGGAAGACCTTGCGAATTGTGCTTACAGAAAGGGAATGAGTGGGGATGTGTACGTTATAATTGTGAACATTCATTATTGAAGTCTGTTGGTTATGCTGCTCGAAATGCTGTAGCACGATTGACCGGTTCTTACAGAGATCGTGTAGACAAATTTGCTTGTATTACAGATTTCCAACGGAAGAAATTGATACAAGCTGGATTTTCTACTGATAAATTTGAAGTAATTCCTAATGCGATAGACGCACCGGGTAGCTATGAACCGATAAATGGAAAATATGTAGCATATTGCGGGCGGTTGAGCCGAGAAAAAGGAGTGGATATAATTATAGAAGTAGCCCGACGGCATCCTGAAATAGAGTTTCGTTTAGCTGGAGCTTTACGTGATAAAAATCAGTTTGGTATGTTACCTGGAAATGTGTTATTAGTAGGATATATCAGTGGCAATAAACTGGCTGAGTTTTATAAGAATGCTGCTTTTTGTGTAATGGCAAGTCGCTGGTATGAAGGTTTTCCTATGTCTATTCTGGAGGCTGCTCAATATGGAAAGCCAACCGTCGGACCAGATCATGGAGGATTTACGGAAATCATTGGAAAGGGAGAAAAGGCTATTGGAAAACTTTTTATACCGAATGATGTTGTAGACTTGGAGAGACAAATTACTGCACTTTGGGAACATCCGGAAGCTGTAGAAAAATTGGGAGAAAAGGCTTTTCGAAAACTACAGCAAGAATATTCTTCGGAAATAGTGTATAAAAAATGGCTGGAACTAATGACTGGATTATTAAATAAAGATGATATTATATTGAAGTGATAGTTGTCAAGGAAAGTGAGTTCCTAATAATAATTTATTAATATGCAAACTTATTTCAATATTAGATATGAATTTGACCGCAGTGCTGTATGGCAATGTATTGACCAACAGCTAAAGAAGGAAAGGGCGGACTATATTTGTGTAGCAGATGGCGTAATTTTGAATATTGCTAACCGGGATGCGGAATACCTGAAAGTGGTGAATGGCGGAATGTTCGCCATTTGTGACAGTAGCTATGTTCCTTTGTATTTGAAGTGGATATATGGAAAGCGATATGAACAGTATTGTGGAAGCCAGATTTTTATGGATATCGTGAAGTGTCGTAAGTATCGTATGATATTTATGGGAACTTCGCAGGCTATATTGGACGGGTTGCAAGCTAATTTGATGAAGGTAAACCCTGATGTTGCTAATATGCAGTTTATAGAGTTGCCTTTTCGAAGAGTAGAAGATTTCGACTATAAGGAGATAGCTGAAGTTATAGAAGAGGATAAGGCGGATATTATTTGGGTGGCTTTAGGTGCTCCTAAACAGGAGATTTTTATGAGTAAGCTGAAGCCTTACTTAAAGCATGGAGTGATGATAGCGGTTGGAGCTGCTTTTAAGTTTTATAGTGGCATTGATGTGAAGCGAGCACCAGAATGGATGGTAAAGAATCATTTAGAGTTTGTTTACCGGATATTTTGTGAACCCAAAAAGCAATTGAAGCGATGTGGATGGATTGTCATTACATTGCCTATGCTGCTTATTAGTGAGTGGAGAAGAAAGAAAAAACATAATAATAGGTGAGGTTTTGAGAAGCCTTTATCCTATTGAATGTTGATGTGATTGGATTTTAAATAGGATTAAAAGGTGGGTGAGAACTTTAGGAAGTCGGGCGGATTGATAGTTATGTCTGGAATTCTTGATGTCGATTGGAAGCAAAAGACAGCTTATTGTCCGACTTTTCTAAATGTAGATGTTTCAACTGGAGTTTAGATTACCTTGAAGAGCAGTGTTCTCTATATGAACATGTTAAAATTAAATACAAGCATTATGCAAACCCACGTAGTCATCATGGCAGGCGGCATAGGAAGCCGCTTCTGGCCCATGAGCACCCCACAATACCCCAAACAGTTCATCGACGTAATGGGGGTAGGAAAATCGCTTATACAACTTACGGTACAGCGTCTGAAAGAGATCTGCCCGATGGAAAACTTCTGGGTGGTGACATCGGAAAAGTATGTAGACATCGTAAAGGAGCAGCTTCCGCAGGTGCCGGAGCAGCATATCCTGGCGGAACCGGAGGCGAGGAATACGGCACCGTGCATCGCGTATGCGTGCTGGAAGATCCGCAAGGAGTTTCCGCAGGCGAACATCGTGGTGACTCCCTCGGATGCGCTGGTGATTGACACAACGGAATATGCCCGCTGTATCCGGCTGGCTCTGGAGAAGACGGCAAACTCCAACGCCATTGTGACCTTGGGTATGAGGCCTACCCGACCGGAAACGGGCTACGGGTACATAGCGGCTCAGGGTGAAGCCGACGAAAAGGGTATCTGCAAGGTGGAGGCGTTCAAGGAGAAACCGGACGTGGAAACGGCGAAGAAGTATCTGGCAGCGGGAAATTATTTCTGGAACGCGGGGATATTTGTGTGGAACGTGGAAACAATTACGAATGCCATCCGTACGTTCGTGCCGCAGATCGCCGGAGTGATGGACGAGCTGGAGCCTGCCTTGTTTACCGACAGGGAAGCGGAGGAGCTGAAACGCCTCTTCCCTACCTGCGAGAAGATTTCCATCGACTATGCGGTGATGGAGAAGGCGAAAGATATCTATGTGCTTTCGGCGGAGTTCGGATGGAGTGACCTGGGTAGCTGGGGCTCGCTGCACACGCTGTTGCCGCAGGACAAGAACGGCAACGCGACGGTGGGCGACAGCAAGGTGGACTTGTATAATTGTCACAACTGTATGGTGCATGTGGCGGAAAGCAGACAGGTAGTGCTGGAAGGACTGGAGAACTACATCGTGGCGGAAAAGGACGGCCGTCTGCTGGTGTGCCGCCTGAGCGAGGAACAGAGCATCAAGGACTTTTCGGCGGGGAAGTAATTGGATTGCCTGAAATGGAATTCTATATGGAAATCGCCACGGTACACGCCATGCGGAATATCGTGGCGATTTTTTAATACAAAAATTCATTAACAACATGGCATTCCCAATGCAGGAAAGAACAAAAATTGGCGGGGATTGTTATGATAGTATCCTATACTATTTTTTTCGAATGAAACTGATAAAGACTTTATTACTGACTACACTTTTTAGTCCGCTTTATGCGCAGCAGCCTGCCGACTCGCTGAAGTATAAGGTGGAGGCAGGGGCTACCGTGTCGAACGGGGATTATGCGCCTGTATGGCTGACGGCCAACCGGTATGGGGTGGCGGGCAATGAACCTGACTTTGCGTATCTGCGTGCCGGAGTGGAATGGAACAAGGTGCTGCCGAAGCACTGGCGGATTGACGCGGGACTGGATCTGGCGGGGGGAAAGAACCTGTCGTCGAAGTTCTGGATTCAGCAGGCTTATGCGGATGTGTCGTGGAAGGCACTGACGCTGAGCATCGGAAGTAAGGAACGACCGGGGTTCCCGCTCGAGAAGAACGAGAGGCTGACCAGCGGCTGGATGGTGGAGGGCACGAACATGAGGCCGATTCCGCAGGTACGGGTGGAAGTGAAGGATTACCTGAACATTCCGGGTACGAAGGGCTGGGTGGCCTTTAAGGGGCATCTATGCTACGGCTTTTTTACCGACGGCGGATGGCAGGAGGATTTCGTGGCTCCGGGACAGTTGTATACGACGGGGGTGCTGTATCACAGCAAGTCGCTGATGTTCAGACTGGGTAACCGGGAGAAGCTGCCGGTGGAGTTTGAGTTTGGTCTGCTGACAGGAGCACAGTTCGGCGGCAAGCAAATGCTAAAGAATGCGGACGGAAGTGTAAGCCTGGTAAAGGATATGCCGCAGGGAATCAAGGATTTCTGGAAAGTGTTCTTCCCCAAGCAGGAAAGTACGATGCTGAACGTGGAGGGGAACCACTGCGGAAGCTGGAACTTCGCTCTGAACTACTATGTAGGCGACTGGAAGTTTAAGGCGTATCTGGAGCATTATTTCGAGGATCACTCGCAGATGTTCTGGCAGTACGGACGGTGGAAGGATGGTCATATCGGACTGGAAGTGGATTTTCCGAAGAATCGCTGGATCAGTGCCGTGGTGTGGGAAGGTCTGAATACAAAGGATCAGACGGGACCGATTCTCTACGACGGAATAGCGGGTTCGTTTACCGACTTGCAGATGAGCGGTGAAGATAATTATTACAACAATTGGCAGTATTTAGGCTGGCAGAATTACGGGAACTCGCTGGGATATCCGTTCCTGCTGGGACCGGCATATAATTCGGACGGTACGAACTTGATTAAGGGAAGCCGTGTGAAGGCTCAGCATGTGGGACTGACGGGTGATCCGTCGGAGGAATGGAACTGGAGGTTGCTGGTTTCGTATGCCCGTAACTGGGGTACGTATAAAAATCCGTTCGACGAGGTGAAGAAGCAGTTCAGCAGTCTGGCGGAGGTGACTTATCAGCCTGAGCGCCTGAAGGGATGGAGTTTCAGTGCCGCACTGGCAGTTGACCGTGGAAATTATCCGGGAAACAGCACGGGTGGTATGTTGACAATCAGAAAATGTGGAGGATTCGGATTATGAGAAACAAGGTGATGATTTGGGTGGCTCTGGTAGTAACGCTGGTAATGCAGGGTTGCCAGAAGGAGCCTATCAACAACGATATAGAGGGATTCTGGCAGTTGGAGCAGTTCGTGGTGAAGGATACGCGTGAGGTGGTGACGTGCGAGCGCCTGTATTACAGCATTACGCGCATGGTGACGGAAGTGGCGGAGAAGCAGGGGCCGAACGGCTACGGCAGTTACATCGGACGTACGGAATACCGCAACAACGAGACGCAGTTGGTACTGAAGGATTTCAAGGTGCGTGCCAACACGAGTGACAACAAGCAGGATGCGCCGGTGGAGATGCTGCTACATTTCGGTATCGACAACCAGAAGGAAACGGTGTTCGACGTGAAGTCGTGCGACGGCAAGTACATGACGCTGGAATCGGACTATGCGCTGCTGAAACTGAAGAAATTTTAAAAGGGATTAATTTGAGGTAAGTTCTACTGCCTGATTATAGAGATAAATGGGGAGTGGACTTGCATGATTAATATATAGGTGAGGTTTTGGACAACCGGACAAGCAGACTGTACTTTAGTCTGCTGTCCGGTTTTCTTTTTGCGTCGGATTGTTTGGTAAGCATTCGGACAAATACATCTTTTACACTTTGAGGTTTGATTGTAGCGTAAGCCTCCGATAAAGTACACATTGTAGATTCATAAAACAACAAACTCTTCTTATCAACGAATATAAAGTTGATAGGAAGAGTTTGCTATTTTATTGTATCTCTATTATGGGCCAGGCAGGCTATGAGGCACACTCCTTCAGTACCTTCAAATACATTGTAGGCACTGTAACCGTCACTCTGCAGATATCCCTTGAAGTCCTTCAGCAGTTTCCTTATCGTCTGTCCCGAACGGGAGCCGTCATCGTAATGGAAGATGACCAGCTTTTCCATGACCGCCCTGACCATCCACAGATACTCCTTGTCGGCCTTCCCCTTTCCCTTGCTGATCACCCTTACAGTGGTCTCGTCCGCCTGAACATACCCGCAGCCGACAACCAGCCGGACCAGCTCGTCATAAAGTGGTCTCAGCAGTTCACACACAGGCTTGAACCAGCCGCTCAGTGTGCTTTCGGAAAGACGGACACCCAGATGGCGGAACTCCTTGACCTGCCTGTAGAATGGAACGTGATATTCGTATTTCTGCAGGAGCATTTCGGCCAGCATGGTGGAACCGGCCAGACATTTGTAAACAGGAGAAGGTGGAAGCGGAGCAATGATTACGCCGCTTTCACCTTCCTTGGGAAGACTCAGGTTGTCTTTCAGTCCATATTTGGGACGGACAGTCTCCTTTACATACAGCCTGCCCGGTTCAAATTCCAGCGTACGGGTACGTTCCTCGCCGATCCGCCTGTAACGGTCTCCGGGACACAGGAAATAGCGCATGGTATCATTCAGACAGAACATGGCCGCATAATTTGTGTATCAATCCAAATATCAGTTCAGGGTTTCCATGGCTGTCAAGGTGGATTCTGATTCCGGAAGGAAGCTCTATTGTTACGTCGCCACCCGACCTTGACGGGAGATTGCCCCTGCGATGCAAATCCAATGGAATGAACGTATCATCGGGAAGCTTGTCCGGATGGCTGGTGTAAGTACGGCTCAGGCCGAATTTCTTCTTCCAATAATGGAAACAGGAGGATGAATAGGCCTCATTCTCACAGAAATCTTTTATGGTCAGGCCACTGGCCTGTTGTCTTTCATAAACGGACAGGAACTCTTCTTTACTCATTATTCGTTTCATGTTTTTTATTGGCAAAGTAACGGAAGAGTGGAGGGCTTTACAATGTGTATTTTATCGGATGCTTACCTCTTTTTTGCCATTGGCTGTTTTCTTGATTAGTGATTCAGGGTACCTGCATTCAATACCGGCTGGGCAGATTCGTCGGCGCAGAGTACAACGAGCAGATTGCTCACCATGGCGGCTTTCTTGTCTTCGTCCAGTTCTACGATTTCTTCTTGAGATAGTTTGTCGAGTGCCATATGAACCATGGATACAGCTCCTTCTACAATTTTCTCGCGTGCGCTGATAAGTGGATAAAACAAAAAAAGAGAATGTTTTTTTGACATTCTCTTTTTATAGGGGATTATATTTTTCTGAATATAATTCGTTGCTGTTTTTTCCGGCAGATTATTTCAGCGAAGTGATGGTATAGCTTTCGTACAGGATACCGAAGCTACCGGCACTGACCAGAAATTCGAGGGGGAAGGTGAAGGTCTTGCTTGCTTCGTCGTAAGTGGCGTCTTCGGCAAGTGAAGCGCTTACAGCTCCGTAGGTCGCATCGTTGATACCTGTTGCGAAGGAGGAGGATTGCAGTTCTACTTTATCTCCTTTCCATGCGAATACGATGCTGCCTGTACCTGTACCCCAGCATGCTTTCAGACGGTACATGTCCAGTATGGCCGAATATTCCATTTCCTGGTCGGTGTAGACTGGATTTTCATCGGGGCTCATGAAGTAGTCGCAGAACTTGCCGTCGGCGTAGGGTACGTAGTCTTCTTTTACTATGTTCAGCTCCAGACGGGGATAGGTGGACGACTGTGTATAGGCTTGTGTATATGCCGGATCGATAATCAGGGTCATGGGGTAGGATTCGAACAACTGGGTGTCGCTGCTGACCTTGATGGTGAGGGTCTTGCTGCTTTCGCCTTGTGCAAAATCGACTTGGGTCGGGACTTCGAACAGGCCGGCGCAGGTGCTTGACATTTTCAAGGGAACGGACAGGGCTTCGCCGGTCTGGTTTCTGCCTACCGTAACGGTAAATTCTGTATCGTTTGGCCCTAAGGCAACTTCTGCATTGACAGGGGATTCGAAGTAGACATTGAGGCCGCTGGCGTTGCTGGCTTCTCCCGGAGTGTAGTCGTCGTCGCTACATCCACTCAGCAGAGTGGATGTAAGGAGGATTCCGGTGAAGAATATATGGTTTAATAGTTTCATGGTTGTCTTGTTTTAGAGTTATACGTAGGGTTAATCGGTTACACCGTCTTTCAGATTCGGGTTTTGCAGGGAAACTGGTTTGCTGCCGCCGGTATTGTTTACGATGCCTGCATTGTTGTTTGATTCCTTTTGCGGAATACGCATCAGCAGGTAGGGGTCGCCGGCTTCTACGTTGAAGCAGAATGCATCGGGCCAGTTGCCTTTGTCGGTGCCGTGGAAGCGTACGACGGGCTTGTTCAGACGCATGATGTCGGCCATGGCGAAGCCTTCTCCCCACAGCTCGATACGGCGCTGTTTCCAGATTTCGTTTTGCAGGGCTTCCTTGGTTGAGGCGGTGCAGGTGTAGTCGGGATCGCGGTAGGTCTTCACGAAGGTTTCGAGCTTGCTCTTTGCCTGGCTTTCCTGATTGCTCATGGCAAGACCTTCTGCCTCTATCAGCATCATTTCTTCTGTACGCATGATGCACCAGTCGCAGTCGTTGGTGGCGCTTCCTATGCCGCTTTTCATTCCGAACTTGACGTTGGTATAGGGAACGTAGGCTACTTTGACGTCGGTGATGATGTAGGCCGGAATGTCTTGTCCGCTTGCTTCTTTCCAGGTTAACCCGTTCAGCAGGTCGGAATGAAGGTCTTGGTCTACCCACCATTGCTTGCGGATGTCGGTAGCGGGAATTTCATCGTACAGCAGGGTGTTGATACGTTTGTATACGCCTACAGCGGCTGCATAGGAACTGCCGGAGAATGAACCTAAGTGTGAAGGCCAGGAGGGGTTGCCTCCGTTCTTGGTTACATCGTTTGCCGTGATGCTGATGCCCCATATCCAGTTGTGGTCACTCAGGCTGTAGAAGGCGGGTTTCGATACTTCTTCGCGGCTGTAGGGGGTATAACCTTTCATGGCTTTGGCGGCATCGGAGGCGGCTTCGGCCCAGTTGCCCATATACAGGTTAGCGCGTGCACGGAGGCCGTAGGCTACCTGCTGGTCGATGCGTGTCTTGTCGCCTTTGCGGTCGTAGCCTTCGAGCTTGCTGATGGCATCGTTCAGGTCGTTCATGATCTGGGTGTAGATCTGTTCGACGGTAGCACGCGGGTTGTTGCCGAAATCGGTTGTGGTTTCGGTTATCAGAGGTACGCAGGGCTGGTCTTTGCTGCTCTGGTAGTTGAACTGGTAGTAGGGGGCCAGACACAAATAGTCGAACGCACGGACGGCTTTTGCTTCGCCGATGTATTGCTTCAGTTTGGCATCTTCGGTATTCTGGTCGACAGAGGCGAGGATGTCGTTGGCAAGTTTCAACTGGTTGTAGAAGTAGCTGTAGCGGAGCTGGGGGTTGGCATAGGTTTCATTGCGGTCGGAGTAATCGCTCGCTACGGTAAACCAGTTGTAACCGCTGTTGTCGCATACCATGTCGGAACCGTTCAGGTCTTGGGATATGCAGGCGGTAGGATAGCCGAAGTCGTCGTCGCGCTCGCTGGTCGGAGCGCCTGCATACTGGGTTCCCATGTAGTGGTACATACCTACAAGGCTTGATTCTACTCGCGAAGGAATGAGTTCGTTGGTGTTTTCTATCTGTTCGCCGGTGACGCGGAAGCCTTCACTGTCCATGTCGTCCATGTCGGAACAACCGTTCAGGGTGGTGCATCCCATTGCCACTAAAAATAGTTTGCTATATAGTTTCATAATTTATGTTCCTTTTTTGAAGTGTTTAAAAAGTGAGGTTAATACCGCCTGTGATGGTACGCATGGCTGAGTAGGAGCTGCTGGTTGCGGCGCCACTGCCTTGTGTTGAGCTTCCCAGACCGAAATCCTGACGCGGGTCAAGACCTTTGCGGGCGGTGAGCAGGGCTACATTGTCGGCCGATACGTATACACGCAGGTTGCTGATCTGGAGTTTCTTGGTCCAGCTCTTCGGCAGGGTATATCCTAATGTGATGTTGTTCAGACTCAGGTAGTTTGAGCTGACCAGGAATCGGCTTGAATTTAACTGGTAGCAGTCGTCGCTGGCATCGAGTCGGGGTACATCGGTATAGCGGTTGTCGGGAGTCCATGCGTCGCGGATGTCGGTTGACCAGTTGTATCCCTGCATACCGCTGCCGCCATTGTGCATGAAGGCCTGATAGCTTCCGTCGTAGTAGCGTCCGCCCAACTGATATGACAGTTGCAGACTGAAATCGAGTCCTTTATAGTTCAGCGATGTGCCGAAACCTCCGTATACTTTCGGAAGTAAATCGCCCTGGTCTGCCTGCTTGGCTGCGCTGTAATCGGTTGTGGTGGTGTAGTCGCCGTTGTCGGGGTCTACATAGTACAGTGCCTTACCGGTAGAGGGGTCTACGCCTGCATATTCCTTAACGTAAGATTCGTACAGTGAACCTCCGATGCGGTAGATGTAGTAAGAGCCTTTCTGACCGCCGGCTGCTTCGAGTTCGGGCGACAGGGCTGTGATTTTGTTCTTGTAATGGGTAAGGTTCAGGTTGGCTGTCCATTCAAAGTCTTTGGTACGGAAAATGACTCCTGTCAGGTCGAGCTCGATACCTTTATTGGAGATGCTTCCTATATTGGTAGGGATAGAACCTGTACTGATACCGGAAGAAACCGGGGTAGGCTGGTTGTACAGCAGGTCTTTGGTGATACGGCTGAAGTATTCTACTGTACCGTTCAGACGGCTGCCGAACAGTTCGAAATCGAATCCGGTATTGAAGGAATAGGAGGTTTCCCATGTCAGGTCTTTGTTGCCTTTATAGGCGAGGGTAGTGGAGTACTGACCGTTGCTGTATGAAACGGTGTACTGGTCTTTGTAGGCGTACCAGTTGTTTACGTACTGTCCGTTGACCAGAATGAGCAGGTGGTCGTTTCCTTGTATACCCCAACTTGCCTTGTACTTCAGCATGTTCAGCCAACTGATGTCTTCGAGGAACTTTTCTTTGGTCATGAGCCATGCGCCGCCCACGCTGCCGAAGTTACCCCAGCGGTGTTCGGGAGCAAAGCGTGAAGAGGCATCGCGACGGTAGGAGGCACTCAGGAAGTACTTTCCATCGTAGTTGTACTGGATACGGCTCAGGATACCTTCGGTCATGTAGTTGTCTGTATAGGAGTTGACGGTCTTCTTGTCGGTTCCGACAGCATTACCCAGCTCGCCGATGTTCGGATCGTAGGTGTTGGTGTTGTCGCCGTACAGGACTTGTTCTTTCAGTCTGTACTGTTCGTAACCGACCATGATGTCGAAGTTGTGTACATTGTTGAAGGTATGTATGTAGTTTGCCAGATACTGGGTATTGACTCCGAAGGTACGTGTGCTCTCTACATATACTTCACCGTCGGTAGATGCTGCACTTCCGAAGGTGCTGTACAGGTTGTTGGAACGTGTGTTCTCGAGTGTGGTTGCAATGTTTGCCGTAAGGGTAAGTCCTTCCAGCGGGGTGATGTTGGCGTACCATTTGCCGGAGAAGGCATCGGTATAGGTATGGTACTGGTTCAGCTCAATGTCGCGCGCCGCGTTTCCTGTGAAGGTAGGACGGGAGAAATTGGTGGTAGAACCGGCATCGTATACTCTGTATCCGGTAGTCGGGTTAATCTGGATGGAACCGTCGGCATTGCGCACATACATCGGATAGATGGGGGCAATGGAGTTGGTGATGAAGAACAGGTTGCCGCTGGAAGACCAGTCGTCGGCTGTCTGGTTGTCGGGGGCCTGTGAATCGGAATAGGTGTAGGATAAATTGGTCCCGATCTTCAACCATTTCTTTGCCTGGTAGTCGACTTTACCTCTACCTGTGTAACGCTTGAAAGCGGAGTTCTGTATCAGACCGGTATCGTTCAGGTAACCGGCGCTGGCATAGTAGCTGATCTTGTCGGACTTGCCTGATACGCTGGCATTGTACTCCTGACGGAAACTGCTTCCGAAGATTTCGTCGTACCAGTCGTCTGGAGTGTAATAATAGGTACCGTCGGAATATCCTAATGTAGCGTTCGGGTTCAGCTTGAAGTTGGTACCGATAAGGTTTTCTCCTTTAGGTACGGTGTATACCTGATAGCCCAGACCACCGTTCTTTGCATCGAACAGGGTGTTGTTGGCATAGGCATAAGCGTCTGCTGCCGAGGAACCGGCATAGGCTTTCGAGTTGTACAGGGCCTTGAACATGGTTTCGTAGTACTCTCCCGGGTTGCTGATAACGTCGTAGTTGGGGACGGCACGTGAGTTGGAGCCCCATTTGGCATCGAAGGTTACACGGGCTTCTCCGTTCTGTCCGCTCTTTGTGGTGATGAGTACCACACCATTCGCACCGCGGGCACCGTAGATGGCATTGGCTGCCGCATCTTTCAAGACTGTCAGTGATTCGATATCCGAAGGGTTGATGGAAGAGATGTTGCCGTCGTAGGGAACACCGTCGACTACGTACAGCGGATCGTTGCTGGAAGACATGGAACCGACACCGCGGATACGTATTTTTGCAGATTCACCCGGCTGTCCGTTGTTGCTGGTCATTTGCACACCGGCAACCTGTCCGGACATGGCATTGGTGATATTGGATACACTTCGGGCAGCTATCTTGTCGGAGTTCATGGTTCCGGCAGAACCGGTGAACGACGATTTTTTTGCAGTACCATAAGCGACGACCATTACTTCGTCCAGTGCTTGTGAATCTGATGCGAGGGTAACTTGTACATTCGGCTTGATTGCCACTTCCTGAGTTTCCAGGCCAATGAATGAAACAACCAAAGTTTTTGCCGAACTATAAGTGATGATAAGTAATTAATAATCAGTAGCATGTCTGTTTGCGGGTTTCAACAGACTTCCGTGTATATAAGTTTCCGGACGTTCCAGAGCGTTTATATAAATGCTATTTTCTACCTATTTGTAGCTTTGCACAAAAAAACCGTCACTGATGAAGTATACATCAATGACGGCAATGAATTAGAGATTTTTGTTAAAACGAGTGGTTGTTTATTATTCCATCCGCTGGTATGAATATTTGTCGTAGAAAGCTCCATCTTCATCTTCTCCCTGTCCTTCGACGACAAGCTTGTCAGAAGAGGCTTCTATAAGTCTGACTGTCGAAACATCAACTCCTTCCATGTTTTCCGGAACGAGCTTATCTCCTTCGAGGAAGATGTTTTCGCTATAGTAACGGCGCCAGTTTCCGTTGGTATACTCATAATGAGTTACCTGATATTTGTTGTCACCAATTTTTTCTATTGTGATTTTCTCACAGTCGTTGGTCGGTTCAAAAGGATTGTAATTCTCGTTGTAGGAGATTTTTTCACCATCCTCATAATAATATCCAGTCAAAGATACCAGCCCCCATGTTCCTTCAAGTTGATTTACATCAAGTACTGTTTCGTCATCGGAACAAGATGACAACCCCATGACACTTACTAAAAGTGCAAACAAAAATAATACCTTTTTCATAACTCTATAATTTAAAATCGTTTTTAAAATTAGGAATTCTCACCAAAGGGTGCAACGCCGATTTTATCCGGTTATATAACTATATTGGTCCTTATAATAGATATAAGGTCTGAAAAGAGGATTATGCAGGAGATATTTCTGCCCGATGGATACAAAAATACGATTCAGAACTTGCATTTTTTCAATTCCTTGACGATCGTCTGCGGAAGTACCTCTCCATAAACTTGGGTTGTCTTGATGTTCCGGTGACCGAGTAGTTTTTGAACGGTGGCCAGTTGCACTCCTTTATATAATAATAAGGTGGCATTTGTATGACGTGCCGTGTGGAATGAGAAGTGCTTGGCAAGTCCGGCGAGTTTTCCTATGCGTATCAGATCTTTGTTGACGGAAGCATTGGGCTTGATGTGGAAAAAATCATTGATATCTGTATAGCGGCATAAAATACGGACGGCCTTTCCCTGAAACAGATGGCTGAGTGGCAGTTGGGTTACGGCACCCGTCTTTTGAGACTTGAATACCATCCAGAGTCCATTGTCCGACTGGATAAAGTTTTTCTGTTCCATCCGTATGAAATCGGAATAACGTAAGCCGGTGTAACAGCAGAACAGGAAAGCATCAAGACTGTGGCAGAGTGCATGCCTTTTTCGGGACAGGGTGATATGCTCCAGCTTTTCCAGCTCTTCCGGAAGCAAGTAGGTGTGATGGCTTTCTGCTGTTTTTATCTTATATTCGGTAAACGGAGAGAGTTCTTTAGTTATCAGACCTTGACGGATGGCTTCGTTCAGTATGGTCCGGATGTGGCGAAAATGTTTGGCTATAGTGTTTGTGCCCAACTTTTTGTTTTTCAGAAACTGCTCGAAAGATAACAATGTTTTATAGTCCAACTGCCTGAACGTTATGCCGGATGAAAAGGTTTCCAGCAACGAAAGAGTTGTGTTCAGATTACTTTTAGTGCTTTCGCGGATGGGAGAATTTTCTATCCATTTTCTACCAAAAGGGATTAGCTTGTTTTCAACGGCTGTATCTTCATGGATTTCTTTCAATAGTTGAAGGCAGATTTCCTTCCCTTGTTTCCAGGCTTCCAGTTCACGCATTTGCAGGTTTAGCATGAATTCTTCCAGCATATAGTTAAGTTCTTCCGCATGAGGATGATTACAGACTGATGAAGTACGGGCACTCCACTGGCTGGGCTTGAGATAAATATGAGTAGAAAAATAAGATTTTTTGCCCGACAGGTAGGCTTCTACCTGAACTAAAGCCTTTCCCTGGCTGTCTAACTGCTTTTTGCGATTGTAAACAATGCGATACTTAATCTTTTTCATTTCTAAGTTATTTGTATAAAAGTATGATCTATTATCAGCCGAAAAATCAATATATATACACAAGTTGCATTTTTATTCGTTGTGACAAATCAGTCTTTTTATATTATTGTAAAATACTAACTTTTAAATTGAATATAATTTCTTGTATTTTGATAAAAAATGTAACGATAAAGAAAGCTTTATTACCGTTTTTTATGTCAATATGTTCTCATTATAGCTCTATACTAATGACAAAGTGAAAAGATTTTACCCAAGAAAAACAAGCATTTTGGCATGAAATACGAAGTGTAAGTGTTAAAAGATAGACCTTTTGTATAGTTTTCTTATCGAAAAGTATACAAGTATTATATTTCTAACGTAGCGACTAGAATTGCTCAACAAACAAGACAAGAAAAGAAAACAGCTAAAGGTAATGTTATCGATTCGACCGGTGAACCAGTAATCGGTGCTTCAGTAGTAGAGCAAGGTACTACCAACGGTACAGTGACCGACATCAACGGTAACTTTACACTGAATTTGAGCACTCCAAATGCCAAAATAGAAATTTCTTTCATCGGCTACAAAACTCAGGTACTGGCTGCCCAATCTGGCAAGCTGATGGCTGTGAAGCTGGTGGACGATACTGAATTACTGGACGAAGTTGTTGTAGTAGGTTACGGTTCGCAGAAGAAAGTGAACATGACCGGTGCTGTTGCTACTATTGATTCTAAAACATTGGCTTCTAGGCCGATTTCCAATATATCTCAGGGCTTGCAAGGTTTAGCACCGGGTGTAACTGTAACTAATGCTGGTGGTCAGCCAGGTCAGGATACCGGTAAAATTTTAATCCGTGGTTTGGGTTCATTCAATGCTTCTTCTCCAATGGTTTTGATTGATGGTGTAGAAGGTGATATGAACGTGGTTGACCCGAATGATATCGAAAGCATCTCTGTATTGAAGGATGCTTCTTCAGCTGCCATTTACGGTTCTAAAGCTGCTAATGGTGTAATCTTGATTACTACTAAGCGCGGACAGAGCGGTAAGCCCAATTTGACTTACAGTGCTTTGTTCGGATGGTCAAAACCTGCCGATTTGATGGACCGTACCACCTCTGCTGAATTAGCAGAATTGACTAATGAAGCTGAATACTGGGATGCTATCTCTCAAGGCGCTTCTCCTGAACAAGCTGAAAAGAGAAAACCCTACACTCAGGAAGACATCCGCAAATATGCTGAGGGTTCTGATCCATACGGTCACCCCAATACTGACTGGTACGACTTGTTTTATACCGGCTCTGGTTTCATGAACCGCCATAACATAGGTATGAGCGGTGGTTCTGAATGGGCGAAGTATAGAGCGTCTTTGGGTTATGTAAAACAAGAAGGTATCGTTGAAAACGCTTCTAACAGACAGTTCAATGTTCGTACCAACTTAGATCTGAAGTTAACTGAACGCTTGAAATCAAGAATCAATCTGGACTTTGCCAATACATTGATGAAAGAACCGACTGACCCGATTTCTTGGTCAAATGGTGATGCTTATCAAGTATTCAGACAAGTAAATCGCATCTCTCCGATGGTTCCTTATAAAAATGAAGATGGTACTTATGGTGCCATTGCTGATGGTAACCCCATTGCATTCCAAGACTTGGGCTCTACTGGTGATACAGACAAAGACTACTTGAATGCTTTCGCTGAATTTTCATACGATATATGGGATGGTTTGAAAATTACCGCCAACGGTTCTTACAACATAGTGAATAGGAGTTACAAGCTATATAGAAAAGATTTGCAATATAATGCAAACAAATACGATGGTCCAATCCGCCTGACTAAGAGCCACACTAAGGAAATCCGCAGACAAGGTGATATCTTGTTGAACTACGACAAGACCTTTGCCCAAAAGCACACCGTAAACGCTTTGGCTGGTTTCCACACAGAACTCTATTCTTATGAATATGATGATGCTTACAGACAAGATTTTCCATCATCAGACGTAACTGATATGAATGGTGGTTCAGTAGTAGGTATGAGAAATTCTGGTTATACTCGTGAACTAGCAATGAATTCTGTATTCAGTCGCTTAAAATACAACTATAGGGACAAATATTTGTTCGAAGCTAACGTGAGAGGTGACGGTTCTTCCCGTTTTGCAGAAGGCAACCGTTGGGGGTGGTTCCCTTCATTCTCAGGTGCTTGGCGCATAACTAACGAAGACTTTGTATTAGGTACTGCTTTCAATGAAGTAGTAACCGACATGAAAGTAAGAGGTTCTTGGGGAATGCTCGGTAACCAACAAATAGGTAACGACTACTATCCGTACATCAATACATATGCCACCAATGCGAAATATCCATTCGATAACAAGGTAAGCGGTGGCGCTGTACAAACTGAAAATAAAATCCAGGATATTTCTTGGGAAAAGACTACTACTTGGGGTGCAGCTGTAGACATGACTTTATTCAACGAACTGCAGGTTACTTTGGAATACTACAACAGAAAGACAACTGGTATCTTGATGCAGGTAAATGTACCGAATACTTATGGGTATCCTGGTTACTGGGACAATGTGGGCGCTATGAGAAACCAAGGACTTGAGGTTTCTTTGGCTTGGCATCATAATTATTGAAGATGTTGGCACCAATCTTCTCATCGTGAGAACCGAGGTTGAGCACCTGGAGTTC
>ENA-UERX01000589-UERX01000589.1-human-gut-metagenome-genome-assembly--contig:-NODE-589-length-26600-cov-44.736078_pt1 | contig 26600 bp, 18 predicted proteins | sample MGYA00242992_ERZ507993 | MGnify/ENA primary metagenome ERZ507993 (study PRJEB26167, sample SAMN06115487) | human gut metagenome | host: Homo sapiens | place: China:Chongqing | collected 2015-04-10... | reverse complement strand
TGTTTACGTCTCTTTTGTGGGGTTTAGTCTCAGAATCGCAGTTGGGTGTTTAGTCTCAGAATCGCTTACCGCTAACAAGGGGACCGGTTCTCAATTCCCCTGACCTTTTCCCTGCAAAGCGGCTGCCCTGGCCCGCCCTCTTCCGAAATTTTACGTTTTTCTACCGATCGCCATCCCATGAATGGGTTACGGTTCAGCCGCTCCGCTCCCCCTCACCGAAGGGGCCCGAGCGGCTCACCCGCTCTGTTTTGACACCTTTGCACGGCAGTCGATCGGCTCGAAACGACTGCAGGAGTAAAAACCGCTTCCTCTGAAAACCCAAATTCGAGGGTTTTCCCCAACGGGGCTGAAGCTTAATGAATGTCCCGTATGGCGAAAGGTTTTTGCCGAAGCGTACATTTGCTCTCGCCGGCAAACGAAAAACCCCGCCAACCGTCTCGAACCAACCGAACGTCGGCGGTTTTCTCAAAAAATCAGATGAAAATCATATGAAAATCAATTTCCATCAACTAGTATCCGCCGTGGGATCAAAGAAAGACAAGATCGCCGCAGGCCTTCTTGTTCTGTACGCCCAAGCAGCTTCCGCGGGGGACGTGCAGGCCTTCGACAAACTGTACACCCAGCTCACGGGCTGGGCCCAGGGCTCCCTGGGGAAGTCCATCGCCATCATCTTCCTGCTTGTCGGCCTCGCTGTCGGGCTCGCCAAGGGGAGTCTCTATGCTGCAGTTGTATCCATCGCCTGCGGCTTGACCTTGATGATCGCACCCTCCGTCATTGACAGCATCTTTACTGTCTGATGGCGGCACCCGAGGGCGTTCGCGTCCCGACCGGCCTTGACGATCCGCCTCGATTTCTCTTTTTCGATGCGGACCTCGTCGCCGTGGTCCTCACCGTGACCTATCTCGGTGCGGTGCTGGACCACATTGGGGCCGGCGTCTTTCTGGGCGCGCTGTCGGCCTACGGTTGGCACAAGGTCTCGGGCCTTCACGGCCGCGGCTACGGCGCAGCGCTCGCCTACTGGCACCTCGGCGCGTCTTCCTTCGGGCGGACGCCCCCGAGCTCGGCCAGACACTTCGTGCGCTGAAACCCGTCCGCCGACGGTCAGGTCCGAACATCAATCACTTCCCCCCATTCCCCAGGGCCGCAGCCGTACGTCCGCGCATGCGCAGCCGCCTCGGGGATCCTTCTCATGCTCTACACATCCATCGTCGCCGAACGCATCGGCTTGAGACGAAGCTTTGCCGTCATCATGGCGATGAGCTTTGCGCTCAACTTCATCCTCGCCCTCGCGCTTCTCCTGCAGCAGCCCGAGACGCGCACCATCGTCGTTCCGCCCACGCTCGCCGCCGAGCGCGAGGTCTGGACCTTCGACGAGGCGGGTCCCGGAGCGCCGTACCTCGAGCGTTGGGCCCTCTCCGTCCTCTCCCATGCGGCAAGCGTCACGCCCGAAACCGTCGACTCCTCCCGCCGCGTCGTCCTTCAGCACGTTGACCCGGGCTTCTACGGAAAGCTCGAGGAGGCCCTCATCGTTGAGGCCGACCGCATCAAGAAGGACCACTCCTCCACGATCTTCTATCCCGACCGCGCCCGCGTCAACACGTCCGACCTCTCCGTCGAGGTCGAAGGCGTCCAGAAGACGCTCGTCGGCAGCACCGTCACGAGCTCGAGAAAGAAGACCTGGCGACTGACGTTCCGCTACGACGCAGGACGCCTCTTCCTCACGTCCCTCACCGACCAGCCGTCGTCTGGGTCCTGACAAAACCTTCCCTCACGGAGCCCTCATGATCGTCACTCGCTCTGACATTGAGTCCTTCAAGCGATTCGTCCCGAAGCTCGCGCTCGCAGGCGCAGCCGTCCTGATCCTCTCGGCCTTCGCCCCGTCGTCCGACGCCGCCGTCTTCACGGCCCGTGAAGGCGACGCACCCCTTGAATTCACGCTGCCCGCGCACGAGACCACCATGGTCGCCATTCCGGCCGACCCCATTGCCTCGGCCGTCTACGACCGTCACCTGATCGACGTTCAGACGGATGCCGCGAGCGGCATGCTCTACGTCCTCCCGAAGATGGAGGGCTCGGCCATGGTCTACGTCACCTGCAGATCGGGCGAGACTGCGCCCCTGCATCTCACCTTCACCGCGGATGCGGAGCCCCGCACCATCATCCTCGAAAAGAGCGTACGCAGGGCCGAACAGGCGAATGCTCCCGTTCGCGTGCCCGCTGCGCCCCTTCGCGCCGAGGGCTTCCCCGCCGAGATGAAGCGCCTCGTGACGCTCGTCCTCAGGGGCGAAGAGACCGATGAAGTCTCCCGCACCGCCATGACCGAGCCCGCTCAGGGTGCGGCCGCCGCCATGAAGAGGCTCGCACCGCTTCGCGTGCGCATCGAAGGCATCTGGCGCTCCCGCCATGCCGAGGCGGTTGAACTCACCGTCAAAAACGGAACGGTCTTTCCCGTTGAGATCAATCCCGAGCTTCTCTCGGGCTCGGTCTGGGCTGCTGCCGCAACCGAAACCTCTCTTGAGCCGGGCGACAGCTGCAGGCTCGTCCTCGTGGAGAACGCCCGTGAATGAGATCAGAACGAACGATTGCCCATGCACCGTGCGCAACGCTGACGCCGGCCATCTTCCCGGAGTGTCGTCATGCAGCTGAAGGACATTTTCTCCGCGTCTTCTGACGGCGTCTCCCAGCCCTCGAACAGCAGTCTCAGGTTCAAGCAGAAGGCGCTCGCCGCCACGATCCTCGCCACTCTGGCGATCATCGCCTTCATTGCTGTCGAGGCATCCGACACCAAGCCCGCCCGCAAGGCTCCGACCGAAGCGGCCATGATCACGCTGCGCCCCGACGGCACGGACAAGGACGTGCTCATCGCCCGCTATGACGCAAACTTCCTTGCGCTCAGCCGCAGGATCGAGGAAGTGCAGCGCGAGGCCGCCGCAACCGAGACGCGACTGCGCGCGATCATCGCCGACCAGAAGTCCCGGCTCGAGACGCAGACAAGCGAAGTCAAGGACCTCAAGGCGATCGCAGGACGCGCGGGCCTTACGCCCCGTCCGGGCGAAACGCCCGAGGAGACCGAGGCCCGCATCAAGAGCCTGCTCAAGGCAAACGACGATGCGGCCTACATCTCGAAGCTCTCCTCCCAGTTCGGCTCGAAGACTCCCGGAAAGGTCTTTCACACCGATCCCGCCAGAAACACGAACGAGCCCGCCTCTTCAATCGTCCCCGCGCTTCCCGACATCTCGGGCGGCGTGAAGGTTCCGGATGAAGCGCATGCGGCGGCGCGACAGGCGGTCTCGGGTCCGAGGCTCGCGATGGTGACGCTGCCGCCTCCCGCCCCACCGACGCCGCCCGCACCCCGTGTGGGGCCTTCGCCCACGCTCAACCCCGACACGCCTCTGCAGGTGAACAGGGCCGCGGGCACGACCGTCGAGGACTACCTGCCTGCAGGCTCCTTCGTGCGGGGCAGGCTGCTGACGGGGGTCTATGCCTCCACGGGCGCAGGTGCTGCGAGCCAGCCGCTTCCGATGGTGATCCGTCTTGAGGACACGGCCGTGCTGCCCAATGCCTGGCGCAGTCAGGTGACGGCCTGCCACGTGACCGCCTCGGCCACGGGCGACCTCTCTTCCGAGCGCGCCTTCGTGAGGCTCGACAGGCTCTCCTGCGTCGGCAAGAAAGGAGAAGCACTCGACGTGCGCGTCTCCGGCTACGCCGTGGGCGAGGACGGCAAGGTGGGCGTGAGAGGAAAGCTCGTGACCCGATCGGGGCAGGCCATTGCCTCTGCGCTCTCCGTCGGCCTGCTCTCGGGTCTGGGCGAATCGATCACCCGCTCTTCCGAGGAGGTGACGACGTCGATCACGGGCACGCAGAGCAAGCGATACAAGAACGCCTGGATGTCCGGCATGGGCGAAGGCCTCTCCGACTCCATGGACCGCATCACCGACTACTACCTGAGACTCGCCGACCGCATCTTCCCCGTGCTTGAGGTGGATGCCGGCCGCCCCGTCGACCTCGTCTTCTCGCAGGGCGTGCTGCTCGCCGATCCCTCGAAGCGATAACGACAAACACAACACAGGAATCCAGCCATGATTCGAAACGAGACCGCACGCCTTCTGCGCCGCACGGCCCCTGCACTTGCCACACTTCCCCTTGCCCTCGCCCTCTCGGGCTGCGGGACCCTCACGGGCCTCAACGCCGAGAACGACTTCAGCTGCCCGATGACGCCGGGGGTCTCCTGTCGTTCGCTCTCCGACACCTACGAGGACAGCGTCCGCGGCCGCACGCCCGACAGGATCGAACGCGACAAGGCAATCGAGGCCGCCTCGAAGGGCCTTCCAGAAATTGAAGGCACGAACGGAAAGGCCGCCGACGAAACGCCTGCGGGTACCGCCGTCCAGACGGTGAAGGCAGATGCGGCTCAGGCTTCCGAAGCCGCATCCGCCGCACGAGCACCTGAGCGCCGTTCTTCGCCCAGGCGCCTCCCCGAGGTGATCGTGACCATCTGGATCGCGCCCTGGACGGACGACGAAGGCGACTTTCATGAGGGCGAGATGATCCACGCCCGCGCCTTTGACGCCCGTTGGGCCGCAGCCCGGCGGCGAGCCGAAAGCGCCGACAGGGGCTCCGCCGTCGTGCGCCTTCCCTTCGAGCGCCGTCGTTCGGCGTTGAAGCACGCTCAGACTTCGGTCCCGAGAGTTCGTGCATCAGAGTCAGACGTCGCCTCTTCGCTCGGTGACGGCAGCCGCCGCTTCATCGAAGCCCAGAAGGCGGCCCTCAAGGGCACGCCCTATGACCCCGACGTCCTCACGGAAAAGATGAAGGCTCCTGAGGAGAACCCGTGATGACCTCCTCAAAGAATCCCGTCAGAGAATTCATCGAAATACTTCGGCGGATCAGGACAGGACACGAGAACCTGAAGGTCTCCTCCGGGATTCCCGGCTTCATTCCGGGTACGGGCGAGCGCGTCGACGCGTTCTCAACGGCGCTCCCCTGGGAGTCCGCCACGCCAGACGGCCTCTTCACGCTGAAGGGCGACAAGCCCGAAAACCCCGAGGGACTCGGCTTTGCGATCGAGATCTTTCCGCAGACGGGCGTCACGTCCGAGATGGAGAAGACGCTCATCGGCCTCGCGGCTCCGCTTGAAGCCGGATCCGTCCTCTCGATCACGGCCTTCGCGTCGTCGGCCGTAAGGGGCATTGCAGAGCTGATGGTTCCCGAAGCACGTGTGCCCGACGGGTTTCCGCCGCTGAGCCCGGAAGCCGAAGGGATCATCGACACGGCCACGAACTGGGCCGCCGAAAACCTCGTGAAGGGTGCGGTCGAGCAGCTCACGCCCCAGGCCCCCGTGTATCCGAGGCACTGGCGAGTCTGGCTCACGGTTGTCGTTCCGACGACGAAGCCCGACGACGAGGAGGTCCGTGAAAAGGTCCTCACCGCGCGCAGGGCCATTTCCGCCGTGCTCGAGCAGGCGGGGCTCTTCATGGGCGTGTGGGATGCGGACGTGCTCGTCGGCACGGCTTCCGAGATCCTCAACCCGCAGCTCGTGCGCTCGGGCGACTTCGTGCGTCCGTCCGCGAACCCGTTCGAGCCTCCGTCCGTTCAGGTGATGAAGGCCGACACGGAGGTGACGGTAGAGAAGCACCGCATCCGATTCGAGACGCTTGACAGGAAGTCCGCGGTTCATGCCGTGGGGCTTGGGGTCGAACACTACGGCGGGCACATCTCGCTCGCCCTCACAAGCCAGATGCTCGGCGAGCTCGGTCGTGGCGGCCATCAGATTCCGTGCCCCTTCCTCTTCACGAGCATCATCGCGGTTCTTGACTCCGCCTCCGAGCGCGTCAAGGCCGAAGGCCACCGCATGCGTGCGCTGCAGATGTCGCACACGCCCGTCTCGCAGATCAGTCCCTGGTATCCCGAAAAGGCGCGCCAGTGGACGATTGCCGTCAACAGCTTCCAGACCGAAGGGGGCATCGCGCGCGTGGCGCACCAGTACCTGCTCCTTGCACCTGCGGGACTTGAGGCCGAGGCCGTTCACGCCGCCCAGTCCATTGCACGCAAGGCGGGCATGGACGTGAGGCGCACGACCTGCCTTCATGCGCAGGCCCTGATGGGAGCCCTTCCGATGTGTGCGGGTCCGCTTCTCGTCGAGGACATGAAGAGGAGCTTCCGCATACAGCGCAGGACTCTTGCGACCGGCATCTGCGGCTCGCCCGTGATGACCGAGTGGCAGGGAACGCCGATTCGCGACGACCGTGACCGCAGGACTCCGTTTCTCACGCTCGTGGGCCGACGCGGCCAGATCATGCACGTGGATCCCTTTGCGAACGCGAGCGGGAACTATTCGGTGACGATCGTGGGCAAGCCCGGTTCGGGCAAGTCCGTCGTGATGAACCAGCTGGCCTTCAGCTGCCTCGCGCAGGGCGGGCTCGTCTGGATCATCGACGTGGGGCGCTCCTATGAAAAAACCTGCGCGGTGCTCGACGGGGCCTTTCTCGTCTTCGACAAGGAGCACGTCTGGGATCTCAATCCCTTTGCGATCCTCGAGGCCCTTGCGGGCGACGACCGCTCAGAAGGGATCGAATCGGTGGTGTCGATTCTGGGCGAACTCGTCTCGCCCGGCCGTCCTCTTCCCGACCTCGAGCGCAGCGTGCTCATTCAGCTCACGGCCTCGGCCGCTCAGATGGCGGCGATGCAGGGAAGGCTTGCGACCCTTGCCGACCTCGATTCGCTTCTTGCCGAACGCGCCGTTCACGACAGGCGACTTGACGACCTGCGCATGCAGCTCGAGCCCTACCTCAATGGTCCGCTCGCGCGCTGGTTCGACGGCTCGGGCCGTCCGATCGACTTCAGCAGTCGCCTTACGGTGCTCGAGCTCGAGGGCCTCTCCGCTCACCCCGCGCTTCGTCAGGCGGTTCTTATGACGCTGATGCTCTGGATCGAAAAGACGATGTCTCTCGACCGTCGCACCGTGAAGCTCGTCCTCATCGACGAAGCCTGGGACCTGATGGGTTCGGGCCACAGCGGGAAGTTCATCGCCTCGGGCTTTCGTCGTGCGCGAAAGCACAACGGCGGGTTCGTGGTTGCCACGCAGTCGCTTGCAGACTTCTTCAAGAGCGAGACGGCCGAGGCCGCCTGGAGCTGCGCCGACACGCGCATCTATCTGAGGCAGGACGCCGAATGTCTTTCGAGCCTTGAGGCGAAGGGGCAGCTCGCGACCGACCCGTGGTTCAGGGCGGCGTTGCCGTCACTCACGACCGTTCGCGGAGCGTGGTCCGAAATGATCGTGAAGGTGGGCGATGCGCCGCCCGCGATCGGACGCCTCGTGCTTGACCGCTTCATGCAGGTCCTCTACTCGTCGCTGCCCGCCGAAGTCTCCGCCGTCAATGCATGGCGCGAGGCGGGTGCAACGATGGCCGCTTCCGTGAGCGCCGTCGCCAACGGCGCATTCGAACCCACGCCCGAAGCCCTTGCAGCCCTCAACCGAAATCAGGAATCCGACCGATGACCGAACAAAAGAACAGCAGCGAAAAGACGGAAAAGACCGACAGGAACGAAAAGCCGGGCTCTGCTCCGAAGAAGCCCTCGATCGAGCCGAAGTCGGCCCGAGGTGCAAGCACGACGGCAAGAAGGAAGACCGCGGAGGAAGCCGACGCTGCCCTTCAGGACAAGATCGAGAAGGCCCGTGCAGGCGCAATGCCCGAGCGCAGGGAACCCGCGGCCGCAGGAGAATCCGCCGGCCTTCCGCCCGTGCAGACCGTGCGCGCCATGCCGCAGATCAACAGGAAGAAGGACGAGACGACGTCCGACGAGAAGACCGCTGCAAAGAAGCCGCCCGCCCCCGTCAAGATGCCCGAGCGTGACGCCACGGGCCGTTTTCTCCCGTCCGAGGAGAAGGCGAAGAAGCCCCGGGCGAAGGCCAGGGCTCAGCAGGCCAGGACCGAAGACGTGAAGAAGCCCTCGGAAAAGCCCGAAGCGAAGCCCGCGCAGAAAACGGCGCAGAAGTCCGAGCCCAAGGAGACTCAGAAGGCTCCGAAACAGGTCGAGCCGAAGGTCGAAACCAAGACGGAAAGCCAGCCCGCTCAGAAAACGCAGGAAGCGAAAGCCGCGAAGAAGCCCGAAGGCCCGGTCACGTCCGCCGCACCCGCTGCGCCCGTCCCCCACGTCAAGCCCGTTCTCTCCCTGCTGATGGATGAGGCCCCGTCCGGGGTCATGACGGACATGAAGGCGGACGACCGTCCAGCGCCCGGAGAAGTCCGCGGGAAACCCGCGGACGAAACGAACGAAGCGCCATCTTCGCCTGTCCTCAGACCTTCCGGCAGTCAGTCCCCGAACGGTTCCCGAATCATCGACATCGAAGGCGAAGAAGACGAAGAGGAGGACTACGACGACATTCCCGACCCGGCGGTCTCGGTTTCCGAATCGGCCGACGACGATGAGATCGATGATGACGAGCCTGACGACGATGACGATCAGTCTTCTGCCGACCGGCCCGTGAAAAAGCCCGTTTCCGTGATCCGTCCCGCGGCCGAGGACCCCGAACCCGTTGAGCTCGACAGTCAGGGCCGTCCCTATCACGCGACCGAGGTTCTCTCCGGCCGCCGCACGCCCGTGCGCGTCAAGCCGCCCGTTGAGGAACCCGCCGATCCGTCAAGGACCGTGGACCTCGAGGCCGAGCGCATTGATGCCGAGCATACGGCGAGGCAGGCCCTTCTCAGGCTTCACGCCCGCACCCAGCCCACGCGTGCCGAACTGGCTTCGATGCTGGTCTCCAGGAAGATCGAGCAGATGGAGCGCGGCAATCCTGCATTCGAGAAGGATCCCTCTCAGGAAGGTGATTCGGATTCCGTTCCCGACCGGAACGCGGACGCCCGCAGCAAGGGTTGGAACTCGCTCTGGGGAAACGGCGTTCGCGATGCCGAGGCTGAGCAGAACGCGTTGGTCGACGTGCGTCGTCCGCCGCGCTATGCGTTTGACGAGGACGAACGTCCTCAGGTCGAGCGTGACGAAGCCTATGCCCGCCGCATGGATGCCTGGGAAAAGGACGTGATGGCGGAGAGTGAATCCCGCGACCAGCGCGTGTCGTGCCGCGGCCCGAAGCCCGGTCCCCGCGTTCCCGTCCGCACGGGCACGCACGAGACGCTCGGCGGCTTTCCGACGCCGCACCAGACCCGCCTCTGGAAGGCCGAAGGCGCTGAAGGAGAGGAGCGCGAATCGCGTCTTGACATCGTTCGCGAAAGGCTCAACCGCCTTCATGAACGCTGGTCGGGGCTCGAGGGGTGTCTGAGGGCGGCGCTTGCCGTTGCCTGCGTCTCTTCCGTGGCCGCCTTTGCCGCCTGGACGACGGCGAAGTCGATCGTGCCCGACCTCACGGTCATGCACACGCCCGTGTCGGTCACGGCCGTCGTGGCCGACGAGGAGATCAGGAACCTGATGCTGATGACGGCGCTCCTTGACGCCAAGGGAATTCCGACGGGCCGCACGGCTCCTCAAGTCGACAGCGTGTACCTGACAGGTGAACTCAGAAAGATCATCGTCACGGACAACGAAGCCTCGCGCATGTCGCTGCCGCTTGACGACCGTCTCTTCAGGGCCGCCGTGATGGAGGCAGCCGACATGGCGGGTGCGCCGGTCCTCTCCCGAGCCGCCGTGCTGGCCATGCCCGACCCCACTCACTCCACGACGGGCCGCACGCTTGACGTGACGAACCTCGTCATCGAGCGCCTCGGCCTCAAGAACGTGTCGGCCGCTGCCGCACGCGAAGTGGTCTCGGGCCTCATGAGTCCCTCGGGACTTTCCGCCGCCATGACGGCCGTCCCCAACGTCACGACGTCCGCACCTTCGCCCTCCGCCGAAGCTGCTCCCGTCAAAAACCGCTGTCAAACAACGCTGACAAAAGCCATTCGATAAAGAGCACAGACATGAATCAAGTGACCCCGCCTTCAGGCGTGAAGGGCTCCGCGCCCGTCTCGCCCGCTACGAAGAGCAACGTCGCCGTGGAGCCCGGAGAGCAGTTCTACGAGCGTGCGCTCCGGAGGCGCATCCGCTCCTGGCCCGACGTGTCGGCCGCGGGCTTTCTGACGGTCGAGCTTTCGCAGTACCTCAAGGGCACGGGCGGTGCGACGGCCGAGGCCGTGATGGCAGCGCTCCTGCGTTTAGGTCACGACGGCCTTGTGGCCAACGGCAGGCGTCTGGCCTCGAGGCTTGACACGCTCACCGTTTCCGAAGCCCGTGACGTGCTCGAAGCGTGCGGCCTCGCGGCAGAACGCCATGCCCGCGCCATGACGAGGGCCTGCGAGAAGGATCCCGAGGGGATTTCCGAACGCGAAGCCCGCGAGCGCGCGCTCTGCCCCGCCGTCACCGCAAGGCTCACGGGCACGTACCACGCCATTCCCTGGGATGCCCGTCACGACGGCCATCTGGCCTCGCGTGAAGTCTCGCGTGCCGCAGGACTCGTGCGCTGGGCCCATGCGCTCACGTCCGAGCGTTCTTCGCGCGTGCATCTGGCCGTCGGCCGTTCGCTTCTCTTCGGACGAGGTGCTGCCGACGTCTGGAAGCACCGTCGTCCGCTCGTCTTCATCGACCGCATCAACGCCTACACCGTGAAGCTCGTCACCGACTGCTGGACCGCCGATCCGCAGACTGCCGTCGTCTATGCGGGCAACAGCGTCCCCGCGACGAATCCGTTCGACGCGTGGGAGATTCCGCTCGTCGTCGATACGCGCGGCTATCTGCGTGCGCTCCTTGCCGTCGACAAGACGCCCTGCCTGATCGAACCCCGCCTCGGCGGCTTTACGGTGACCTGCGCCACGGGCCGCGTCGACCCGAAGGGCTTTCGCGACGGCGAGAAGCTCGCCCCCTGGATGAAGACCCTTGCCGAAATCGGTCTCATCAACGCCTATGCCGAGGCCGCAAGGGCGGGCAATGTTCCCGCCTTCACGGGAGCCGAAGCCTGCGTCTGGGCCGAGCGCTTCAAGTCGCTCCTCTCCGTGACGCTTGCGCTCGACAACTCCGCCCGCCGGGGGCTTGAAGTCGACGAAAAGGCACTCGAAGCCGCCGCACGCCAGCGCGAGAACTACGTGGCCGTGAGAAACGAAATGACCTCGATTCTCGAAAAGCTCGCCGACGGCGCACGCGAACTCCGTGAGGCCGAGCTTGCCCAAAGGGCCGAACGCCGGGCAAAGCAGCGCGAAGAACGCAAGACCCAAAGGGCCGCCCGTCTCGCCCGACGTGAGGAGAACGCCTGATGCGCACGCTTTCCTCTCTTCTTCCGGGCGCGGCGATGTTCGTCGCAGCCCTCACGGTGAATGCCGCCACGGTCTGTCAGGGCGAGATTCTCAATCCCGTGACCGACGTCTGCTGGAGCTGCGTCTTTCCCGTGAAGATCGGCGGCAAGGCCTCGCTCAGCACCTCGGTTCTGCCCGACCCCGACACGGGTGCGGGCGGGCCGTTCTGCACCTGTGGCAAAGGCCTCAACCTGAGGGCCGGCGTCACGTTCAGCTTCTGGGAGCCCCTTCGCACGGCGGAGATCGTTCGTCATGCGGGGTGTCTTCCCTCGATGGGCGGCGTGAACATGGGCGACATGGGGCTTCGCATATCAGACCACGTGAAGGTGCATTCGCACGAGCCCGACGGATCGATGAAGCGGCACACGGACTTTCGTCAGGTGCACTGGTATGCGACGCCCTGGCTCTTCATTCTCGAGGCGCTCCTTGACGACGGGTGTCTGGACCAGCAGACGTTCGACCTCGCCTACATGTCCGAACTTGATCCCCTATGGGACGACACGCTCTCGAGCTTCATCCTGAACCCGGACGCCGCGCTCTTTGCGAATCCGATCGCCCAGGGCGCGTGCGCCGCCGACTGCACGTCCGCCTCTTCGGGCCTTCCCCAGAACTCCCTCTACTGGTGCTCGGGCTGTCAGGGGAACGTCTTTCCGCTCACGGGCTGGAGCGCTTCGCTCACCTCCCACACGGCCGTCTGGCAGCTGATGACCCACCGCTTTGCGATGAAGCTCTCGCGCGAGGGGCTGCTTCTTGCCGCCCACGGCTCGAAGGGGCTCTGCGAGTCCTTCTACGAGCCCCTGATGCGAAAGGACGTCTGGCGCACCCAGCTCGTCTGGCCCGCGCACTCGGGGAAGAACACCGACGGCTCCTGCTGCAGCCCGCTCGGGCGCACCACCGTCGTCTCGGGCTCGGGAAAGAGCTGGAGTCCCGGCGGCGAGGACGGCGTGGTACTCGTCTGGCGACGCCGCGACTGCTGCTCGATGTCCGCCAAATGGGGCGGATGAGCCCGACAACACCCTGCATTCAAGTCCTTTGCGGGAATTCATAAACCCAAAACCCACAGAAAGACAATGGAGATTCTCATGAAGCACGAATCCAACGACACGCCGCCCTTTGCGCCCGACGACCCCATCAGCCGGAGCCTTTTCGTGAGGCCCAGCCTCATCGAGCGCCTCTGCGCCTCGGCGCTTCGCCTCTGCCTGCTCGTCTGCATTCCGGCCGCCGCATCGGTCTTCCTGATCAGCCTTGCCGACTCGGCCGAAGCCGCCTGCACGTCCGAACCTTCTCAGCACTACGAGGTGACGACGCTCATTGCCGACCATCCCGTGCAGACCTCGTCGGACCCCGACTTCGAGGAGATCCTCAAGGCCAACGCCCGCATTGCCGTGGAGTCGGGTGAATGGTCCCGCCGTGTGAAGCGAAAGGAAGAGACGCTCATTCAATGGATGCGGTCCCCGGTCTTTCCTGAATTCCGTCCGATGGCCGTCAAGACCACGCTCATTCGCAGACCCACGGGTCTTTCGGTTGAGGACATCAGGCGCGCCGAGCTCTTCAACGACGTGAGCCGCCTCCTTCTCTTCTTCGACTCCCGTGCGGGCGGCCAGGTCAACTTCGCGATGAGGATGCTCTCCACCGCCTCCTTCGCCATTCGTCCCGTCGTGGCGGCGGGCAGCGTTGCGTTCGCTCAGGAAAAGCTCGGCATGCGCGTCTGGGCAGACCAGGGCTCGGTCCTCACGCGCCGTCTCGGTCTCAATCACTGGCCCGCCCTCGTGAAACTCACGCCGTCGGAAATCTCCGTGTGGACACCTGCGCTCAATGCCGATGGGATTCCGGATTCGCCCGTCCCCGCCGGCCTTGCTTCGAAGGAGTCGATCGACCTCTCCGCACCCGCCGTGCGCCCCGCCACAACGAAAACCCTCCGTTAACGAGAGAGCCGTCATGAATTTTGTGTCCACGTTCGGCGCTGCCGCCCTTTCCTGCCTTCTTCTCCCCGCCGCCTTCGCTTCAGGACCCGCAGGCACTGCTCTCGAACCCTCGCCCGCCACGATTGCGCCCAAGGTCCGTGAAGTGGAGAAGGCTCCGTCTACTGAGCTCGCCGCCGCGCCTTCCGCTTCTTCGTCTCCTGAAGCCTCTTCGGACTCCAGGTCCGACAACTCGAACACTTGGCGACCCCGCATCACGATTCTGCTCGACACGGGGATGACGTCCTCGCTCGTCGAGACGGCGGCCGAGGAACTCAAGCTCGTGGGTGACGCTGCGGACGTCGAGGTCCTCGTTCGAGGTCTCCCCGTGACGCGCACCCCGACGGGTTACCGGACCGACTTCGAAGCCACGTCCGAACGTCTTGCGCTGTTCGTTGACGCAGGCTTCGGAGCCGCGATCCATCCTGAACGCTTCGCCTTCCTTCTGGCCCTTGCCGAAGAGGGTCTAGAGGCGGGCGGCAGGCTCGATGCGAAAACCGAAGAGGTTTACGAAGTGATGACCGCCGCGCCCACCGCACCCGCCGTTCTCCTCACGATCGGCCGCAGCGTGTATGCGGTCTCGGGCACGGCCTCCATCGTCTCGGCCCTTTCTCAGTGGCGTCGCACGCTCGCCGACGCCGTCATGGACGAATCGGACCGCACCCGCATCGCCGCCCTTCAAACCGTACTCGACGAAACGCCGCTCGGCCGAATCGCGCACTGAACACCCAAAACCGCACCCAGGAACCCAATCTCTACACCTCTTTGAGAGCCATGACCCATACAGTTCCCGTTCGATGTCTCATTTCACTCATGACGTTCGCTCTCGGTCTCTCCATTGCCCTGCCCTCGCACGCCGTGACGGTTGCCGAGGCCGTTGCCGCTGCGCGCAACACTCAGCTTCCCGACATCGACGGGATCATGGCGAACCACGACGGTGTGCTTGATGCCGTGGGCGGCGGGTCGACCGAAGGTCTGGACGACGTCAAGAACCTCTGGGCCGACGGCAAGGGCACGCTCACGGGTTCGGCCGAAGCCACCGTGATCGAGTGTCGCGGCAAGACCGACACGACCTGCCGCGCCATTCAGGTGCTCGACAAGGGCTTCCCGGAGCGTCCCGTCATCGGCGAGGACGTGCTCGCGGGCCGCGACGAGATCGTCAACAATCCGACCGTAACGCCGGACGACAACGACACCTGCAAGGACGTGACCATCGAAGCCGCCCCCGTCGAGGTGACGAAGTCCTGTCGAGCGGGCGGCTGGTGGAACGAGAAGGCCTGCCGCATCGGCCCCGTCGAGATCGGCAAGGTCACGGCAAAGTACTTTGCATGCGCCGAAGGCGAAGGCACGTCCTCCGAGCGCTCCTGCCTCACGACCGTCTCAGGAAAGCCCGCATCCTCCGTCTGGACCGAGCGATGCTTCTTCGGCAAGGAATCCTCCGCCGCCTCCGGTACCGTCACCGAAGAGACCTCGGCCGTCGCACGCGCGATCTTCTCGGGCGTGTGCACCTCCACCGACGCCACGACCGAAACGGTCAAGTGCAGTGAAGTCCTCGAGTCGAACAACGACCACGGCTGCGTCCTGGGCGACAAGACCACCGCACGCGTCAACGGTGAATACAGTCTCAGCCACGACCCCTGTTCCGACGGCGACGTCCTCATCGGCCAGCACACCTGCGGCAACTCCTCCTATCTGGCCATCCAGGTGAAGGGGTTCAAGTCCACGCGAATCTCGCTCGGCTACACCCTCCGAAACATCGCCCACCGTACGAACAGCAGCTGCAAGGCCGACTACGAATGGACGAAGCGTGAATGCTCCGGCCCCACCTGCACGGCCAAGCTCGGAGCCCGCGTCTATTACAACGGTTACATGACGGGCTCCATGAGGCTCACCCTCACCTACGTGAACGAGTCCTACTACATCAAGGAAGAATGGGTCGACCACTGCGCCTCGATCCGCCCCAAGACGGCTGCGACTGCGGAGGGCTCCTGACATGCGCCGCCTCTTTTCGCTCCTCCCTCTTCTTCTCCCGCTGCCGAACCTCGTTCAGGCGGCTGATCCCGTCTGCACGCTCGAGAACCGCGTCTGCGCCGAGAACAACAATTCCGGGAAGTGCATTCGCTACGAGAACACCTTTACCTGCGTGACGGTCAATCCCGCGGGCTCTCGCTGCACGGTCGACGCCAATCCGACGCTCACTGACTGCACGCTCTCCGCGCCCGTCTGTTCGGCCGAGTCCGGCGGCATCTGCCTCGAGACCACGACCGACTTCGTCTGCAAGTCCGAACCCTCGGGCGAAGGCATCCGCATCGACGACACCTCCGTCACAGTCTCATACTCGAAGGAAACCAAGGGCGAAATCCCTGCCGGCTGCATCATCGGGGCCGAAGTCTGCCTCGACGACGACGCGCGCGACATCGAGGTCGAAAACTGGGAGGGACACTTCGTCTCCGCCAATCCCGTCTGCTGGTTGACCGAACGCACGATCCTCTGTCCCTCCGTCGACGGCGCGGCCTCCTGCCAGAAGCTCGAACTCGCGGGATGCCAAAAGCTCACCGACCCCGTCTGTGAAACCGAGGAACACGGCGTGTGCGTGCGCTGGTCCTCGACCTATCGCTGCACGCGTGACGAAGTCATCGGCGACGACATCATCACCGACGACGTCGTGACGACGCCCGGCGACGTGACCGAGGACGACTCGGCCTGCCGGAAGGAGCTCGAGGATGCGGCCGCCCGGGGCGAAAACTGCACCGTCAATTCCAAGGTCTGCGTGAAGACCGACCCCACGGGCGTCCTCCCTTGTCTCGAATACCGCACGACCATGACCTGCACATCGTCGTCGACCGACACCTGCGGCTCCCTGAAAAACCTTTCGGGTTCGGGCGACTGCATGCTTGCGGCCGAGCCCGAATGTACCCTCACGGACACCGACGGCAACTGTCGCCGAACCGAGTCGACTTATGTCTGCACGGAGTCCGTCACTTCCGAATCCGTCTCACCCGCCACCTTCCTCAAGGCCATGACGGTCACGAACTGGCGCGAGCGCGACGACTGTCTCCTTGACGACGGTTCCGTCATGACTGCTTCCCTTTCGCTCCTCTCGCGCGCGAGCACCACCGACAATTCGTCGGGTTGCATACTGGCGTCCCGCACCTGCATCGAGGGCGAGGGCCTGCGCTTTGTTGAAGGCCGTCCCGCCTACCGCGCCTGCTGGGCATGGGAGGAGAAGTGGACCTGCAGGGCCGAAGGCAACGAATGTCTCGAGTACGAGAAGGACCCGTCCTGCAAGCTCGTCTCCGAAACCTGCTCCGACGGCAGCACCGACTGTCCCCGACCCTCACGCGTCTACTCGTGCACGCGTCCCGGCCTCTCCGCCTCCGTGGGCCAGGTCTGCGACGGTCAGATCTGCGTGGGCGACCAGTGCCAGGACGTGGGCGACACGGCCGACGGCGACTTCATCGACGCAATCCTTCAGCTTGAGATCGGACGGCAGCTCTCCGTCTACGGCGACACCAACGTCAACGAATTCTTCGGCGGCACGGTCTCCACCTGCCGCGACCGCATGGCGGCCGAGACCTGCTGCCGCGCCGACGCTGCCCCCAACACCTCGAACGCCGCCTTCGGCCAGTACCTCCTCTTCGGCGTTGCCGCAGGCGTCGAATTCGTCAAGTGGATCGGCTCGCCCTACGTTTACGACCTCCTCTCCTGGTCGGACAAGACCTCGTGGCTCCTCAACAAGATCTACGGCTCGTCGGGCACGGGTGCCTACTCCCCCACGTTCTCCTTCTGGGGTGCAACCGCCCAGTACTCCGAGTCCGCAGGCTGGACCTTCAACTTCTCGTCCGCGGGCTTCGTCTCCGCCATGGCCAGCCAGTTCTGGAACAAGTACCAGAGCTGCCGCGCAACGGACCAGCGCACCGCACTCGCCAAGACCCAGCGACTCTGCCACTACGTGGGCACCACCTGCGAGAAGAAGGTGACGGGGCTCGGCTGCGTCGAAACCGCCGAAAAGCACGTCTGCTTCAACTCCCGCCTTGCCCGCATTCTCAACGAGCAGGGCCGCCCGCAGCTCGGACGCGACTTCGGCAACCCCATCAAGCCCGACGCCCGCGGCTTCACGATCGACGAATTCGCAAAGCTCGACTTCTCGAAGATGGACCTCTCCGAATTCATCGCCGACATCGTCAAGGAAGTCACTGCCCGCGGAAACACTTCCGCCGAGGCCGCATCCGCACGCGCCAGGGAACGCATCGAGGCCATGGTCAAGGGGGAACTCGCCACTACGGCCAAGCTCCCCGGCGCTTCCGACACCGTCGCCTCCAAAGACCAGCCCACGAAACCCGACGGCACGGGCGGCCCCTCCACCCCGAGCTCGAAGTGAACCTCTCGTCCATTCAAACACCGACCATGAAGATCAACATCATCACCGGAATGATCCTCGCCGCGCTCAGCCCGCTCCTTTTTGCAGGCACCGTTGCTGACGCATTTGCAGGACCTCCGTCCGCAGGCGGCCATCCGCTCGATTCGTCCCTTTTGAATGCGCAGGGCGAATTCGCGTCTTACGCCCCCGCTCGTCCTCACGATGCACCCGACGTTCGTCATCCGTCCACCTGGTGGGACGAGGATGTCTGGGCGGATCCCGATCGTCCCTTCCTCTATTACGGCGACAACGAGGTGCCCGACATGCGTCCCGGCTCTACCGTCGAGCCGCCCGAACCCCAGTCTGTCGTCAAGCCCGATGAAAAGCCCTTCGACCCCGAGGACTTCACCGCCTTCAAGACCGTCGTGGAGCTTCGAGCCGAACGCGAGCGCCGCCTCAACACGGCCATCATGAATCCGTCGCCCGCCAACATGCAGTTCTATCAGGCGATCAACGCGCACCTTCTCGCGCTTTCCGCCCGCTTTGCGCAGGCCTGGCAGCTCGGCCGAATGCTGAACCCCGGTTACGACTGGACCACGACCGCACCGTCCGCGAACTTCGCCACAGTCGAGCTCGGTGCCATGAAGCGCGACAAGTCTCATGCGCTCGTCAAGTCCCTTCAGGGCGACGCCGGCCTTCTCTTCATCGGCAAAAAGGGCGATCCCCTCACGCAGGTCGCTGCAGGCCCCGTTCGTGCATTCGCCAGCACCTGGGGACTCGAGCTCCTCGCCGTTGCCGACGGCATCGATGCACCCGCCGCCGGATCTGCCGTTCCCGGTTTCGAAGGGTTCGACCTCGTGCAGCCCGATGCGGGCCGCGCGAAGAAGCTCGGCGTCAACACGCTCCCCGCCGTCATCCTCGTGCCCAACCCCAAGGCCATGTCCCGACCCGACTTCGCACTCCTTCGCGGAGGCCTCGCCGGTCGCGACGGCATGCTCATTGCCGCCGGCGCGGTTTCGGGCGAGGAGCTCTCGCGCCGACTCGTCTTCATCCTCTCGAACCCCTCGGGCTTTGAAGACACGCCGCACATCAGGGGCCGCGCCGCCCCCACCGGCTCACCGCTCCTGCCGCCCGATCCGGCGCTCAGGATGCCGCCCGCCCAAACGTCCGACACGCCGCCCGTCGCGATCCCTCACGCGGACGCAGCCCTCAACACACAACCCGTTCGCTGACGCCGTGCGCCGACCAGCACATTGATTGACGAAAAATCTCCAACCAAGAGACTCAGCCCATGACAAGAAGAAACTCTTTTGCACCTCATCTGCCAAAGCCTGCGCTACTGCCTCTCCTCGTCCTCCTTGCGCTCCCGCCCTGCACCTCTCAGGCCGGGTTCCTTCAGGAGTTCTATGACGACGCCAACCTTCAGAGCAGCTACACGGCTCCGGGCCTCTACGCGTCCGCCTCGATGGACACCGTAACGGGCGGCCGCTTCATCCTCAAGGCCAATCGTGAGGATTTCCAGCCCTATTACCTTCAGGGGCCCGAACTCAAGGCCGGCTGCGGCGGCATCGACGTTTTCCTCGGCGCCTTCTCCATTCCGTCGAAGGACGAGTTCGTGAGCTTCGTGCGCTCGATCGGCACGGCCCTGCCCGGCCTCGCCTTCCATGCAGCCCTCCAGTCACTCGCACCCGACCTCAACGAACAGATCTCTCAGTTCCGCGACATGCTCATGCGCTACGCCAGCATGCTCGGAGACTCCTGTCAGGTCGCCGAGAACATCATGAACGCGGGACCCAACGAATGGATCTCGTCACTCGGCCACAAGGCGAGGAATTCCCTGCGAAGTCTCGGTCAGGCCGAAGACGCTCACGACGCCGACTCCCTCACCCGTGCTGACGGCGGCAAGGTTGTTTCCAGCGCGCCCACGCGCACCGACACGGACGGCAACATCGTCGAGGCTTCCGAACTCAATCTCACCTGGGCCCTCCTCATCTCGGGCAAGGGCTCTCAGCGCCTCACTCAGGAAAAGCGCGAGGTCATGATGTCGCTCATCGGCACCCGCGTCTTCGTCAAGAAGGGCTCGGGCACGAGCACCACCATCGAGGAGCGCAACTACCCCGCACTCGACCTTCTCAACGCCGTCCTCGGCGAACCCGGCTCGGACAAGATTCCCACGGAGGCCGTCGTCTACAAGTGCGATGAAAAGGACAAGTGCCTCAATCCGACCAGAACCACCTACAGCGACGTCAATCTCAACAACCAGATCTACAAGGCCATGACGAACTACAGGAGTTCGCTTGTCTACAGGGACGTCTCCAGAGTCACTGCAGAGGAGATGACCATGCTCGCCACGATCTCCTCCCTGCCGCTTCTCAAACTGGCCGAACTCGCTGCCTCTCCGCGAATGATCAACTTCTCCGACGGCATGCTCCAGACCTTCGCTCAGGTCGCTGCCTACGAGGCGATCCTCACCGCAGTCGGACAGCTCACCGAGGACGCCAAGAGCGTCGTATCGTCCTCGTCCGCCAAATCGGCCAACAATCAGGCGACCGAGTACGCCCAAACGCTTGTCGCCCGTTGCGACGTCCTTCGAGCCGAGCTTCTGAGCCGTGAAAAGGTCATGTCGGGCAGGGTCTCCCAGGTCTCGAGTCTCCTTTCCTACATTTCTCACCTTCAGCGCACCATCTACGGTGACTCCGCCATCGAAGCGCTTTCCACGATGCCGGGCAGCGGCATCAGCCAGTAAGGAATCCTCATGACAACCGAAGCACTTGACTTCTACGCATACTGGAACGGAGCACAGGTGGCCGACCTCTGGACGACCCTCGCACTCATCACGGGCACCGACGACTACCGCTCGCTCCTCCTCTGCGTCGCCCTTTTCGGCCTCATTTGCGCAGCCGCAGGCGCCGCCGTCCGCTACAGGGGCGGCGACCTCATCGTCTGGATCGCGGCCATGGTCTTCATCTTCTCGGCCGCATTCGTTCCCCGCGTCAACATCGCCGTGAGAGACGTGCGCTCCGCCAACGTTCAGGTCGTTCAAAACATCCCGCTCGGCATCGGCTGGCCCGCATCCGTCATCTCCCGCGCCTCCTACTGGCTCACCGAATCGTTCGAAACGGCCTTCGGAGACGTGGACGCGGCACGCTACACACGCTTCGGCGTCGCCTTCCCGCAGCGCGTCGTCACGACCATGCTCTCCGTCAAGCCCATCACGGCCGACGGCAAGATGTCGCTCACCAACTTCACGGAACGTTGCATCGTTCCCGAAATTCTCGAGAACTCCGTCAAGCGTCAGGAGCTCCTCAACGCCCCCGACATCAATGCACTCATATCCACCAACGGCTGGGTCAATCCGGCACGTCGCGTGTTCATGAACAACAAGGTCCTGACCTGCACGGAGGCGGCTGAAGAACTCAAGAAAACCCTCGAGAAGACCGAGATTCCCGCCCTTGAGTCCCGCTTGCGCCTCAAGCTCAACGTCGACTTCAAGGACGGCGTCAACGCGGCCCTCTCCACGGCCATTCCGCAGGCCGAATCTCTCATGCTCGGCGTCTCGCGCACAATGGCGGAATCTCTCAGACAGTCCCTCATGATGTCCGCGATCCCGGACACCACCATGACCTTTGCAGCCAAGGCTGGTCAGGCGCCTCTTTCGGCAGGCGTCGCCATTGCACGCTCCCAAGGCAACCTCGCCTCCGAGATCAATTACAGAACCCTGAGCGAAATGGCCCGATCGGCCCTCCCGAAGCTTCGCAACATCCTTGAGTTCACCGTCATCGGCCTCTGGCCCATGGTCTTCCTGATGATGCTCGGCACGGGTGCAGGCGGCGCAATGGTCTGCCGCGCCTACTTCACGCTCCTCATCTCCGTGAGCCTCTGGGCGCCGATCACGGCCATCATCAACTACCTCACGCTTCACCTCGACATGGAGCCGATGAATCAACTCGTGAACTCCGCCGGCGGCGTGACCCTTGCGGCCGCCACCATGATTCGAGACGCAGGCGCCACCTCTCAGGCAATGGCGGGCTCGCTCCTGTGGCTCGTCCCCGTGCTCGCCTACGCCGTTGCCAAGGGCAGCGACATGGCCCTCACTGCCATGACCTCCTCCGTTCTTGCCCCCGCATCCTCGGCAGCTCAGGCTCAGGGCTCCCAGCTTGCCATGGGCAATGTGTCCGCCGGCAACGCATCCCTCAACAACGCATCTCTCAACAACGTGTCCGGCAACAAGACCGACACTTCGAGCAGCTGGGCGGATCCGAACACGCACAAGGTCGAACTCGCTCAAGGTACGGCGGCCTTCGACCGTTCCGCGGGACAAATGACTGCCATGAACGTCCGGAAGTCAGACCTTGGCGTCTCGTCCGGCATGCAGAACACGCACACGACTCAGGATGCGAACAACTTTGGCACCTCGTCGGTTGCGACCAATGCAAGTTCGCTTGCAACGAATTCTGGGGTTCAGTCTGTTTCGGGCAACGGCGTGACCAACAGCGTCAATCGCGACGACGGTTGGAGCGTCACCAGAAACTCCGGTACTTCGTACGGGACGAATGAATCGGCTAATTATGGGACGGGAAATTCAAGCGCGTTTGGTGCTCAATCCTCCCGGAGTGGAAATTCTCAGAATCAGTTCCAGTATTCCTCTGGCGTTGGATTCTCCTCTGACAGTGCATCGACTATCAACAATCGGAACACGACGGACGCTAATGAATCCCCAACACCCCAACAAAATTCTGAACCATTGGGGCAGCTAAATGTGACCGACTTCTATCAGAACATGAAATCCTATATTGGCACTCCGAGCTTACAGGGCATCCTTAACTCCGCACCAATCAGCCTTGCCAATAATACAAAGAACGGCAACAACAAGACTGGCAACACACCGAAATCCACGATTGACTCAATGAACTCTAATGGTTTCAGAGTAAGTACAGCCCCCACTGGAACAACAGCATCTTCATTAGCAGACGCAAGCGGGATTAATTTCGGATCATCCACGCAAACAACTTACCAGACTGGAAATGGCTGGACTTTTGGCGAAAACGTTGGAGAGTCGACTTCCGTATCCAATGGCATTCGTAACAACCTTGCCGATACCACTAATGCACAAATGGCAGAGGTAAATGGCTTGTCTGAAGGGCGTGCGTCCTCAGAAAGCACTTCAGATCAGGACTCGTTCACTCATACAGCGAGCACCGGAACCGCGAACCGTGTCACGCAGGACAGAGACAACAGCGTTCGAGACCTCGGTCTCGCCATGGCTGGCGGAGACGCATTTGCTGCATTAAGAATGTTTAACGCCTCCCCGGAAAGCCGTTCAGCCTTGAAGAGCATGGTTGATCAACAGCAAAAGGGGTTAGAACATGTTATGCCTCCCCCACCTAAATCTGTCGCCAAGAACCGCGACAACTTCATTAGGCCGACGCGCACAGACATTGAAAATGACTATCAAGCTTCAGCGGCTGCAGTTCAAGTTACAAGCGATGACTCGGTCAACCGTCGTCATCAAGAAAAAAGAATTGACATGCCGAACAAGGCAGATTTTATGGCTCAAACACGTGAAGAACGCGACATGGCCAATTATAGGTTAGGACTCAATATCGTTTCTTCTTCTGAATACTTACAAAAAGAGACTGGAATCAGAAGTGTTCTTGAAAGAGCTTTCGGCGGCGCACTGACTTATTCATCGCCACAAGAAATCTACAATTTAATAAACAGTCAAGCCAGTGAAAGCTCAGAACTGAAGAATGCACTAACTGAGTTAGGTAGTATTTCTGGACCTGGAATGACAGAAGAACAAATTGCAGAGACCTTCAAATCAAAACATTGACCTTCTATGCCTATAAAGAATACTTTTAATTTCTCCCAAACCGACGCAATTCGAAGGCTGTGAGAATCTTGTTCCTTTTGGATAAACATACCAGGTAGACCAAAGGCCTCGGTGTGCAGCTAACCACTCCAAAAAACTGGGCTTCTTATGTACGCCGAGGGCTTTCCGGTAAAGGTATGGAATCCCCGTCAGTTCAAACACCTCTGAGGCATTGAAGAAAGCCCAGCACATACACCAACGATAGGTACGAACCTGATAGAGAACTGTACCCTCTTCAGTTTCTTCGACATAGGAAAACATCAGGACCTCAATACTTTCTTAACAAAACTAGCCTAGCACAACCTCACCAAACACGTATCCCCCGACATTTTCAAAGGCATCGTTCAATTATGGAATTTCAGGAAGCAAAAGCCATTGCCGAGCGCCTTGGCTTCCAACTCTTTGCCGACGTGCGCGGCGACACCAACGCACTTCGTCTCTTTACTGAGGATTTTCGCCAAAAGTACGGCAAGAAGTACCGGTGCGGCGTCTACATGCAGTTCAGAGCCGACGGCTCCTGCTACATCGGCCAGTCACTCGACGTTGACAGGCGTCACAAACGACACCGCGAGCTCGGCGTCATCGTCGACTATCTGGCATTCCGCTGCTGGCAGCCAAGCGTCCTGATGGAAAAGGAGGACCTGTGCATTCGGGACGCTCTGGCTCTGGGCGTGCCCCTAGTGAACAAGACGCTGAAGTGCGGCACCCTGAAGAAGTCCGACGATTACGATCAAATCTTCACGCCCGATGAGCAGGACCTTTTCATCGAGCGGATCGCAGCCCGACAGACGCCGCTCACCCAGTGGCCGAACTTCTGCAAGAATGCAGAGCGCTCGGAGCTTCGTAACTGGGAGATCTTCAGCCAGCATCCGCGGTTCATGGAGCTCTACCAGAAGGCAGCCTTTTATCTGAAGACCACCGTCCCCAATCCTGAAGAGACGGAGTCCGTAACCTGGCAGTGCGCACTGTGCAACGAAAAGAGCCTTCAGGGATCAATCCGGTGGGTCATCAAAATACGCTGCGGCGCCACCGTGACTTTCGAGATCTTCCACTACAGTCAGGCGAAGTACCAGTACTTTGCGAACATAGCGGTTGCGCCGGATCTCGTCTATGAGGCCATCGACTCGCAGAAGCCGGGACAGCAGTACCTCCCCTTTGCCAACCTGTGCCTCCCTCCCCGTCGGCAGCCGCCCACGCTGAAGGATCTTCAGATCAATGGCGTATTAAGAAAGGAAGGTACGGACGAAGACGGACCGAACGCGCAGGCCGAGTTGCTCACCCGACCGATCGCCCTGGTCGACACCTCGAGTCTGGGGATGTTGACCGTGCCATTCGACGCACTCGAGAGTGTGCTCGAAGACGACGTCATTGCGACCGCCGCAGCCATGGCCAACATCGCTTGCATGCGAACGCAGCTCGTGGAGTCGGCAGACCACAACAGTCTTCTCGCCTTCAGGATGCTCTATCTTTGAGGCCAGAAGTCGGACCTACTCGCGGTACCTCACTCGCCTGATAGGTCCTTGCCTGACGGGGGCTACAAACACAGAGCCCCCGCCTCAGGCTGCGGCCAGCCTGAATTCGATTGGCAGCCCTTCGCGTAACATTCATTTCGTTCAGTGGCCGGACGAGCGAGTACGGATCGTTCAAGTCGCAAGAGCTCGTTCGCGCTCCCGAGGACGGCCGTTCCGGTTTGCGAGAATGCCGTTCCAGCTGGAATTCGCCCTGCTCTATAACCCGGCACCTCAGGACGCCCCGTCTCGCAACCGACACCAGCCGAAACGCCTGAGGCGCAGAAGGTACTTCCGAATCACGTTGGAAGAGGAAAGACAACTTGAGCCCTTCTGCCTGTTGCTTTTCAACACTCCTGCGATCCGGGTTGCACATCAGACTCTGCCAATTTCGGTAAACCTGATGCTGTTACGAACGATACACGGGAGACGGTCATGAGCGAAAAACAAGGAAAACGCAACTGGACGCACGAGGAAACCACTCTCGCGCTCGCGCTCTACCTGTGTACGCCCACCAACAAGATCCGTGAAAACAATCCGAACGTGCAGCTTCTGGCCGAGGCCTTCAACAGAACGCCGACGGCTGTAAACATGAAGCTCTACAATCTGGGCTGCCATGACATTCTGCTCAAACAGAAGAAAGTACATGGGCGAGAACCGGACAAAATCTCTGGAAAGTCTCCTCGAGGACGTTGACGTCATCGCAGGATCCCTCGAGCTCAACCTTCCCTTTGTCGGCAGGGGCCATGTCAAGCCCGGCGAAACGGAAACTGTCGCTCAGGTCAAGCTTCGCAGGCACCAGGATTTCTTCCGCGATGCCGTCTTGAGCATGTACGACAACAAGTGCCTCGTTACCGGTCTGGCCCTGCCTCCCTTGATCGAGGTTGCCCACATCATCCTCTGGGCGGAAGACGTCTCACTGCGCCTGGTGACGGCCAACGGACTCACGCTCAATCCCCTGATCCATCGCGCCTATGATGCGAATTATCTCGGCATTGACCCAGACATGAAGATTCACGTCAGCGAGGAACTCATCGAGATGAGCGAGGGAAAACTGGATGAACTTTTCGACACAGTCAACGGAACCCGCCTGCTCCTCCCTGAAAATGTTCAGCCCGCTCCGGAATACCTTGATCGCCACTACGAGGGATTTCTGAAGTATGAACACGGACCTGAATTCCGACTCCAGACCTCGCAGGTGTAAAGCGCGAAACACTCTGAGGAATTGACATCGTAAAGCTTCCCGTTGCACCGAGCTTGCGCAACGGGAAGCGCCCCAATGTCACGCGCTGTCGCCTGCTTAGCAGGGCTCAGCTTTCAAAGCCCAGATTGCGCAGGGTTTCAAGCGATTCAAAGGCAAGCCTTGCGTCTTCCTCGCTCGGGAAGCCTGTAATGTCCGAGCACTTCCGCATGGCATCCGTCTGCTCAGGCGTCAGAATCCCGCACGCATCGGCAAACTCAACGGCCTCCTTCCAGAAGCCGTACTCAATTGCATCACCCAGGCATTTCATGGCGGCGTCACTTTCAGCCTGCTTCTTCCCCTGAGTGTTAGCGGTAAGCGATTCTGAGACTAAACACCCAACTGCGATTCTGAGACTAAACCCCACAAAAGAGACGTAAACA
>ENA-UERX01000588-UERX01000588.1-human-gut-metagenome-genome-assembly--contig:-NODE-588-length-26652-cov-9.032963_pt1 | contig 26652 bp, 17 predicted proteins | sample MGYA00242992_ERZ507993 | MGnify/ENA primary metagenome ERZ507993 (study PRJEB26167, sample SAMN06115487) | human gut metagenome | host: Homo sapiens | place: China:Chongqing | collected 2015-04-10... | reverse complement strand
ATCCTGGGCGTGGCCGACCCGGCCATCTTTGACGAGAGCCGGGGCGAGAGCATCGCGGACATGCAGGAGAAAAGTCCGAACTTTCTGCACTGGATGCCCGGCGACCACACCCGTCTGGCGGGAAAGATGCAGTTTCACTATCGGCTGGCTTTCGGCGAAGACGGAAGGCCGATGCTGCAGGTCTTCAACACCTGCAAACACTTCATCCGCACCATCCCGAACCTCGTCTATGACGAGAGCAATGTGGAGGACATCGATACCACGCAGGAGGACCACATCTACGATGAGTGCCGCTATGTGCTGATGGAGAACCCCATCAGCGCCGCAAAGCACACCCAGCCGCCGCCCATGCTGGACGACCCGCTGGATATGGACCCGAGAAAGGACAAGACGAGGTTTATGAGGATTTGAACAGGAACGCGGAAAGGAAAATGGGATGGAATTTGGTAAAAAAGAGCTTGACCTGACAGCAGATGAAAGCCCCGGCGGCGAGAGTCTGGCCGGGGTGCTGGATGGTGAACCGGCGATCGGCGAGAAGGAGATCAGCGAGGCGATGGCCATCCTCGAAAAGTACAAGTCGGCCAAAGCCAGTCTCGACAAGCGGATCATCGACAACGAGGAATGGTACAAGCTGGGCCACTGGAAACAGTACGGCAACCGGGTGATGGAGGGCAAACGCGCCCCCAGCACGGGGTGGCTGTTCAACTCCATCGCCAACAAACACGCCGACGCCATGGACAACTACCCGGAGCCGAACGTGCTGCCGAGGGCGCAGGACGACGAGGAGACGGCGAGGCTCCTCTCCGACATTCTGCCGGTGGTGCTGGAACAGGCGGACTACGAGAGCGTGTACAGCGACACCTGGTGGCGTAAGCTCAAGCAGGGTACCGGCGTCAAGGGCATTTTCTGGGACCCGGCGCTGCGGGAGGGCCTTGGGGACATCGCCATCCGGAGCATGGACCTTCTGATGCTCTACTGGGAGCCGGGCGTGGAGGACATCCAGGACTCGGCCAACTTCTTCTCGCTGGCACTGGCCGACAACGACCGCCTGACGGCCAAGTGGCCGCAGCTGGAGGGCAAGGCGGGCAGCAGCGGCATCACCGTGGGGCAGTACGTCAGTGACCAGAACATCGACACCAGCGAAAAGAGCGTGGTGGTGGACTGGTACTACAAGCGGGAGAAGCCCGGCGGCCAGACCGTGGTGCATTACTGCAAGTTCTGCAACGGTGTGGTGCTCTACGCCAGTGAGAATGACCCGCAGATGGCCGAGACCGGTTTCTATGACCACGGAAAATATCCCTTCGTGTTCGACCCGCTCTTTGTGGAAGAGAACAGCCCGGCGGGCTTTGGGTACATCGACGTGATGAAGGACACGCAGGACGCCATCGACCGGATGACGCAGGCCATGGACGAGAACACGCTGGCGGCGGCCAAGAAGCGATACCTCGTCTCGGACACGGCGGGCGTGAACGAAGACGAGCTGCTGGACACGGCAAAAGACGTGGTACATCTGGTGGGCCGTCTGGATGAGCGGGGCTTCATGGAGCTGGAGACCGCTCCGCTGCCCTCCAACACCATCGCTTACCAGCAGAACCGCGTCGCAGAGCTGAAGGAGATCAGCGGAAACCGGGACGTGAACCAGGGCGGCGCGACCAGCGGCCTGACGGCGGCCTCGGCCATTGCGGCGCTGCAGGAAGCAGGCTCGAAGCTCAGCCGGGATATGCTGAAAAGCTCTTACCGCTCCTTTGCAAAGGAATGCTATTTCATCATCGATTTGATGCGGCAGTTCTACGACGAAGAGCGGGTCTACCGCATCACCGGCCAGCAGGGCGGTACGGAGTACCGGGAATTTTCCGGCCAGATGCTGCGGCCGCAGCCGGTGGAGAGCGTGGGCGGCGTGGAGCTGGGTGCCCATGAGCCGGTGTTCGACATCACGGTGAGCGCGGCAAAGAAGAGCACCTTCAGCCGCCTTAGCCAGAACGAGACAGCAAAGGAATGCTACCAGCTGGGATTCTTTGCTCCGGCCAACGCGGACGCCGCACTGGCGTGTCTGGACATGATGGACTTCGAGGGCATCGAGAAGGTGCGTCAGCGGGTGGCCCAGAACGGCACTCTGTACCAGCAGCTGCAGCAGGCAATGGCACAGATCCAGCAGATGGCGGCTGTCATCGACCAGCAGAACGGCTCGAACCTGAGCGAACAGGCCGGTGCTGCTGCCGCTGCCATGACCGGCGGCGGAGGCGGTGGAGAGACCAGCGCAAAGACGGTAACGAACTCTCTGGGCGGACAGGTGGGCGGCGGAACGAACCCGCTGGCCACGAAGGCAGCCGAGAGGGCGATGAACATCAATGACCCGAATAAGTGACATAAGAACGAGCGGAGGGTAACATGATCAAAATTATTTATGTGACAGACCCGGAGGGCGGGAAGCTGACGATGAGGGCCGAGGGCCACGCGGGGTATGCCCCGGCGGGACAGGACATCGTATGTGCTGCGGTGAGTTGCCTGATGCAGACGCTGGCGTACAGCGCTGCGGAGGACGAACACACCTCGAGCTGCATCTATCAGGGTAAGGACGGCCCGGTGGTGAATGTGGAGGCGGGCGACAGCGTCCTCATGCGGGACAAGTTCGAACTTGTGGCCGACGGTCTGGACCTGTTGGCCGAACAGTACCCGGAGAATGTGAACTTCAAGAAAAGCTGCAAGTGCAGCCCGGCGGTGGACTTGCAGCTGTTTGCAGCAACGGCGACGACCGCTGCCTGCGGCAGAAGCAGGGAGGAGCTGTTGGGGCCGCGGCCGGCAGGATGCAAGCAGAGCGCAGCAGACGCCGGGAGCCGCAACCCGGGGGAGCCTTTCGATTTGCAGCTGTTTGCGGAGGGCGGCGATGGTGCCGCCCCTGCGGCGGCAGAAAAGGCGGCGTCTGCCCCCGCCCAGAGCAAGGGCCGGGAGGCTGCTGCCGCTGAGGTGGATGAGATGCTGAGTCCGGCGGAAGAGTCGGACGCGGAGGAAGATGCTGCTGAAGGCGAGGAACAGGACGGTGCGGCAGACAAGAGCGGCACCGACCCGGAGGAGCACCGGAAAGCGTTTGGCGAACTGATGAGGGGCGAGTACAACCGGGAGTTTGGCGAGATGATCGTGCAGGCCACCCAGAAAGCCTACGACAGCATCCTGAACGAGCAGGGGCCGGTGGGGCGTATCCTGAACGCTTTGGGCCAGAAGTACGGTACTGCTCCCGGCGACTACGAGGCACTGGCCGCTGCGGTGGAGGGCGGCGTCGTGAAGGACGACGCCTACTACGAAGACATGGCCATGAAGAAGGGCATCAGCGTCCAGCTGGCCAAGGAGATGGACGCGCTGGAAAGCGAGAACGCCAAGCACCGTGCCGCCGAGCAGCAGCGGGCGGAAGCCGCCAAGATGGAAGCCATCCAGCAGGAGTGGGACGCCGCCGTGGAGCGCATCCGGGCTGAAGACCCGGACTTCGACATCAAGACGGCGCTGGCTGACCCGGACTTTGCCCAGATGCTCAAGCTGGGCGTGAAGATGGAGGACGCCTACAAGGCCCGCTACTTTGACGACATCATGGCCCGGAAGACTGCTGAGACCGCCAAGAAGACGGAGAGCGGCGTGGTGGAGCGTATCCGCCAGCGGGGCGCACGGCCCAGCGAGAACGGCACGAACCCCGTCGGTGCGGCGGTGCTGAAGACCGACGTCTCCAAGCTGACGCCTGCCCAGTGCGAAGAGCTGGAACGCCGGGCCATGCGGGGGCAGATCATCACTTTTTAACCGGAAGCTGCCGCTGCCCGGAAGAAAACCTCTCAGCTTTGCAGTTCGCCTGACGGCGGCGCTGCAGAGCAGCTCTCCTGGAAAGGAGAGCCTTTCTCAAAGGAAATGGCAGCTCTCAATAAAGCAAGACACGAAAGGAGAACACAAATGAAAATCCACATGAATCTGCAGCTGTTTGCACAGCCTGCAAACCACACCGGTGCGACTGGCATGAGCGCCGAAATGAAGACCTACTACGAGAAGCGTCTGCTGGACCAGGCAGAGCCGCTGCTGGTGCATGACCAGTTTGGCGACAAGTATCCCATCCCGGCCAACAACGGCAAGACCATCGAGTTCCGCAAGTACGAGAGCCTGCCCAAGGCCACCGAGCCGCTGACCGAGGGCGTGACCCCCAATGCTCAGGCCCTGACCGTCACCCCCATGACCGCCACCGTGAAGCAGTACGGCGGCTGGGCAGCCATCACCGACGTGCTGCAGCTGACCGCCATCGACAACAACATCACCCAGGCGACCAAGGTACTGGCGTCCCAGGCGGGCCGCACGCTGGACACCGTGACCCGCGAGGTGCTGGCAGGCGGCACCAACGTCATCTACGCGCCGGCTGGCGACACCGCCGTGACCAGCCGCGCCAATCTGACCACCGCCAGTGTGCTGACGCCCGACCTCATCGACCAGGCGGCCACTGCCCTGAAAGCCCAGAATGCCGACGCCATCGGCGAGAGCTACGTGGCTATCGTCCACCCCTATGTGGCCTATGATCTGCGCCGCAACCCGGAGTGGATCGACGTCCACAAGTATGCTGCCCCTGAGAACATCTACAACGGTGAGATCGGCAAGCTGGCCGGTGTGCGCTTCATCGAGACCAGCGAGGCGAAGATCTGGACCGGCAGCGGCTGCCCGAGCGGTCTGGCCGTGTTTGGCACTCTGGTGCTGGCAGCTCATGCCTACGCTGTGACCGAGGTGGAGGGCGGCGGCCTGCAGCACATCGTCAAGCAGCTGGGTGCGGGCGAAGACCCGCTGAACCAGCGCGCATCCGTGGGCTGGAAGGCCATCAAGACTGCGGAACGTCTGTGTGAGCAGTACATGGTCCGCATCGAGAGCATCAGCCCGAAGTACAGCGCGAAGGCGAAGGCAAACTAAGGAGGAAATACTATGGCGACTAAGAAAGAGACTGCTGCGGCGGATGCCGTGGAGAACGCGGTGGAGACTGTGGAGAAGGCCGAGGCAGCGACCGAAGAGAAGGACGACGGCATGGTGACTATCCACCTGTTCAAGGATGACGACCGCTATTCGGCACCGGTGTTCGTGGGCGTCAACGGCGACAGCTACCTCATCCAGCGCGGCATGGACGTGAAGGTGCCGAAGGCTGTGGCCGAGGTGCTGGAACACAGCATCAAACAGGACGCCGAGGCGGCCCGGAAGAGTCAGGCCATGCAGGCGGCGGCCGGAACCCAGATGATGACCATTTGATATTTCCCCCGGTACAGCTTGCAGGCGCTTGCTGCGCCGGGGGATTTTGTTTTGGAGGTTTTTTTATGACAGCAGGCGAAGCGATAAAGATGGCGGATGAGCTGAGGCCGAACAATCATTTTGAGAACCAGTTGAAGCAGCTATGGCTGCGGCAGGCAGACAGCGGGATGCGCCGGAACATCGTGGAGCGCAGCCAGACCGGCGGCGACTTTGAGGACAAGGGCGCGGATATTCTGTGGAACGACGGGCTGGAATATGACACCCCGCTGCTGGCCTGCTGTGCGGCAGAAGCACTTTATCCGCACTGGCTGGCTGCGCAGATGGACCTTGCACTGGGCGAGACGGCCCGGGCGGCGAATGAGCTGCAGCTCTACACGAGTTATGTGCAGGAGTTTGCGGTGTGGGTGAGGCGGAACTATATGCCGGCAGGCGGCGGGAGGCTGATGACGTGACGAATCTGAACCAGATAAACAGCCAGCGGCAGCTGCTGCGGGTATTCGGCGGGCTGAATGAGGGATATGCGTGCAGCGAGGCAGAGCTGAGCGAAGAGAAAAACTTTTCTTCACGAGGATACCCGGCACTCGAGACCCGCAAGCCCCGGCGGAAGGTGCGGGAAGCAGCCGGGATGAATGGGATGTACCATCTGAACGGCCTTTTGACCGTGGAAGGCACGACCCTGCGGTATGCCCCGGATGACGGCAGCGCCGCTGTGGAGCTGAAAGGCGCCCTGAGCGACAATGAAAAGAGACTGGTGGGCATGGGGACCAAGGTGCTCATCTGGCCGGACAAGATGTCCTTTGACACTGCGAGCGGAACGCTGAGTGCGCTGGGGTCCAGCTGGCAGCAGGGCGGAGTGAGTCTGACCGTGACCCCCTGCGATGCTGCCGGTGTAGTGTACACGCCGAATCTGTTCGGTGCGACCGAACCGGAAAGCCCGGAGAACGGCGATGTCTGGCTCAAACAGGCCGAAGACGCCCCGTGGAGCTACCGCGACGCCCTGAAGCTTTACAGCACGGCGGGCGGCTGGCAGAACATCCTACTGAATTACTGCCGCGTGACCTGCAAGGGGCTGGGCGAAGCTTTCAAAGCCGGGGACACTGTGACGCTGACGGGCATCCCGTCTGTGGTGAAGAATGCTTACTCTTCTGATTTCAGCGGGGACGTAGTGGTGGACGACGTGGCCGGAGACTCGGTCATCCTCTCCATCGCGCCGGACATCGAGAGCGTTTTGTACTACGGCACCTGCGTGGTGACAGGCCAGAGCGTGGTGTGGACGGCCATGGACGGCAAGACCACCCAGACCTTCGACGGGCCTTTCCCGGACGTGACGGCCCAGCGGCGGGTGCCGAACCTCGACTGGCTGACGGAGCACAACAACCGTGTATGGGGCTGCTCGAGCACCGAAAACGTCATCTATGCCTGCAAGCTGGGCGACGCCACCAACTGGTTCTCCTACCGGGGAACGGCAGCGGACAGCTACGCCGTGACCGTGGGCAGCGACGGGGCCTTTACCGGTGCGGCCACCTGCATGGGATACGTGCTTTTCTTCAAGGAGAACGGTCTGCACAAGCTGTACGGCACCAAGCCCAGCGACTACCAGATGAGCAGCATCCAGTGTTCGGGCGTGGCCAAAGGTGCGCACCAGAGTCTCTGCGTCATCAACGAGACGCTGTACTACCTCTCGATGGACGGCGTCATGGCGTGGGACGGCAGCCTGCCCACCAAGGTGTCGGCCTCGCTGGACGAAGAACGCCTCAGCCATGTGACGAGAGCCGCCGCCGGAGGGCTGGTGGGCCGGTACTATCTGCACACCGAAAGCTCCGGCGGGCAGCGGCTGCTGGTATACGACACTGAGAAAGGGCTTTGGCACGAGGAAGACGCCACCGGCTGGGCCATGTGCAGCACCGGGCGACAGCTCTATCTCTGGGACAAAGAGGCCATCTGGGCCGCAGACGGAAGCCGGGAGGTCAGCGGCGAAGAGGACACGGTGGAATACGAGGCTGTGACCGGTGACATCGGACTCGGGAGCCCGGACGACAAGTATTGCAGCCGGGTGACGGTGCGGCTGGACGCGATGGAGCGGACCGTGGTGACGCTCTGGGCCAGCTTCGACGGCGGCGAGTGGCAGGAGATGGGCCGGGTGGACACCGCAGGGAAGCGTGTGAGAGTGAACCTGCCCTTCGTCCCGACCCGTCACGACACCATGCGGCTGCGCCTGACCGGAAAAGGGCAGATCGCAGTGAGGAGCATCGCCATGACGCTGAGCAGCAGCGAGGGCGGAAGAGTGAACGGAGGTGTACCGAGACGTGGCTAGTATCGTAGGGCTTTCGAAGATCTCCATGCCGAGGCTGGAGGGGCTGGATACGGCCAGCGCCCGGGAGCTGAGGAATTATCTGTACCAGATGCAGGAGCAGCTGGAATATATTTTGAGCAATATTGACACCGAGAATCTCTCGGGGGACTTACAGGAGAAGCTGAAATAGCCCTCTCAGTCGGCTGCGCCGACAGCTCCCCCGAATGGGTGAGCCTTTGGCAGGCCGGGGAAGTCTGAGCGGAACACCTGAGGCCCGACAGGGCGCAAAAGAGCGGGCCTCGATTACGAGGACAGGAGGATATGGACTATGAGCAATTTGAGTAATGCGAGAGCGCAGCTGGAGGAGTGGGAAGCAAAGAAGCCGGGCGACTACACCAGCCAGTACAAGGACAAGATCGACGGCGTGATGGGCCAGCTGGACGGGATGAAGGGTTTCAGTTACGACCCCACCCGAGACGCGGCCTACGAGCAGTACAAGAACAGCTACACCCGGCAGGCGAAGCTGGCCAATGAGAACGCGCAGGCCAACGCCAGCGCCATCTCGGGCGGGTACGGCTCGAGCTACGGCACCCAGGCAGGCCAGAGAGCCTACCAGAATGCCATGGCGGGCCTGAGCAGCGCCACGAACAGTCTGTACAGCCAGGCGCTGAACCAGTACACCCAGAAAAAGAGCGACCTGCAGAACCAGCTGAGCGGATACCAGCAGGCCGAGGCGCAGGACTACGAGAAATACCAGACCAACTACCAGAACTGGGAGAACCAGCGCAACTACTACCAGAACGCATACAATCAGGCGGCCAGCGAGGCACAGGCAAAGAAGAACCGGCGCTCGGGATTTTGGAACACCGTAGTGAGCGTGGGAGCGACCCTGCTGCCCCTTCTTTTCATGTAAAGAAAAACGCCCTGCCCGGGAAGGGGCTGAGCGGTCAAAAACCTCTCCGTCACGCCTGACGGCGCGGCGCAAAGCAACTCCCCGGGAGAGCACTATCTCGGAAGGACCTCTCAGGCGCCATGCGGCGCCAGCTCCCCTAGCGAGGGCAACGGCGACGACCGCCGCCAGTGGAGGAAGCAGGGAGGAGCTGTTGGGGCTGCGGCCAGCGGGATGCAAGCGGCAGCGCGGCAGACGCTGGGAGCCGCAACCCGGACAGTCAAGAATCAAGGAAAGGATTTGAAAGATGGGAGTTTTTAAGAGATACAAGGACGCGCAGGCGGCGCTGAAGGACGCGGAGAACGCGATGCCGGGGGTGTACCAGAGCAGGTATACCGACCGGATCAATGAGGCGCTGGACAGCATGGGCGCGGCCAGCAATGCGGGCTATGATGTAGGCACGGACAGCGAACTCTACCGGCAGTACCGGGCCGGTGCTCAGGCAAACGCCAGAGCTGCGGCTGAGAATGCCGCTGCCGGTGCGGCTGCGCTGAGCGGCGGGTACGGCTCGAGCTATGCGGGCAGCGTGGCCCGGCAGGGATACCAGCAGGCCATGGCCAACGTGGACGACGGGCTGGCCGGACTGCGGGACAAGGCCCTGACCATGTACCAGCTGAAGCAGAACGGCCTCTCGGGGCTGCTGAGTGCGCTGCAGAATCAGGACAGCCTCGAGGCGGCGGAGCATCAGGGAGCCGTGGCCAATGCACAGGACTGGCGGGACTACAAGAAGAGCCGGGCAGATCAGGCAGCGCAGGAGAAAAGCGATTTCCTCTCGAACCTGTGGGAGATGGCCAAGAACGTGGGCAAAGCCGGGCTGACGGCCTACGACACCTACAAGGGCTACACCCAGCAGCAGTGGGAGAACGAATTTGCCCGGGAACAGTGGGAGTACAACAAAGAGCGCACCGGCCAGAGCGATGCACTGAATGCCTACGAGCAGGCGTTCAACCTGTACCAGCAGGGGGCGGGCGATGCCGCGAACGCCGTGCTGGGCCGGTATGGTCTGGACACTGGAATCTTCGACAATTACAGCGGCGCACCCATCACCCGCGCAGACAAGGCGGGTGCGCTCACGACCGCAGCCGGGCTGGCAGGCGGCGGCAGCGACGAGGCTGCACGGGCGGTGCTGGAACTGTACGGCCTGGATCCGAACTCTGTGGGAAATTACAGGACGATCGCAGGACGGCAGCTTGCAACGACGCTGGCAACAAAGAGCGCAGGCGGCTCGGGCAGCTCTTCGGGCAGAAGGAGCAGCGGAACGAAAGGCAGCGGGAGCAGCTGGACGAACAGTCAGCTGCAAAGTATGGCAAAGACATTTTCCTCTATGAAGGGAAATGAGCCGCTGTACGATTTTTACAAGCGGACGCTGACGGATGCGGGCTGGATAAAGGACGACACCCCGAACCTGTTGGAGACGAACCGAGGTCTGACGGGGCAGAGCTGGAAAGGAGACCCGGCAAACAAGTGGGGTACTGGGACAAGTAACAGACAGAACCAGAGCACCGGAAGAACAGCAAGCCAGTCGAGTGTCCCGCAGCGGGCGCAGGTGGCGGCGAACGCCATCAAGGGCCAGAGGAACCACGGCTCGGATGATCAGACTATTTTTGACAGCCTGAAGTATCAGGGATACACGGACGACGAAATCTGGAAAGCCTTTGAGCTGGCAGGGTAAGACAGAAAGGACAAACAAATGGCAGTAACCAAACAGCAGCTCGCACAATGGAGCAGGGAATTTGCCGCAAAGAACCCGGACAAGGTGAGTGGGGCGGGCAGCACTGCGCAGAACACCACCACAAAGAAGAGCAGCGTCACCAAGGAGCAGTTGAGCCAGTGGAGCCGGGAGTTTGACAAAAAGGAAGCACAACGTCAGGCAGAACCGGAGCAGCGCACCCGGGACAAAGCCTTACAGCAGTACACCGAGCGGCACATAAGCGACATGGGGGAGGTGGATGCGAGGAACGATACCAGCCTTGCCGGAAGAGTATCGACCGGGAAGAAACCTCTCAGTCAGGCTGCGCCTGCGGCCACTGAAAAGGCGCTGGACATGGGGCGGAAGTGGGGCGTACCTGCGAAGAGCGGGAACGTGCTGGAGAACGTGGGCAGCGGGGCCATGGCCTACGGCACCGGCCGGGCGCAGGAGCTGAGAGCCAGCTTTGCCAAGGACAGCGTACCGGACGAGTTCGACCGGATCAACCAGTGGATGGACACCGGGGACAACAAGAATCTGGCCGACGCGGTGCGGCGGGTGGACAACACCCACGGCGCGTACACGGACGCCGACCTTATCCAAAAGGGCGGCTGGACACAGGCACAGATCGACGAGGCCCGGAAGATGAACGCTGCGCTGGACGCCATCCCCGCATGGCAGCGGGATGTGCGCCGGGCGGCGAACACCATCGGCGGCATCGGAGACACGGTGGCCGCTGCCCCGGTGCTGGGCGCGGAGTACGGCGTACAGGCGGGAAAGAACATCGACGCCACCCTGAAGAACTGGAAACAGGTAGAGCAGGAGGTGAAGGGCGACGAGCACGCTCAGAGCCTTTTCAACCTTTTGACCGACATAGACATGGACTACAAGCCCACCTGGCCGGAGAGCCGGAACCGGGAGCTGATCTCGATGGGGTACAACTCCAAGGAGATCCGGGAGATGCGCCAGAAGCTGGCGGGGCTGGAAGTGAGCGACGGCATCGACAAGAACCAGAGCGTGGGCTACCGGCTCTATGACCGCGGGCAGAAGCTGACGGCGGCGGCCCAGAGCGGCCTGAGCCCGGCCCAGCGGGCCGTGGCGGGGGCTGTGACCAGCGCGGCGGAGAATCTGGCCATTGCAGCAGGTGGCGATGGCGTTGCGTGGATCCTGCCTATGCTGAGCGCCCAGGGCGCGGCGGAGGCCATGGGACAGAGCGCGGAGAAGGGCGAAAGCGCCGGTAAGGCCCTGGGCGGCGGCCTCGCCAAGTTTGGTGCAGGCTGGGCCATCAACTCGGTGGGCGCAGCCGACCTTGCAAAGACCATGGGCTCGGACTACGCCAAGGACACGATGGCCGGGCAGATCGCGGACTGGGTGCAGGGGCTGGCGGGCAGCTCGGAGCTGGCGCAGCGGTACCCGGCGGTGGCTGCGGCCATCTCGGGCGGCATCGACAACTCGATGCAGGCTTTTGCGGAGACCTATGCGGACATGGCCATTGACGCTGCGCTGGGGGACAGCGAGGCGGCGAAGAACCTCTTCAGCAAGGACACCTTCCTGACCGCGCTGGAAAGCGGACTCTCCGGCGGTGCGTCCGGCGCGCTGGGCGGCGCTGTGGGCTCAGGGCTGCACAGCATGAGCGAAGCGCTGGACAGGGAGGCGGAGCGTTACGACCGGACGGACCGGATGAAGCGGGCTGCCGCCCAGCAGAAGGAATGGGAGGCCCGGGCAGCGGAGCCCTCTCAGCCGACTTCGCCTGCGGCCACTGAAAACATCAGCGGGCAGGAAGAAAACCTCTCACCGTTCCCGTCGGCTGACGCCGCGCGAGAACGGAACTCCACTGAAAGTATGCAGCGGGCGGATGCGCCGCAGGCGCAGACGGAAGGAGTAAACAGCAGCGTAAACGAGGCTGCTGCGCAGTCGGAAAACCCGGCGGTGCGGCAGTTTGCCGAAGTGGCGGCGAGCGACAGCCTGACGGGCAGGACCATCGGGCTGTTTACACCGAACGCCGAGAACCGGGAAAACCGTGCGGCCTTTGAGCAGGCTTACGGCGTGACGCTGCCCGACACTGCGGGCGCGACCCGCCGGATGCTGCGGGAGATCGCCGCACAGCAGAAGGCGAAAAGCGAAGCGGTGCCTGTCGTACAGAGCGCAGAGCTGCCCAGCGAAGCTGCGAGTGTGCCGCAGACAGTACAGGATGCTCCCGCAGAAACCGCCGATGTCATGCCGGAAACGGCTGCGCCGGACAACGTGCGTGAAGCGGCTGCCGCTGTAGGTGAAACCGACAGCTACGAGAACGCCCCGCTGCGGGAGACTCTGGGACTCCGGCCGGAAGCGCCGAAGACCCAGCGGGAGGCCGAGGTGCAGCGGGCGCTGGAAGGCTGGCGGGTGACGGACAAGGCAGCCGAGACCATCAGCAAAAATATGCCGGACAGGGTGGACGCTGACCGGTATGCGGCCGCAGCGTCGCCGCTGTACCGGCTGGGCCGGAGCGGCGCTGCCACCTTTGCGCAGGCGCTGGAGCTGGCGGGCAGCATGAGCGGCACGGCGGCGGACATCAACTACATCCTGAGCACCGACGCCGGGCGGACGGCCCTTGAGATCGCCTACACCCAGGGTAAGGGCGAACGGATGCTCTATGCCGAAAAGATGACCGAACTGGGCGGCGCGCTTGGCAGCGAGAGCACCAGCGGCAGGGGCGAGGTATACGCCAAGGGTACGATGCGGCAGGAGAGCGACCCGGCCAGCCAGATCATCAGCCTGAACGCAGCGGCCACCGGCACGGATGCTATCCTGTACAATGTGCTGCAGAACGACCGGAGCATCAGGGCCTATGTGGACACCGAGACGGCCCGGATCTTCTTCGGAGACAACGCGCAGGACATCTTCGGCACCGTGCTGCACGAGGACTACCACTGGTACAACGCGCTGGACGCCGAGGGCGCAAGGACTTTGCAGGAGCACGCGCTGGAATATCTGGCGAAGAGCAGTGGCTACGAAAGCCTGGACGAGATGATCCGGGCGAAACTGCGGGATTACAGCGCCCAGAGCCTGACCTATGAGCAGGCAGCGGAGGAGCTGGTGGCCGACGCATGGCGGGGCATCTTTGACAGCGAGGAGAGCTTCAAGCGCTGGGTGACGTTCCAGCGCGGGCAGGCAGAGAAGAACGCAGGCAAGAGCGGCGCCATCCACAAGGTGATGGAGCAGGTGCGGCAGATGCTGGACACGCTTATCGGCCGGGCAAAGGAAGTGCTGACCGCAGACCCGGACGACCGCGCCGCCCTGAAGGCGAAGCGTCTGGCCGAGGCCGAAAAGCGCACCTTACAGGACGAGTATTTCGCCCACGCAGAAAAGGCCATGGACAACCTGCGGGCGGCAAAAGAAAACGCCGCAGCCCTCAAGACCGAGAGCGCGGCGGAAAAACAGGGGGTACGATTTTCGATTTTGAAGGATAAGGCCGGAGAGACTTATATCAAAATCGACGAAGATATTCTGAAGGATGTCCCGCAGGAAGAGTGGAAGTCTACGGTCAAGCAGGCTATCAAGGAGCGTTTTCCGAACGGCTTTAAGCGGAACGACTGGACGATTGAAAATACGAAAGAAAGCCGCAAAGAATTTGTCTGGTCAAAGTATACGAAAGCATTGCAGTGGGAGAGCGCAAATGCCTATGCAGATAAAATGCGGATAGCAGCCAATCTGGACGAGATCATTCGGACGGCAGACGAAGTATACCGTGAGCCTGCGAACCACAAGAATGCGGAAGCATTCAACCGGGGAAAAATCAAGATCCAAGTCGGGCAGAACGCCTATGAGGCGGATGTGCTGACGGCCATCAAAACGGACCAGCGGGAGATATTCTATGATATTGTGGACATTAAGCCCATAAAAATAGAGACCTCCGGCAAAGCCCACATAGAATCCGAAGATTCGAGGAGCAGCGGGCCGGAGGTCTCGGTAGAAGCCTCCGGTGGAACCGTCACCAAAACACAAAGTCATGATGCCAGCAGATTGCCGGAGGCTTCTAAACAAAGTATAGCACGAACCTCCGACGAAAGCAAGAGAACCGACGAGGCTGTGAAGAAAACGGTGAGGTTCCAGCTAAGCGAATCCCGGCGAAATCAGAGTGAGCTTCAGAAAGAAAGCCGGGAGCTGGAACGTCAGCGCCGCGCCCTGAAGGAAGAGCGTGCAAACTGGCAGGAAAGCAACGAAGTGCGGGCTATCGAAGAAAAGAAAAAAGCCTATGGCCTGTTCTCGGAAAAGGGCAAGGCATTCAGGGCCAGCGAAGAGTACCAAAGCTATCTGGAAAAGCGCAAGGAGTTCAACCGGCGCGGTGCAGAACTGGAAAGCCGCATCGGCGAAGTGAACGATAAGCTGCGGCAGGCACAGGCCGAAGTGGAAAACGCCCGACAGGCCGTGAAGCAGGAGCAGCAGAAGGTGTATGATACCAAGGCCAAGGCGGCGGGCGGAAAGCCTGAGTACCGCCGGAAGTTGGCCGTGAAGCAGTTTGGAACGACAGACCGTTTTGAACGGGCAGGGTACATCCTGCCTGATGGCCGGATGCTGAATTTTGCGCAGAATGACGGAACCTGGGACACTGACCACAGAGAAATACTGGACGTGTTCGGCCCGGCGGAGGTGCCAAACGGCACGGAGGCCCTGAACAAGTTTCTGGCAGATGGCAATGTGCGTGTGATGGCTGAGGCCCCGGGCGTTGACATTGCGGCAAAGACTCCACCGACCGAACAGCAGCTGAGACAGATCCGCGCGATGGTGGAGCAGCTGGGCAGCGAGAAACGGCGTTTCACCATCGACATCTCCACCACCGACGGGCGGGTGGCTGCCAGCAAGGAGTACAGCGGGAAGGTGGATGCCGACAAGGTCGTAAGAGAGATCCGGGAATACTACAAGACCGGGGAACTCCCGGCAGAGAGTGAGCTGGCACGATTCCGTTACCAGCGGGCCGAACAGGCCGACCGGGACGCCAAGCAGAACCAGCAGCGGCAGGCCAGCCGGGTACTGGCAGAAAAGGCTGCGGCCTTTGACACCCTGAACCAGTTCTTCGGCCTGACGAAGAACACCCGGCTCTCGGACGCTGCCCTCGAGAGCCTCGCCATCCGATGGACGAAGACCAACGGCAGCAGGGCCGACCGGACGAAGCTGGCAAACGAGACGCGGGCGCTGGTGGAGTATCTGCGCTCGGAGGGCGCGGACATGGCCAAGGCGCAGGGACTGGCCGAGACGCTGGCGGGCGAGGTACTGGATGAGGCCACCTACCGGAACACGGAGCTGTGGAACCAGTACCCCGACCTGCATGACCTGACCTACACGGTAGACAAGAACGGCAAGGCCAAGGCCGAGCTTGTGAAGCGGTACGGAAGCTGGACAGAGGCGGTCGCCGAGGCCCGGCGCCACGGCGTGAAGCTGCGGCAGGCAGAGGGATACCGGGACGGCAACCCGGCGGAACAGTACGAGGCCATCGTGAACGACACCCGGGCCGTGGGCGGCGTGAAGGAGAGCGCGGCAGCACTCTTCCGCTCGGCGGCACAGGAAGCGGGCGTGGCGGGCGCAGCCAGCATGGAGAGCACGGAATGGCTCGACGTGCTGATGAACGTACACGACACCATCAAGCCCCGGATGATGAGCCGGTTTGCGGACGCTGCCGAATACGAGGACGCAAAGGTGGAACTGGCGGGCCGGATGATCGGCGACATCATGAGCCACCCGGAGATGACCGACGCCGAGGCGGTGTTCGAGGGTATCTTAAAGCATAACCGGGAGGTGGCCGCCATGGCTGCCGGAAACGAGGAGCGGGCGGCTGAGGTGACGAAGGGACTGAAGAGCGTGCAGCAGGCCCAGCGGAAGGCTTTTGCCGACCGGATGCGGGCCAACAGCCGCAGCCAGAGCGACGAGGTCAAGAGTGTGAGCCGGGCGGAGCAGCAGCTCAACGAGAATCTGGAAACGCTGGGCGCACAGGTGAGCACGGCGGCGGGCCTCGACGAGAAGCTGACCGCCCTGCGGGAAGCCTACGACCGGGAATGGAAGGCCGAGAAAAAACGGATGAAGCTGGCCCGGCAGGAGATGCTGGATGAGATAAAGCTGGAGCGGCAGCAGCTGCGCTCGCAGATCAACGACCTTTCCCGGCAGGTGGCCGGAGAGCAGCAGAGAGCCGACCGGGCGGAACGGCAGCTCATCTTCCAGGAGAACGACATTCTGGAATGGGAACAGGAGAACCAGCGGAAGGCCGAAGCCTGGCAGCAGGAACAGGCCAAGCGGAATGCCATTGCCATCGAGGCGGCGCGCCAGCAGCGGGACGAAGACATTGCCGTGGCCAAGGCGCTGGCCGAAAAGCGGGTGCAGAAAGCCCGGGACGCCCGGAAGGCGGACGAACTGAAACGGAGCATCCGGAACAATGCCGCCCAGCTCAACCAGATGGTGCTGCGACCGAAGCCCGGGAAATATGTGCAGAAGAGCCTCATCGTGCAGGCCGCTGAGGTGGCGAAGCTGGCAGACACGGCAGTGCTGAACAACAACGCCCTGACCAAGCTGACCGCCTTGCAGGACAGCATCCGGCGCAGTGGAGAGATGGACGTCAGCATCCACGCCGACTGGGAGAACAGCGGCGTGGAAAACCTCATCCAGACACTGCGGGACGACATGAACGCCAGCAAGCAGGCAAAGCTCGACCGGCTGCGGCAGCAGCTGGAAGAAGCCAAGGCCCTGCCGGACGGCGACAAGGCCGAACAGCTGCGGGACCGGCTGCGCCAGCGCATCCGGGAGACGGAGAACCGCACCTATCTGCCCATGACGGTAGATCAGCTGCGGATGCTGAAGGCCATTACGGCCAGCACACTGCACATCATCCGGACCGAGAACAAGACCCTGAGCCTTGCGAGGGCAGAAGAGGTGGACGGCATGGCCATGAAGGCCGCCCGCGAGGTGCTGAACTCGGAGGGCAACGGCTTCGGAGAGAAATTCGAAAAGGCGAAGGGCGCGATGAACCGCTACCAGCTGGACATGCTGGGCGGCACGAGAATGTTCCGGCGCCTGGGCGGCTACACCAAAAACGGCCAGATGGAGAAGCTGGGGCAGATGCTGAACGACGGCCAGCGGCGGCAGACGGAGATCCTGGTAGAAGGCGAAAGCCTGTTTGCCAACGTGACCGGCAAGGAACACCTGAAAGAGGTGGAAGCTTTTGCCGGGCCGGGGGCGGAGCTGGTGGACATCGGATTGAAGGACAGCAAGGGCAATGCCGTGCCGCTGAACCACGCACAGCTGTGCAGCCTGTACATGCTGCTGCGCAACGAGGACAGCCGCCACCACCTGATGACCGGTGGACTGACCCTGCCGGACGCTGCCCAGTACGCCAAGGGCAACATCGAGAGAGCCTACCAGCGCAGCCAGACCGTGATGCTGGGGACGCTGGTGAACGCCGATGGTGTCCCGATGGCCGACACCATTTTGCAGACGGTACAGGACGCCATGACGGACTATGACCGAAACTGGTGCAAGGACATGGAGGAATTTTTCGGGCGGTACACCACGAACCTCATCAACGAGACCAGCATGAAGCTGCTGGGCTACGACCGGGCCACCGTGAAGAACTACTACCCCATCGCGGTAGACCGGAGCACGCTGGCGACGGAGATTGAGGGCGTGAAGATGGATGCCACCATCGAGGGCAGGGGCTTTTTGAAGGAGCGCGTGAAGAGTGACAAGCCCATTTTGCTGGAAGAGTGCCAGAACGTGGTAAAGCGGAGCCTGCGGGACACGGCAGCCTATGCGGGCCTTGCGGCCCCCATCCGGGACGTGCAGCGGGTGCTGAACAGCACCGTGGAGACGGCAGAGGGCATCGGTGTGCTGAAGGACAAGATCATCGGCGAGAAGTGGGGAAAGGAGACGGTAAACTACATCAACGACCTGCTGACCGACCTGCAGACCACGCGGCGCAAGCGCAGCAGCACCATGAGCCGGGCGCTCGACCGGATGCGGGGCAACTACGCCGGGGCCATCCTGACCGTGAACCCGGGCGTGGCCATCGCGCAGGCGGCCAGTCTGCCCACGGCGGGCGCTGTGCTGGGAGCAGACACCATGGCGGCGGTGCTGCCCTTCGTGAAGAATTTCTCGGGCAAGCAGCGGGCCGCGGTGGAAGCAGAGATACGCCAGCACGGCGACGCCCTGCTGCAATACCGCCTGCGCGGCACCAAGCGGGGAGAGATGAGCTCCATCGGCGCGCACAAAAACCTTGTGGCCAAAGCGTCGGAAGCCATGCCTGCTGTGACCGGCTGGATCACCGGCATGGACGAGATCACGGTGGCGGCGCTGTGGGAGGGCGCGAAGCGGTATGTGGAGCACCATACGGCAGAATTCAGCGAGGGTGCCGCGGAGAAGGGCAGCGAAGCCTACTGGGAAGCCGTGAACAAGATGTACCAGCGGGTCATCGAGGAGACGCAGCCCAACTACACCACCATGCAACGGGCGGGCATCCAGCGCAGCGACAACGAGTTTGTAAAGACGCTGACCATGTTTACCACCCAGCGATTCCAGAACTACGGCATCCTGGCCGACGCCGTGGGCGACTACAAGGCTCAGAAGGCGCGGTACGCTGCCGACCAGAGCGCGGAAAACAAAGCCGAGGTACAGCGGGCCGGACAGGGCCTGCGCCAGGCGGCGGCAAGCCAGGTCGTGCAGACGGCGGTGTTTGCCCTCATGAAGATCGGCGCGGACTTTTTGCTCCACCGGTGGGACAAGGAGCAGGACGAGAACGGCGACATCACGGCGGCCAGCGTGGGCAAGCGGTTTTTCGACCTGTACACTGAAAGTGCGGCCGGAAACTTTTTGTACGGCTCGGAGATCTACAGCGCCCTGACCAACGCCCGGGACGGCAAGGACTATGACGTGGTGAGCGCCACCAACATCAGCGCGGTGAACGACCTGTTTGCTGCCTTTACCAAGACCGTCAAGCTGCTGCGGACGGACACTGGCGAGATGAGCGAGGAAGAGCTGACAGCACACCACCAGAAGCTGAACAAGGCGGTGCTGAAGGACATCCAGTGCGGCCTTGAACTCTACGGCGTCCCGGCGGCGAACATCCGGAAGGTGATGCAGGCGTTTGAAGGCTACTGGGAGGATGCACAGGCCATCGGCAGAGGCGAAGGGTTTAGCTTTAACTCTGCACCCTCTTCGGCCACCGGGCAGTACGACCGGCTGTACAACGCCATCCAGAGCGGGGACAGCGAGGAGGCTGCGGCGGCGATGAAGAAACTGGAACAGATGAATAAGACGGACAAGGTGGACGGCGAGCTGGCAAGGCGGCTGAAGCAGTACGACGCCGACGTGCTGGCGGCGGCCAAGGCCCGGAACGCCGGGAAGGCCCGGGCCGAGGAAAAGGCCCGAAAGGCCGTATTTGAGAAGCTGCGGGAGGGGCTGGACGTCGCCCCTGTGACAGACAGGGCCAAGGGCAAAACGGACGCGGCCCGGCGGGCGCAGCTCATCGACCTTGTGAACAAGGCGGTGGACGGCAAGGCAGACGAACTGCTGGCGGGCAGCAAGGACGGCAGCATATACGACGCGCTCCTGGACGAAGTGAAAAATGGCCGGGCGGAGGACGTGCAGACGGAGATCAACCGGCTGCTGACGGCAGGCAAGAAGAAAAGCAGCATCAAGGACAAGATCACCGAGGCCGTGAAGGAGGAGTATCTGGCGGGCAGCGACCGGGACCGGGAGAAGCTGGAGAAGAAGCTGCTGGCCCTCGAGGACGCAGACGAAAACCCGCTGTACGAGGAAAAGAACTTTGCGCAGTGGGTAAGCGCTGCGGACAAGAAGGCCGAGAAGGCGAAGGACGAGAAGAACTGGTGGGAGGGGGTGAAATAAGATAAGAGCAGACGCTTTGGTAATGAACCAGGGCGCCTGCTCTTTTTGTTTGTATGAATAAGTCCGCAGTAGTTTTGCTGCGGGGGACGTGGTAGGCTTTTTATAGAGTGCTTGCCCTACTGAGAGCGGCAGCGGACCGGAAGGAAAACTCTCAGCTTTGCAGTCCGCCTGACGGCGGCGCTGCAAAGCAGCTCCCCTAGCGAGGGGAGCCTTTCTCAAAGGAAGGAGCTTCAAAGTGAAAGTAAAAGTAGTGAAGGACCATTTTTGCGGGACAGGCTGGCGGGCGGAGCCGGAGACGCTGTACCTGGGCGGCGTGGGCGCCGTATACGTGGAAAAGCTCGAATTCGAGCTGCCGGAAGAGTGGGACGGGCTGGCCGTGACGCTGCACATCGAGCAGGAGGGCGGGGCTGTGCCGCAGCCGATGCTGCTGGATGGAAATAATAACGCTCCGGTGGACAGGCGTTTCACGACGGCGCGGCAGGGCCTCTGGATGCTGATGGCCACGGACGGCGAAGGCCGGCGCGAGATGACCATGCCCGGGAAATATGTGTGCTACCAGACGCTGGAAAACGGCGAGGGAACTGGCGCAGACGGACCGGCGATGCCGCTGCGGTATCAATATTTACAGCTGGTGCTTGAGCAGGAAGCCCGGGCAGCGCTGGAAGCACAGAGAGCCGCCCGATACCGGCAGTGGGTGGCCGACCGATGCGCTGCAAAGGAACACGCGCTGCTGCTTGAAGCGCTGAGCGGAATGCGTTACTCCGACGCCAGCGCATGGGACATGATAGCGCAGCTGAAGCAGCGCTGGAACAGCCCCCCGCCGGAGCAGGCAGAGCCGGTGGCAGTGGAGAGCATCCGGCTGGACAGCAAAGAGCTGAGCATAAAAGTGGGAGAGTCCTGCCCCCTGAAAGCCACGGTGCTACCCGGAAGCGCACCTCAGACCGTGGAGTGGATGGCCGAACCGGAAGGCATCGTGCAGCTTCGGGAAAATACTCTGACCGCCGTGAAAGGCGGCACAGTGCTCCTGACGGCCATCGCAGGCGGAAAGCTGGCGCAGCGCAGAGTGCGGTCGGTGGCTGTATCGCTGGAAAAGCTGGCGCTGGACAAACCGTCCGTAAAGCTGAAACAGGGCGAGTCTGTGACTCTGACCGCGACTTTGACGCCGACCCAGTCCACCGTGACAGCGGTGAGCTGGACAACGAACAATGCGGCGCTGGCCGTGATGAAAGACCAGACGACCGCCGTAGAAAACGGAAAGGCCGTGAACACGCTGGCAGCCCTGAAGGACGGCAGCTGCATCATTACTGCTGCCGCCGGAGGAAAGAGCGCCGTGTGCAGCGTCACGGTGGAAAAGAATGGACAGAGCGGCGGGGATGGACCTGCCATCGTGATGTATGCGGTATCCAACCGGCTGAACGGGCTGAGCACGAGCCGGGCGGATGTGGTCGTCCAGAGCGGCAAGGCGTACACCGCGGCTCTGACGCTGAACGAGGGATACTGGCTCATATCCATCAAGGTAACGATGGGCGGCGAAGACGTGACAGCCACCGTATGGAACGAGAAAAAGATGACCGTCTCCATCCCCGATGTGACGGGAAACATCGTCATAACGGCAGAGGCGAAGCTCCCGATGCTGAATGAACTGGCGGTGGGAGCGGTGACAAAACTGGTGGAAAAGGACGGGGCAGCGGCGGAAGAATTCGTGGTCATAGCGCAGGACTACGAGAAAGAGCTGAACGGCGAAGGCCGGACGCTCCTTGCCCGGCGGCACGGTATCACCGGGAAAAAATGGAACACAACATGGTGTACGTATGCCGACAGCCTGATTGACGTCTACCTGAACAGCGAATACCTGAAGGACGCCCCACAGGCGCTGAAAGACATTCTGACGGAGACGAAATTTTACTACACGCCCGGCTACTCCGGAAGCGGCAGCAGCTATACAGGAAGCCACACGGTGACCACGCTGAGCCGGAAGGTCTTTTTGCCCTCGTGCTATGAGTTCGGATTCGAGTCATACGGATACACTTCGGCCAGCAGCCCGAAATACTACCACCTGGAAGGCTCGACCTTTGCCGATGCAAAGAAGCTTGCTCTGGCGCTGCTGGCGGCGGATGCCGAAACGGCGGGGAGCGTACCGAACACTTATTTCCATTTCTGCCTCTGGACCCGGACGCCGGTACTGAACGACTACGGTAGCGGCCTGACCGGAAGTGCGCTGAAAGAGTATCTGTACAAGTGCGCTGAAGCGGTGTGGGCGCAGATGCTGACGGCACCGGATAAGCTGGACTGGGGCGGATACAAGGTGAACGAACCGGAAAACATGAGCTGGCCTGACCTTTACAAGTGCTGGACGCACCCCTGTTTTACACTGCCGGGAAATACCGTTATCGACGCAAAGGGAAATATCGTGGAGGTGAGAGAAGAATGAGCACGGATAATGCACTGGACGCCCTGACGGCGCGGATGCTGGAAGCCGTAAAGAACACCCGCGAAAGCGCGGACTCCGCTGCAGTCAGCGCCCAGCAGGCACAGAAGATGGCGGAGGGAGAGATGCAGGGAACGTCGCTGACTGGCGCAGAGAAAAAGCTGCTGGTGCAGATATTGCAGCTGGCGGCGAACAAGAACAGCGAGATGCAGCCCGCGGTGGATGAGCTGAAAAAGCTCTGGAAGGAGAGTTCCTGATGATAGAACGCAATATCTCCCTCGCCTCGACGGGTTCGGCGCGGACATCGGGCTGTGACAACCAGCTGCGTCTGGGCTATAGCAGGAACCGGGGGATATACCGGCTGAACATCACCCAGACCGGCGAGTGGGAGGGAATGACCATCCGGGCGCTGTGGCACACAGAGCGGGGAATGCTGTTTTCGTCGCTCGTGGAGGACGGAAAAATAGAAGTACCCGCCATCGTGACCTCTACACCCGGGTGCGGCAGGCTCGTCTTTGAGGGAAGCGACGGAACCCGCACCCTGACCAGCGCGGACATCAAGTACAGCGTGGCCATGAACAGCGGCACGATGGGGGACATCCCCGAACCGCCGGTGCCTGCATGGCAACAGCTGGTAGCCCTCGTGGAGCAGGCAAAGGACGAGGCGTGGCAGGCCGGAAAGGACGCCAGACAGAGCGCTGCAAAGGCCAATGAAGCATATGAAAACACCATCGGCGCAAAAGACTCGGCTGTAACGGAGATACGCAAAGCCGAGACGGATGCACTGAACAATGTGGAGGCATCAGCCGGCCCGGCGGCGTCTGCGGCTGCGGATGCTGCCGCAGACGCCGCAAAGGAAAAAACCGAAAAGGCCATTCAGGAGGTAAAGGACAATGTAGTAAAAGAAGTGAAAGATGCCGCAGCAGGGGCAGCCGCCCGCGCTGCCCAGTCGGCAACGGATGCGGCCAGCTCTGCCGCCGAGGCAAAGAAGACAGCCCAGGACATCCAGGGCTACTACGACGGCGTACAGGATCTCGTGACCGACACGCTGCGAGACTACACCGGCGGCTACTACCGCAGCTATGATTTGACCATTCCGGCGGCGGGCTGGAAAGAGATGGCCAAGTCCGTAGGACGGTACTGGTACAGCTGCGACGTGGCCATCGAGGGGTGCGACAGCTCTTACGTCCCGATGGGGACCCTGACGCTGGACACGGCCGGAGAGGTCGAAAAAGCAAACCTTGCGACTGTGCTTCAGACCGTGGAGGGCGGTGTGCGGTTCTACGCTGCCATCCCCCCGAAGGTGAACATCCGTGCCTTTGTAACGCTGTTTGCAAAGGGAACGGCATCGATGCAGCAGGCTTCCGCTGAAGAAGTGCAGAGGATGCTTGACGAAATTTTTAATGGATAAAAGAAAGAGAGGAAAAAACACATGGCCAGTTATGATTTGACCCGTACCCCCGCGCTGCGCGACCTGCAGGAGCTGGGCCGCCGCCAGAAGAATGTGACGGACGGTCTCGGCCAGCGCGTATCTGCGCTGGAGACCAATGCTCCCACCAAGGTGGGCGACCTGACGAACGACAAGAAATATCAGACGGAGACGGAAGTCTCCGCCGCCATCAACAAAGCTGTCGCTGCGGCAGACCACCTGAAGCGCAAGATCGTCGCCTCGACCGGGGACATCGACCTGAAGGCGGCAGACGCTGCACAGTACATCTACATGGTCCCGAAGGGTACTGCTGGTACCTCCGACAAGTACGACGAGTACATGGTCATCGACGGCGTGCTGGAAAAGATGGGCGACTGGAAAGTGGATCTGAGCGGCTATGTCCAGAAGGAAGCCGGCAAGGGCCTCTCGACCAACGACTACACCAGCGCGGACAAGCAGAAAGTGACCAACATGGAAAAGACCATGGACGCCCGCATCACCGCCAGCATGGCGACCGACACCGAAGTGAACGCGATGCTGGATGAACTGTTTGGCTCTTAAAGGAGGACAAGATGGGGATAACGCTTGCTCATCTGAAGGAAGCCGTGGACCGGCTGCTGGACAGGATCGCGCTGGTGGCTCAGAAGGCATCCAAGAGCATCGAAGAGATGGAAAAGACAAAGGCAGATAAGGTGAACATCATGTCTTTGACCATCCCGGCCAGCGGCTGGTCGAGCGACAGCACTGCGGGATGTCCGTATTATCTGGACATCCCGGTGTCCGGCCTGACGGCAAACGACTGTGTGGCCGTAGTGGTAGCACCGACCTGTGCAAAGACCGCCCTGACGGCAGGGCTCACATCGACCGAAAGCTTTGCAGGAAAACTGCGGCTGCGAGCGCAGCAGACGCCGACAGCTGCCATCACGGCAGTTTATTACATTGTGAAATAGGAGGGATGGACCTATGGCATGGGGTCCCATATCGGTCGGCGGCAGTGTGAGCGGTTACACGCTGCCGACAGCAACGGCCAGCGTCCTTGGCGGCGTGAAGACCGGCAGCAACATCACGAACTCCGGCGGCACCATCAGCATCACCCAAGCCAACGTGACGGAGGCCCTGGGCTATACGCCGCCCACCGCCAACACCTGGCGCGGCATACAGGACAACCTGACCAGCACGGCCACCGACCAGAGTCTGAGCGCAAATCAGGGCAAGGTGCTGAAAGGCCTCGTGGACGGCAAGGCGGCGTCCAGCCATACCCACGACGACCGGTACTACACCGAGAGCGAGATGAACACCAAACTCAACGGCAAAGCCAACAGTTCCCACACCCACAACTACGCCGGTTCCGGCTCTGCGGGCGGCACGGCCAACTCGGTCAACGGCCTGACTTTTGCCGCCCAGACCACCGACCCGGGGGCGGGAAGCGCATTGACCACCAACAAGGTGCTCATCGTGTACGTGTAAAGGAGGCCGGATATGGCAAAAGCAGTTTATGTGGGCGTCGGAAGCAAAGCCCGCAAGATGAAAAAAGCCTACGTTGGCATCGGCGGTAAGGCCCGCAAGGTCAAGAAGATGTACATCGGTATCGGAGGCAAGGCGAGGCTGTGCTACAGTGCGGAGGCTGACAAATTTGGAACTGCGACACCGCTGAGTAAATACAGAATCTTCCTTGCCGGAACGACAGTTGGCGGATATGCCCTGTTCGGAGGCGGCGGTTATGATAGCGACGCCAAAAAAGGCGAGGCCATAATGGACGCATACAACGCATCTCTCACCCGGACAACTGCAGCTTCTTTGAGCGTGGCAAGGCAAGGATTGACGGCGATAACGCTGGGGAATCACGCACTATTCGTCGGTGGACGAAGCGGAGACACGTCCTTTGGTACGGTGGATGTCTACGATGCATCTCTTACCCGGACGACCGCTACAGAGCTGAGTATTGCCCGATGTGACAGTGCCGCAGCAGTTGTAGGTTCCTATGCGCTTTTTGCTGGCGGAAGAAGGAATAATGGCTTATTTACAATGTCGCAGTCCGCCGTAGATGCATACAACACGTCTCTCACCCGGACGACTGCAACTCCGCTGCCCAGTAATGTATACGCCTGTGCAGGAGGCACAGTCGGAGGTTATGCAGTGTTTAGCGGCGGCAGCAGCATGAACTCGGATTCGACTCTTGTTGAAACCATTGGGGGTATGGAGATGGTGCGCGCATATGATTCGTCTCTTACGTCCAGTCAGGCCGCGCCCTTGAGCTGCCACAGAGCAGTCCATTCTGCCGCAACCATCGGGAATCATCTTCTTTTTGCAGGAGGATACAGCGACACTACGGGAAAATACCTCTCCACAGTAGAATCATACGACGCCTCGCTGACCCGAAGCACTGCCGTCGAATTGAGCAGCGCAAAGACCGCCCTGGCCTCGGCCACAGTGGGCGAATACGCAATGTTTGCAGGTGGCTATAAAGGCAACAGCGATGCAGCCTATGTGGCAACGGTGGATGCATACAACACCGCGTTAACCAAGACGACTATGCCAGACTTGAGTGTCGGACGGTATGGCCTTGCATCTGCTGTAATTGGAGATTATGCGCTGTTCGCAGGCGGTATCTCAAAAATCCAGGGCCCGGCATACAAATATCAGGATGTCGTCGATGTCTATTCGGCGTAATGAAAGGAGAAATCAAAATGGCACGATACAAAATTTACGACAACAAATCTGACGTCATCACCCCGGTGGGCGAGAAGCT
>ENA-UERX01000578-UERX01000578.1-human-gut-metagenome-genome-assembly--contig:-NODE-578-length-26824-cov-31.786817_pt1 | contig 26824 bp, 15 predicted proteins | sample MGYA00242992_ERZ507993 | MGnify/ENA primary metagenome ERZ507993 (study PRJEB26167, sample SAMN06115487) | human gut metagenome | host: Homo sapiens | place: China:Chongqing | collected 2015-04-10... | reverse complement strand
CGCAAGCACAAGCGGGATTTAAGGCAAATAGCCGCAGGAATCCTTTGTGGATTTCAAGGCTGTTTAACGCAAAATCCCGCTGTGTTTGTAGAAATAGACTAAATTTTCGACTTTTCAGATACACCCAAGAGAACGAGGTATCAAGTCCATGAAAATTCCCGCAAACGGTTTTACCCACGCCGGCAAGTTCCATGCCGATGACGTGTTTGCTACGGCGCTATTGCAAATTCTGCGCCCGGATATCAAGATCACCCGCGGCTTTACCGTGCCTGACGATTTTGACGGCATCGTGTACGATATCGGCTTTGGGATGTTCGACCACCATCAGGAGCCCCGGGAGTACCGCGCCAACGGCGTGCCCTACGCGGCCTTTGGCCTGCTGTGGCGGGTGCTGGGCCCGGGTCTTGTAGGCGAGCGGCAGGCGCGGCTCATTGACGAAAACTTCATCCAGCCGCTGGACCTGAACGACAACACCGGCGAGCAGAACAGCCTGTGCGATGCCATTGGCTTTTTCAACCCGGTGTGGGACTCCAAGGAGGATCAGGACAGCTGCTTTTTCAAGGCGGTTGCTGTGGCAAAGCAGATCTTGGAAAACCAGATCGACAGCGCCAACGCCGTGAACCGCGCGGACGAAAAAGTGCAGCAGGCCTACCGCAACTCCCGCGACGGCATCGTGGTGCTGCCCTGCTATCTGCCGTGGAAAAACGGCCTGTACAAGACTGATGCCCTGTTTGTGGTGTACCCCAGCCAGCGCGGCGGGTGGAGCGCCCAGTGCGTCACCGACCACAAGACCAAAAAGTCCAAGCTGCCCTTTCCCCAGTCTTGGGCGGGGCAGCCGCAGGAGGTCATCGAGCAGAAGAGCGGCATCCCGGGCATCAGCTTCTGCCACGCCAGCCGCTTCCTCATCACCGCCAAGGACAAGGAGACCGCCCTTGCCGCCTGCCGTCAGGTGTTGAAAAACAATGGACGCCTTGCCTGACGTCGCCTACGTTTACATGGTGCGCTGCACCGGCGGGCAGCTGTACACCGGTTGGACGAACCACCCCGCCGCCCGGCTGAAAGCGCACCAGAGCGGCAAAGGTGCCCGCTACACCCGCACCCACGGCGCGGTAGGCTTTGCCTATCTGGAGCGCTGCGCGGACAAGCGCGCCGCCCTGCGCCGGGAAGCCGCCCTGAAAAAGCTCTCCAAGGCGGAAAAAGAGGTGCTGTGCGCCGCATGGCGCGCCGCCGGGTGCCCCGGGGTGGAGAACGATTGAAAATGCCCTCCGCGTCTTCCGGGTTGCGGCACCCAGCATCCGCTTCGTGCCTTGGGCGGCACTCGCATCTTGCTGGCCGCTGCCCCAACAACTCCTCCCTGTTTCCGCCACTGGCGGCGGTCGTCGTCGTTGCAGCGGAAGAATTATTTTAATTTTCGGGATAGCGGAGCGTCTGCGGACGCTCCGCTATCCCATTTTCACGGGTGGGGTCGTAATGGCAAACGGCATTTACAGCGCCTGCTTCCTGCGGAAGCGGCGGCGCTGCGGGGAATCCCCTCCTACACAACGCAGCAAGGCCGTCCGGCGAATGCCGGACGGCCTTGCTGCACTTATTGGAAAGGATCGATCAGGAGATGGCAATTGTTATTTCGCCAGACCCAGCTTTTTCAGCCGGTTCCATGCGCGGATGACCTGTACCTTGGTCACACGCTTGCCGGGCGTAAAGGCGCCCTCACCCATGTCGGGCAGCAGCCCGGCCTCCACAGCCCAGCGGGCTGCCTTGGCGGTATCCGGCTCCGCTACATCGCTGTAAACAGCGGGTGCAGCGGGTTCGGGCTTGCCTGCGGTGCTCCACAGCAGCACTGCCAGCTGCTCCCGGGTGCGCGGGATGGGCGTGCCCTTGGGCAGCAGGTCTGCAAGGATGCTGTAAGTAACAGCCTCATAGCCCATTACTGCGCTGCCTGCAAACCACGCCGTTGTACCGGCTACGATGGCCACCGTTTGCAGCGGGCTGAACTCGGTGCTGTCCCCCTGCGGCGGCTGCTCTGGCGGCTCCTCCGGGGTGGTCTCGGCGATGATGCGGAACGAGCCTGTTTTAACAGTTCCACCCGCATACTGTGCACTGCCTGCGATGGTTACAGTATAGCTGTAATCGCCCGGCTCAATGGGAGCGCCGTCCAGCACTTTGCCATTCTGCATGTAGGTCACGGTAACATCACCGTAGTCCTTATTGCTGGTGTTCTTAACAGTTACTTCCTTGGGACTGCCGTCATAGGTCAGGTTGTTGGGCAGGACAAAGGCAAAGTCTGCGGGGTCTGCCGGCGGCAATTCCGCCGCGCCCTCGCCGGTGGCGCTCAGGTTAAGGATATGGGTCTGCGGGATGTTATACTTGCACAGGTCGATGGTGCTGTTGTAACGCTCTCCATCGGCTACAGAGCCGCTATAAGCTACGCCGTTCACACTCTTGATGGGGGCATGCGTGATGACCGAGATGGTGTTCAGATCGGTGTCAACGTAGAGGGTGGAGGTTTCTGCGTCCCAAACACCCTCCATCATGCCATTGATGCCGTTGATGTATTTTTTAGCGTACTCGGCACCTTCCGGTGCAGTGTAGTTCAGGGTGTAGTAATCCGTAGCACCGTTCAGGTCTTCGGTATCCTTTGCCACCAGTGCGTGGATGATGGGGTTATTCTGAATGATGCCGCCCTCGTTATAAACAACGGTGCACTCGCCGCCGTCAATGATGGGCTGGTAGGGCTCTGCATTGCCGTCATAGCCGGCCGTATTTTCTACCGGCAGCTTCAGGGTGTTCTGGCTGTTTTCGACCGTGCCGCCGTTTTGGATCACGGCAGTGCCGGTGTAACCGGCGCTGTTATAGCAGCCGTCCAGCACAGCCTTATTGGAAGCCATGTTGACTACCGAATATCCGGTAACATCCAGCGCAGAGTTGCGAATGGTAGCGGGCTGTGCCGGGTCGCGCCAGCCGTTGCCGATGTACCTAACGCACAGCACCGAATTCTCCACAAGGCCGTCATTGTAAAGGCTCTGCGCGCTGTTCAGCGTGGCATCCTTGATGACGCCGCCCTCCCTATTGTACACATACCGGGTGGAGTTCAGCGTACCGCTGAAGGTGCCGTAGTTTTCAACTGCAAATTTTACTGTATCGGCGTTGTTTATCACCTCATCGAAGTCCAGCACAGCGTCCTTCTCGATGGTCAGGGTGGGGACATCGTTTGTAAACAGTTCTGCGTGCTTGTGCGCCGGGTCAAAGGACCAGCCGTTGCCCTTTGCGCCGTAGACACCGCCGTCCGTGCCCTTGGGGAAGCCGTCCGCTTCAATGACCAGCTCTTTCCAAATAACGCTGTTGAGCTGGACAGCTTCAGCGCCCACAGTAAAGCTGACTGCGCCGTTCCCGTCGTTATAGTTCAGCTCCTCGCCGCCGCTGACGACACTCTTCAGCTTGTAGGTAGGTCTCAGGGTCACCGGTTTGCCGGAGACAACATAGAGGGTGTCATAGGCATCTGCCGACCACTCGGTCACCGTGCCGTCCGCTGCCACCGCGACAGGGGCATACACCGGAGCATTGGTTGCATCGATCTTCACGAGACCAGTGCGTTTTGCCGTGAAATAGCCGCCGTTGACGGCTGCATCCTCGGGCAGCGGGTCATCTTCAGTGGTGAACAGACCGCCGTTGACGGTACATTTATCTCCTGCAACATACAGCTTGTCGTTGAACAGACCGCCATTGATGATGGTTTCCGTTGTCCTTTCAAGATCCGTGAGCGAGCTTTCAAAGCTGCCTCCGTTGATAACGATCCTTTCACAATTGTTGATATCCACGGAGCAGATGCGCTTGCCCTTAAAGGTGCCGCCGTTGATGGTAAGGGTACCCGCTGCTTTAACGGTCATGCCGCTGGTATAACTAACCTCTTCAAAGGTGCCATCTTCAATGGTGACCTCGCCGCCTGCAGCATCAACTCTGGCAGCTCCCTTAAAGGTGCCGCCGCTGATGACAGCCCCGGCTTCACAGATCACCTTGCCGTAGAAGGTGCCGCCGGAGATAGTGCCTGCGTTGGTCACGGTGTAGCCGTTATGGTATTCCGAGCCGATCCGCGCCTCCTGCAGGGTGGCACCGGGCTCGATCTTCACGTTCCATTTGATGCAATTATTGTAGCTGTCATAGCCGTAATTACGGAGGCAGAAGGTACCTTTTTTCAGGGTGAGCGTATTGCTGGCCTCATCGTAGGACCAGCTGTCTCCACTGTCGCCCAGATCGCCGATGGGCTTGCCGGAGGAATTGCTTGTATAGATATTGGTGATCTCGCCGTTTTCCTCTGCCAGTGCGGCGGCGCTGGCGGTGTCGGGCGGGGCGCTCTGGGCAAGGGTGGGCAGCGGCATTGCGGTCAGTGCCATGCTCAGCGCCAGAACCATACTGATGAGCCGTTTTTGCATAAGATTCTCTCCTTCTCAAGCGCCCTCCAAGCCGGGCGCTTTTGTTGTACCCAGTGTACCACGTTTTGCCCGCTTTGGACGGTTTTGGGCACGAATCGCCCCGCAAATGCGCTGAAACGACCCGGTGCACCACACGCACCCGCAAAAAACAGAAAACCGCCCGGTTTGCGGTTACCGGACGGTTTTCTGCTCTATAGGAATTACGGGAATGGCATATTGAACAGAGCACTGCTCTGTGCCTGTAGTATACCACGAACGGCGGCAAAAGTAGAGCAATTCTGCGTGAATGGCCCCTGAAATGCATCGAATCGCCCTGAAAAACCCCAAAAAAGCCCTTGCGCACCCTTTTGGGGCGCAAAAAAGGGACTGCCGCACAGCGCTGTGCAGCAGTCCCTGCGGGGTTATAAGGGGTTAAGGGGCAGCGGTTTTAGCCGCGCTGCTGGTAGGTCTTCCAAGTGCGGATGACCTCCAAGCGGCCCACGCGGCTGCCGGGCTTGAAGTTGCCGTCCTGTGCGGTCATCAGGCCGGTCTCCACGACCCAGCGAATGGCCTGCAGCTCTGCGGCATCTGCTGCCACATCGTTGAACAGTGCAGTGCTCTGGGTAGCGGGCTTGCCTGCGGCGGTCCACAGTGCAACTGCCAGCTGCTGGCGGTTAGCGGGGATGGCCATGCCCTCGGGCAGGACGCTCTTCAGGTAGGCGGTAGTGCCAACAATGTAGGCACCTGCGCCAATGGCTGCGCTGCCCACAGCGGCCACCATTACGATAGCACCGCCGCCGTCACTGTCACCGCCGGGTGCGGGGGTGGGGTCGGGGTTCGGGTTCGGCTTAGGATCGGGAGTAGGCTCCGGATCGGGAGTCGGGTCCGGCTTAGGATCAGGAGTGGGATCCGGATCGGGGTTCGGGTCCGGCTTAGGATCGGGAGTAGGCTCCGGATCGGGGTCCGGGTCCGGCTTAGGATCGGGAGTGGGATCCGGATCGGGAGTAGCAGGAACTTCAAACACAGCAGTCAGTTTCACATCCTGAGCGGGCATCTTGAACTCCAGCACATGGGCAGTGCTCTGCTCCTCGGTCAGCTCCAGACCGGTGCAGCTCCAGTTCTTGAACACGCTGGTCTCGGTGTCCTCGTCTGCGGTGGCAACGAGCTCTGTACCCACGGGCACAGCCGTCAGGTCGGCAACAGCGCTGCCATCCTTCAGGGTGACCTGTGCACCGGAGACATCGAGTTTATAGGTCTTGGGAGCGTTCTCGGTGTACTGTGCCTTCAGCGTGACGTTATTTGCGGGCATCGTGAAGGAGATGGTCGCCTTAGTGGTGTCCACGTCAGTGGGCAGACCGGTCACTTTCCAACCGGTGAAGGTGTAACCGTCCTTCTCGTCTGCGGTGAAGCTGAGCTTCTCACCTGCAACGTGCTCGGTAGACTTGTCGTCCACGGTCAGGGTGTACTTCGACTCAGACACAGTATAGGTGCCCACTTCGTACTGGTTGCCAACGTAGTGGTCACTATCATTCACCACGATGTAAACGCTGTAAGTGCCTGCCTTGGTGGGCTTCGTCACAGACGGGAACGAGCCATCCTCCGAGACATACTGGATAGAATACAGCGGGGCATCGTCAAAATACATCTTGCCGTTATAGGTTGCAGTTTGGGTCTTGGAGTCATACGCAAAGTCGGCTCTGCTCGGGGTATATTTGCGTACCACCTCGCCGATATCAAGCGAGCCTTCTGTGTACTTGTCGCCCTCTTGCGCTACGATGCGCTGCTTGTAGACGCCGTACTCGTCATACGGCGGGTAGGTTGCAAACACCTTGTTGTCGGAGGTGCGCACATAGACGAGGCTCAATTTGCCCACGCCATCCTTTTTGCAGGTAATGCCCGGGACGAGCGTGCTCCAGTCGATGTCAAAGTCGCTCTTGCTCAGGGAAGAGAAGGGCAGCTTTCCGGTGGCGGCCATGTTCACCACAATAGGCTCGCCGTCATTCTTGGCGGTGATAGTCAGCGAGCGGTCAATGGCAGAGGTGCCCTCGTTGTAATTGCTGGCTTCCGCACCGTTGATGTTCGTGACTGTATTGCTGAAGCGGATCTCTGCCTTGACATTACCGATAAGGTAAACCGCGTCTGTTGCTGCGGCATAGTCGTTGAGGCGTTCCACAGTGCCGTCCGTCATCATCAGCTTGCTCTGCTGCTGACCGGCGGCGAGGTATTTGCTTTCAATATAGCCGCAGCTCACCGTATTGGAAACAGCAGCCTTGCTGTCGCCGTCCGTTTTCAGGCTGCCAAGGATCATGGCATTCTGGATGACCGTTTTCTCCGTGGCATAGCTCGGCAGCTGGATATCGTGGAACACACCGCCGGTGACCTCGCTGTTCTGGTTCAGCTGGACCACAGCGTTGAATGCGCCGCCGGTGATCGTACCATAAGCGCGGACGACATCTTGGAAAGTGCCGCCTGCGATGGTGCTGTTGTCATCCGCGTAGACATCCTTCTGGAAGGTGCCGTCCTGAATGATGGTGTTCTCCGCACCAACAGAGCCCTCTGCCACGATGCCGGTGACGGTCACATTTGCAAAAGTGATCTGCTCCACGGCAATGGCCTTATGGTAGGGGTTGATGGCACCCGAAGCAAGATCCACCGGGTTGCCGTCCGGGGTGGTGATGTAAAGCGCCGCGCGTGTCCTTCCGTTCTCTTTCATGGTGGCGTACTTCCAGCCCAAGCCCTCATAGAGGTTAGCCGTCATGCCCTCGCCGCTCACCGGCACACCGGTCACGCCGGTCAGGTCGGGCAGACCCTCTTCGGTAATGCGCAGGGGCTTGAGGTCGCTTGGATCGGTGGACTTATTCACAAAGATCTCTGCGCCGTCATTCTTGCCGGTAATGCGCAGCACCTTGCCGTCGGCAGAGGTGTTGGCGTTGTAGCTGCTGACCGGTGCATCGTTGATGCTCAGCACATCGGTGTTCAGGGTAAGCTCTGCGCTGGCATTGCCCACCAGATAGATGGTATTGACAGAAAGGGGCAGGTCTCTGCCGTTGATCGCAGTCACACCACCGCCGTTGCGCACGGTCAGCGTGCTGAGCTGCTGGCCATCGGCAAGCGCATTCTCTATGCCGTTGCCAGACAGCTTGCACAGAACGGTGTCGGAAATGGCAAGGTCGCCAAACCTGTCAAAGCTGAAGTTCTGGGCCACTGCCTTGGAAATGGTGCACTTGCCCATGCAGGAGAGGTAATCAAAGGTGCCGCCCTCGATCGTGACATCTTTGAAGTCAGCCTGACGGATGATGCCGCCGGTCACGGTAGCATTCGAAAGCTCGACATAGCAGTTGATGGGCACTGCGCTCAGCTGGCTGAAATTGATCACCTTACCGCCCTGATCCCCGAGCTTCAGTTGTCCGGTCGCACTGGCGACATTGGGGTAGCAGGTATAAGTCCAGCCCTTGCCAAAGTATACGCAGACCTGATATATGCCCTCGTCCAGACTGTACACATGGGGCACATCGTTCACATCGGGCGTACCCTTATCGGTAAAACTCAGTTCCTTGTCCATAGACGGGATCGGAGTCAGTGCTATGGGTGCGTTGCTCTCTGAAAGCGGCGGGAACATACTGACCTCGGCAGAGATCGTTGTACCGTTTGCACTGATGGAAACCGTGGCACAGCCGTTCAAGGAAGCGTTGCTGACGCCCGCAGGCAGGGGGACGACGCTGCCGCCGGTCAACGATGCAGCCCATGCAACGCAACCGGGGGTGTACTGCACCTCCAGCTTCAGGCTGTGATCGCTGTACAGCTTGAGCATATACACATCCCCGGTCACCGGCTGGCCGTTCAGGGTGCAGCTTTCCTGCAGGATCAGCTTGTGTGCCTGCTTCTGCGTAGCGGACTTCAGGCCGGAAATATCCTTGAAGTAGCCGCCCTTAACGCTGCCGCCGTTCTCGGTCAGCTTACCGTAGGTGCCGCCGTCAATGGTGCCGTTTTCCAGCACTGCTTCGGCGTAGCTGCCGCCCAGAACACAGGCATTCGGGTTCTTGATCCAAAGCTGGCCATTGACAACGCCGTCCAGCAGATATACTTCATTGCTGGAAGTCGAGATGGCCACATTGCAGCTGGCATCGCCATCCAGAATATACTCTGTCTTTGCATTTGCAACGCCGGCAATGGCCAGCCATTTGTTGGAGCTGTCGTAGCTCCAGCCGGTGCCGGACTGCTCTTCGGGCAGACCGTTCGTACCGATCTTGATCTTGACCACCTGATTTTTTGTTTCAGAGTTCGTACCAACAGCCTCATGCTCGTCTTCCGAGCTGTAAGTGATGCTGTTGGTCTCTTCCGCCGCCGCGGAAGAAAGCCCTGCCCCTGCATCTGCAAATGCGGATACAGGGAGAATGGAGAGCATCATACTGAGTGCCAGTATCATGCTCACGATGCGTTTTTTCATGATATCCTCTCCTTTGTCGGTTGATTTGTCCGGCTATACCCCCAAACGGAACAGCCGGAACGGACAAAAATGCCAAGTTGAGTATAGCACCAAAATTCAAGGAAATAAAGCGCTTTTGCGGGCAGCACCTGCCAAAAAATGGTGCAAAATTATGGGCAAAATCACGATACGGGGGGGGGGTATGCTTCTCTCCCATAAAAAAGCAGTTCCGAAACGCCCGCAGGCGTTTCGGAACTGCAATACAAAATATTCTTTCCGCTCTTTATGCCCAAAGCACACGCGGCGGGCATTCAAAAGCGTTTTACTTGCCCGCCAGCAGCACCGCCAGCACGGCTTTCTGGACGTGGAGACGGTTCTCCGCTTCGTCAAAGATCTCGTCCGCGTGCTGCTCGAATAGGGCGGTGGAGATCTCCTCGCCCCGGTGGGCGGGCAGACAGTGCAGCACCAGCGCGTTGGGCTTTGCATTTTCCAGCAGACGGCCGGTGAGCTGGAAGCCCACAAAATCCCGCAGACGCTGCTCGCTCTCGGCAGTGCCGGGGGCGGTGGTGTTCCATGCGGCGGTAGCTACGATGTCCGCATCCCGCAGGCCCTCGGCGGGGTCGGTGGTCAGGTGGAAGGCATTGCCGTATTTGTGGGCAAACATCAGCACATCCGCTGCCGGGCGGTAGCCCGGAGGACAGACGCAGGATACCTGCATCCCCGCCAGCAAACCGCCCACGATCAGACTGTTTGCCATGTTGCTGCCATCGCCCACAAAGCAGAGCTTCAGCCCTGCCAGCGTGCCCCGGCGCTCCCGGATGGTCATCAGGTCAGCCAGCACCTGACAGGGGTGGGCGTAGTCGGTAAGGCCGTTGATCACCGGAATGCCGGAAAGCTCCGCCAGCTCTTCCAAATCCCGCTGGCGGTAGGTGCGCCAGACGGCGCAGTCGTAGTAGCGCCCCAGCACCCGGGCGGTGTCCCGCAAAGGCTCGCCGCGCCCGGCCTGCAATTCGGCGGTGTTCATGTAGTTGCCAAGGCCGCCCATCTGGTACACGCCCACCTCAAAGCTGGTGCGGGTGCGGGTGGATGCCTTGGAGAACAGCAGCGCCACGCTTTTGCCCGCCAGCAGCGGCTCGGTGCGGCCTGCCTTGCAGTCCGCTTTCAGCCGGTCTGCCACATCCAGAATATGGGTCAGCTCAGCGGGGGAAAGGTCGCTCATTTTCAGCAGATTTTTCATGCCTGCTCCTTCGGAGCGGTCGGCTCCATCGTGCCCAGCACCTCGGCCAGCACGTCCAGCGCCATATCTACCTCGTGTTCCGAGACGGTAAGCGGCGGCAGCAGACGCAGCCGGGTCTTTGCGGTAAGCACCAGCAAGCCTTTTTCGCGGCAGGCAGCCAGCACATCCGCAGCCTGCACGTCAAAGAACTCGATGCCCACCATCAGGCCGATGCCGGAAATGTTCTTGACGTGGGGCAGCTTTGCCAAGCCGGTGCGCAGCTGCACGGCGCGCTCGCTGACCTGTGCAAGGAAGCTCTGGTCCAGACGATCCACCACCACGTTGGCTCCGGCGCATACCACCGGGTTGCCGCCAAAGGTAGAGCCGTGGGTGCCGGGGCCCATGCCCTCGGCTACCTTTTCATTCATCAGCACCGCGCCGATGGGCAGGCCGCCGCCCAGCCCCTTGGCAAGGGTGACGATGTCCGGCTTGAGGTTATAGTGCTCGCAGCACAGGAAGGTGCCGGTGCGGCCTACGCCGGTCTGCACTTCGTCCACGATGAGCACAAGGTCTTTTTCGTCGCACAAAGCGCGCACGGCCTGCACATACTCCGGGTCCAGCGCCATCACGCCGCCTTCGCCCTGAATGAGCTCCATCATCACGGCGCAGGTGTGGCGGTCTACCAGCTCCCGCAGCGCTTCGATATCCCCCGCCGGGACGTACTGGAAGCCCTCGTTGAAGGGGCCGAAGTAGTTGTGGAACACCTCCTGCCCGGTGGCGGTCAGGGTGGCAAGGGTGCGGCCATGGAAGCTGTTGACCAGCGTAATGACGTTGTAGCGGTCCTTGCCGTAATGATCCACGCTGTACTTGCGGGCGGCCTTGATAGCGCCCTCGTTGGCTTCGGCGCCGGAGTTGCCGAAGAACACCTTACTCATGCCGGTGCGCTTGCACAGCTTTTTGGCCAGCTTGCCGCAGGGCGCAGTATAGTAGAGGTTGGAGGTGTGCTGCAGCTTGTGTGCCTGCTGGGACACGGCTTCTGCCCATGCAAGGTCGCAGTAGCCAAGGCTGTTTACCCCGATGCCGCTGGTGAAGTCCAGATACTTCTGTCCCTCAGGGCCCTCGGCGTACAGCCCGTGCCCCTTTTCCAGCACGATGGGGCTGCGGTTATAGGTGTGCAGGACGTACTCGTTGTCCCGCTTGATGACTTTTTCAGAATCCATAGGTGTACCTCCTGTAACATGGAGTTCTTGCGCAAAGCCTTGCGGCTGACGCTCGGAACATTGTTGCACACGGGCAGCGTCCTCGCCCTCTCAGTCATCGCTGCGCGATGCCAGCTCCCCCAAAGTGGGAGCCCTTGGCAGTCCATGCAAACTTCATCTCTTTGCCAAGGCCTCTCCCTTTGGGAGAGGTGTCACCGCAGGTGACGGAGAGGGCGAGCCCGCTAAAATAATAGCATCTGCATTATGCCAACCGTCGTACAGCAGCGGAGCGGTTTCGTTGTCTTTATTATAACTTTCCGCCGGCGATTGCGCAATCTTTTTATTCGCGGTGGCTGCGGCGGTAGAAGCGGGTACCGGAGCCGCGGTCGGAGAACAGTTCCAGCAGGATGGAGTGCGGCACGCGGCCATCAATGATGACTGCTTCGTGCACGCCCTGATAGATGGCATCCGCCATGCCGCCGATCTTGGGGATCATGCCGCCCGCAATGATGCCGGCGGACTTGTAGCCCTCGATCTCGGTCACTTCCACCTCGGGGATGAGGGTGGTCTCGTCCTCCTTATCCCGCAGCAGACCCGCGATATCGGTCATGGACACCAGCTTTTCGGCCTTGAGGGCAATGGCGATCTGCGCCGCGGCGGTGTCCGCGTTGACGTTGTACGCCTGCCCGAGGTCATCCATGCCCACGGTGGCGATGACCGGGATAAAGCCGCCGTCCAGCAGGCTTTCGATCAGGGTGGCGTCCACATGGACGATCTCGCCCACATGGCCCAGCTGGGGGTCCAGCTCGGTGCAGCGGAGCATCTGTCCGTCCATGCCGCACAGACCCACGCCGCGCCCGCGCAGCTTTGCCACAAGGTCCTTGTTCACCTTACCGGCCAGCACCTGCTGCACGATCTCCATGGTGGCATCGTCCGTCACCCGCAGACCGCCCGCAAAGTGGCTCTCCACGCCCACCTTCTTGAGCATCTCGTTGATGGCGGGGCCGCCGCCGTGCACCAGCACTACCCGCACGCCCAGCAGCGTCAGGGTGACAAGGTCGTTCATCACGGCGTTTTTCAGCGTCTCGTTGATCATGGCGTTGCCGCCGTATTTGATGACCATGGTTCTGCCATGGTATTTCTGGATATAAGGGGTGGCCTCCGAAAAAAGCCGCGCCATTTCTTCGTTTTTCATCTGTTCCGCGCTCCTGTTAGGTTCTGTAATCGCCGTTGATCTTCACATAGTCGTAGGTCAGGTCACAGCCCCACGCCTTGGCGCTTGCCTCGCCGGTGCCCATATCCACCTTGACCAGAATATCGTGCTCTGCCAGCACCTTGGCGGCTTCGTCCTCGCTGTACGGGTGGTAAGCGGCGTTCTCGCACACATACACCTCGCCCGCCTTGCTGGAAAGCCAGACGCAGACCTTATCAATGGAGAAGTCCCCGGGGGTGTAGCCGATGGCGCACAGGATGCGTCCCCAGTTGGCATCGCGGCCAAAGACCGCCGCCTTAAACAGGTTGGAGCAGACCACGCTGCGGCTGACGGCGCGGGCGGTTTTCAGGTCGGGCGCATGGGTCACTTCGCAGGTAATCAGGTGGGTAGCACCCTCGCCGTCTCCGGCGTGCTCGGCGCACATGTGCTCTGCAATGGCGGTCAGCGCTGCCACAAAGGCGGCGTAATCCGCGTTCTCCTCACAGATCTCCGGGTTGCCCGCCAGACCGGACGCCATGATGATCAGAGTATCGTTGGTGGAGGTATCCAGATCCACGCTCATCTGGTTATAGGTGCCGGGCACTACCGTCTTGAGCGCCTTTTCCAGCAGCGCGGGCGAGACGGCGGCATCGGTGGTATAGAACGCCAGCATGGTGGCCATGTTGGGGGCGATCATGCCGCTGCCCTTGCCGATAGCACCCACGGTGCACACCTTGCCGCCCAGCTCGAACTGGATGGCGTACTCCTTTTTATGGGTGTCGGTGGTCATGATGGCGGTGGCAGCGTCCGTGCTGCCCTGCGCGGTGGCAGCCAGCTTTTCCGCTGCCGCCGGGATGCCCCAGGCAAAGGGGTCGATGACCATGGGCTGACCAATGACGCCGGTGGAGGCGGGCAGAACGTCCTTTTCGTCCATGTTCAGTGCCTTGCCCACCAGTGCACAGCACTCCTCTGCCAGCGCCACGCCGTTGGCGGCGCAGGTGTTGGCGTTGCCGCTGTTTACCACAATGGCCTGTGCGTAGCCATCGGCCAGATGGGCGCGGTCCACCTTGATGGGCGCACCGCAGACCTTATTGGTGGTGTACACGCCCGCAGCAGCGCAGCGCACCTCGGCCTTGATGAGCGCCAGATCATATTTTTCACTGTGATTTGCCCGGATGCCGCAATGGACACCGGCGGCGGCAAAGCCCTTGGGCGCGCAGATGCCGCCCGCAATTTCCTTATACTGCATAACGATTTTCCTTTCTCACAAAGAAAAACAAGTTTATTCCAACCCTTTGGTCTCTTCCAGACCCAGCATCAGGTTCATGCACTGGACGGCGGCACCGGAGGAGCCTTTGCCCAGATTATCAAACAGCGAGACCAGCATCATCTGGTCTCCGGCGGTGTTCACGGTCAGGTACAGCTCCATGCGGTCGGTGCCCGCCATGGCGTTGGAGTACAGGCCGTTTTCCGGCAGCGGCTCGTTCAGGCCGTGCACCTTCACGGTGGCGGCGTCCTTGTAGTAATCCGCAAGGGCAGCAGCCACGGCCTCGGCAGTAGTGCCCGCAAGGCCAAGATCCAGCGGCACCAGCACCTGCATCCCGCAGTAGTAGTCGCACACCACCGGCACAAACATCGGCGTGTGCGCAAGGCCGCTGATCTTCTGCATCTCCGGCAGGTGCTTGTGGCCAAGGCTCAGGCCGTAGCTCTTGGGCGCATCCAGCTTGCTGTGCGCCGGGCGGTCGGGGCTTTCGTAGTCCGCGATCATCTTTTTGCCGCCGCCGGAGTAGCCGGAGATACCGGTGCAGCTGAAGGGGTAGCTTTGCGGCACCAGCCCCAGCTCTACCAGCGGGCGGGCGATGCTGATAAAGCCGCTGGCATAGCAGCCGGGCACTGCCACGCGGTAAGAGTTCTGAATTTTTGCCTTCTGCCCCTTCAGCTCCGGGAAGCCGTAGTCCCATGCGGCGTCGGTGCGGAAGGCGGTGGAGGTGTCCAGCACCTTCACGTCCGGGCGCAGCAGGGGCATGACTTCTTTAGAAGCCGCATCCGGCAGGCAGAGGAAGGCAAGGTCGGCAGAATTGATGACCTTTGCCCGCTCGTGCACATCCTTGCGCCCTTCGGCAGAGATGGACAGCAGTTCGATCTCCGGCCGTTCGGCCAGACGGTCGGCAATGCGCAGGCCGGTGGTGCCGGAGGAGCCATCAATAAACACCTTTACCTTCATGCGTTTTCCTCCTCCCATGCGTCCAGCCGTGCCGTTGCCAGCGCGATCTGCTTTTCTACGCTGGCGGCGCTGGGGCCGCCGTAGCTGGTGCGTCCCTCGCAGCAGTGCACAAGGTCGATGGCATCATAGATATCGGCCCCGAACAGCGGGCTGTAACTCTGGAACTGGGTCAGGGTCAGCTCTTCCAGTGTTTTGTCGGCGGCAATGCAGTCCGACACCATGCAGCCGGTCAGCTTGTAGGCGTCCCGGAAGGGCATTCCTTTCTTGGTCAGGTAGTCGGCGCAGTCGGTGGCGTTGATAAAGCCCTTTGCGGCGGCGCGGCGCATATTGGCGGGCAGGGTCTTCATGGTGTCCAGCATGGGGGTGATGGTCTTGAGGCAGAGTTCCAAGGTGTCCACTGCATCAAAGATGGCTTCCTTGTCCTCCTGCATATCCTTGTTGTAGGCCAGCGGCAGGCCCTTCATCATCACCAGCAGGGTGTTCAGGTCGCCGTACACCCGGCCGGTCTTGCCGCGGATGAGTTCGGTCACGTCGGGGTTCTTCTTCTGGGGCATGATGGACGAACCGGTGGTAAAGGCATCGTCCAGCTCAATGAATTTGAACTCCCAACTGCACCACAGGATGATCTCTTCCGAAAGGCGGGACAGGTGCATCATGCAGATGGAAATGGCGCTTGCCAGCTCGATGCAGAAATCACGGTCGGACACGCCGTCCAGACTGTTGGCGCAGGGGGCAGCGAAGCCCAGCTTTTCGGCGGTGAAATCCCGGTCCAGCGGGTAGGTAGTGCCTGCCAGTGCACCCGAGCCCAGCGGGCACTGGCTGTCCATGCGGGCGGTAGAGTCCGCAAAGCGGTCGAGGTCGCGCAGCAGCATGGAAGCGTAGGCCATCAGCGCGTGGCCGAAGGTGATGGGCTGGGCGCGCTGCAGGTGGGTGTAGCCGGGCATGACGGCGGCGGTGTTCTCCGCCGCCTTTTTGCACAGCACCCGCACCAGCTCCACGATGTAGGCCTGCAAAGTCTTGCTGTAATCCCGCAAAGTCAGGCGGATATCCAGCGCCACCTGATCGTTGCGGCTGCGGCCGGTGTGCAGCCGCTTGCCCGCATCCCCGATACGGGCGGTCAGGGTCTGCTCCACAAAGGTGTGCACGTCCTCGGCGGCGGGATCAATGGTCAGGGCACCGCTGGACAGGTCGTCCGCGATGGAAGCCAGACCGCTGAGGATATCCGCACAGTCCTGCTCCGAGATGATGCCCTGCCGTGCCAGCATGGCGGCATGGACGCCGCTGCCGCGCATATCCTGCGCGATCATCCGCTGGTCGAAGCGGATGGAGGAGTTGAAGTCGTTGACGCGGCTGTCCACCGCCTTGGAAAACCGACCCTTCCAGAGTTGTTCTGCCATAATATAAACTCCTTATAAAAACGGCAAAGCCGCCGCAGGGGAAAACGCTCCTGCGGCGGTGCCGCCGGCAACGATGCCGGTGTGAGAACCCGCGTGTGAAAGTGTGAAAACACACGCAGTCGAAAATGTTGCGATTACTTGACCTCCGGCCAGTTCTTGGACAGCTTTGCGCGCTCCTTGATGGACAGACCGAACAGGTTGATGAAGCCTGCGGCATCGGCCTGATTGTAGTCCTCGTCCTCACCGAAGGAAGCGGTCTGCTCGTCGTACAGGGTGTACGGAGAGGTGACGCCGGCGTTGATCATGTTGCCCTTGTAGAGCTTCAGCTTCACATCACCGGTCACAGTCTTTTCCAGACTATTGGCAAAGGCATCCAGTGCCTCGCGCAGCGGGGTGAACCACTGGCCGTTGTACACGATGTCGGCGTACTTCTGTGCCAGCTGTGCCTTGAAGTGAGAGCTTTCCTTGTCCAGCGTGATGGTCTCCAGCACGTCGATGGCCTTGTACAGGATGGCACCGCCGGGAGTCTCGTACACGCCGCGGCTCTTCATGCCCACCAGACGGTTCTCCACGATGTCCAGCAGACCAATGCCGTTTGCGCCGCCCAGCTTATTCAGGTACTCCACCAGCTCCACAGCGCCCATCTCCTTGCCGTCCACGGCGGTGGGAACACCCTTTTCAAAGTGGATGGTCACATAGGTGGGAACATCGGGTGCCTGCTCGGGGCTGACACCCAGCTCCAGGAAGCCGGGCTTGTTGTACTGGGGCTCGTTGGCGGGGCACTCCAGATCCAGACCCTCGTGGCTCAGATGCCACAGGTTCTTGTCCTTGGAGTAGTTGGTCTCGCGGTTGATCTTCAGGGGGATGTGGTGCGCCTCGGCGTAGTCGATCTCCTCGTCACGGCTCTTGATGTCCCACTCACGCCACGGAGCGATGATGGCCATATCCGGGCACAGTGCCTTGAGGGTCAGCTCAAAACGCACCTGATCGTTGCCCTTGCCGGTGCAGCCGTGGCAGATGGCATCTGCGCCCTCCTTGATGGCGATGTCTGCCAGTGCCTTGGCGATGCACGGACGTGCAAAGCTGGTGCCCAGCAGGTAGTCCTCGTACTTTGCGCCGAACTTCAGGGTGGGGAAGATGTAGTTCTCCACAAAGTCCTTCTTCAGGTCCAGCACGTACAGCTTGGAAGCGCCGGTAGCCTTGGCCTTTTCTTCCAGACCGTCCAGCTCCGTGCCCTGACCCACGTCACCGGAGACAGCGACGACCTCGCAGTTGTTGTAGTTTTCCTTCAGCCAGGGAATGATGATGGAGGTATCCAGACCGCCGGAGTAAGCCAGCACGACTTTTTTGATGTTTTCCTTTTTCATAGGTGACGCTCCTTTTTCATAAAAATACACTTTTGTTTTCTGATGCGCACTTTCCCTTCGCATCCTCTTCCGTTGCGTTTCGGTTGATGCTTTTATTATACGCCGCGCGGCTTTTCCGTCAATGCCGAAAACCGCCAAACCTTACACGAATTTGACCTCTGTTTTGGTTCAATTTGTATCTTTATGCGTTATTTGCAGAATATATTCATATTTTATGCATTTGCGTAGTATATATTCGAGGCGTTCTGCATCTCCTGCACCTGCGTCAGCCTGCGGTTTATCCTTTAAAGGCTCCCGCCGCAGCAGGGCAGTGCTCCTACGTGCAAAAAATCTGTCCGATTTTTTTGTTTTTTTGCATTGCAACTAGACCGCAACTGTGATATTGTTACATTAGTGTAGCTTTTCTGCTGCACGGGGATTGTTTTATTTTTTTACAGGAGGTTTTTATGAGACTTAGAACTCGCGTGCTCAGTTTCATGCTGGCGGGCAGCATGATGCTGAGTGCAACACCCGTTTCCGCTTTTGCGGGGACACCTGTTCTGGGGGGGGGTACAGTTTCGCCCACTGCGCTGAGTGAAACGAACTCTACCGGCACGCTTGCCTTTGATCAGTATGGCTATCCGTACGATTCCACCAAGGGCAATGAGTACGAAACCAACCACCACACCACTGCGGTCGTCAGCTCGGACGGGAGCTGGGCCTACCAGAAGTTCACAAATTCGCAGGGAGATGTCTATATCCTTGTGCTGACCGAGAACTTCGATCAGGCCCTGACCGGCCAGACCATCAACTGTCAGGTCATTTCCAAAGCACCCACGCTGACTGGCGGCACCTACAATGGTATTGTTCAGCTGGGCAGCACCGACCAGAGGAGCGATGCATCCGGCTGCACCTTCAACGCTCCCATTGCAGTGCTCGCGGCAGGCACTACCCTGACTGGTTGCACCGCCAACAGCTCTGTGCAGTGCGCAGCCGCGGACATTACTCTGACTGGCTGCACAATCAACCGCAAAAGCGACGACAGCACTGTCCTCTGGCTGAGCAAATATGACGATAGCAATACCGCTGCCGGATGTTCCATGACCCTGAACAACTGCAATGTTTCCTGCGGTGTTCTTGTGAGCACGGATGGTAAAGCCACCATCAACGGCGGCACCTATAACATCCCCGGCGAAAAAATGGGCATCGTTGCAACCGGTGCCGTCTGCATCACCGGCGGTGAGTTCACCACCCAGATCGTTGCTTCCACAAATGGTTCTATCACCATTGAGAACGGCACCTTCAACCTCGGTGAAAGGAAGTTTATCTCTGCCGCCGGCGGTGATATCACCATTGAGGATGGTACCTTCGACTCCTACCTGCAGGCACAGACCGGCAGCCTTACCATCAAGGGCGGCACCTTTACCGGTCTGGTCGGTGCCCTCAATGGCAATATCACCATTGAGGACGGCACCTTTACCGGCCAGGCTGTAGCTCTCTCTGCAAACGCTCCAAAGTACACCGGTGTTCTGAACATCACCGGCGGCGTGTTTGCCAAGGAGCCTCAGGGCGCAACCGGCAGCCTTTACAAGCTTTCTGCCGAGGGCGCTTCCTTTAACGGCATGGCAAGCCCGGTTTACGTTGCAAACCAGACCGCTGTTCCGCAGATCGAAATAACCTACTCCGCCAACCCTGCGCACAAGGTCATTGCATGGCGTTTTGATATCGACAACAGCATTAAGCAGCACGGCAACAGCGATGCGACCGACCCCCGTGCAGCCGTGCTGCTGGCGCAGGCCAATTATACGCACAGCGCAGATAACCGCACCATCCGCTTCGACTGTGTTCCCTCTATCAAATACAATGGTTATACCATGGGTGCTCTGAACGCCGATACGGTTTTCTCTCCGGTTCTGGATGTTCTGCCCTCGGAGCTGACCTTCCATGCGGCCACCGAGAACGGTCCGGCTTCTGTGGAGCTTGGTGCCGATATGCCCGCTGACCGCATTGATATCAGCTGCTTCTATACCAATGTTGCCACCAACGAGGTGTCTGAGGAGTATCCCACCGAGGCAGGCACTTATCAGATCAGTGTGATCCTGAAGGCCAAGGGTCTCAGCGATGAACTGAAAAATAATATTTACCAGAACCGCGTTGAGTGGAACGGCGCTTACCATCAGCTTTCTTATGCCAACGAAAGCACCGGAAACACCCTGACCTCTCTGACCTCTGAAAACTGGCGGTTCCAGATCAGTACCAATACCGTCACCCTGATCGTTGACGAAAACGGCGCACCGGTGATCCCCGCAGATGCAAAGGGTGTGCGCTATGAGGGCAACACCCTGACCATCGACGCCAACACCACCGCGCGGTTTGCTCCGGATTCTACCGTCAAGTGCGACATCGTCAACAACGGCAAGCTGGACGGCGGCCTCTTCACCGGCACTGTCACCAACCATGGCGTTATTGAAAGCGGCTTGTTTGTCAACAAGCCGGAGAATGCCGATTCCGCTAAATTCTCCTTCACCTCCGGCGCTACTTTCTGCGGCCTGAAGGACTCTTCCGGCATCACTTCTCTGTACGCTGTGCGCACTGAGAATGGCCAGAAACTTCACCTCACTGCCAGCTACAGCAACCCCAACCGCGATCCGTTTGGCTGGGTTCAGGCGATCGATATTCCCAATACCACAGAAAGCGCGTACCTCCTGTACAAGAATCCGGATTCGGATTCGAATCCGTGGACGGTAGACGTTTGGGCTGATTCCGCTCTGTCGAAGGAAGAAACGGATGTCGCCACGACCTTTACTCCTGTCGCTTGCATGAAGAGCAGCGATCTGAGCATCGATTCCACCGGCAAGGTCAGCATCTCCATCCCCGAGGTCGAAGCCACCGGTGTCACCTATACCAACAAGGCTACCAAGGAAACCTTTACTTCCTATCCCACTGTTGCGGGCGAATATGAGGCACATGTTTCGCTCAAGTGCATCCGCAATTGGGATTCTCTCGCAAGCAAGGATCCCGTCATTCCCGCATCGGCTCTGCTTGCCGATGACGGCGTTGCCGCACTGTCTGAAGAGCAGGAGAACCTGATCTACCGCATTGCTCTGAAGGGTGATCTGTATTACTTCGTTCCCAAAACGCTGGACGTCGATGTGACCGTGGAGCAGTCTGCTCCGGCTTCCTCTGTCGTCACCCTGACCGTTGACGAAAACGGCGCACCGGTGATCCCCGCAGATGCAAAGGGCGTGCGCTATGAGAACAACACCCTGACCATCGACGCCAACACCACCGCGCAGTTTGCTCAGGGTTCTACCGTCAAGTGCGACATCGTCAACAACGGCACGCTGGACGGCGGCCTCTTCACCGGCACTATCACCGGCTCCGGCAGCATCGCACGCGGTCTGTTCCTGCACGACCCGAAGACTTCTCTGCCCACCATGATGCTGTCCGTTCCGGAGAACGCATCCCTCAACGGCATCACAGCACCGGATGCTACCGGCCTTACCACCCTGTATGCGATCAACACGCTGGACGGTAAGGACAACATGCTCCTGTTCATTGGCGATTATATCGGCACGGATCCGCATGACTTCTATGGCTGGGATCTCGTCTATTCCTTCGGTGGCGAAGAGAAGAACTCCGATGTCGAAAAGAATTATATCGGCAAGACGCACTTTGAGCAGCCTATGTACGGCCCCATTCCGGACGGCCAGAACGGCGTGAACTGCATCTTCCTGCCCGTCCTGGAGATGAACGCCTCCGACCTGACCATTACCGCCGACAAGACGGAAAGCAAGATCGACGGTGCTGTTATTTACTCCGTGCAGTACGTGGATGAGTCCGACCCGAATGCTGCGCCGTCCACGGTGTATCCCACCAAGGCGGGCAGCTATAAGGCAATCGTCACCCTGACCTGCCCGGGCGATTCCACTTATTCCAAAGCCCGTGTGGCCCGTATCGGCAACCTGTGCTACCACGTCCCCGAAACGCTGGAGGTCGAGGTGACCGTGGAGCTGCCCACAGTTCCTCCCACGGACGGCGACGGCAACGTTACGATCCCCGAAGGTACGGACGAGGTGAAGGGCGACGGCTGGACTGCCAAGAAGGATGACGAGGGCAAAACCACCGTTGAGATCACCGGCGACAAGGACTTCAAGGACACTACCCTGAACTGTGATCAGATCACCATTGGTTCCAATACCACCGTTTCCAACATCACCACCGAGACCCATGTGACTGTTGACGCAGGCGGCACGATCGCAAGCGGCACCTTCAGCGGCGATGTGTCCGGCACTGGCACCATTGCAGGCGGTACCTTCAGCGGCAATGTCGGCAGTGAGGTCAAGATCAACGGCGGCGTGTTCGCCAACGAGCCCACCAATATCGCTGCTTCCAAGGCAAAGGTCACCGTTACCGGCGGTGCAACAGTCAACAACCTGAAGAATGACGGCAACGATGAAAGCCGTAGCAGCACTGTTACCGTTGTTACCGGCAAAGAGCAGACGATCCAGCTTTCTGCCGAGATCGAAGGCCGTACCTTCTACGGCTGGAAGGAAACCGCGGGTAGCAACGATCCCACTCTGAACCCTGATTCTTCCATCACGATCCATGAGAATGATGAAACCGAACGCACCTTTACCCCTGTTGTTGTGATGAACGAAAAGGATCTCACTGCTGCAGGCGAAAGTAAGATCACAGGTGTGACTGTTACCTCTCTGCTGTACTACCCGGTAAATGATGCCGGTGAGATCACCGGTGAGGGCTCCGCGGAACGTCCTACCGAGGACGGCAGCTATATTCTGGTCGCAATGCTCGAGCTGAGCTCTCAGGAGCCCAGTGAGAACGGGATTGCTCTTTTCGCTGCTGAGAACACCGACCTCAGCCGTGTTGTGGAGCAGGACGGCATCGGCTACTATGTACCGAAAAGCCTGACTGTGGAACGCATCACCAATGGCGAGGATGTTCCTTCCGACACCGGCTCCGGCGATTCCGGTGCTGGCGGTGCAGCTGTGGCCGTGATCGGCGGTGCGGCCATTGGCGGCGCAGCCTACCTCATCGGCACGCAGGTGTACCTGACCAGCGTCCTGCCCGAGGGTGCATCCATCCCCACCAACCGCCAGCAGCTGGCCGATCTGCTGTGGACTGCCGCAGGCAAGCCCCAGCCCGCCAGCACCGCACTGTTCACCGACATCAGCGCCGAAGCCGCCGACAGCCAGAAGGCTGCCCGCTGGTGCGTGGAGCAGGGCCTGCTGAAGGATACCGGCAGCACCTTCAAGCCCGACAAGCACACCTTCCGTCCTCAGGTCATCAAGGCATGGAACGACCTGCAGGCAAAACTGAACCCTCAGAAGTAATTCTGAAGCATCCCTGAAACGCAGAGAGGCCCTGCCGGGCAAACCGGCAGGGCCTTTCTGTTTCTCTGCACAAAATTCTGCGGCGGCATTTGTGGACTCTGCCCATTGGCTGCGGCCCGCACCGCAAAAACAAAAAGCCCGGGACCCTTTTGTGAGCCGTCTGGCCCTGAAAGAGTCCCGGGTTTCGTTTTGGCTTTATGCGCCGGAAAATGGCCCGCCTGCCGCGCTCCATGCGCGGCACAGCAGCTCTTTTTGCGCCTTGGGCAGCTTTTTGAGCGCAGCTTCCCGCCGCAGGGCGCTGCGCTTGTCCGCACAGCGCTCCACGTAGGCAAAGGCTGCTGCACCTCTGGCCCGGGTGTAGCGGGCCCCTCTGCCGCTTTTGTGGGCCTGCAGGCGGGCGGCGGGGGCGTTGGTCCAGCCGGTGTACAGCTGGCCGCCGGTACACCGCACCATGTACACGAAGGCGGGCTTTGGCCGGGCCGGATGCTCAGATGCGGCCATTGTTCTTTAACACCTGACGGCAGGCCGCAAGGGCGGTCTCCTTATCCTTGGCCGTGATGAGGAAGCGGCTGGCGTGGCAGAAGCTGATGCCCGGGATGCCGCTCTTCTGCTCAATGACCTCCTGCGGCTGACCGGCCCAGCTCTGGGGGAAGGGGAGCTTGGGGCGCTTGGTCTTGTGGTCGGTGACGCACTGGGCGCTCCAGCCGCCGCGCTGGCTGGGGTAGACCACGAACAACGCGTCCGTCTTGTACAGGCCGTTCTTCCACGGCAGATAGCAGGGCAGCACCACGATGCCGTCCCGGGAGTTTTTGTAAGCCTGCTGCACCTTTTCGTCGGCGCGGTTCACGGCGTTGGCGCTGGCGATCTGGTTTTCCAGAATCTGCTTTGCCACGGCCACGGCCTTGAAAAAGCAGGCGTCCTGATCCTCCCTGGAGTCCCACACCGGGTTAAAAAAGCCGATGGCATCGCACAGGCTGTTCTGCTCGCCGGTGTTGTCGTTGAGGTCCAGCGGCTGGATAAAGTTCTCGTCGATGAGCCGGGCCTGCCGTTCGCCCACAAGGCCGGGGCCCAGCACCCGCCACAGCAGACCGAAAGCCGCGTAGGGCACACCGTTTGCACGGTACTCCCGGGGCTCCTGATGATGGTCGAACATGCCATAGCCCACATCGTACACGATGCCGTCAAAGCCGTCCGGCACCACAAAGCCGCGGGTGATCTTGATATCCGGGCGCAGGATCTGCAGCAGCGCAGTGGCAAACACATCGTCGGCGTGGAACTTGCCGGCATGGGTAAAGCCGTTTGCAGGAATTTTCATAGATGTACCTCGTTCCCAATAAAATCTCTGGCAACAGTATATCACACTTTGCCAAAAGGGACAACGAAAAGCCCCGGCTGTCGGGGGACAGCCGGGGCAAAGGAAACGCATATTCAGATTTCGAGTTCTTTCTTACTTTGTGACATTAGGGAAGGTGCTTGCGTCGCACGGAGTGATCTTGCCGCCGAGAATGATCGTTGTACTTTCTCCACCTTTCATCCGTGTAACGCCGAACAGGTCGCCTACTTTATAGGGTCCAATAGCCTCCGGCGCAAACATCGTCATGTAGGTATAGGAGTCGTTTCCGACCTTGACATTACCCATCGTTTCTGTATATACCGTTGTTTCACCAGACTTCACATTCTCTGCCTTAAAGGCTACAGGGTTCACTCCACCAACAAAGGACACCATTTCCTTGGTTTCCGTCATATCGGCAAGTGTTTCAGCTTTGTCAGCAGCAACATCTTCGGCACTACCATTGTTTGCTTCAGCAAATTCTTCAACCGTCATCCAGCCCTTGATCTTGCTCACTTCGTCCGGTTTCTCGGCAGACACTGCAATATACAAGTCCTTGCCATCAGGAGTATAGAACGCTACAAACTGATTTGCAGATTCCTGTTCCAGCAGGAGCATTTTCTTTCCCTGCGTAGCATATGCCATTGCATCACCCGAACCATCCAGACCGCTGAACCGGAAATTATCCTTGCTGATGCCAGCGAAGGCCTTCTTGGTCAGAGAAGTGTCCCAAGTAACTTTTGCCGGATCAGCAGGGATCACAGAAGCGCCCGGCTTGTCGGGTTTTTCCTCGCCGCCCTCAGGCTTATCGGGTTTTTCCTCACCGCCCTCAGGCTTGCCGGGTTTTTCCTCGCCGCCCTCAGACGTGCCGGGCTTGCTGCCATTATTCCCGCCATTGCCGCCATTGCCGCCTGCGCCACCGCCGCAAGCGGTCATCATGGAAACAGCCATTGCTGCCGCCAGCAGAACGGCGGCTGCTTTTTTGTACAATCTCATAATACAAGCCTCCTGTTTTTTTGTTCCGAAGCACCCCAAAAATATGCTTCGCACCCACATCTTACCCCCCCCCCGGCATCTTGTCAACCAATCTGAAAAATTTTGTCATTTTGCCCGGAACAGGTGACCATTTTTTAGCAATATAACAACAGCCCCGGGGCGGCAGATGCCGTTCCGGGGCTGAAGATTTATGCAGTCAGTGCATTTGTTTTACTTTTTCTTTGCGGTGCGGGCAGGCTTTTGGGCGGCGGGCTTGCTCTCAGCCTTTTGGGCCGGGGCGGTCTCCGGCTCGCCCAGAGCCAGAATGCTGCTCAGCTCCTTCTGCACAGCGGCGTTGTTTTCGTCGGTGACGGCCAGCACATCGGAGTAGAACTGCTCCATGCCCTCGCGGGTGGAGAAGGTGGCAACGTACATCTGGTTGCCCATGGCGCCGCTCAGCGCGTCCGGCATGCGGTCCACCATGCGCATGTTCTGCTGGTACTTCTGCATGATCTGCTCGTGGCTGTACACAAAGTGCTTGCCGTCGCGGCGGCCTGCAAACGGGCAGTAGAAGTGCTCGCCCACCGGCATATCGGTGCCGCCAAAGGCGATCATGTCCGCCCAGATCTTGTAGACGTTGGTGGAGCGGGCAAAGTTGATCATATCCGGGGTAAAGCCGCCGCAGGGGCGCATGTTGACCTCCAGCGCCACGATCTGGCCCTTTTTGCCCATGCTGGCCTGATTCTCGGTCATGCGGAAGAACTCAAAGTGGATGAAGCGGCTCTTCACGCCAAAGCTCTTGACGGCGGCACGGCCTGCAGCGCGGGTGTCCTCGGGCAGGTCCTTGATGATGTAGTAGATGGAGTTGTCGTTGTCGTTGACGATATCCATGATGGACATGGGGCTCACGTTGCCGGCCTCAAAGATGGGGTTGCCGTTGGCATCGATGATGGCATCGTAGCTGTTCACCTCGGCCCGGACGAACTCCTCCATGATGTACTCCACATCCGGGTGATGGGCCGTCTTCTGCACGAGGAACTTTTTCAGGTCCTCGTCGCTGGACAGCTTGTGGGTATCGGATGCGCCCACGCCGTTATCCGGCTTTACCACCACCGGGTAGCCCACCTCGTCGATGAACTTCCGGCAGCCCTCGTAATCGTCCACCATGTGGTAGCGTGCGGTGGCGATGCCGGCCTTCTGGTAATACTCCTTCATCTTGCTCTTGTACTTGATGCGGGGCATATCGGAGGTCTGGAAGCCGGAGGTGATGTGGAAATCGGTGCGCAGGGCTGCGTCCCGCTCCAGCCAGTATTCATTGTTGGACTCCAGCCAGTCGATTCGGCCATACTTGAATGCAAAGAAGGCCACGGCGCGGTAGACCTCGTCGTAGTTTTCCAGACTGCCCACCTTGTAGTACTCGTTCAGGCTGTCCTTCAGCTCCGGCTTCAGCTCATCGTAGGGCTGGTCGCCGATGCCCAGCACGTTCATGCCGTTGTTCTTCAGCTCCCGGCAGAACTGCCAGTAGTTCGTCGGGAAGTTCGGGGAGATAAAAATAAAATTCTGCATAATTTCGCGTCTTCTTTCCTTGAATATCCTCTATAACCCTCTCAGTCACCTTCGGTGACAGCTCCCCCAGAGGGGGAGCCACTGGCGAAGAGATGAAGCTTTCCGTTCTGCCAAAACCTCCCCTCGTTAGGAGCAACAACGACGACCGCCGCCAGCGGCGGAAACAGGGAGTCGCTGTTGGGGCCGCGGCCAG